>Ga0209006_10001015_pt1 | contig 25831 bp, 18 predicted proteins | sample JacPin_JW_Ref_O2_FD_188567 | JGI IMG/M metagenome (GOLD analysis project Ga0209006, IMG submission 188567) | Forest soil microbial communities from Algoma, Ontario, Canada - Jack Pine, Ontario site 1_JW_Ref_O2 (SPAdes) (version 2) | ecosystem: Environmental > Terrestrial > Soil > Boreal...
TTTCTTTTCCGGCTGGGGCATCCGCACGATCGCGCAGGGCGAAGCGCGCTACAACCCGATGTCCTATCACAACGGCTCGATCTGGCCGCACGACAATGCGCTGATCGCGCTCGGGCTTGCGCGCTACGGCCAAAAGCGCGCGGTCGAGCGGGTCTTTCAGGGTTTGTTCGACGCCGCGACCTACATGGATCTGCGGCGGCTGCCCGAGCTCTATTGCGGCTTTGCGCGGCGCCACGGGCGCGGACCGACGCTCTATCCGGTCGCCTGCGCGCCGCAGGCGTGGGCGAGCGCGACGCCGTTCTCGCTGATCGAGGCCTCGCTCGGGCTCGAGTTCGATCCGGACGCGCGCGAAATCCGCCTGCGCAACCCGCGCCTGCCCCCGTTCCTCGGCGAGCTTGTGCTGCACAATCTCCAGCTCGCCGACGCCAGCGTCGATCTGAAGGTGCGCCGACAAGACGATGCGGTATCGGTGGAGCTCTTGCGCACCAGCGGCGGGGTCCAGGTTGTGACCTTTGCGCGGTGATTGGAGGCTCCACGCAAGTTTATCCGGATCGCGCTTCAATCCGATGTCCTATCACAACGGGTCGGTCTGGCCACACGACAATGCGTTGATCGCGCTCGGGCTCGCGCGTTACGGCGGAAAGATCGAGGTCACGGCCGTGTTCTCGCGCTGACGGCCGCCGACATTATCCGCTGGAACCGCGGTCGCGTCGTTCGCGTTACGCAGGCATTCGCGATGACCGGCTCGACAAGCGCGGCCGAGTCTAGCGTCGCCGCCCGTTGAGCCAAAAGTCATAAACGGATATGCATTATCGTGAAAGTAGAGCGCGGCGCAATCGCCGCTGACGTTGGAATAGCAGACGACTCCGCCGTTCTGATCGCATTAGGTCGACGATGATCCGCATGGCGAGGGCGGCCGCACACGCTTTGCACATAAATTTTTAGAGGCCGTCATGCCGCAGCCGGCTGATATGAGCGTCGACACGATCCCGGAAGAACCGTTTGCGATGGTTGCCACTGGCTCCACCGCGTGGCCTCTTCGCACGCTGAAGCATGGCGACACATTCCTCTTGATCGACAGCCGCGGCGACATCGGTGTTATGCCCGGCGACGCTGACGGTCTCTTCTACTGCGACACGCGATTTCTCTCGCTGCTCGCGTTGACGCTCGAGGGCGCGCGGCCGCTGCTGCTCGGCTCCAATCTCTACGACGACAACTCGATGCTCACCGTCGACCTCACCAACCCGGACCTGTGGCGCGGCGGGCACTTGGTGCTGCCGAAGGACACCGTTCATATCGTTCGTTCGATCTTTCTCTGGCAAGGCACCGCATACCAGCGTGTCGCCATTGGCAACTACGGCGAGCTCCCGGTCGAGCTGCGCCTCGCCCTGACCTTCGACGCCGACTTCGCCGACCTGTTCGAGGTGCGCGGCACGCCGCGCCGGCGGCGCGGGACGATGACTCGCAGCGTCATCGAGCCGGCGCGGGTGCTGCTCTCCTATCGCGGTCTCGACGGCCGGCTGCGCCGCACCGCGCTCGCCTTCGATCCCGATCCTACCCTGCTGCAGGCGAAATCGGCGTCCTACCGCGTTACGCTCGCGCCCGGCGAGGTGCAGAAGATCTACCAGTTCGCGAGCTGCGAGGGCGAGGTGATGCCGAAGCCGCGGCCGTTTCTGCGCGGCTTGCGTGCGGCGCGGCGCGATCTACGCAACGCCATGCGCAATGCCACCACGGTCGAGACCGGCAACGACATCTTCAACGAAGTGCTGTGCCGGTCGATGTCCGATCTCTCCATGCTGATCACCGACACGCCGCAGGGGCCGTACCCTTACGCGGGCATTCCCTGGTACTCGACCACATTCGGCCGCGACGGGCTTATTACGGCGATGCAGATGCTCGCCTTCCGACCGCAGTTCGCGCGCGGCGTGCTGCGGCGGCTCGCCGCGTTCCAGGCGAAGGAGGCCGATCCTCTCGCCGACGCGCAGCCCGGAAAGATCCTGCACGAGATGCGTAGCGGCGAGATGGCGGCGCTGCGCGAGGTTCCGTTCGGTCTTTACTATGGTAGCGTCGACGCAACGCCGCTGTTCGTGATGCTCGCCGGCCTGTACGCGGAGCGCACCGGCGATCACGCGACGATCGCCGAGCTCTGGCCCGCGATTGAGGCGGCGCTCGGTTGGATCGACGGGCCGGGCGATCTGGATGGCGACGGGTTCGTTGAATACTACCGGGGCGACGAGAACGGCCTCGCTAATCAGGGCTGGAAGAATTCCGGCGACGCAATCTTTCATGCCGACGGCCAACTGGCAGATGGGCCGATCGCTCTCGTGGAGGTGCAGGGCTACGTCTACGCGGCGAAGCGCCTGGCGGCGCGCTGCGCGCGGCGCATGGGGCGCGACGCGCAGGCGAAGAAGCTCGACGTCGCGGCGGCGCGGCTCGCCGACGCCTTCGAGGCGGCGTTCTGGTGTCCCGAGCTCGGCACCTACGCGCTCGCGCTCGACGGCGACAAGAAGCCCTGCCGCGTGCGCAGCTCGAACGCTGGACAGGTCCTGTTCACCGGCATCTGCACGCCGGAGCGCGCGGCCGAGATCGCCCACGACCTGATGCGCCCGCACTTTTTTTCCGGCTGGGGCATCCGCACGATCGCGCTCGGCGAGGCGCGCTACAATCCGATGTCCTACCACAACGGCTCGATCTGGCCGCACGACAACGCACTGATCGCGCTCGGGCTTGCGCGTTACGGGCTCAAACGCGCGGCCGAGCAGGTCTTTCAAGGATTGTTCGACGCCGCAAGCTACATGGATCTGCGCCGTCTCCCCGAGCTCTATTGCGGGTTTACCCGGCGGCACGGGCGCGGCCCGACGCTCTATCCAGTTGCTTGCTTGCCGCAGGCGTGGGCGAGCGTAGCGCCGTTTTCGTTGATAGAGGCGTCACTCGGCCTAGAGTTCGATCCGGCTGCTCGCGAAATCCGCCTGCGCAATCCGCGCCTGCCCCCGTTCCTCGGCGAGCTGGTGCTGCGCAATCTCCAGCTCGCCGACGCGAGCGTCGACCTGATGGTTCGCCGCCATGGCGACGAGGTATCGATGGAATTGCTAAGCACCAGTGGAAGGATTCAAGTATCAGTAAAGTTCTCAGGGGCGTCGTAAAGATTAGATTGTCGACCGAGGACCTTCTCAGCTTAAATTACGGCATTGTATAGTTCACAGTTATTATTGCCAAGTGTCGCTCTAAGTGACGTCGTGGGAAGCCATCATTATCATGGAAAGAGCAAGAGTAGAGTGATATGATCATAAGGACCGTGAAAGGAGCAGTGGAGTGTCAGACGGAAAAATTTACAAGATCTTTGTCAGCTCGACATTCGAAGATCTTCGCGAGGAAAGAGCTGCCGTTCAAAAGGCTTTGTTGCAGTTAAATTGCTTACCCGTTGGCATGGAACTTTTTCCTGCGGCAGACGATGAAACTTGGAGCTTTATAAAGTCGCAAATTGATGATTCTGATTACTATGTAGTGGTAATTGCTGGCCGGTACGGTAGCTTAGCGCCAGACGGCCTAAGCTTTACTGAGAAGGAATATGATTACGCTCGGACTCAGAACAAGCCTTCCATCGGTTTCGTTCATGGGCATCCGGGGTTAATCGTGGCCGAGAAAACTGAATCTCTTCCGGATCAGAGAATCAGGCTCGACACTTTTCTAAGGAAAGTGAAACAGCGACCGGTTCGGACCTTCACCAACCCCTATGAACTTGCGCTCGAAGTCACAACTAGTTTCGTTCAATTGATCAGGGATCGGCCTGCTGTCGGATACGTGCGCTCGAATGACGCCGTGGATTACAAACGATATGCTGCTCTATTGGAGGAAAATAGCAATCTAAAAGAGCAACTTAAGAGAGCGGAGGGAGAAAAAATATCTATCTTTCCCGCAAACGAGAAGTTGCTCATAATAAATGACGGTGGCGCAGAATTCACAATTACTCTCGGAGAGATATTTCAGGCGGTCGCCGAGGCTGCAATGGTGAATAATTTTGAAGTTGAGATATTCAACAAAGTGGAGGAGAGATTACGCAACAAGTTCGCCAATCCTAAGCTGAGACTGTCAGACGCGAGGGTACAGATACGAAGAGATCTGGTCGTTCATGGACTGATCGAAGTCAGAACTACATCAGTCTATCCTCATTATTATCTCACCGACTATGGACGGCAACAATTAGCACTGATGGCTCCATAAAATGAGCTGGCGTGACATTGTGGGTTTCGGGCGACGGGTTGAATTTGAAATATTATGATCCGACATATAGGGGCCGCAATGTATACGCGTCATCCAATTAAATCGAGCGGAATGTCCGTTCATACATCAATGGATTTAGATGGTCGCGTAGGGCATATACTTAAACACGGTGATACATTCCTAGTGATTGATAGCAGAGGTGATATTGGAACGAACCCCGGTAGCTTTGATGGACTATTTCATTTTGATACTCGTTTTCTTTCTTGTTTAGCAATAACTATGGACGGAGTGCAGCCAGTTTCAGTTGGGTCATATGTCTATGACGATAACTCCGTAGTTATGGTGCAGCTTGCCAATCCGGACATCTTCCGGGATGGTCAGCTTGCGGTACCACGTGACACAGTTCATATCGTGCGTGCGATTTTTCTATGGCACGGCACGGCCTACCAACGGCTAGCCCTTCGTAACTATGGAGATCAGCCTGTTTATTTCCATCTTGCAATTATCTTTCAAAGTGATTTTTCTGATTTATTTGAGTTTCTCGGAAATCTGCGGCAACGGCGTGGCAGATTGAATAATCGCGTGATCGATTATGGGCATGTATTGTACGAATATCACGGCCTGGATGATAGGAGCCGCTATTCGTTATTCGAATTTGATCCACTTCCGAATAAATTGGAGGCAGAGTCGGCTCTTTATCAGATAAAACTTGCACCTGGAGAGATTAGAAAGATTTATCAATCAACGAGCTGCTCCGAGACGCAAATACCGTCACCTCAACCATTTTTGAGAGGGCTACGCAACGTGCGGCGTGACCTAAGGAGTTCGGCAAGCAATGCTACAAAGGCGGAAGCTGGAAATGACATTTTTAACGAAGTTTTGTCTCGTTCGATGGCGGATTTGCGTATTCTAATTACGGAGACACGCCAAGGACCCTACCCATACGCCGGCATTCCTTGGTATTCGACAACCTTTGGTCGGGATGGTCTTGTGACCGCGATAGAGATGCTGGCTTTCGATCCGCGAATGGCTCGCGGCGTGCTGCGTCGCCTAGCCGCATTCCAGGCGAAGGAGGAGGACCCGCTCGTGGATGCGCAGCCGGGAAAGATCCTGCACGAGATGCGCAGCGGCGAGATGGCGGCGCTTCGGGAGGTTCCGTTCGGTCTTTACTACGGTAGCGTCGATGCAACGCCGTTGTTCGTGATGCTCGCCGGCCTGTATGCGGAGCGCACGGGAGATTACGCGGCGATTGTGGAGCTGTGGCCGGCGATCGAGGCGGCGCTTGGCTGGATCGACGGTCCGGGCGATCGGGACGGCGACGGGTTTGTTGAATATTACCGCGCGAACGCGAACGGCCTCGCCCATCAGGGCTGGAAGGATTCCTACGATTCGATCTTCCATGCCGACGGCCAACTGGCAGAAGGACCGATCGCCCTTGTGGAGGTGCAAGGTTACGTCTACGCCGCAAAGCGCCTCGCGGCGCGTTGCGCGCGCCACCTTGGGAAGGATGAACGGGCGCGCAATCTCGATGCCGACGCGGCACGGCTCGCCGACGCGTTTGAAGCCGCCTTTTGGTGTCCCGAGCTCGGCACCTATGCGCTCGCGCTCGACGGCGACAAGAAGCCATGCCGGGTGCGCAGCTCAAACGCTGGACAGGTCCTGTTCACCGGCATCTGCGTGCCGGAGCGCGCGGCCGAGATCGCGCACGATCTGATGCGCCCGCACTTCTTCTCCGGCTGGGGCATCCGCACCATTGCAGAAGGCGAAGCGCGCTACAATCCGATGTCCTATCACAACGGCTCGATCTGGCCGCATGACAACGCTCTGATCGCGCTCGGGCTCGCCCGCTACGGGCTCAAGCGCGCGGTTGAGCAGGTCTTTCAGGGATTGTTCGACGCCGCCACCTATATGGATCTACGCCGCCTGCCCGAGCTCTATTGCGGATTTGCGCGGCGGCCAGGGCGGGGACCTACGCTTCATCCAGGTGCCTCTGCTCCTCAGGCGTGGGCTGGCGCGGCGCCTTTCGCACTTATCGCTGCAGCCCTTGGGCTCGAGTTCGATCCAGGCGCTACGGAGATCCGTCTGCGCAATCCGCGCCTGCCCTGGTTCCTCGGCGAACTTGTGCTGCGCAATCTCCAGCTTGGCGAAGCGAGCGTCGACCTAAGGGTGCGCCGTCATGATGACGAGGTGTCGATGGAACTGCTGCGCACCAGCGGCAAGATTGAGGTCACGGCCGTATTCTCGCGCTGACGGCCGCGCGGCGTTCTCCGCTGGAACCGCGGTCGCGTCGTTCGCGTTAGCCTCGATCATCGTCGTGTAACCCGAGTTGCGAGGCGACATGCACGGGCATTCGCGGTGGACCGCGGCATTGGTGGCGGCCGTTTTCATTGCCGCGATGGCTCATCCGGCGTCCGCCAGGAGCCATCATCGCGCTTCTCGAGCCAATCAAGTGAATCCCGCGACCCAGCCCGCGCAGGTGCCGGCCTCCGGCATGCGCTCGAACGACGAGTTGAGCCGGCGAGTGTCGGAGGTCGCCGACGCCGGCAAGACGGGGTTGACGCTCACGCTCGGCATCCATGACGCGGAAGCTATCCTCGGCAAGAGCGTCCACAGCAGCACCGGCGAGGATATGGGCCGGCTGGTCGACGTGGTGGTCGACACCGACGGGCGCCCGCGCGCCGCGATCATCGATTTCGGCGGCTTTCTCGGCGTCGGCAGCCGCAAGATCGCGGTCGACTGGAGCGCGCTGAGATTCGTGCCGAACGACCCCAAGGGCAACGTGATCACGGTCGCGCTGACGCGCGATCAGGTCAAGGCGGCGCCGGAATTCAAGGAGGGTAGTCCGGTGGTTGCGCTGGGCGCGCAACTGGGCGCGCAGGCGAGCCCGCCAGCGCCGCCCGCGACTCCTCCGCCCGCGGCTCCTCCGCAGGCACGGGAGAAATGACACGCTCGGTCGCGCCGCAGCGGCGCAAGGGTCCTGCGCCCGACCACGGCGATGACGAACGCACGGCCGCGCGCGACTACACGCTCCCCGCCATCATTCCCGCCAGCGAACCGCCGCCGCATCCCTCGCGTGCCAGCCTGCTCGGGCTCGGCTGGTTCGTCTTTTTCGTCGCCAACGTGCAGACCGGCTTCGGCCCGTTCATCTCGGTCTATCTCACGTCGGCCGCCTGGACGCAGGTCGACATCGGCATCGTCCTGTCGATCGGCAGCCTGGTGGCGCTGCTCGGCCAGATGCCGGGCGGTGCGATCGTCGATGCGGTGCGGTCCGAGCGCCTCGTCGCCGCCATCGCCGTCACCTTGATCGGGGTCAGCGCGCTGATGTTCGCCGTGTGGCCGATCTATGTGGCGGTGCTGGGCGCCTCCGTGCTGCATGCCGCGGCGAGTTGCGTGCTCGGCCCGGCCATGGCGGCGATCACCCTCGGCCTCGTCGGCCACGCCGGGATGAGCGAACGGCTCGGCCGCAACGCACGCTTCGCCGCGATCGGCAACGGCATCGCGGCCGCCGCCATGGGGGCGTGCGGCTACTGGCTGTCGAACCGCGCGGTCTTCTTCGTGACCGCGGTGCTGATGGTGCCGGCGCTCGGCGCGCTCGCCTTCATCCGACCGGGCGAGATCGATCCCGAGCGCGCCCATGGCGGCCAGCCCGAACGGCCGCCGCAACGGCCGCTGTCGAGCTTGCAGCACCCGGGGCGGTGGCGGCCGTTGCTGATCTTTTCTGCGAGCTTCATGCTTTTTCAGCTCGCGAACGCCGCCATGCTTCCGCTCATGGGCAGCGTCCTCACCATGCGGTCGAGCCGCTGGGCCTCGGTGCTGATCGCCGCCTGCATCGTGGTGCCGCAGCTGCTCGTCGCGCTGATCTCGCCGTGGGTCGGCCGGCGCGCGCAGCTCGTCGGACGGCGCCCGCTGCTGCTGCTCGGCTTCGCGGTCCTGCCGATCCGCGGCGTCCTGTTCGCGGTGATCCACGATCCGAACATCCTGGTGATCGCGCAACTGCTCGACGGCGTCTCCGGCGCGGTGTTCGGCGTGCTGGTGCCGCTCGTCGTCGCCGACGTGACGCGGCGCACCGGGCACTTCAATCTTGCGCTCGGCATCGCCGGCACGGCGATCGGCCTCGGCGCGACGCTGTCGACGACGCTCGCCGGCTACGTGAGCGATCACTATGGCAGCCAGACCGCGTTCATCATCCTCGCCGCCATCGCGGCGGCCGGGCTTGCCTCCATCTGGACGCTGATGCCGGAGACGCGGCCGGACGACGATCGGCCGCCTGCCGCGGCCGAAGCATCGCCTCAATCGTCTTGAGAGTCCGATTCTACGGCGCTTCGCTCGCCGCCGCGAGCGCCGGCGCCTCGTCGGCGCCCACGACCCGCAGGCGCGGCGCGTGGCTCTCGATGAGGGTGCGATAGACGGAGAGATATTCCTGCGCCATCCGTCGCGCCGTGAAGCGCTGCTCGAACTGCCGGCGGACGCCGGCGCGGTCGAGCTCAGGCAGGCGCTGCACCGCGCCGATCGCGCCGAGCTCGTCCTCGACGATGAAACCGGTCACGCCGTCGTCCACGACTTCCGGCACCGAGCCGCGGTTGAAGGCGATCACCGGCGTCCCGCACGCCATGGCCTCGATCATGACGAGGCCGAACGGTTCGGGCCAGTCGATCGTCGCCAGCAGCGCGTGCGCGCCGCTGAGGAATTCTGGCTTCTCGCCGTCGCTGATCTCGCCGACGTATTCGACGTGCGGCGGCTCGATCAGCGGGCGGATGCGCTGCTCGTAGTATTCGGCGTCGACGCGATCGACCTTGGCGGCGATCTTGAGCGGGATGCCGCATTGGCGCGCGATATGGATCGCCCGGTCGACCGCCTTTTCGGGCGCGATGCGGCCAAGAAACGCGAGGTAGGACGGGCGCACCGGCTGCGGCGTGATCAGCATCTCGGGCAGCCCATGATAGATCGTGCGGACCCAGCGCGCCTGCGGTATCGGGCGCCGCTGCGAGTTGGAGATCGAGACCACCGGCGCCGACGTGAACGTGCTGAAGACGGGCTGCAGCTCGGGCAGGTCGAGGCGCCCATGCAGCGTGGTGAGAAAGGGCGTCTGCTGCCGCGAGAAGAGGGAGAACGGATAGTAGTCGAGGTGGAAATGCAGGAAATCGAAATTGCTCGCCTGGCGTCGGACGTTTTCCAGCATCGCGAGATGCAGCGCATTGGCATCGCGAATGGCGCCGTCGAGACGCAGCGCGCGCGGCCAGCCGGCCTGCAGCTTCGCCGAGGTGCACGAGTCGCCGCTCGCGAACAGAGTCACGTCATGCCCGAGCGCGACCAGCTCTTCGGTCAGCCAATGGATGACGCGCTCGGTACCACCGTACAGCTTGGGTGGAACCGCTTCCGTCAATGGCGCGATCTGCGCGATGCGCATGGAAGGAACCTCCTTGCTCCGAGTTTGAGTAGATGTCGCCACCCGGCGACGGGGGAACGCGCTCGCCCGCGTAAACGGTCAGAAACGATGAAACTTTTTTTGCAGACGGAACCGGGAACCATTGTTTCGCTGGTTCGTCGAGAAGTGTGTGCGGTGCAGCGCGTTCAAGTGTGACGCAATCTGGGCCGCATCCCGGCGCGAGCTTGACCGTGACGGCGAACTTGATTGGGAGGCAGGCACTTGACTGAATGGACACAGACGATTGCGATGCCGTGGCAGGCGTTGCGGTGGGCGCGGAACCGCGGATCGCCGCGGTCGGCAGACGCGCACCGTGAGCGCCGCGGATCCGAGATCGCTGCGGACGATCTTTCCCGCTACGGCCATCGCCCTTATGCGTTCATCGCGCGTTACCTGCGCCGGCGGCCGATCTCGCATGCCGCGATTCTCGCGGCGGTCACGGCAGCGGTCGCCTGCTCGGTGACGACGCAATATGGCGTGAAATTCCTCGTCGATACCCTGGCCGCCGGCCCGCAGGCGTCGGGTATCTGGCTTGCCTTCGCGTTTCTGGTCGCGCTCATCGCCACGGACAATCTTCTCTGGCGCGTCGCCAGCTGGATCGCGAGCGGCGCCTTCACGGCCGTCACGGGCGACCTGCGGCGCGATCTCTTCCGCCATCTCACCGGTCATGCGCCGAGCTATTTCGCCGCGCGGCAGCCCGGCATGCTGACGAGCCGCATCACGGCGACGTCGAACGCGATCTTCACCATCGAAAACATGTTCGTGTGGAATGTCATGCCGCCATGCGCCGCGACGGTTGCGGCGATCAGCTTCGTCGCGACCGTGAGCTTGCCGATGGCGGGCGTGCTGTTCGCGCTCGGCGGCATCCTGGTCTGCATCATGTTTCGCCTTGCGGCGGCCGGCCGGCCGCTGCACCACGACTTTGCCGATCGCGCCGCCGCGGTCGACGGCGAGATGGGCGACATCATCGGCAACATGCCGCTGGTGCGCGCCTTCCATGGCTTCCGCCGCGAATGGAGCCGCTTCGGCGAGACCGTCGACCGCGAGATGACGGCGCGCCGCCGCAGCCTGGTCTATCTCGAGAAGCTGCGCCTGCTGCACGCCGGCTCGACCATCGTGCTGACGATCGCGTTGCTCGCCTGGGCGATCCGGCTGTGGCAGCAGGGCGCGGCGACGACCGGCGACGTGGTCCTCGTCTGCACGCTCGGGCTGTCGGTGCTGCATGCGACGCGCGATCTTGCGGTCGCGCTGGTCGACGTGACGCAGCACCTGGCGCGGTTGACCGAGGCGCTCGCGACGCTGCTCGTGCCGCACGAATTGCGCGATCACCCGAAGGCGGCGGCGCTTGCCCGTCGCGCCGCGCGTGTCGAGTTCGAGCATGTCGCCTTCCAATACCCCGACGGCAACGCCGTGTTCGAGGACTTCAACCTGCGCCTGGAGGCCGGCGAGCATGTCGGCATCGTCGGCCCGTCGGGCGGGGGAAAGTCGACGCTGTTCGCGCTGCTGCAGCGCTTCTACGACGCGCAGCACGGCCGCATCCTCATCGACGGTCTCGATATCGCCCGTGTGACCCAGGAAAGCCTGCGCCAGGCCATCGCGGTCGTGCCGCAGGAGGCCTCGCTGTTTCATCGCTCGGTCGCCGAGAACATCCGCTACGGCCGGCCGGAAGCGAGCGACGACGAGTTGCTGCGCGCCGCGATCGCGGCCCGCTGCGAGTTCATCGAGGAGATGCCGCAGGGCTTCGACACCATCGTCGGCGAGCGCGGCGTCAAGCTCTCAGGCGGACAGCGCCAGCGCATCGCCATCGCCCGCGCCTTCCTCAAGGACGCGCCGCTGCTGCTGCTCGACGAGGCGACCTCGGCGCTCGATGGCGACTCGGAAGAGGCGATCCGCGCCGCGCTGCGCCATCTCGTTCGCGGCCGGACCGTGATTGCGATCGCGCATCGGCTCTCGACCGTCCGCAGCTCCGACCGCGTCGTCGTGATGCAGGCGGGCCGCGTCGTCCAGGATGGCCCGCCCGATATGCTAGCGCGCCGCGAGGGGCTCTATCGCGAGCTCGTCGAACGCGAGATCACGCGTCTGTCGAAGCATCGCGTCGCCGCCTGAGGGCGGCGCGCGAATGTGCGCTTGGGAACCAAAGTTCCCGCGCGGCGTTCCTCCCTCGCATGGGGGCCATCCGAACGGTCGCAACCAATGCGATGAATTTCACGGATGAATTTACGCAACTTGTCTTTTCCCAATAGGCTGGTTCTTGCCCATTCGTACGGCAGGCTCTCCACCTTGCTCAACCATGGGCATGCCGCATTGGTGCGAAACCAAGTGGCCAATGACGGCGAGGTGATCGAAAGCGATATCGCGGCGCGGCTCGACCGCTTGCCGTGGGATCGCTTCCATACCCTCGTGGTCGTCGCCCTCGGCATCACGTGGATCCTCGACGGCCTCGAGGTCACGATGGTGGGGTCGCTTGCCGGCGCCCTCGAGTCGAGCCCGGCGCTGCATCTTTCGACCTTCCAGGTCGGCGTCACCGGCAGCGCATATATCTCGGGCGCGGTGCTCGGCGCGATCTTCTTCGGCTGGCTCACCGACCGGCTCGGACGCAAGAAGCTGTTCTTCGTCACGCTCACCGTCTATCTCGCCGCGACCGCGGCGACCGCCGCATCCTGGGATCTGGCGAGCTTCTTCGTCTTCCGCTTTCTCACCGGCGCCGGCATCGGCGGCGAATACACGGCGATCAATTCGACCATCCAGGAGCTGATTCCGGCGCGCTTCCGCGGCCGCACCGATCTCGCCATCAACGGCACTTTCTGGGTGGGCGCCGCGCTTGGCGCGCTCGTCTCCATCACCCTGCTTGCCGCCGTGCCGAAGGGCTCGGACTGGGGCTGGCGCCTCGCCTTCCTGGTCGGCGCCGCACTCGGCCTGGGGATCTTGTTCATGCGCATGTGGATCCCGGAAAGCCCACGCTGGCTGGTGACGCATGGATACGCCGACGCGGCGCACGCGGTCGTCGCCGACATCGAGGCACGCGTGCGCGCGCACGGCCATGCGCTTTCCCCGGTCGCGGGCGCGCGCGTGCGCCTGCGCACGCGCCGCCGCACCCCGATCGGGCAGGTCGTGGTCGCGCTCTTTCGCACCTATCGGGCACGCACCCTCGTCGGTTTGAGCCTGATGACCGCGCAGGCGTTCTTCTACAACGCGATCTTCTTCACCTACGCACTGATACTGACCCACTTCTACGGCGTGCCGTCCGAGCAGGTCGGCTGGTACATCCTGCCGTTCGCGGCGGGGAATTTCCTCGGACCGCTGCTGCTTGGTCGATTTTTCGACACGATCGGGCGCAAGACCATGATCGCCTCGACCTACGCCGTCTCCGGCCTGCTCCTCGCCCTCACCGGCTATCTGTTCAGCATTGCGGCGCTGTCGGCGCAGGCCCAGACGATCGGCTGGATGATGATCTTCTTCGTTGCCTCGGCGGCGGCCAGCTCGGCCTATCTCACCGTCGGTGAAATCTTCCCGCTCGAGATGCGCGCGCTGGCGATCGCGTTCTTCTATGCGATCGGCACCGGGATCGGCGGGATCGTCGGCCCGTCATTGTTCGGCGCGCTGATCGCGAGCGGGTCGCGCGCCAGCGTGTTCGCGGGCTATCTTGCCGGCGCGGCGCTGATGATCGCGGCGGGTGCGGTCGAGTGGGTGTGGGGCGTGGCGGCCGAGCGCCAATCACTCGAGGCGGTCGCGCCCCCGCTCGCCGCGGTCGACTGAAATCCGGGATTTCGCAGCGCCTCGCGGCAAGCTAAGAGAGATATGTATGGGATTCGCCGATGAAAATGGATGAGCCGCTTTTCACCCCGGATTTGCGCAAGAGCGCGCTGTTGCTCGACGTGGACGGCACCATCGTCGACATTGCGCCGACGCCGGATGCGGTGCGCGTTCCGGGCTCGCTCAAGGACGCATTGTCGCGGCTCGTTGCGGCGACCGATGGCGCCGTCGCGCTGGTCAGCGGCCGAAGGATCGCCGACCTCGATCGCCTGTTCGCGCCGCTGCCTCTCGCGCTGGTCGGCGGGCATGGCGCCGAGCTGCGCCTTCTCGACGGCGCGAAGGGGCGCAAATCGCCCCAGCTCGATGCCGAGCTCAGGCGCCGGCTTGCCGTGCTGGCGGGCGCCGGCGTCGTCGCCGAGGACAAGGGCTTTTCGGTCGCGCTGCACTTCCGCCAGGCGCCGGAGCGGGAAAAGACCCTGCGCGACGCGGTCGCCAAGCTGTGCGGCGAGCGGTGGTCGGCGCCGGTCGAGATCCTGCCCGGCAAGGCGGTGATCGAGATCAAGCCGGCCGGCTTCACCAAGGCAACCGGCGTGCGCGAGCTGATGAAGCACGCGCCGTTCGCCGGCCGCCGGCCGATCTTCATCGGCGACGACACGACCGACGAGACCGTATTCGCCATCATGCCCGAGCTCGACGGCATCGCGTTCTCGGTCGGCCGTGACGTCGCCGGGGTCGCCGGCCATTTCGCGACGCCGGCGCGCGTGCGCGCCTGGCTCGATCGCATCGCGCCGGTCGGCGAAAGCGTCGCCCAATGACCGACTACGGTCTCGACCTCGCGCTCATCGGCAACGGGCGCACGGCGGCGCTCGTCGATCCCTCGGCGCGCATCGTCTGGTGGTGCTTTCCGCGCTTCGATGGCGATCCGCTGTTTTCCCGGCTGCTCGCCGGCGACGAGGAGAAGGGATTCACCGACGTGGTGCTCGACGGCCTCGCCGAGGTGCGCTCGGAATATCTGCGCAATACGGCGGTCGTATCGACGCGTTTGACCGACCGGCACGGCAATGCGGTGCGCATCACCGATTTCGCGCCGCGCTTCCAGCAGTTCGGCCGCGTGTTTCGCCCGCCCCAGCTGTTTCGCATCATCGAGCCGGTCGCCGGCCTGCCGCGCATCACCATCCGGGTGCGACCGACGCACGACTATGGCGAGCCGTTCGAGCGCCATTCCATCGGCAGCAACCATATCCGCTACCATGACGATGCCTCGGTCCTGCGTCTGACCACCGACGCGCCGCTGTCGTTGATCGAAAGCGAGGCGCCGTTCGTCGTCACCCGGCCGCTGCATCTCGTCTTCGGTCCCGACGAGCCGTTCACCGGCGAGCTCGCGCATATCGTCGAGGAGTTCCGCAATCGCACGCGCGAGTACTGGATGACCTGGGTGCGCGGCCTGTCGATCTCCTATGACTGGCAGGAGGCGGTGATCCGCGCCGCCATCACGCTCAAGCTCAGCACCTTCGACGAGACCGGCGGCGTCGTCGCGGCGATGACCACCTCGATCCCCGAGGCGCCCGGCTCGGGCCGCACGTGGGATTACCGCTATTGCTGGCTGCGCGACGCCTATTTCGTCGTCAAGGCGCTCAACAAGATCGGCGCGACGCAGACGATGGAGGATTTCATCACCTTCACGCTCTCGATCGCCGCCAATCAAGACGAGATGCTGCGGCCGGTCTACAGCGTGGTGTCGACCGATCCGCTCGAGGAGACGACCGCCAAGGCGCTCAAGGGCTATCGTGGCGACGGACCCGTGCGCATCGGCAATGCGGCGGCCGAGCAGGCGCAGCACGACACCTATGGCAGCATCATCCTCGCGGCGACGCCGATGTTCTTCGACCGGCGGCTGCCGCGTCCCGGCGACGAGGGACTTTTCCGGCTGCTCGAGTCGCTCGGCGCCAAGGCGGCGCAAGCGGCCCTGACCCCCGATGCCGGCATCTGGGAGTTTCGCGGGCGCAAGCGCATCCACACGCATTCAGTCGCGATGTGCTGGGCGGGGTGCCACCGGCTCGCTGCCATCGCGGCGCGGCTCGGCCTCAAGGACCGCGCCGATCACTGGAATCGGATCGCCGAGCCGATCCGCGACGCGCTGCTCGCCCGCGCCTGGAACGAGAAGCGGGGCGCCTTCACGGCGGCCTTCGAATCGGACGATATCGATGCCAGCGTGCTGCTGCTGCCCGAGCTCGGCGTGCTCGACGCCAACGATCCGCGCTTCGTGCGCACCGTCGCGGCGATGGAGCGCGAGCTCGTGCGCGAGAAGCACGTGATGCGCTACGCCGACGCCGACGACTTCGGCCTGCCGGTCACCGCCTTCCTGATCTGCCGGTTCTGGCTGATCGACGCCTGGTGGTCGCTCGGCCGGTTCGACGCGGCGCGCGAGCTGTTCGACGACGCGCTCGCCCATCGCAACCGCTACGGCCTTCTGTCGGAGGACCTCGATCCGCAGACCGGCGCGCTGTGGGGCAATTTTCCCCAGACCTATTCGATGGCCGGCCTGATTCTCACCGCGATGCGTCTGTCGCGCAGCTGGGAAGACCGATATTGGCGGTGAGCATGCTACGACCGCTTCGCTCCATGCGGGCTACACGCTCGCGCTGACGCCTCGCCGGATCACTCCGCCGGCTCGCGCGCCGCGTCGCCGCCTTGCGCGCGCTGCTCGACCGGCTTCTCGACCTGCGTCAGGTTGAAGGCGGTGTTGGCGAGCCCGACATGGGAGAACGCCTGCGGAAAGTTGCCGGCGAGGCGCTTGCTGCGGACATCGTATTCCTCGCTCAGCAATCCCACGTCGTTGCACAGCGACACCAGGCGCCGGAACAGGCGCTCGGCGTCGGCGAGGCGGCCCTGCAGGATATAGACGTCGGCGAGCCAGAAGCTGCAGGCGAGGAAGGCGCCTTCGCCCGGCTCGAGGCCGTCGACGCCCGTATGCGTGCGGTAGCGCACCACGAACCCGTCGACCAGGAGGTCGCGCTCGATCGCCGCGATCGTGCCGCGGATGCGCGGATCGTCGATCGGCAGGAAGCCGACGCTCGGCAGCAGCAGCAGGCTCGCGTCGACCTCCTTGGCGCCGAAATACTGGACGAAGCTGCCGAGCTCCTTGTCGAAACCCTGCGCGCAGGTCGTGTCGTGGATGTCCGCGCGCAGCTTGCGCCAGCGGTCGACCGGGCCGTCGAAGCCGAACATCTCGGCGCTCTTGATCGCCCGGTCGAACGCGACCCACGCCATGACCTTCGAGTGGGTGAACTGCTTGCGCCCGCCGCGGACCTCCCAGATGCCTTCGTCCGGTTGCTGCCAGATGCCGGCGAGATGATCGAGCAGCGCGACATGCACCTCCCAGCCCGACTCGTGGGTCGCGAGCCCGTTACGCCGCGCCTGGTGAGCGGCGTCGATCACCTCGCCGTAGACGTCAAGCTGGAGCTGCAGATGCGCCGCGTTGCCGATGCGCACCGGCCGCGCGCCTTCGTAGCCGGGAAGCCAGTCGGCCTCCCATTCGATCATGCGGCGCTCGCCGGCGAGTCCGTACAGGATCTGGATCTGGTCGGGGCTGCCGGCGATCGCCCGCAGCAGCCACTCGTTCCACGCCTGTGCCGAATTGTGGAAGCCGGCGCTGAGCAGCGTGAGCAGCGTCAGCGTCGCATCGCGCAGCCAGCAGAAGCGGTAGTCCCAGTTGCGCGATCCGCCGAACTGCTCGGGCAACGACGTGGTCGGCGCCGCAACGATGCCGCCGGTCGGCAGGTAGGTCAGCGCCTTGAGCGTGATCAGCGAGCGCACCACCACCTCGGTCCATTGTCCGGCGGGGCGGCAGTGTGCGGCCCATTGCTGCCAGTACGCCTCGGTCGCCTTGAGCGCCTCCTGCGGCACGATCGCGCGCGGGGCGGGCAGATGGGACGGCGCGTAGGTGAGGACGAACGGCACCATCTCGCCGGCCGAGACGGTGAAGTCGCCGACGCTCGTGAAGTTTTGCCCCTTGAGATGCACCGGCGTGCTCAGCACCACCATGTCGGGCCCCGCGACCGCGCGCAGCGTGCCGTCCTCCGTGCGCGTCACCCACGGCACGATCGCGCCGAAGCCGAAGCGCAGCACCAGCTCGAGCCGCATGGCGAGGCGGCCGCGCTCGCCGACGACGAGACGGACGACGGTCGGGTTGCCGCCGCGCACCGGCATGAAGTCGACCAGCGTCGCCGCGCCCTCGTCGGTCTCGAAGCGCGTCTCCAGGATCAGCGTATTCGGCCGGTAGCGGCGGCTCACCCGCGCCTTGCCGTCGCGCGGCGCGATCAGCCAGCGCCCGTTGTCGGGTGTGCCGAGCAGCGCCGCCAAGCACGCTTCCGAATCGAACCGCGGCCAGCACAGCCAGTCGATCGACCCGTCGCGGCCGACGAGGGCGGCGGATTCACAGTCGCCGATGATGGCGTAGTCTTCGATGCGGGAGGGCATGGCGTCACGCCGCGAAATCGATGACGACCTTCACGTCGCCGGGGCGGTTCTCCAGCGCCTGCGCCCACTGCTCGACCGGCACGCGGCGCGTGATCAGGCGCGCGAGCCACTTTCCGTCGGCGCGCGCGAGCGCTTCGGCCGCCATCGCATAGTGGTGGCAGTTGGCATTGACGGTGCCGAACACGGTCTCGTTGTTGAGCACCATGGTGCGGTTAAAGGCGCCGATGTCGAAGTCGAACGCGTGGCCGGGCGCCGTGACGCCGGCGAGGCAGACGATGCCGTCCGGCGCCGTGCGGCCGAGCATGTCGCGGATGACCACCGGCGCGCCGGTGCATTCCATCACGATGTCGGGTGCGAAGCCCTCGAGCGCCTCGAGGTCGGTGTGATAGGTGCCGCCCAGCTCCTTGACGAGCGCGGGCTTCGATCCATCCGCGTGGTGATCGAGCACGTGCAGCTCAAGCTCGCGTTGCGCGCCCATCAGCGCCGCCAGCAGTCCGATCGGCCCGGCGCCGGTGACCAGCACGGTGCGCGGCTTCCACGCGCGCGAGCGCGCGCCGATGCGCTCGGTGTGATCCCACGCCTTGGCGACGATGCTCGTCGGCTCGACCAGCACGCCGAGAAATCCGAGCGCCGGATCGAGCTTCACCGCGAAATCGGGCTCGATGCGAAACTGCTCGGCGCCGTAGCCGTTGCGCTCCTTGATCCCGCGTTCGACGTAACGCCCGTTGCGGCACATGTCCCATTCGCCCGCCGCGCAAGACGGGCAGGGAACCGGATCCGGCCGCCGCACGATGCCGACGACGAGGTCGCCCGGCGCGAAGCCCGATCCCGCCGGCGCCGCCTCGACCCGGCCGAGCGACTCGTGGCCCAGTATCAGGCGCTTCTCGCCCGGCGGCGTCGAGCCATACCCGCCGGCGACGATCTCGCGATCGGTGCCGCAGACGCCGAGCGCGAGCGTTCGCACCAGGACGGCGCCGTCCGCCAACGGGGGCGCCGGCACGTCGTCGAGCCGCGCCGAGTTGGCGGTACCGGGCGCTACGGTTATGGCGCGCATGCACACGATCCTTGATGGAAAACGGCGCCCGCGCCGCCCCTGCGCCGGGCCAAAAAGAAGAGACGCCCGATGGAACCAAATGGTTCCGCGGCGCGGCAATGGATCGCCATTGTCATGGTTGGGGGACCGACCGGGGGGATGGAACCCGCGGTTCCGGCGCGCGTTGATGGAGATCACCATTCAGCGAGGAGGCAGCGGCCATGCAGGCGATCGGACGCACGCGTTGGGCCATTGCCGAAGGCTACATCCCGTCCGAAAGCTCCTTTTCCGATCGCGCGCTGATCTCGCACGAGACCGCCTGCATCCTCAACGCCAACGATCGTGACGCGCATGTCGCGATCACGATCTTCTTCGCCAATCGCGAGCCGGTCGGGCCGTATGGGGTGACGGTCGCGGCGCGGCGCACGCTGCATCTGCGCTTCAACGATCTCGACGAGCCGCAGCCGATTCCGCGCGACACCGATTACGCCTCGGTCTTCGAATCCGACTTGCCGATCGTGGTGCAGCACACGCGACTCGATTCGCGACACGCCGAGGTCGCGCTGCTGTCGACCATGGCCTACGCGGCTGAGTAAGCAAGCGGCAGGCTGCCCAAGCAGGAGGCGTTGCGCAGCCGGAAGGCATGAAAATGCCGCAGTGCGGGAGGGAACCAGGAACCTTAACGGCGACCGCAGGTTATCTGGACGGTAGCGGAGTTGGTCCAATGAGCCTGGTCGTCGTTTCCAATCGCGTGGCGAAAGCAAAGGCGGACGAGCCGGTTGCGGGCGGGCTCGCGAGCGCGCTGCTTCCTGCGGTGCAGAAGTGCGGCGCCATCTGGGTTGGATCGAGCGGACGGTTGCGCGACGCGTCGCAGAAGGATTCGTTTGCCGAGATCGAGGCGCTGGGCGCCGGCGCGATCGCGACCGTCGACCTGCCGGCCGCCTCCTATCGCGGCTACTACGAGGGATTTGCCAATTCGGTGCTGTGGCCGGCGCTGCATTCGCGCGCCGATCTGATCCGCTCGACCCTCGACGACTATCGCTGCTATCGCGAGGTCAACGCTTTCATGGCGCGCGGACTGCTGCGTTTCGCGCGCGCCGACGCGATCTACTGGATCCACGACTACCACTTTCTCACGCTCGGCGCCGAGTTGCGCCGCCTGGGCGTCACCCATCCGCTCGGCTTCTTCCTGCACACCCCGTGGGCAAACCGAGATGTGATGCAGAGCGTGCCGCATCATCGCGAACTGACCGAGGCCTTGCTCGCCTACGACCTGATCGGGTTCCAGACCGAGGACGACAAGCGTAATTTCATCGATTACGTCGCCAACGAGCTCGGCCTCGACGTGGTCGACGATCGCATCGTTTCCGCGCGCGGCATCTCGCGCATCGGGGTATTCCCGATCGGCATCGACGCCGAGGCATTTGCGTCGCGCGCCGCCAAGGCGGTGACCCGGCACGACTTCGCGAGGCTGCGCGCCAGCCTGCAGGGCGTCAAGCTTGCGATCGGCGTCGACCGCGTCGATTACTCGAAGGGGCTGGACAACCGCATCCGCGCGTTCGACCGCATGCTGGCGGCACAGCCGGCATTGCAGGGCGAAGTGTCGCTGCTGCAAATCGCCGTGCCGTCGCGCAAGGAGATCCCGGCGTATAGCCAGCTCAACCGCGATCTCGCGACGCTGGTCGGCGAGGTCAACGGCCGCCACGGCGAGGTCGACTGGACGCCGGTGCGCTACGTCAACAGGGGTTACGCGCAGTCGACGCTCGCGGGCTTCTATCGTATCGCCCAGGTCGGCCTCGTCACTCCCCTGCACGACGGGATGAACCTCGTCGCCAAGGAATATGTCGCGGCGCAGAACCCGAACGATCCGGGCGCCCTGGTGCTGTCCGAGTTCGCCGGCGCCGCCAAGGAGCTCGACGCCGCCCTGCTCGTCAACCCACACGACATCGACGGCATGGCGCAGGCCTTCGCCCGCGCCTTCGCGATGCCGCTCGACGAACGGCGCGCGCGCTGGAGCGCGATGATCGGCAAGCTGCGGGCAAACCCGGTGCAAAAATGGTTCGCCGACTTCGTCGCGACACTCAAGGATGCCCGCGCCGTCGCCGAACCGGTGCGGATCGCGCCGCCGCAGGCGGCCGCCGCGCTCGCCTATCTGCCCGAACGGCCGGCCGTCGGGCTGCCCTGATCGCCCGGCAACGGCGGTTCAGTCGATCCCCGCCGCGTCGTCACCGCTGCGGCGGCGAAAAGTCTCTCCGCCGCAATGCGGGCACCCGGCGCCCTTGAGCGCCTCGATCGTCGTGGGCGCACCGTCCTCTCCCAGTGTCGTTTCGGCGCCGCACGCGGCGCAGACGTAGACCCGCGTCCGCGGATTGATCTCGGCGGTGTAGAGCGGCGCGTCCCATGCCGGGAGATCGGCGTCAGGCAGGCGCACCTGGGCGAGCTCGACGAGGTCGCCCACATTGCCGAGCACGCCGGCGCCGAGATAGCGATTGAAGCCCGGGTGCACGGCGCGGACCGCGAAACCGAGATCGAGAAAGAGCTGCTGCAGCTCGGCGAGCTGCGTCGCCGGCCATTGCGTGAAGGAGAAATAGCAGGCGCCGTCACCGCGCAGCGCCTCGGTGCCGCGGCCGAGGAAAAGTCTCGCGCCGGGAAGGGTGTAAGGCGGATCGGTCGCGAGCACGTCGAAATGTCGCCGCAGCGTCGCCGGCAATGGCGCGCGCAGGTCGTGCTCGATGACATCGACGGCGATCTGCTCGCGCGCCGCCGCGGCCCGCAGGAAGGCAACGCGGCGCGGATCGGATTCGATCACGCTCACGCCCCGCGTCATGTCGCCTTGCCGCATCGCATGACCCACCAGCCCGATCGCGACCGACAGTGAATCGTCGTCGCCCAGGATGAGCACGCGCTTGCCCTCGAGGGCGCCATTTCTGAGCATGAGCAGCGCGCGCAGGATGGCGGTCTCGGGCGTGCAGGGACACTGGTCGAGGGTCACGTCGGTCGACGGCGCATCGGCAACGAGCGCGGCGAGACGCTCGACTGCCGGATGCAGTGGCGCCGGAACGATGATGCCGCGCCCGCCGCAGGCCGGGCACGTCACGTCGTGCGTCGCGCCGAGACCGAGCGCGCTTTCGACGAAGCCGCGGCCGGCCTCGGTGAGCGAGAGGCCGTGCTTGCGCTCGAGCAATCCGGCCTTCTCCAGCTCGCGCCGGATTGCGGTCGTCACCGGCAGCGGCAGCCGCGCCTCGCGCGCCGCGTCCTGCAGGCGCAGCGAGCCGGCCCGGTAGACGGCGCGCAGCACCGCCGCGACGCCGGCCGGCCCCTCGCGCAGCCGCGTCGCGCGGGCAACCGTTTCGAGCAGCGAGGCGTCGTCCATGCGCGGCTTTTACGCGATGGCAGGCGCTCGCGCCACGGGTTGACCGACTGTGCTATTCTTTCTCCCGTGCGCACGGAGATGGCGATGACGGAAAACCCGGCCAGCCGGGTCGTATTGCGGCGGCTCGAGCCCGAGGACGTGCCGGCGATCGCGCAGTTCGAGTGTGAGATCGCCGAGATTTCCTTTCCCGAAGATCCGGTGACCGATCTTGCATTCTACGAGCGCAAGCTGGGGCAGGCGGTGACCGACGCGAAGAGCGAGCCGATGGTCGGCGAGGCGGACGGCCGCATCGTCGCCTGGGCCTGGATCGCCGCGCGCGAGAACTTCATCACCCACGAACGCTACGGCGAGCTGCGCAGCTTCTACGTTACGGCGGATTTCCGCGGCAGCGGCTACGCCATAAAGCTGATGCGCGCCTGCCTCGACTATTGCGCGACGCACGGGCTCGCGCGCCTCATGGGGCGCACCCATGCGGCGAACGAGGCGATGCAGTCGGTCTACCAGATGTTCGGGTTCGAGCCGAAGCACGTCACCTACGAGCGCCCGGTTGCGCCGGCGGCCGCGCGCGCAGCGCCCACGCGTCCGCGCCCGAAGCCGGGCGAGGGGCTGTTTCGCCGCAAGCACGGTGGAAAGGGGCGGCGCCAGTGACCGAGCAGCGCGAACCCAGTCGGCGACAGCTTCTGGCCCGCATCGGCACCGCCGCGGGTGGCTCGGTGATGTATCAGGCGATGACCGCCTTGGGGCTCGCCGCGGAATCCAGCTACCGCGGGCCGATCGAGCTCAAGGGTGACCCGAAAGGCGCCCGGGTGCTGATTCTCGGCGCCGGGATGGCAGGCCTGGTGGCGGCGCTCGAGTTGCGCAAGGCGGGCTACAAGGTCGAGGTGCTGGAGTACAACGATCGTGTCGGCGGCCGCTCATGGTCGCTGCGCGGCGGTGATCGCTACATCGAGCTCGGCGGGGCAGCGCAGCGGTGCGAATTCGATCCGGGCCTGTATTTCAATCCCGGCCCGTGGCGCATCCCGTACCATCACCATGGCATTCTCGATTATTGCCGTCGGCTCAACGTGGCGCTCGAGCCGTTTATCCAGGTCAATCACAACGCCTATGTACATGCGCGCAACGCGTTTGGCGGAAAGCCGCGGCGCTACCGCGAGGTTATCTCGGACTTTCACGGAAATATCGCTGAGCTGCTGGCCAAATCGGTAAGCCAGGAAAAGCTCGACCAACCCATCTCGAGCGATGACAAGCAGTTGCTGCTCGCCGCCTTGCGCCAGTGGGGAGCGCTCGACTCGAACTATGCGTACCGCGCGGGCTTGGTCAGCAGCAGCCGCCGCGGCTATGCCAAGGATCCGGGCGGCGGCATCAGCGGCGAACCGACGCCGTCGCAGCCCCTCGCATTCGACGACCTTCTGCGCTCGCGCGTCTGGGAACGGCTGGCCGCCACCCTCATCTACGATTATCAGACGACGATGTTCCAACCGGTCGGGGGCATGGACATGATCCCCAAGGCCTTCGCGCGCGTGATCGGCGACGTCGTCCGCTACAACGCAAAGGTTACTGCGATCCATCAAGACGATCGCGGTGTGACCGTGACGTATGAGGATGCGCGAACGGGCGGCACGCCCAGGACAGCGCGTGCCGACTGGTGTGTCTGCACGATCCCGTTGTCCATCCTCAGCCAGATCCCGCTCAATGTCGGCTCAGGCATGAGCGCCGCCATCCAGTCGGTTCCCTATGCGCCCGGGCTCAAGATCGGCCTGCAGTTTCGCCGCCGCTTTTGGGAGCAGGACGAGGCGATCTACGGCGGGATCACCTACACGGACTTGCCGATCTGGCAAATCAGCTATCCATCAGGCGGCTATAACGACGCCGGCAAGGGCGTGTTGCTCGGCGCCTATCCGTTCGGCGCCTACGCGTACGAGTTCACGGCGCTGTCGCCGCAGGAACGGGTGCAGAAGGCGGTTGCATGGGGCGCCCAGATCCACCCGCAATATCCCGACGAATTCGACAATGGTATCGCGGTTGCGTGGCATCGAGTTCCATGGACGTTGGGCTGCTTCGGCCTGTGGACCGAGCAAACGTTCAGCGATCACTACAAGAATCTTTGTGCCGTCGACGGACGCATCGTGCTCGCTGGCGAGCACGCCTCCTATCTGCCGGCCTGGCAAGAGGGAGCAGTTCTCTCTGCGCTCGATGCAATGCAGCGGCTGCATCAGCGCGTAATCGCGGGGTAACGATGATGCTGCGAGTCGTGCCGCCGATCTGCGCGGTCGCGCTGTTCATCGATTGCCTCGGAGCGAATGGGCAATCGCCCAGCGCCTCGTTTACCAACCCATCCCGATTCCTGCAGCGCAATGGCGAGGAGATTTATCGGTCGGTCTGCCAGGGATGCCACATGCCGGACGGGCGCGGCGCGGTCGGTGCCGGTGCATATCCCGCGCTTGCGGCGAATCCCAAGCTTGAATCGTCCGGGTATCCGGTTCTGCTCGTGATCAACGGTCAAGGCGCCATGCCTTCGTTCGGACGAATGCTGGATGACGAGCAGGTTGCCGCCGTGGTGAATTACGTCCGCACGCATTTCGGTAATACCTTTAACGATACGGTCTCGGGGGCCGACGTCAAAAATATGCGGTAGCGGCCAGCGCCGCCAGCGCGCCGAGCGCCGCCGCGAGGCCGGCCGCCTTGCGCGGCGTCATCGGCTCGCGCAGGGAACGATATCGCGCGTCGCTCACCACGCCGACAATTTCGCTCGTCTCCGGCGTGTTGCCTGCCCCGAAGCGGCGGCCGATGGGATCGAGGCCGGAGAAAAAATGTTGGGAGAAAGCCTGGTTGACCACGACGCTGTAGGGAGGCTTTTGGATTTTGTCGTCGGCCGGCGTGAGGTCCCGTCCGGCAATGAGGCGCATTCCCATCGTCTCGAAATATCCGGGCGTGACGGAGTTGATGCTGGTGTTTAGAAAATCGCCCGGTACCGGTTGCTGGCCGGCCGGCGTTACCGTCGCCTTCAATCCGCTGCCGCGCATTAAGCCGCGGCTGGCGATAGCGACGCTCATCACGCCGGGCATCTGGCGCACCTTATCGGAGAGGGCGAGGCGAAGCGCCTTGGCCTGCTCCTCGGTGTATCCGGCCAGCGAAGGGACGGTGGTAAACGTGATCAGGTGGTCAGAGTCAAAACCTGGATCGACGCGCCGCAGTTGCTCGAAAGTTCGCGCCAGAAGCCCGGCGCCGGCCAGCAACACTGTGCACAACGCAATTTGAAGAACGATCAGCGCCCGACGGCCACGCCATCCGCTCGCGGTGCGGGTGCCGCGTAGAACCGAGTCGAGATTCCCGCGCGAAGCGCCGATCGCGGGCGCGAGTCCGAACAGCAAGACGGTGATCGCGGAAATGGCGAAGGAAAACAGCAGCACCCGGCGATCCACGCCGATGTGGAGTGAAATCGCCACGCGCGTGGTATACAGGTCGCGCATCGGAGGTAGCGCTCGGACCAGCAGAGGCGTCGAAACCAGTGCGATCAACAGACCTGCCGCCGCTCCAAGCGTGGCCA
>Ga0209006_10001016_pt1 | contig 25819 bp, 26 predicted proteins | sample JacPin_JW_Ref_O2_FD_188567 | JGI IMG/M metagenome (GOLD analysis project Ga0209006, IMG submission 188567) | Forest soil microbial communities from Algoma, Ontario, Canada - Jack Pine, Ontario site 1_JW_Ref_O2 (SPAdes) (version 2) | ecosystem: Environmental > Terrestrial > Soil > Boreal...
TCGACAGCGCCGCCCATGATCTGCGCGGCCCGCTCTTCCGTCTGCGCGGTCGTCTCGAGGAGCTGCAGGGCTCCGTCGGGCTCGGCACGGAGGCGCGCAGCAGCATCGATCGGGCCTTGAAGGACATCGATTCCGTGCAGCGCACCCTGGGGACACTCTTGCAGATTGCGCAGGCCGAGTCGGGCGCCGCGCTTGCTGAGAGCGCGCGCCTTGACTTGGGGGAGCTCGCCCAGGAGATCACTGAGCTCTATGAGCCCGCCGCACGTGCTCAAGGCCTGCATCTGCAATGCGGTGTTGAAAAGGCCTGGGTGAACGGGCATCGGCAGCTCCTCACGCAGCTGCTGGCCAATTTGATTGAGAACGCGGTCAACTATGCGGGCGCGCGCGCGCTCATTGACGTCACGGTGCGCGCCAACGCCGCGGGCGCCTGCCTGCAGGTTGCCGACAACGGCCCCGGCATTCCGGTTGCGGATCGGGAGCGGGCGTTGCGTCCCTTCGTACGGCTGTCGAGTGCCCGCTCGACGGGCAGCGGATTGGGGTTGAGCCTCGTGGCGGCGATCGCGCGACTGCATCAGGCGCGGCTGTCGCTCGAGGACAATGCACCAGGTCTTTGTGTCGTGGTGCAGTTCCAGGCGGCGCGACCCGAGAATGCGCCGGAAGAGCACGCGGTGCCGGGGCTGCCGGCACCGCGCGTCGATGCGGTGGCTTAGCTCGTCGCTTTGCCGGCTTTGCAGTCCTTCATGTACTGGGACTTGGCGGGCCCGGTCAGATTCTTGTCCGCTGCCTGTTTCTTACAGGTCGCGGCGGTCGGGTTTCCCGTGGCCGGGTTAACTGAAGTGGTCGGCGAGGCGTTTGCCGGAGCGGTAGCCGTCGTCTGGGCGAAGGCAGCCGAAGTGCCTAAGAGTGCGGTCAGGGCAAGGGCGCAAAAGAGCTTCATAGTTGTCCTCATTTGGATGGGCATGGGCTGCGGGCGCAGCGCGGACCACGTTAGCCCTGCGCCCATAGCGCGAAACTGAAGCGGCGGTTAAGAATTCGTAACCGCCAGGGGAGAGGGGCTGGCGCATGCCAAGCGACAGATCTGACGAATCGCTTTTGCGCTAGAGTGGGCAGGTTCGCCGGCAGTGGCTGTGGGGGAGTCATGAGGACACAGGCAGGCACGGCGCCGCAGTTGACTGCGCGCGCCATCATTCTCGCCATCGTGCTCGCGGTGATCCTGGCGGCCGCAAACGTGTATCTCGGTCTCTTTGCAGGCGTGACGATCGCATCGGCGATTCCTGCGGCGGTCGTGTCGATGGCCGTGCTGCGCGTGCTGGGCGGCGGCGGCATTCTTGAGAACAACATCGTCTCGACCGGCGCATCCGCGGGCTGCTCGATCGCCTCGGGAGTGATATTCACTCTGCCCGCGCTCATCTTCCTCGGCGCCTGGCAGGAATTTCATTACTGGTGGGTTTTCGCGATCGCAGGCCTGGGCGGCCTTCTGGGGCTGCTCTTCTCGGTACCGCTGCGCCGCTCGCTCGTGGTCGAGCAAAAGATGAGCTTTCCCGAAGGCCAGGCGGCTGCGGAAGTCCTGAGAGCCGGTGCGGATCCCGCGCGTGGCGCCAAGATCCTTGCGGTCTCGGCGCTCGCAGGCGGTGCCATGAAATTCGCCGCGGCGAGCGGGCTGCGCCTCATTCCCGACACGGCGCAGTACGCAACCTACGTGGGCCGAGGGATTGCCTACTTTGGCACGAACCTGTCGCCGGCGCTTTTGGGCGTCGGCTACATCGTCGGCTTCAATATTGGCACCGTCATGCTCCTCGGCGGCGTCATCGCCTGGAACATCGCCATTCCGATCTATTCCGTTTACTTCCTCAATACCGACCCGACGCTCGCCGCCGCGGTTTCCCATATGTCGGCCACCGATGCGGCGGAGGCGATCCGCGGCGTACAGATCCGCTATCTCGGCGTCGGCGCCATGCTCATAGGCGGCGTGTGGGCGCTCATCTCCATCAGAAAATCGATTTTGTCCGGGATCAAAAGCGGCCTCGCGGCGACGCGCGCCAACGTCGCGGCGGCTTTGCTGCCGACGGACCGTGATCTGCCGATGAAGTACGTGCTCATCGGAATCGTGGCCTTCACGCTGCCGCTGGCGGCCCTCTATCAGGCCATCGTGGGGGATTTGGGTGTGGCGGTAACGATGACGGTGATCATGATCGTCGCCGGATTTGTGTTTTGCTCCGTGTCGGCCTATATGGCCGGTCTCGTCGGCTCATCGAACAGCCCCGTATCCGGCATCACGATCTGCACGATCCTGTTCGCCTCATTGATCCTTGCGCTCCTGATGGGACGCCATGCGGCCGCTGGACCCGTGGCCACGATCATGATCGGGGCCGTGGTGTGCTGCGCCGCCTCCATCGCGGGCGACAATCTTCAGGACCTCAAATGCGGCTACCTGATCGGCGCATCGCCCTGGCGGCAGCAATTGATGCTCGGCATCGGGGCGCTAGCGAGTGCGCTCGTCATGGCGCCGGTGCTGAACCTCTTGCTGCAGGCCTACGGGATGGGCCCGGCAACGAGCGCCCATCCGCAATCGCTGCAGGCGGCGCAGGCGACGCTCATGGAGGCCGTGTCGCGCGGCATGTTTGGCGGCAAGTTGCCCTGGACCATGGTGATCATCGGCGTCGGCATCGGCATCGTGATCATCGTCTGCGACGAGATACTCAAATGGCGCAAGGTCGCGTTCCGCGCTCCGGTGCTGGCCGCTGCGGTCGGCATCTACCTGCCGCTTGAACTGTCGGTGCCCATATTCTTAGGCGGGGTGCTCGCCGCGTTCGTGGCGCGCAAGCAGGGCGATCCTGAGAATCAGCAGGGGATGCTGTTCGCCGCGGGCCTCATCACGGGAGAGTCTCTGGTGGGCGTGCTGATCGCCATTCCGATCGTGGTCACGCATCGTGATGATGTGTTCGCACTGCCGGCGGCGCTGCAGTTCGGCGGCCCGGCGGGACTCGTGCTTCTCGCAGCTCTCGCCTATCTTCTGTATCGCGCGGCCATCGGAAAGTCCGCCAACAGCGTGCACGCATAACGGCGACCGCCGCCGTGGCAGGGCTCAATCCTAGAGCTTGCGGTGCGAGTAGAACTCCACGCGCGCTCGCGAACCCACGAAAAACGAGCCGATCCAGCCGGTGATGCTGACGATGAGCGCTCCCAGAAGCGCCGCGCCGAACCCCGCGATGTGCAGTCCCGGCAGAAGAGCCGCGACCAGAGCCAGCATGGCGGCATTGATGACGAGCAGAAAAAATCCCAGGGTCACGATCGTAATCGGGATCGTGATGAGGATGGCGATCGGCCGCACGATGGCGTTCACGATGCCGAGCAAGAGGCCCGCCAGCACCAGAGTTCCCGCATCATCGACCGTGATGCCGCTCACCCAGCGTGTGGCGAGCCACAGTCCCAGTGCCGCAATCAGCGCACGAATCAGAAATCCCATTAGGATGCCTTCCGCTCCACCTGTTCGACGAATACCTTGAGGCGCGCGAGCGCCCGCTCCCAGCCGGTCCGCATGCGCCGATATTGCACGTCCCCGAGCTCGGATGCGACAAAGCCCGAACCGATGAGCCGCACGATGGTGCCGCGCGGATCGGATGCGAGCATGAAGTCGTCGGTGACCGCTTCGTCCTCGGGCAGTACCGCGCAGGGCAGATAAATGAGCCGCAGGCGGCGCCCCGGCTCGCACACATCGATATGCGCCTCCAGCTGCGTGACCCGATCGACGGTGGCGCGGAACAGTCCGCCCGGTTTAGCGCGGATCCATGCGTCCGGCGAGCACCAGCGCGCCAGACTCTCAGCCTCCGTCAGGGCGCGCCAAACGCCCTGCACGCTGGCGGCAATGTCGGTACGATGCGCGTAGCCGCGCAGTCTTTGGGCCATGCGCCATTGTGCCATGCGCCGGCGCAACACCAAAAAGTGACGCCGCGGCGTGTGCAGGAGGAAACCATGGTTTTCGTACATCTCGTAATCGGCGCCGCTCTCCTGGAATTCTTGTACTTTGGCTTTGCGGTTGGCAGGGCGCGAGAGAGATACGGCGTAAAGGCACCGGCGATCACCGGAAATGAGATGTTTGAACGCTACTACCGCGTCCAGGTGAACACTCTGGAGCAACTCATCGTGTTCATCCCGAGCATCGTCCTGTTCGCGCACTACATCGAGCCGCGCGTTGCCGCAATCGCCGGGGCGTTCTTCGTGATCGGGCGCGCCTGGTACTTTAGCCAGTACGTGCGCGATCCGAGCAAGCGGACTGCGCCATTCGCGCTTTCGCTCCTGCCGGTCCTCTTCCTCCTCCTGGGTGCTATGGGCGGCGCCGTGCTGTGCCTCTTCAGTTAGCGACGCGACGCCGCAGGAGGACGCCCGCAATGGGCAGCAAGGATAGGAAGATGATGCCGATCGTCACGAGGCCGAAGTTGTCCTTGACGATGGGAATGTTGCCGAACAGGTAGCCGCCCCAGATGAAGAGCAACACCCAGCACAGCGCCCCGGCGAGGTTGTAGGCGAGGAAGCGGGCGGCCGGCATCCGGCCGACACCTGCGACGAAGGGAGCAAAGGTGCGGATGATCGGCATGAAGCGCGACAAGAAGACCGCCATGGCGCCGTAGCGCGCGAAGAACTCCTCGGTGCGCTTGAGATAGTCCTGTTTCAACAGGCGATAGCGTCCGCTGAAGGCCGCCGGCCCGATGATGCGCCCGATCGTATAGTTGACCGTGTTACCGAGAATGGCCGCCGTCGCCAAGAGGAGCGAGGCAAACGGCGCGGTCAGCGTGCCGTGCGTATCGACCGCCGCGAGCGCACCGACCGCGAACAACAACGAGTCTCCCGGCAGGAACGGCGTCACGACGAGCCCCGTTTCTGCAAAGATGACGACAAACAGGATTCCGTAGATCCACGCGCCGTACAGAGCCAGCATCTCGACGAGATGCCGGTCGATGTGCAGAATAAAATTGACCGCCCAATGCAGAGTCTCCAAGGCCGTCTTCCTACTGCACCGTGACGAGCGCGACGCGCTTTTGCGCGAGGCGCGCGTGGGCTTTCAATTCCTCGAGTGCCAGACGCACCTCCGGATCGCGCGTCGCCAGGGGCACGGAGGAGGCCACGTCGAGGTCGGCCGGTGGCTCTTCGGGTCCGTCGACGACCACGTCCGGCAAGATGCCCTTCTCGTGAATTGATACGCCTGAGGGCGTGAAGTAGCGTGAGGTCGTGAGCTTGAGTGCGCCGCCATGCGACAGCGGCATTACGGTTTGCACCGAGCCTTTGCCATAGGTCTTGTGGCCGACGAGCTCGGCTCTGCCGTGATCCTTGAGCGCCCCCGCCAATATTTCTGCGGCGGAGGCCGAGCCGCCATTGACGAGCACGACAATGGGTGCCCCGTCGATGAGATCGCCAGGCGTTGCATCCATGCGAAACTGAGAGTCCGCGGTGCGCCCGTCAGCGGACACGATGAGGCCGTGATCGAGGAATGCGTCGGCCACGGCGACGGAAGCTTCCAGCACGCCGCCCGGATTATTGCGCAGATCAATGACGAGCCCCTTAAGTCCGTGCGCGTTATCACGCTTCAGGCGCGCCAGCGCATGCGTAACGTCATCCGCAGTGGTTTCACTGAAGCCGGTGATGCGCATATAGCCGTAGCCCGGCTCGAGATCCTGCTGGGCAACGCTGCGCACGTCGACTCTGGCACGGCGCACCGAAAAACTGAGGAGCTCGCTGCGCCCGGGACGACGCACAGTCAGGTGCACGGTGCTGCCGGCGGGGCCACGCATGCGATTGATGGCGCCGGCTAAATCGGCACCCACATCCACGCCGTCGATCTTCACGATGTAATCGCCGGAGAGCATGCCGGCGGCTTCCGCCGGCGAGCCTTCGATGGGGCGCAACACCTTGACCCCTGCGTCCTCTGCCACGACTTCAATGCCCACGCCCGGATAGGAGCCCATCGTGGAGAGGCGGATCTCCTCAAATTCTTCGCTATCCAAAAAAGCTGAATGCGGATCGAGCGCCCCTACCATGCCGCGGACCGCTTTCTCCATCAACTGGTGATCGTCGACGTCATCGACGTATTCGCGCTTGATGCGCTCGTAGACTTCGGCAAAGAGACGCGCCTCTTCCCACGGCAGTGTTGCGGGAGCGGCAGCTTGCAGCGCATCGCTCTGTCGTCCTGCTATTGCATTGCCGGCAAGCGCCGCCGCAATCCCCAGAATGATTCCCGCGCCCAGCGTGACCAGGGTTCGCGACCGCATCAACATGCTAAAGAAACTCCGCGTCTTAATTCGCAGCACCGATACTACAGCCGCGCGGCGCGGGTCAACCCAATTTCTGTCAAGGCGGGCAACTACATGTTGGCCGCTAACGCCTCGGGCATTCTCTCTTCCGTGGTGCAGTCCACGGTCGCGGCCGCCGCCAACAGCGGCAGCTCAATGGCCAACAGATCGATGAACGGCGCCGGCTGACCGATGGCGAAACCCTGGCCGTAGTCGACGCCAAGCGATGCGACGCGGGCACGGATTTCCTCGGTCTCGACGTACTCGGCGACAGTACCGATGCCCATGCTGCGCGACAGCTGTGCAATGGCGCGCACCATGGATTCCGCGCGCGCATCCTTCAGGATGTCACGCACGAAGCTGCCGTCGATCTTGAGCATCGTGACGGGCAGCTGCCGCAGGTAGGAAAGCGAGGACAGGCCGGTGCCGAAGTCATCGAGCGCGACGCCGCAACCTAATCTGCGCAGGCGGCGCATCAGCACTTCGGCGCGCGAGATGCTGGCGACGGTCGCATTCTCCGTCAACTCAAAGCAGAAGATCGCCGGATTCAAGCCGCTCGATTCAATCTGCTCGAGAAGAAAGTCACCGAAGCTGTCGTCGTTCAATGATTGCCCGGAGAAATTGATCGCGAACACGCACGGGCGCGCGGTGAGCAGCGCGGCGTGCGGCTTCAAGAGCGTGATGGCCTTCTGCACCACCCAACGATCGATCGTCGGCATGAGCTGATAGCGATTGGCGGCGGACAGAAAGCGATCCGGTCCGACCGTCTTGCCGTCCTCATCGATCATGCGCAGCAACAGCTCGTAGTGCGGGCGCAAGTGCTCGGAGCCGGCGAAGGGCAGGATGAGCTGCGCATCAAAGCGCAGCCGGTCCGCTTCAATCGCTTCGCGCACGCGCGAGGCGATGTTGATGTCCGTGAAGCGCCGCACGATGCTCGCATCGTTGGGCTCATATACCGCCACGCGGTTGCGGCCGCGATCCTTCGCAGCCTTACAGGCTGTCTCGGCTGCGGCCAGGGAATGCATGAGCTCGCGCGCTTCGCGCTCGAACGGTGCAACGCCGATGCTGATCGATACGTGCAGGCGCGCGTCGCCGCGCAGGGTGCCCAATTGCTCGGCGCCCTCGCGCAGCGACTCGGCAAACTGCGCCGCATCCTCAAGCCCGGTCGGCAAGAGCACCGCAAAGCGGTCGCCGGAGATGCGCGCCGCGAAGGCGCTGCGCGGCAGCCGCCGCCGCAGCAGCTCGCCTATCTGGGCGATGATGCCGTCGCCCACGTGCATGCCGAAATTGTCATTGATGACGTGCAGCTGGTCCGAATCGATGTACAGAGCGCTCCAGGCATTGGTGCGGTTGGGCTCGGTGACGACGGCGCGTACGCGGTGCTCAAACGCCTGGCGCGTATATAGACCGCTCATCGCATCGAAGCTGCTCTCGATGATGCTGGCCGCCTTGCGTGCAAGCACGTCTCCCAGGCGCGCGTCGCGGTCCACAAACTCCTCGGCCGACTCGTCACGGAACAGCGCGAGCACGCCGGTTGCGCGGCCGCTTGCGTGTTTGAGCGGACAGGAGAGAATGCGATACGGCACCGCGCCGTTACCGGCAGTCAATTGATTGATGATCACGGGCTCGCGGCGTATTTGAGCCATCGACAGGAGCTGCCGGTGCGTGCGTGTGACCATCTGGCTGTCAGGCGGCTTGCCGCTCGTCGAGCGGATGAGCACGATGCCCTTGTCCGGAACGAAGAGTGCGCTCATGACACAGCGCAGGTAATCGTTCGACTGCTGCAGAATTCCTTTCAGCTCATCGGAGTCATCGCCGCCGGACTCGCCCTTGGTGAAGGGATCCGTCAGCAGGAGCTCAAGATCCTTGTCGAGCGAATTGACTCTGTGCCCGAGGTCGAAGATGGCGGCGCGCGCCAGGAGATCGCGGCGCAGGCATTCAAGTGCGGGCCGCAACAGAGCGTGCACCAGAGCGAAACTGCGCGCCTCGGCGTCCGCGGCGCGGCACGTGATGGCGAGAATGGCAATGGGATTGCCGGCGTCGCTACGCAGCCGGCACACATACACCGGCAAATTACCGGCGAGCATCTTCAGTTCGCCGTGACTTTCAGATCCGCTGTCCACGACCCCGAGGGTTTCCTCGATGAGCGACACCAGATCCGGCCCCGTCGTAGGATCAGTCGACCAGCGCAGCTCCCCCTTCGCATCGAACAGGGTCACGCTTGCCGCGCGCGGCAATTGCGAAATGACGAGCTGCGCGTAGGGCTCGAAAGAACCCCAATGATTCGTGTCTCCCGATTTTTTGCCGTCAGCACTCATGCGCAAGAGGTCATTGGCGAGGAAGGGCGAACGCACGATAGGAGAGGGGCAACCCCGGAATCGTTGAACGAGTTGGCGCTTTCGTCAAATGAGCGCCGGCCGCGGAAAAGCAGCGACGATTGAACTTAATCCGGGGTGCCGAATATCTAGGGATGAGGATCCGGAGTTGTGAACCAGGGCCGCGGATCGACGGGCTTGCCGGCCCTGCGGATCTCGAAATACAGCTCGGGGCTGTCCTCCCCGCCGCTGTCCCCCGCTGCGGCGATCGGCTCCCCGGCCGCCACATGGTCTCCGGCCCCTTTCAGGAGGCGCTCGTTGTGCCCGTACAGGCTCAAGTAGCCGCTGCCATGGTCGACGATGGCGAGGAGCCCGAGGCCCGCGAGCCAATCGGCATAGATGACGCGGCCGTCGGAGACCGCGCGCACCGGTGAGCCGCGTTCGGTTGCAATGCGCACACCGTCCCATTTGATGCCGCCCGCACGGGTATCGCCGAAATGCGCCACGACGCGGCCGCTTACGGGCCACGCGAGCTTGCCGCGCAGCCGCGAAAACGCATCCTGGCCATTGGTCGGGTAGCTCGGGACCACCCGCTCAAGATCGTGCAGCAGCTTCTCCAGCCCCGATTTCTGGCGTTGCAGCCGCTCGAGGTTTTGCACGCGGTTGCGCGACTCGACCTGCAGATTGGCGAGCACCTGGCTGCGCTGCAGGCGCGCCTGCTCGAACTCGGATAGCTGCGCGTGACGCTGGCTTTCCAGTTCCTGCAGATGCGCCTCTTCGGCTGCAAGCTCCTGGTCCAAGCGTCCGATCGCAGCGAGCTCGGCATTGACGCGATCGATCTCGCGCGCGTGCGCGCGGCTGAAATAGCTGTAGTAGACGAACAGGCGGCCGGCGCGCGCCGGATCCTGCTGATTGAGAAGGAGCTTCAGGGGCTCAACGGTACTGATGAGGTAGGCGGCGCGCAGCTCGCTCGCGAGGTCCTGGCGGGCGCTCGCCAAAGCCGCCTCGTGGTGGTGCTGCTCCTGCGCGAGCGCGGCACGGCGCGCCGTGCGTTGCGCGTGCTCAATCTTCACTCGCTCCAGACCCTCACGTGCGCTGCCCACGGACATTTCAGCCGCGCGCAGCTCGCGGGCGAGGCGGTCGCGCTCGAGCTGATCCCGATTTACCTGGCCGGCGATACGTTCGATCTGCGCCTTGATGGCCTGCAGGTCGGCCTCGGCCTTCTTCCGATCCGGCTGCGGAGCGGCGCTCACCGAGCCGCAGAGGAGCGCCAGCAGGGCGCAGAACATCCAGGTACGGCGAAGTGGCAGCCGCGGCGCGCCCAGGCGAGGGCGCGGCGGAACTGCGTGAATCAATCGGCTGCTCGTCATATGGCCCAGAAGCCGAAGCCTAACCTCCCCGCACCCGGTCCACTACGCTTTATAATGGTGGGATGGACCGCCTCATCGAATACGCCGGACATCATTCGTATCTCGCAGCCGCGGCGGTGCTCATGGCACTCGTCGTGATCGGCTACGAGCTGCGAACGCGCGCGCAGACCTTTGCCGCCGCTTCACCCCAGGATGTCATCCGGCTCATGAACCAGAACGCGCTCGTTCTGGACATCCGGCCGCAGGAGGCCTTCGCGGCCGGACATGTCACGGGCGCGCGCCATATGCCGTCCGATCAGATCGCGAAGGCGGGCGAGACGCTGAAACGGCAGAAGGACAAGCCCATCGTCGTGTACTGCGAATCCGGCCCGGTCGCAGCGTCCGCCGTGCGCGCGCTCGTCGCGCAGGGATTCACGAAGGTCTTCAGCCTGCGCGGGGGTCTGTCCGCGTGGCGCACGGACAATCTGCCGCTGGCCAAGGGCTGACAGTCCGTCCCAAAGACCACGTGGATGAGCACGCCGAAAATACAAATGTATGCCGTCGACTGGTGCCCGTACTGCAGCCGCGCACGGCGCCTGCTGCAAGAAAAAGGCGTGCCATTCGAGGAAATTGACGTCGATGCGCACCCTGAGGCGCGCGCGCAGATGATAGCGCGCAGCGGCCGCCACACGGTTCCGCAGATCTTCATCGACGATGTTCATATCGGCGGCTGCGATGAGCTCTTGGCACGCGAGGCCGCCGGCACTCTGGACCCACTCATTAACCCCAGGAAAGAATCATGACGACCAAGGAAACAACAGGCGACCCGAGCGCCTCCGACGTGCGCGACGCCATCACCGGGCCACAGCTTGCACTGCAGAGTGTCTACCTGAAAGACTGCTCCTACGAGGCGCCTAACGGCCCGCGCATTGACGGCACGTGGAATCCGCAGATCAGTCTCGATCTTAATACCACGGTGAACGCGATCACGCCGGAGCTGCGCGAGGTGATCCTCACCGTCACCGTGTCTGCCAAGCATGCGGAAGTGACGGTCTTCTTAGTTGAAGTGAAGCAGGCGGGAATCTTCATGATGCGCAATCTCTCGGAAGTTGAGCTCGCCCGCGCCTTCGGCAGCATCTGCCCGAGCGTGCTCTTTCCGTACGCACGCGCCGCGGTCTCAAACCTCGTGACGCAGGGCGGCTTTCCGCAGTTTCTTCTGCCCCCCGTGAATTTTGACGCGCTGCAGACGCGCGGCGACGCAAACGGGGCGGTGACCAAGAATTGAGCGACAGCGAGCCCCAGGCACCGATCGCCGTCCTCGGCGCCGGCTCATGGGGAACTGCGCTCGCCATTCAGTTTGCGCGCGGCGGCAAGCGCACGCGGCTGTGGGGACGCGACGCGCCGCAGATGCATGCCATGGCGCGCGAGCGGCGCAACCTGCGCTATCTGCCCGGCGCCGAGTTCCCCGCGGCGTTGAGCGTGGTCAGTGACGTCGGCGCGGCCCTCGACGGCGCCCTCGACGTGCTGGTCGCCGTGCCGAGTCACGCGTTGCGCAGCGTGCTGCGCACCATCGCACCGCGCTTGGCACCGGGCATGCGCCTCGCGCTCGCCTCCAAAGGGTTCGAGCTCACGACGAGTCAATTGCCGCATCAAGTTGCGCACGAGGAGCTCGGTGCCGGCCGCTCGATCGCGGTCCTCTCCGGTCCCACCTTCGCGCACGAAGTGGGTGCGGGGCTGCCGAGTGCGATGACGATTGCCTCTCCCGATGCAGAGTTCGCAACCGCGCTTGCCTATGATCTGTCGGTCGGAAATTTTCGCGCCTACACATCGCCCGATATCATCGGCGTGGAAGTCGGCGGCGCCGTGAAGAACGTGCTCGCGGTCGCGACGGGCTTCTCTGATGGTTCAAAGTTCGGCGCCAACACCCGCGTCGCCCTCATCACTCGGGGACTGGTGGAGATGACGCGTCTCGGGGTCGCGCTCGGCGGCCAGCGCGAGACGTTCATGGGGCTTGCCGGCCTGGGCGATCTCGTTCTCACCTGTACTGACGATCAATCACGCAACCGCCGCTTTGGCCTGCTGCTCGCCAAGAACAACACACCGGAAGCGGCGCTCAAACAAATCGGTCAGATTGTTGAAGGCTACGTTGCCGCCAAAGCGACGCGCGAGGTCGCGCGGCGCCTCGGCGTCAACATGCCGCTGTGCGAAGCGGTCTATCAAGTCCTCTACGAGCACCTGCCGGTGATGGAGGTCGTGCGCGGTCTCATGAGCCGTCCGATCAAGGCCGAGACCGAGTAGCGCCTGATCAGCTGCAGCTCGCCGGAGTCGGTCGCGACAGGCGCTCGCTTGGTCGCAGGCGCATGCCAATGAGCGCACTCAATCTGTCAGGCTATCCGCCCAGCCTTCATGAGAGACAACTGTATGCGTCCCTATCTGCCCATTGCCCTGCTAGCACTCCTCGGCGCGGCAGGATGCGTCAATGCAGCGGGCGACAGCGCCGCTGGAAATACCGATGTTGAAGCGAGCGACGGCGATACTCACAGCGTCAACGGCTCGATTCATGTGCCCGACGGCGCCAAACGCGGCGAACTCACCACGGTCAACGGTACGATTCGGGTCGGCGATGACGCCACCGTATCCGGCGCGCATACGGTCAACGGCGACATCCGCGTCGGCGCACACGCAACGACCGACTCGCTGCATACCGTCAATGGCTCTATCACGCTCGGCGCCGGCGCGCGCGTAAACGCGGCCCTCACGACGGTCAACGGCTCGCTTGCGCTGCACGACGACGCGCAAGTGGCAGGCGTAGTCAAAAGCGTAAACGGCAACATCGCGCTGACTGCGGCGCACGTGGCCGGCGGCCTGGAGACTGTGAACGGCAACATCACTCTGCGCGGCACTTCGCACATCGACGGCGGCATCCTGGTGCGCAAGCCCGAGTATGGCTTGTTCCATTGGGAGACGAGCGGGCCGCGTATCGTGATTGGACCGGGCGCGAGCGTTGCCGGCAGCCTTCGCTTCGAGCGCCCCGTGCGCCTTTATGTCAGTGACCGCGCGACCATCGGTCCGGTCACAGGGGCCACACCCATCCGTTTCTCCGGGGATGAACCTTCCAGCTGATCAAGCTCAAAACGTTGGGCAGCAACGTCCGCGCGCTCTAGGCAAACCCATTCTGGCGCCACGCCTCGTAGACGACGAGCGCGACGGCATTTGCAAGGTTCAAGCTGCGGTTGCCGGCGCGCATGGGAATTGTCAGACGCCGCTCAAGACCTAGGTCATCGAGCACCGCTGCGGGCAGGCCGCGGGTTTCCGAGCCAAAGAGCAGCGCATCGCCCGGTCGAAACTGAGCATCGCTGTAGCGTTGCGCGACCCCGGTCTCCACGCTGAACACGCGCACGCCCGGCAACGCCGCAAGGCAGGCATCGAGATTGGCGTGCACGCTGACGGCGGCGAGCTCGGCGTAATCGAGGCCCGCGCGGCGCACTCTCTTGTGGCTCAGGTCGAAGCTGCACGGCTTGATGAGGTGCAAGCTGCAGCCGGTATTGGCGCACAGACGGATGATATTGCCGGTGTTCGGCGGAATCTCCGGCTGCAGGAGGAGGATGTGAAACATTCTTGAAAATCGTCTAGACGCACGGATTCAGGGATAATGCTCCGTATGAACGCCGTCCCCCGCGAAGTCAAGAATCCCTTGGGATTTTCCTTCTGCGGGCTCGCGTTCGCCTCGCCGATCGTTCTTCTGTCCGGATGTGTCGGGTTTGGCGAGGAATACACGCGGGTCGAGGGCTTTTCAAATAAGGACGCGGGCGCGGTGGTGCTGAAGGGAACCACGCTCAATCCGCGGCTGGGCAACGCGCCGCACCGCGTGTTTGAAACGCCCGCCGGAATGTTGAATGCCATCGGCCTGCAGAACCCGGGCGCCGATCACGTCGTGCGCAAGGTGCTGCCGCAGCTTGATTTCACCGAGACACGCTTCATCGCCAATGTCTGCGGCTCAACCATCGAGGAATACGTCGAGGTCACACAGCGCTTCGATCAGTCGCCGATCGATGCGATCGAAATCAACATCTCCTGCCCGAACGTCAAGGAGGGCGGCGTCGCCTTCGGCAATTATCCCGAATCCTCCGCGCGGGTAGTCGCAGCGTGTCGTGCGGTCACCCGCAAGCCGCTCATTACCAAGCTCTCACCCAATCAGACGGACATACGCGAGAATGCGCGCCGCTGCATCGAGGCCGGAACGGATGCGCTCGCAGTCATCAACACCATCATGGGCATGGCGGTCGACGTGGAGACACGCCGCCCTGTCATCGGCAACGTGCAGGGAGGTCTGTCGGGCCCCGCCATCAAGCCGATCGCGCTTCTCAAAGTGCACCAGGTGTATGAGATCGCACGTCGACACCGCGTGCCGATTATTGGCCAGGGTGGGATCACGACGGTGAAGGATGCACTTGAGTTTCTCATTGCCGGTGCGAGCGCCGTCGGCATCGGCACGGCACTTTTCTATGACCCGATGGTGTGCAAGAAGATCAACCACGGCATCGCTGAGTACCTGGACTCACACGGTTTTGCGAACGTCGCAGCCCTCGTGGGAACGCTCAATACGACTGCCGAGATCAAAGACTGCGCCATATCGGGCTAACGAGTCCCTCGCGGCTTCAACGGGCGGCCGTGCACTCCACTACTGCGCAGCTGCGGGCGCCTCGATCGCCGCCAGCGGCGCTTCAATCTGCACCGCTTGACGCGCGCCTTCCGCGCCGAGGTGCACCTTGGTCACCTTGGGTTCTGAATTCGGACCCGGGTACCACACGCTCAAGCGATAGTCTCCGGGCTTCAATCCGCTGAGCGTGCTCGTGCCGTCTGCGCCGCTCTTGCCGAAGTATGGCGTATCGACGACCCGCACCCAGGCGATCATATGGTCGTGAATGTTGCACCCGAGCGCCACCGCGCCCGGCTTGTCAAACTCGACCGGCTCCGCCTGCCTGCCGGAGTAGAGTTTCGTTGTGAACACTCTGGGCCCTGAGAACGAATACACCTCATGGCGGATGTTGTCGCTGTTCGGGAAATCCACGAACGTACCCGTCTGGATCACGCTCACGCGCGGCACGAACTGCTTGTGCACCTGATCGATGACGGCGTGGACGGCGGTGGCATGCAGCACTGGTGTGGCGTCGAGCGCTTCGGCATATACCACCATGTCCGCCAAGGGCGCCCCCGCCGGATTGCGCACCTCGACCCGCAGATCCGCGCCCGTAGCCGTGATCCAGATGATTGATGCAACGGCGCTCGCGAGCATGCGCCTTCCCGGATGATGCCGCCTCACCGGAGGCGTCGCGAGCAGTTTTGAAGTTCTCCGCAGCGCCATCAGCGCTCCACGATGTCGCGCTTCATCGGCGCAAGAATCTGCAGCAGCTCGTTGCGCTCGCGCAGGTGCACGCCATGGCGCCGCATGGAGTCGCGCAGCAGTTGGACCAAGATAAAGAATTGGGATTCCGTGGCGCCGAGGCCGGCATGCGCATCGTGCATGGTATCTCCGGAATATTTGCAGCCGCCGCCGCTGAGCTCGCAGACCATCTCGACGAAGTGGCGCTTCACGCGTCCAAGATTGACGTCCTCGAAGGTGTGCTTCAAATGCGGGTCACTGGCGGCGTGATCAATGGTATCTGCAACGAATGCCGTTACATTGGTCGTGCCGCCAAGCCGGCTATACAAGGAGTCGTCCCGGCTCGCGGCGTGGACAGAGGTTGTGGCGATTGATCCGCAGCAGATTGCGGGCCAAATCCATTTGAGGGCGCCATTCACCTGAAACATCGCTGATTTTTTACCGCACGGCAGGAGGCTGCGAGACTAGCCGTTCGCGGCGGCGCACGCCGTTAAACCACGCACACTTCACAGTAATGCTGAAAGGTTCGCTGCACTATGCGCTGCGGCGTCAGCGGGTGCTGCACATCGTCGGGCGGCGATCGTCACGGATGAAGGGAGATCGGATATTGAGATGGCAAGTGCGCCATAGGCGCGGCAGGCTCTGCGCAATAGCGCGCGCAGCTCTGACGCCATTCGTGTTGGCGCTCCTCGCCGCCGCGCAGCAGGTTCAGGCGGGAGACCGTTTGCTTGCAACCGGCGGCGTCGCGGAGATTGAAGGCAGCGGCGGCGGCGGACTTACACCCTGGGCGCTGATTGCGGGTCTCGGCACGGACAGCCAAGTCGGCGCGAGCGCCAGCTGCACTCGTGTGCGGCCGCAGAACTTTGCTTTGACGAGCTGCGGCGTCGCCGCCGGAATTGACAATCGCGTCGAGCTGTCGCTTGCACGCCAGGAATTCTCTTTGGGTGACGTGGCGCCGGGCGCATCGATCACTCAGACCATAGTTGGAGCGAAAGTGCGTCTTTGGGGCGATGCTGTGACCGACCAGGACCGCTGGTGGCCGCAAGTGGCGGCAGGCGTGCAGTACAAGAGAAATTCGGACTTCGATTTCATTCCTCGCCTGATCGGTGCCAAGAGCGATCACGGGATTGACAGCTATCTGAGCGCGACGAAGATCTATCTCGCGGGCCCCTTCGGACGCACCTGGCTTGTCGATGTCACGCTGCGCGCAACGCGTGCCAATCAGTTTGGTATTCTAGGTTTCGGCGGCGATCGCGATAACGGCTATTCTGTGGTCGCCGAAGGCAGTGTCGCGGCGTTTCTTACGGACAATGTCATCCTGGGCGCGGAGTACCGTCAGAAGCCCAACAATCTCAGCGCATTCCGCGAGGACGATGCGCATGACATCTTCATGTCGTGGTTCGCCATCAAGAATTTCTCGGTGACGGCCGCATACGTGGATCTTGGCAACATCGCGACTCACCCGGATCAGCGTGGTTTGTACCTTTCCCTGCAGGCGAGTTTCTAGGCAGGGTTGAGATCGTCGCCGCCAGAAGCTAGGCCCCCGAAGGCTGCTTCTTGGGCGGCGGCAGCGTGTGCACGGAATGGCTCACAAAGGCAATGTCGACGTCCAATGCCTCGAAGCGCTCCAGGATCCCAAGATTGATGGTCTGCTGCAGATCCGCGTAGGTCCTGTAGTCCGACACGGTCACGTAGTAGACGACCTCGAACTGCAGCGACCAATCCCCAAAAGCGAGAAAATGGCAGCGGTCAAAGCGCGTCTGCGGCTCAGCTTCGATCACGGCACGCACGGCCGCCGGAATCTCGCGCAGCTTCTCCGGAGGCGTGTCGTAGGTGACGTTCAGGCGGAATGCTGAGCGGCGCTCGCGCATACGCCCGTAGTTGCGCACCCGGGCCTTCAGAACGTCGGCATTCGCAAGGATGATCTGCTCGCCGGAGATGCTGCGCAGGCGCGTGCTTTTGACGCCGATATGCTCCACCGTGCCCTGCACGTCGTCGACGACGAGCGAGTCGCCGATGCCGAACGGCTTATCGAGCGCGATCGACATCGAGGCAAGAACATCCCCGAGCACGCTCTGTACGGCAAGTGCCACCGCGACGCCGCCAATGCCGAGTCCCGTGAGGAGCGGCTTGATCTGTACGCCCAGGTTGTCGAGCGCGAGCAGAAAGGCCATCGTCCAAATCGTGAGGCCCGCGATGAAGACGATGATGTCGATGGAGCCGGACTGGACCGGGGTGGCGCTGGCAGCGCCGGGGCGGCGTCCGCGCCGCTCGATCGCATAGCGCGCGGCCGCCATGCCCCACAACCCCACCTGAAACCAGAAGCTGAAGACGATGACGATGTAGATGATCCGGTCGACGCGGCTCGGAACGTACAGAAGCGTCGAGGAAAACCACAGCGCGACCACCCACAGAAACACACGACTGGTGCGCGCGACCAGGAGCGCAGTCAGTTCAACGGCGAGCGGATGAGTCTGGCCCGACTCCTGCCACTTGCGGCGGCGCGTGGCGATGAAGCGCTTGATGAGCGGCAGCGCCGTGAAGGTCAGGAGGAAAGCGGCAAGGGCGATCGCCCACGCGGCGACGCTGTTACTCAGAAACTGGATGTCCCAGATTTCGCGCCAGTTCGGCATCAAAACTCCGTCGTGACCAGGCCACGGCGGATTATATGCAGCATCGCGGGCTGCGGCAGTCGGCTCAGGAGGGTCCGCGCTCCGCCTCGGACATGCCGAGCTCCTTCAACTTGCGCGTGAGCGTATTTCTGCCCCAGCCCAAAAGCTTGGCCGCCTCCTGGCGATGGCCTTGTGTGCGCTTCAGCGCGGCGCGAATGAGGACCCGTTCGAGCTGCGGCTGGGCCTCATCGAGGAGCGGCCGTTTGCCCGTTATCGCGCGCGCGTCTGCCCACACTGCGAGTGCGCGCGCCCAGTCGGCATCGACGCTTGCGCTCGGCACGGCGGCCGTGAGCTCGGGTGGCAGATCCTCAATGCGCACCTCGCGCCCCGGGGCGAGCACCGCAAGCCTGCGGCAAAGATTGACGAGCTCGCGTACGTTGCCCGGCCAGCTGTATGCGGCAAGGCTGGTGATGGTTTCGGCCGCAAAGACTTTCGGCGCCACCGCGAGCTCCTGGGTTGCGAAGCGCAGGTAGTGCTCGAGCAGATCCGGAATGTCCTCCGCGCGCGCGCGCAGCGGCGGCAGCTCGATGCGGATGACATTCAGGCGGTGGTAGAGATCTTCGCGAAAGAGGCCGCGCTCCACCCGGCTCTGCAGATTCTGATGCGTCGCCGCGATGACCCGCACGTCGACGCGGATCGGCGTCTGGCCGCCGACGCGGTAGAACTCGCCTTCGGCGAGGACGCGCAGGAGCCGCGTCTGCAGCGGAGTCGACATATCGCCGATCTCATCGAGGAACAGCGTGCCGCCGTCGGCCTGCTCGAATCGGCCGCGCCGCTGCGCGTCCGCACCGGTGAATGAGCCTTTTTCGTGGCCAAAGAGCTCCGACTCGAGAAGGTCCGCCGGGATCGCCGAGGTATTGAGGGCTATGAAAGGCTTGCCCGCGCGCGGGCTGTGGTCATGCAGTGCTCGCGCGACGATCTCTTTGCCGGTGCCCGATTCTCCGGTGATGAGCACCGTGACGCTCGAGCGGGCGAGGCGACCGATGGCGCGGAACACCTGCTGCATGGCCGGCGCCGAGCCGCGCAGCTGCGGAATGCGCGGCACCGGCACGGCCTCGATATTGCCCTGCGGTCGTGCGCGCGCGGCGCGCCGCACGAGATCCACGGCATGGTCGATGTCGAAGGGCTTGGGCAGGTACTCGAACGCTCCGCCGCCATAGGCGGACACCGCGCTGCCCAGATCCGAATGCGCCGTCATCACGATGACGGGCAAAGCCGGGCGGGTCTCGTGGATCCTCTTCAGTAAATCAAGGCCGGACAGGCCCGTCATGCGGATGTCGGTGACGAGCACGTCGGGCGACTCGCGCTTGAGCGCATCGAGCACCGGCTCGGCCGCCTCAAAGGCGCGCGGTGCCATGCCGCCGTCGCGCAGCGCGCGCTCCAGCACCCAACGAATAGAGGCGTCGTCGTCGACGAGCCAGACATGCAGTGCGGCGGAATTCATGTGGTCTCCGAAAGGGGCAAAAGCAGGGTAAAGACGGTTCGACCAGGCTCGCTTTCAAATTCAATGAGCCCCCCATGTCGCGTCACGAGATCCTGCGCTACGGCAAGACCTAGTCCCGTCCCATTCGCGCGTCCAGTGACGAGCGGATAAAAAATGCTCGCGCGCAGCTCCTGCGGCACTCCGGGTCCGTTGTCCTCTACCTGCAGGCTGCCCACGAGCTTGTGGCGCACGAGGCCGATGGTGACGTTTGACAGCGCGCGCGTGCGCAGCGTGACACGTCCGCGCTCGCCGACCGCCTGCAGCGCGTTCCTCGCAACGTTGAGCAAAGCCTGGATGATCTGATTGCGGTCGAGCATGGCGCTCGGCAGGCTCGGATCGTAGTCGCGCTCCAGGAGCACGGTTGCGCGCGCCTCGCCGCGTAACAAATGAAAGACGTGCTCGCACAGCTCGTGCACATTGACGAGGCTGCGCAGCGGCGGCCGCCCGGGACCTGCGATCGAGTCGACTAGCGCCGTCAGCCGATCGGCCTCGCCGATGATGACGCCCGTGTATTCATGCAGCGTCGGATCGTGCAACTCGCGCGCGAGGAGTTGCGCGGCGCCGCGCAGACCGCCCAGGGGATTTTTGATTTCATGGGCAAGCTGGCGAATCATCAAGCGGCTGCTCTCCAGGCGCGCGAGCAGGTCGCTCTCGCGCGATATGCGCTGGCGCTGCGTCGCATCGGCAAGCTCGAGCAACAGATGCGTGCCGGTGATCTGCCCTTCGAGGAGAGTGATCGTGACGTCCAGGACGCGCGCATCACGCGACGCGCCGGTCGGTTTCAGCACGAGCTCCCGATCGGCGATGCCTTCTCCGGAGGTGAGCACGCGCCGCAGGGTTGCCACAAGTCCGTTCGACTCGTGCAGGAAATCTCCGAACGGGCGGCCGCGTGCCTGCTTCAGGCTGAAGGCGAGCACATCCTGCGCCGCAACGTTGGCGTAGATCGGGCACAGCTGTGCATCGAGTACGACGATCCCGGTGGACAATGCATCAAGGAGGTCGGCGGGATCGAAATGCGATAGAACCGAAGGCAGGCTGTGTTCAACGGCCACGGCGCCTCGCGTGGGCGCGTGCCGCCGGGGGACTCGCTAGTGGGGACGCATCAGCGGCGTAGTCGGCGCAACCGGCGTGCTGGGCGCCACCGGCGGAGGGGCTGCGAGCGGCGAATTGGGCGCCAGCACCGAGGACTGGCGCACGTTGAATGCCACGCTCGGTGATTGGCACACGACCGCGCCGCTCGAGTCCTCGATCTTGACCGCAAGCGAATGCGCGCCGCGGTAAACCGAGTTGAGCGCAAACTCGCTGTCGACCGGAATATCGGATTGAACCGGGGCACCGTCCAACAGCACGGAGACTCGATCTCCCGCCCGCAGGTCCGGTTCCACATGCACGCTCGCCGGCACGGTCTGCGTGTTCTGAAACATTTCCTGGCTCGTGGGTCGGCTCACGACGCAGCTCGTATACGCCTGCGCTCCGGCCGGGCGGTTGCGGGGCACGACCGGCGGCGCACGTTGGCCTTGGGCTTTGTAAGTCTGTGCCGACTGCAGCTGAATCTTCTGCGCGCCAGGGTGCGGCTGATCGCTGTAATGCGTCACGCCATTCTCGTCGACCCATTTGTAGACGGCTGAGCTGCTGGTTGCCGCGGCGGCGGCCGCCGCGGCAACGATGCACATTAAGGTAAAGAGCAGCGTGCGCATACACGCTGAGCATAGCCGCGTCGGGGCCGAAGAACAAAGGCGGATCGCAAGCGCTTAACAACTGTAGTACATCTCCAGCTCAATCGGATGCGTGGACATGCGAAAGCGCGTGATCTCCTGCATCTTCAAGCCAATATAGGCGTCGATCACGTCGTTGGTGAAAACGCCGCCGCGAGTGAGAAATTCGCGATCCTTGTCCAAATGCTCGACGGCCATATCCAGCGAGTGGCACACCGTGGGGATGTGCTTCGCCTCCTCGGGCTCAAGGTCGTACAGATCCTTGTCGGCAGGATCGCCAGGGTGCAGCTTGTGCTGAATTCCATCTAGACCCGCCATCATCATGGCGGCAAACGCGAAATACGGGTTGGCGCAGGAGTCTGGAAAACGCACTTCAATGCGCCGCGCCTTCGGATTTGATACCCACGGGATGCGGATCGAGGCGGAGCGGTTGCGCGCCGAGTAGGCGAGCATCACCGGTGCCTCAAATCCAGGCACCAGGCGTTTGTAGCTGTTGGTCCCCGGGTTCGTGATGGCGTTGAGCGCCTTGGCGTGTTTGATGATGCCGCCGATGTAGTACAGCGCAAGCTCGGAGAGCCCACCATATTTGTCGCCGGCGAAGAGCGCCTTGCCATCCTTCTGCAGCGACTGATGCACGTGCATGCCGCTGCCGTTGTCGCCCACGAGCGGCTTTGGCATGAACGTGGCGGTCTTGCCGTAGCCGTGCGCCACGTTATGGACGCAGTATTTGAGGATCTGTACCTGGTCTGCTTTATAGACGAGCCCGCCGGCGCCGATGCCGATCTCCGACTGTCCGCCGGTCGCCACTTCGTGGTGATGTACTTCCACTACCAAACCCATCTCTTCACAGGCCAGACACATCGCCGAGCGAATGTCCTGAAAAGCATCCACCGGCGGCACGGGGAAGTAACCGCCCTTCAATCCGGGTCGATGCCCGCGATTGCCGTCGGGATACTCCTTGCTCGAGTTCCAGGAGCCCTGCACGGAATCAATTTCGTAGAACGAGCCGCGCACGTCTGAGCCGCTGCGCACGCTGTCAAAGATGAAGAACTCATTCTCCGGCCCGAAGAGCGCGCCATCGGCGATGCCGGTCGACTTCAGGTAGGCTTCGGCGCGCTTGGCAAGCGAACGCGGATCGCGCTCGTAGCCCTGCATGGTCGCCGGCTCGATCACGTCGCAGCGGATGTCGATCGTCGTCTCCTCGAAGAACGGGTCGATGACGGCGGTGTTGGGATCGAGCATCAGAATCATGTCTGACTCGTTGATGCCCTTCCAACCGCCGATCGAGGAGCCATCGAACATCTTGCCGTCGCGAAAGAGCTCATCGTCGACGAGGCGCGCAGGAATCGTGACGTGCTGTTCCTTGCCCCGAGTGTCGGTGAAGCGAAGGTCAGCAAACTTGACCTCCTTTTCTTTGATCAGCTTGAACACATCGTTCGGAGTCATACCTTCTCCTAGGAAAGGGGTATTGATCAGTGCAGGGCCTATGCCAGGCCTGAAACGGTCGCGAATCAAGCACTTGGCCAGGGATTGGCTGTCGGGGTCGCACCGCTTTGGTGCGCACGATTAAATCGCATGCACCGAGAGGGTGCGGGATTGTAGCGCACCGATGGCCCGCTGTTTACGGGTTAGGATTTATACTCGCCGCCCCATGAAGCCCCCACGACTCGGCAGCACGCCGCGCACTTTCCAGGAGTTGATTTTCGTGCTGGAGCGCTACTGGGCCGACCAGGGCTGCGTCATTCTCGAGCCCTACGACATGGAAGTCGGTGCCGGGACCTTTCATACCGCCACGTTCTTGCGCGCCATCGGACCTGAGCCCTGGAGCGCCGCCTACGTGCAGCCGTCGCGCCGGCCCACCGACGGCCGCTACGGTGACAATCCTTTCCGCCTGCAGCACTACTACCAGTTCCAGGTGATCATCAAGCCCTCGCCGCTCGATATCCTTGATACCTATCTCGGCAGCTTGCGTGCCCTGGGGTTGGATCCCCTGGTGCACGATGTGCGCTTCGTTGAGGACAACTGGGAATCGCCTACCTTGGGTGCGTGGGGCCTGGGCTGGGAGGTGTGGCTGAACGGCATGGAGATATCGCAGTTCACCTACTTTCAACAGGTCGGGGGACTGGACTGCCGCCCGGTGAGTGGGGAGATCACCTATGGACTCGAGCGGCTCGCGATGTACCTGCAGGGCGTCGAGAGTATCTACGATATCGTTTGGACCGAGGGCCCGCAGGGCAGCGTCACCTACCGCGATGTCTTCTATCAGAATGAGGTGGAGCAGTCGGCGTACAACTTCGAGCAGGCTGAGGTTGCGGTATTGCTGCGGCATTTCGTCGACCATGAAAAAGCCTGCGCCGAGCTGCTCGCGGCGGGGCTTGCGCTGCCGGCCTACGAGCAGCTCCTCAAGGCCTCGCATACCTTCAACCTTCTGGATGCCCGGCACGCGATCTCGGTGACCGAGCGCCAGGGCTATCTGTTGCGCGTGCGCACTTTGGCGCGCGGCGTCGCGCAGGCCTATTACAAAAGCCGCGAAGCGCTCGGCTTTCCGCTCTCGAAGCCGGCAAGAGTAGCGGTCGGCGCATGAGAGGCGAGCAGCGCGACTTTCTCGTTGAGATCGGGACTGAGGAGTTGCCGCCCAAGGCGCTTCTCGAGCTCTCGCAGGCATTTCTTGCGGGCCTGCAGGCGGGTCTCCTGCAAGCGGGCCTCGGCCACGGTGAAATGCGGCCCTTCGCAACGCCGCGCCGACTCGCTGTCTGGGTCAAACGTCTCGCGGCACGGCAGCCCGAACAAAACCTGAAGCGTCGCGGACCTCCCGTGAGCGCAGCGTTCGACGCCGCGGGCAATCCCACTCGCGCGGCTCTCGCGTTCGCACAAAGCTGCGGCACCTCCGTCGAGGCGCTGCAGAAGCTCGAGGAAGCCAAGGGTTCTTTTCTCTTCTTTATAGGCACGAAGAGCGGCGTCGACGCAGTGATTCTCCTGCCGAAGATCGTGCAGAGCGCGCTTGATGGACTGCCGATTCCAAAACGCATGCGCTGGGGCGCGGGCAGCGCCGAATTCGTGCGCCCGGTGCACTGGCTCGTCATGCTCTACGGCAGGGACGTCATCCCCGCGACGCTCCTCGACACCTTCTCCGGCAACCTCACCCACGGTCATCGCTTTCACGCGCCGCGACCACTGCGTGTGGCGACGCCGGGAAGCTACGCGCGCCTGCTCAGGACGCGCGGCTACGTGATCGCCGACTTCGCGGAGCGGCGCGAAAAAATCCGCCTGCTCGCGACGACCCAGGCGGCTGAGCTTGGCGGCCGGGCGCTTTTCGATGCCGAACTCCTCGATGAAGTGACGGCGCTCGTGGAATGGCCGGTGTCGGTCGCGGGCCGCTTCGATGCCCGGTTTCTCGAGCTGCCTCGCGAGGTGCTGATCTCGACTCTGCAGGACCATCAGCGTTACTTCCCCGTGGAGGACGCGCACGGAGTGCTGCTGCCCTGGTTCATCACCATGAGCAACATCGAAAGCCGCGAGCCCGACAAGGTTCGCGCAGGCAATGAACGCGTCGTGCGGCCGCGTCTTGCGGACGCGGCATTCTTCTGGGAGCAGGATCGCAAGCAGCCGCTCGCCGCGCGCTGTGCGACGCTCGACAGCATCACGTTCCAAGCCAAGCTGGGCTCGCTTGGAGATAAATCGCGGCGCGTGCGCACGCTCGCGGGCGAGGTCGCCGCTGCGATGCACGTCGATCGCACGGCAGCCGAGCGCGCCGCCGAGCTGTGCAAATGCGATCTCGCGACCGCCATGGTCGGCGAGTTCCCCGACCTGCAGGGAATCATGGGGCGCTACTACGCGCTGCACGACAAAGAGCCGCAGGAAGTGGCCGATGCCATCCGCGAGCACTACCTGCCGCGCGGCGCAGGCGATGCGCTGCCGATTTCAAATGCAGGCATGGCGCTGGCGCTCGCGGACAAACTCGATACCCTCGCCGGGATTTTCGCCATCGGTCAGAAGCCGAGCGGTACCCGCGATCCCTTCGGCCTGCGCAGAGCGGCCATCGGGGTGTTGCGCATGCTGATCGAGCGACGACTCGACCTCGATTTGCGCGCCTCGATTGAGCGCGCGGTGGCGCTGCAGCCTGTGACGGCGCCAGGCACGGCCGATGACGTGTACGACTATATTTTGGAGCGTCTGCGCGCCTATTACCTCGAGGGCGCCGGCCGCGCGGCAGCGACTTCCGCAATCTCGACGGAAATGTTTGATGCCGTGCTTGCGGCCCAGCTCAACGACCTTTCCAGCGAACCATGGCAGCTCGATGCGGTTGCCGCGCAACAAATCGTTGCACATCGACGTCATGTGATACTCAGGCATCGCGCGGAGCTGCCCGACCACCGTGTCGAAACTGCCGGGCGGCAGCGGCACGCCTTCGGCAAGGCCGACCGCGATCGTTTCGCGCAGGCTCGCCTCGCACAGCGCCCATAATTCAGGGTCCTCGCGGTAAATGCCGAGCGGCGCGCGGGTCAGCGAATTGACACTGGAGAGCGGGATAATCGACAGGAATTTCTGCCAGATCGGCACCAGCACGTCGGGCTCGAACTCGCCGTCGAAACCGGAAGCGGCGCACAGATCGGCGAGG
>Ga0209006_10001017_pt1 | contig 25815 bp, 26 predicted proteins | sample JacPin_JW_Ref_O2_FD_188567 | JGI IMG/M metagenome (GOLD analysis project Ga0209006, IMG submission 188567) | Forest soil microbial communities from Algoma, Ontario, Canada - Jack Pine, Ontario site 1_JW_Ref_O2 (SPAdes) (version 2) | ecosystem: Environmental > Terrestrial > Soil > Boreal...
CCGGTGCGTCTGCTGGGCGAGGATCTCGTGCTGTTTCGCGACGAGCGCGGGCGCTTCGGGCTGATCGGCCGTTCCTGTCCGCATCGCGGCACCGATCTCGCGTACGGGCGGCTCGAGGACGGCGGGTTGCGCTGCGCCTTCCACGGCTGGCTGTTCGACGTCACCGGACGCTGCCTGCAGACGCCGGCCGAGCCCGACGACTCAAACCTCTGCTCGCAGCTGCGCCAGAAAGCCTATCCGGTGATCGAGAAGAGCGGCATCCTGTTCGCCTATTTGGGCCCGGGCGAGCCGCCCAAGCTGCCGCATTTCGACTGCTTCGTCGCGCCCGACACGCACACCTTCGCGTTCAAGGGCATGATCGACTGCAACTGGCTGCAGTCGCTCGAGGTCGGCATCGATCCGGTGCACACCTCGTTCCTCCACCGCTTCTTCCACGACGAGGATCCCAAGCAAGGCTATGGCAAGCTCTTCCGCGACACCGCGATCGACTCGGAAATGCCGATGACCAGGATCATGCGCGAGTTCACCCGCCCGCGCATAGAGATCGAGGAGACGGGCTACGGCATGCGCGTCATCACGCTGCGCGAGATCAGCGCCGAGAGCACGCATGTGCGCGTCACCAATTTGATGTTTCCGAACGCCTTCGTGATTCCGATGAGCCGCGAGATGACGATCACGCAGTGGCACGTGCCGATCGACGACGCGCGGCACTACTGGTACGCGATCTTCACCAGCTTCGGCGCGCCCGTGAACAAGGACGAGATGCGGCGCCAGCGCCTGCAGCTCTACGAGCTGCCCGACTACATCCCGCGCAAGAACCGGAGCAACGGTTACGGCTTCGATCCGCACGAGCAGGCGCACGACACGTTCACGGGCATGGGCGCCGACATCAACGTGCACGACCAGTGGGCCTGCGAATCCATGGGTGCGATCCAGGACCGCACGGCCGAACATCTCGGCCGCTCCGACACGGCGATCATTGCGTATCGGCGCCTGCTGCGCGCTGCGATCGATGACGCCGCGAGCGGCGGGCGCCCACTGATGGTGCTCGATGCGCAGGCCGCGCAAGGCCTGACCGGTCCGGCCGCGATCGACGGCATCGGTCCGACCGGCGACTGGCAGGGATACTGGCAGCGCACCGAGGCAGCCAAGCGCCAGGCTGCGAGCTGGAGCAACGGCCACTGATCCGCGATGGCGTCAGACAAGCACCAAGCCGAAAGCTTCGTCGAATGCCACGGCCTGTGGGACGAGGCGCAGGCCGACGCCGCGCGCGCGGTCGATAAGGCGATCAAGCGCGAGAAGCTCGACCAGCTGCGCTTCTCGTTCTGCGACCAGCACGGCACCTTGCGCGGCAAGACGCTGGTCGCCTCGGAAGCGGCGCGCGCCCTGCGCGACGGCGTGACGATGACCAGCTCGCTGCTCGCCAAGGACACCTCGCACCGCACGGTCTTTCCCGTGTTCGGCGCCGGGGACGGCCTCGATCTACCGGTCTTGCGAGGCGTCGGCAACATCGTGATGGTGCCCGATCCCGCGACCTTCCGCCTGCTGCCGTGGGCGGAAAAGACCGGCTGGGTCCTGTGCGACATCTATTTTTCCGACGGCACGCCGGTGCCGCTGTCGACCCGCGCGCTTTTTCGCGCGGCGCTGGCGCGGCTTGCCAAGCTCGACTTCGACTATGTGGCGGGGCTCGAGGTCGAATTTCATCTGTTCAAGATCGCGGACGCAAATCTCGCGCCGGCGAACCTCGCTTGGCCCGCCGAGCCCCCGGCGGTCATCCACACGACGCACGGCTACCAATACCTGACCGAGTCGCGCTTCGATCAGGTCGAGCCGATGATGGAGATTCTGCGCCGCACCGCCGTGGCGCTCGACTTGCCGCTGCGCTCCATGGAGGTCGAGTTCGGGCCGAGCCAATACGAGTTCACCTTTGCGGCGCAGGTCGGCATGGCGGCCGCCGACGCGATGGTGCTGTTTCGCAGCGCGCTCAAGCAGGTCACGCGGCGCCACGGGTATCTCGCGAGCCTGATGTGCCGGCCGAATTTCCCTAATGTGCTGGCAAGCGGCTGGCACCTGCATCAATCGCTGCGCGACGCCAAATCGGGCGCCAATGATTTTGCCTCGAGCGACAGGAAGGAGCCGCTTTCGCCGATCGGGCGCGCGTTCCTCGCCGGTCTCCTTGCCAATGCGCGCGCCGCGGCCGCCTTCGCGACGCCGACCCTCAACGGCTACAAGCGCTATCACGGCATCAACTCGATGGCGCCAATCCAGGCCGTATGGGGATGCGACAATCGCGGCGCCATGGTGCGCGTCATGGGGGCGTCGGGCGACCCCGCGACGCACCTGGAGAACCGCGTCGGCGAGCCGCTCGCCAATCCCTACCTCTACGCGGCGTCGCAGATTCACGCCGGCCTCGACGGCATCACGCGCAAGCTTGCGGTGCCGCCGCCAAGCGATGCGCCCTACGAGCCATCGGCCGAGCCGTTACCGAAAACGCTCGGCGAGGCGATCGAGGCCTTGCGCGTGAGTGCGTGCTTCCGCGCCGGCTTCGGCGATGCGTTCGTCGACTATTTCGTGGCCATCAAGCAGGCCGAACTCGCGCGTGCCGGCGCCACGGCCGGCGATCCGCCGGACCAGGTGACCGAGTGGGAGCAGCGCGAGTATTTCGATTTGGCGTGAGGGCTACTCCGCCTTCAGGCCCGACAGCCTCGCCATCGCGGTCCATTTCGGGTCCTCGACCTTGATGAAGGCGGCGAAATCCTGCGGCGTTCCGATATGCGTCTCGGCGGCGAGCTGCTTGAGCCGGGCCTGCAGCTTGGGGGTCTTGAGGCCCGCGTTGATCGCGGCGTTGAGCTTGTTGACGATCTCGGCCGGCGTGCCGGCCGGCGCCATGATGCCGATCCACGAGTCGGCGATGAAGTCCGGCACGCCGCTCTCGATCAGCGTGGGAACGTCGGGAAGGTCCGGCAATCGCTTGGCCGTGGCCACGCCGAGCGGGTGCATGCTGCCGTCGCGCAGATGCGCGAGCGTGACCGACGTGGTCTCGAAGCCGAGCTCGATCTGTCCGCCGATCATGTCGGTGATGAGGTTGGCGGCGCCCTTGTAGGGAATGATCACGATGTCGGTCTTGGTCACGCTGCGAAACCACGCCGCGATCATGTGCGGCGGCGCCCCGTTGGGGACGCCGACGTTGAGCTTGCCGGGGTTCTGCTTGGCGTAGTCGATCACGTCGCGCACGGTCTTGAGCGGCGTCTTCGGGCCGGTCACCATCACGTAGGGGGTGGCCGAGAAGAACGCGACCGGCGCAAAGCTCGTGGCCGGATCGTAGCCGATATTGCGGTAGAGCGCCGGCCCGATCGCCGTGGTGGCGGCGCTGCCGATCAGCAGCGTGTAGCCGTCGGGCTCGGCGCGGGCCACCTCGCGGCTCGCGAGCGTGCTGCCGCCGCCCGGTCGATTGTCGACGATCACCTGCTGGCCGAGCGTTTCCGTCATCGACTGGGCCGCAAGCCGTGCCATGACGTCGGCCGGGCCGCCGGGCGGGAACGGCACGATCAGCCGGATGACGTGGTTGGGGAAGGTCTGCGCGTGGGTCTGGGCGCCGGAGACGAGCGCCGTGATGATCGCAAGAGCTGCCGTGACGCGCCGCATGAGGGACTCCGCCTTGGGGGAGGGACGGTCAGGCGGAATGATAGCCGGGGAGCCGCGGTTCTGTCAGCCGGTCAAGGGGTCGATCTAAAATTTGGGCCGATCAGAATTTGGCCGATTACTGGGCGTCGGCGAGGCGGTCGGGGCTGACATTGCGGACCAGCCGCGCCTGGCGGATCGGCGAATGAGTGTCGCGCAGGCAGGTGGTCTCGAAATAGGGCCAGCCGCGGTTGGAGCAGGCCGAGCCATAGCTGTGCACGTCGAGCCGGTCACCCTTGATGGCGTACTTCTGGGCCTCGACCGTGGAGGTCATGCCGGTCATCAGGACGACGACGCCCGCCAGCAGCGCGGCACCGGAAACGGCTGCGATGAGCTTGATCATGTCGGCCACCCTGTCTTGCGCCCGCGGACCGTTGGCCGGTCCATCCGTTCATGGGTCGCGGCAGCCGGCCGGCAGGTTCACGTTCCGGCGCATTTTTTTGCCGAAAGCGTAACCAAGCTGGGCGGCCGGGCGGTCTTGCGGCCGGGGGGCAGGGCGGGGTAGACCCGCCCGCATGCCTCGGGTCGCGCTCTATGCCGGGTCGTTCGACCCGGTCACCAATGGCCATATCGACGTGGTGCGGCACGCCGTGCGGCTCGCCGACCGGCTGGTGATCGCCGTCGGCGTGCACCCCGGCAAGGCCCCGCTTTTTTCCTCGGAAGAACGCCTCGCCATGCTGGAGGAGACCTGCGGGCCGATCGCCAAGGCGGCCGGCTGCGAGCTTGCTTGCGTGACCTTCGCCGACCTCGCGGTGTCGGCCGCCATCCGGGCCGGCGCCACCATGCTGATCCGCGGCCTGCGCGACGGCACCGACCTCGACTACGAGATGCAGATGGCCGGAATGAACGACACCATGGCGCCGCAGGTGCAGACGGTCTTTCTGCCCGCCTCACCGCTCGTCCGCCCGATCACCGCCACTTTGGTGCGCCAGATCGCCGGCATGGGCGGCGACGTCTCCGCCTTCGTGCCGGCCTCGGTCGCGGTCCGGCTCAGGGCCAAGCATGCCGGCAGGGCCGGCGCCTGATCGTTAGCAGGAACTTCAAACCGGGAGCTTCCATGATTCGCATTCTCGCCGTTCTCGTCGCGCTCGTCGGCATCGCGCCCGCCTTGGCGGCGCCGCCGAAACTGCCCACCGGCGTCGATCCGCAAAACGCGATCGTCATCGACACCACCAAGGGACGCATCATCATCAAGCTGCGCACCGACCTCGCGCCCGGTCACGCCGAACGCATCAAGCAGCTCGCGCACGACGGTTTTTACGACAACGTGCCGTTCCATCGCGTGATCGAGGGCTTCATGGCGCAGACCGGCGACGGCCAGAACCATGACGGCACCGGCGGGTCGAAATATCCAAATCTCAAGGCCGAGTTCTCCAACGTGCCGTTCAAGCGCGGCATCGTCGGCATGGCGCGGCAGAGCGGCGACAACAATTCGGCCAACAGCCAGTTCTTCATCATGTACAAGGAGACCGACAGCCTGAACGGCCAGTACACCGTCGTCGGCGAGGTCGTCTCCGGCATGAACGTGGTCGACAAGCTCGCCAAGGGCGAGCCGGTGGAGCATCCCGACAAGATGACCAAGGTGCAGGTCGCGGCGGACATGAAATGATGGCCTGATGCGGCGCTTCGGACGATACGCAATCCTCGGCGGCGCGGCCTGCGCTTGCGCCGCCCTGGGTGCGGTCGCCCACGCGCAGCGTGGCGGCATCACGTGCAGCGTGCTCAGCGGCCATCCGTGCCTGCCGACCGTGTGCAGCGTCTTTCGCGGGCGGCCGTGCCAGCCGCAATATCCGTTTCCGCTCGGCGAGAACCTGCAGCTCACCGTCAACAGCACGCAGGACAAGCAGGGCGCGCACGTCGATCCCGATCACAAGATCGATACGATTCGCTCGATGTTCGCGGCGCTGCGCGCCTGCTGGCAGCCGCCGGCGCCCGACAAGTCGCATGACGGCATGCAGATGTCGGTGCGCTTCGCTTTCAACCGCGACGGCGACATCATCGGCGAGCCGCGCGTGACCTACGCGACCCCGGGGATCGACGACGATACCCGCAAGACCTACCACGACGCCATCACGCAGGCGCTCGATCGCTGCACGCCGCTGCCGTTCAGCGCCGGCATGGGCGGCGCCATCGCGGGCCGCCCGATCGCCATCCGCTTCGTCGACAACCGCAAGCCCGATGCGCACGAGCAGCATCCATGATCGCTGCCCGCCCCATCATGCGATCGGTTGCGCTCGGCGCGACGGTAACCGCGGCGATCGGGTTGGCGGCGAGCGAGAGCCCGGCCGGCGAGCCGAGCGCCTTTGACCGGCCGCAGCGCGTGCAGGCGCCGGACACCCTGCCGCGCCACTTCCATTTCCGCGTCCTCAATACGCTTGCCGACATCGCCGCGGCGCTGGAAATCTGCTGGGAGGCGAACGAGCCGCCGCTCGCCGACGCGCGGCCCGGCATGAACGTGACCGTCATGCTCACGTTCACACGGACGGGCGAGATTCTCGGCGAGCCGCGCTTTACCTACACGACGCCGGAGGCTACGGCGGAGACCAAGGCGCGCTACCAGCGCGCCGCGGTCGCGGCGATCGACGCCTGCGTGCCGCTGCCGTTCTCGCCGGGCCTCGGCAACGCGCTGGCGGGAACGCCGAAAGTCATGCCGTTCATCGATCGGCGCAACGAGAAGGGAATTTGAGCCATGAGCGACAACACGCTGATCCTCGACACCACCCAGGGCGAGGTCGTGATCGAGATGCGGCCCGATCTCGCGCCCGGCCATGTCGCGCGCATCAAGGAGCTGGTGAGCGACGGGTTCTACGACGGCGTCGTTTTTCACCGGGTGATCGACGGCTTCATGGCGCAGACCGGATGCCCGCAGGGCACCGGCACGGGCGGCTCGGGGCAGAAGCTCAAGGCCGAGTTCACCCGCGAGCCGCACGTGCGCGGCATCGTCTCGATGGCCCGCGCGCAGAGCCCGGATTCGGGCGACAGCCAGTTCTTCATCTGCTTCGACGACGCGAGCTTCCTCGACGGCAAATATACCGTCTGGGGCAAGGTCACGTCCGGCATGGAGAATGTCGACAAGATCAAGCGCGGCGAGCCGGTGAGCAATCCGGACAAGATCATCAAGGCGCACATGGCGGCGGATGCAGCCTGATCAACGCACATTGCGTCTCGGTCGCCAGTGTTGTACATTTTGTTAAGTTTCTGCACAACACAGGCGCCCAGATGCGATGAAGACCTATGCACTCAATGAAGCACGCGCCGAGTTCTCCAGGCTCGTTGAGCGGGCCTTGGCGGGCGAGCCTCAGCGTGTGACCCGCTATGGCAAAGAGGCTGTCGTGATCGTATCAGAGGATGAATGGCGTACCCGCTGCCGCACCGCTCCGACGCTTGGCGCCTTGCTGGCCCAGCACGCGCGCGGCGGGCTCATGAGCGAATCCATCACCGAACGCACATGGAAGGAGCGTCCGCTGGGTTCTGAATTCGAGTGACCATGTACCTGCTCGACACCAACGTCGTGTCGATGCTCGATCCCCGGCGACACGCCCACTCGCCCGCGCTCATCGAATGGCTCGATCGCAACGGCGCAAGCTTGTTTCTATCGGTCGTCACCATCGCGGAAATGGATGCAGGTGTCCTGAAGCTCCGGCGGGAGCGTAAGTCCAAACGAGCCGACGAGCTCGCGGGACTCGTGACTTCGATCCTGACTGACTTTGGCGATCGCGTGCTGCCGGTGGACATCGAGACGGCGCGCCATGTCGCGCGGCTCGGTGAGCAGTCCCATCGGCAGCCAATCAGCCTTTCTGACCTCATCATTGCGGCGACGGCAACGCGCCACGGGCTCGTTTTGTTGACACGCAATATGGACGAGATTAGCCGGCTTGGAATTGCGGCCCGCGATCCATTCGCAAACCTGCCGCCTGATACATGAAACAGAGTGCCGTCCGCTGGGCGGCGATTTGCCGGAAACATCGCGGCTCCCATGCGCACGGACCTCTTCGACTTCGAGCTGCCGGCCGAGCGCATCGCGCTGCGGCCCGCGGGTCCGCGCGACGCGGCGCGCCTCTTGGTGGTGCGACCGGGCCGCGAGCCCGAGGATCGCATCGTGCGCGACCTGCCCGAGCTGCTGCGGCCGGGCGATCAGCTCGTCGTCAACGACACCAAGGTGATCCCGGCCGCGCTGCACGGACGGCGGATCGGTCACGCGACCGAGCCGAGGATCGAGGCGACGCTGATCCGCCGCCTCGATGGCGCGCGCTGGCGCGCGCTGGTCAAGCCGGCGAGGAAGCTCGCGGTCGGCGACGTGGTGCGGTTCGGCGAGGAGGGCAAGGTCTGCTTTCTCGGCCAGCTCGACGCGACCGTCGAGCACAAGGGCGAGCGCGGCGAGGTGACGCTCGCCTTTGCGTTCCACGGCCCCGTGCTCGACCAGGCGATCGAGGAGCGCGGCGACATGCCGTTGCCGCCCTATATCGCGGCGCGCCGCCCGGCCGACGAGCGCGACCGCGCCGACTACCAGACCCGTTTCGCGCGCCAGGAGGGCGCCGTGGCGGCGCCGACCGCCGGGCTGCATTTCACCGACGAGCTGGTGGCGCGGCTCGACGAGCGTGGCATCGCGATCCACACTGTCACCCTGCACGTCGGCGCCGGCACTTTCCTGCCCGTCACCGCCGCGGATACGGGCGAACACAAGATGCATGCCGAGTGGGGGCAAGTGGACGCCGCGACCGCCGATGCGCTCAACGCGGCGCGGGCACGCGGCGGGCGCGTCGTTGCGGTGGGATCGACCTCGCTGCGCCTGCTGGAGAGCGCGGCGCGCGATGACGGCTTGATCGCGCCGTTTACGGCCGAGACCTCGATCTTCATCACGCCCGGCTATCGGTTTCGCGCCGTCGACCTGATGCTGACCAATTTCCATCTGCCGCGATCGACCCTGTTCATGCTGGTCGCCGCCTTCAGCGGGCTCGACACGATGCAGCGTGCCTATGCGCATGCGGTCGCGGCGGGCTACCGGTTCTATTCCTACGGCGACGCCTGCCTGTTGTTTTGCGCCGCGAGCTCACCGTGATCGATACCTTTTCGTTCGAGCTTCTGCGCCGCGACGGTGCGGCCCGCGCGGGGCTGATCCGCACGCCGCACGGGCCCGTGCGCACGCCCGCCTTCATGCCGGTCGGCACCCAGGGCGCGCTCAAGGGCGTGCATTGGCACGAGGCGCGCGAGGCCGGCGCCGACATCGTGCTCGGCAACACCTACCACCTGATGCTGCGCCCGGGCGCCGAGCGGATCGCGACACTCGGCGGGCTGCACCGCTTCATCAACTGGCCGCACCCGATCCTCACCGACTCGGGCGGCTTCCAGGTGATGTCGCTCGCGCAATTGCGAAAAATCGACGAGAACGGTGTCACGTTTCGCTCGCATCTCGATGGCGCGATCGTCGCGCTGACGCCCGAACGCGCGATCGAGATCCAGATGCTGCTCGGCTCCGACATCGCCATGCAGCTCGACGAATGCCTGCGGCTGCCGGCCGAGCCGGCAGAGATCGCGCGCGCCACGCAACTGTCGTTGCGCTGGGCGGAGCGGTGCAAACGCGCATTCGAAGGGGCGCCGGCGGGGCGCGCGCTCTTCGCTATCGTCCAGGGTGGCGACGACAAGGGCCTGCGCCGCGATAGCGCCCGCGCCCTCGTCGACATGGGGTTCGACGGTTACGCGATCGGCGGGCTTGCGGTCGGGGAATCGCAGGACGTGATGCTCGCTATGGTCGACGAGGTCATGCCGCATTTGCCGGTGGACCGGGCGCACTATCTCATGGGCGTCGGCACGCCGGATGATCTTCTGCAAGCGATCGCGCGGGGCATCGACATGTTCGATTGCGTGCTGCCGACCCGCAACGGCCGGCACGGCCTCGCCTTCACGCGGTTCGGCGCGATCAACCTCAAGAACGCCCGCCACGCCGAGGACGCGCGCCCGCTCGACGCTGAAAGCCGCTGCCCGGCGGCGCGTGACTACTCGCGCGCCTACTTGCACCACCTCGTCAAGGCCAATGAGGCGCTGGGCGGGATGCTGCTCAGCCTCGTCAACCTGTTCTATTACCAGGATCTCATGCAGGGGGCGCGCGCCGCCATCGCGGCCGGGAACTTTGCCGATTACCGGAGCATCACCAGGGAGGGCTGGATGCGTGGCGATATCGCACCTTTGTGAGGCTGCCGGGTCTCGACCGGCGTGGCGACGTGCCGCACAATGTGCCAGCCGATTGGGGTCAGACACCGGCGTTGAAGGACGGGAGATTTCATGACCATCAGCCTCAAGGTGAACGGCGCGATCCACAGCGTCCCAGCCGAGCCGGATACGCCGCTGCTCTACGTGCTGCGCAACGATCTCGCGCTCAACGGCGCGAAATTCGGCTGCGGGCTCGGGCAGTGCGGTGCCTGCACGGTGCTGATCGACGGTGAGCCGGTGCGCTCCTGCGTGACGCCGACCGGAATGCTCACCGACTCCGAAGTCACCACCATCGAGGGGCTCGGCACGATCGAGAAGCCGCATCCGCTGCAGCAGGCCTTCGTCGACGAGCAGGCGGCGCAATGCGGCTACTGCATCAACGGCATGCTGATGACCGCGAAGGCCCTGTTGGCGCAGACCCCGCATCCGACCGACGCGCAGGTGCGCGCGGGACTCGCGCTCAATCTCTGCCGCTGCGGCACCCACAATCGGATCGTGCGCGCCGTGCTGCGCGCCGCCGACGTCATGGGGAGAAGCTGAGATGAACGCCCCGATCCTGTCGCGCCGCGCCTTCACGGCCGGAGCCGGCGCCATCGTGCTCGCCTTCTCGCTCGATCCGAAGCACGCGCTTGCCGAGGGTGCCAAGCTCCCCGGCGACCTGCAGGAAAATCGCAGGCTCGACGCCTGGATCCGCATCGATGCGGACGGCAGCGCGACCGTATTCACCGGCAAGGTCGAGCTGGGGCAGGGGATCGTCACGGCGCTTGCCCAGATCGCCGCCGAGGAGCTCGACCTGCCGCTCGCGCGCGTGCACGTGATCTCGGGCGACACCGCGCGCGCGCCGAACGAAGGCGTTACCGCCGGCAGCCAGTCGGTCGAGTACAGCGGCACGGCGCTGCGCTTCGCCGGCGCCGAGGTGCGCGCGATCCTGCTCGACGCGGCTGCGAAGAAGCTCGCCGTCGCGCCCGACACGCTCACGGTCTCGGCGGGCACGATCAGCGCCGCCGACGGTCGCCAGGTAACGTATGGCGAGCTTGCCGCCGCGATCGATCTCGAGCGCGACGCGACGGCGAAATTTCCGCCCAAGCCGGCGCAGACGCACACGATCGTCGGCACCTCGGTGAAACGCTTCGATATCCCCCGCAAGGTGACGGGCGGCGCCGCCTACGTGCAGGACATGCGGCCCGCCGGCATGCTGCACGGCCGGGTGGTGCGGCCGCCGCGCTACGGCTCGCGGCTCGACAGCGTCGATGACGCGGCCGCCAAGGCGATGCCGGGCGTGGTCGCGGTCGTGCGCGACGGCAGCTTCCTCGGCGTCGTGGCGGCACGCGAGGAGCAGGCGATCGCGGCGCGCGCGGCGCTGATCAAGAGCGCCAAGTGGACGCTCGGCCCGCCGCTGCCCGATCCGGCGAAGATTCACGAATACCTCTTGTCGCTGCCGACCGAGGACAACGTCATCAGCGAGAACCGCGCGCCGGCGCTCGCGAGCACCCCGTCCGGCGCGCAGGTCAGCACGCAGATCCTGGAGGCGACCTATCGGCGGCCCTACATGTCGCACGCCTCGATCGGGCCGTCCTGTTCGCTGGCCGTGTTCACGGACGGCAAGCTCACCGTATGGACGCATTCGCAGGGCGTCTTTCCCAATCGCGCCAAGGTCGCCGAGGCGCTCGGCATGAACGTCGCCGACGTGCGCGAAATCCATACCGAAGGCTCGGGTTGCTACGGCCACAACGGCGCCGACGATGTCGCGCTCGATGCGGCGCTGCTCGCCCGCGCCGTGCCGGGGCGACCCGTGCGGGTGCAGTGGATGCGCGACGACGAGTTCGGCTGGGAGCCCTACGGCGCCGCCATGGTGATGAAGGCGAAGGCGACGCTGAGCGCGGGCCGCATCGTCGATTGGAGCTACGACGTGTGGAGCAATACCCATTCGACGCGGCCGACCGAGCCGGGCGGCGTCAACCTGCTTGCGTCCTGGTACCTCGCCGATGCGAAGAAGCCGGCGCCGCCGCGCAACATTCCGCAGCCGGCCGGCGGCGGCGACCGCAACGCCATTCCGCTCTACGATTTTCCGCGCCAGCGCGTGGTCAATCACCTGATCAAGGAAATGCCGCTGCGCGTCTCGGCGCTGCGCACGCTCGGCGCCTATGCCAACGTGTTCGCGCTCGAGTCCTTCATGGACGAATTGGCGCTCGCGGCCGGTGCCGACCCGGTCGCTTTTCGTCTCGCGCATCTGACCGATCCGCGCGCGCACGCCGTCATCGCGGCGGCCGCCAAGAGCGCTGGATGGAGGCCGGGCGAGCAGGGCGGCGAGGGGCGCGGTCGCGGCATCGGCTTCGCCAAATACAAGAACCTGGCAAGCTACGTCGCGGTGATCGCCGAGATCGAGGTCGATCACACCTCCGGCATGGTGCGCGTGCCGCGCGCCTTCGCGGCGGTCGATTCCGGTCAGATCATCAATCCGGACGGCCTTGCCAATCAGGTGGAGGGCGGCATCGTCCAGTCGACCAGCTGGACGCTCAAGGAAGAGGTGCGGTTCACCCCGGACGGTATCGTGTCGCGCGACTGGGAGAGCTATCCCATCCTGACCATGCCGGAAGTTCCCCATGTCGAGGTCGAGCTGATCGGCCGCCCCTCCGAGCGCCCGCTCGGCGCCGGCGAATGCTCGCAGGGCCCGATGGTCGCGGCGATCGCCAACGCGTTCGCGCACGCCACCGGTCGACGCCTGCGCGAGCTGCCGCTCACGCCCGCCCGCGTCAAAGCGGCGCTTGGATAAGCTTGCCGTTTTGCTCTAAGTCAGCCTGACGATCCGTCGATCAATCCTGCAGGCCGGCGGAGAGGCGGCTTTTCGCGTCGATAACGCAGCGAACGGGGATGGAAGATGGCCGGGAGACCCCAGCTCACGGTCGCGATCGCCGCCCTGACGGTGATTGCGGCCGAGGTCGCCTTGCCGTGGACGGTCGACGCGCAAGTGAAGTATCCCGAGCGTCCGGTTCGCATCATCGTCCCATTCATTGCCGGCGGCGTCGCCGACGTCACGTTGCGGCTGGTCGGAGAAAAGCTCGGCGCCAAGCTCGGACAGCGCTTCGTGGTCGAGAACGTGCCGGGCGTCGGCGGCATCGCGGCGGCGCGTGCCGCGCTCGCGGCGCCGGCGGACGGCTATACGATCACGCTGTTCACCACCGGCACGGCGATCAGCGTGCCGCTGTTCAAGCACCTGCCGTTCGATCCGCTCAAGGATTTCGTGCCGATCTCGAGCATCGGCTATTTCGACTGCGTCTTCGTCACCAACGCGGCGTCCGGGTACAAGACCCTGGGCGATTTCCTCGCGGCGGCACGCGCCAAGCCCGGCACGCTCAATGTCGGGACCACCATTGCGGGCAGCACGCAGAATCTCTCCGCCCAACTGTTGAAGTCGCTCGCCGGGGCGAACTTCGTCGTCATTCCGTTCCGCACCTCGCCGGAGGCCATCGTCGCGCTGATGCGCAACGACGTGCAGATGGTGGTCGACTTCCCGGCGGCGCTCAAGGCGGAGCTCGCGGATCACAAGGTGCTGCCGGTCGCCGCAACCGGCCCCGTCAGCGCGAAATCGCTCGGCGGCGTCCCGACCGTCGCCGAGGCCGGCGTGCCCGGCTACGAGGTCGAGTCGTGGAACGCGCTCTACGCCCCGGCCGCGACGCCGAAGGTCGATATCGATGTGCTCAACGCGGCGCTGCGCGAGCTCCTGCCCGACCCCGAGCTGCGCAAGCACGCCGCCGATCTCGGCATCGACACGCGGGCGGGTAGCGCCGCCGAGATGGATGCGCAGATGCGCGGCGATATCGACAAATGGAGTCGGGTGATCGTTGATTCGAAGATTCCCAAGCAGTAGGCCGCGGTTGCCGTCGCTGGAGCATGTTCTTGTCGGCGAACCGGCGTCCACCCCGCATCAAGTGCGGGGCAGGCTTTCGCCGGAACATGCGCTACGCGGCCGGCTGCTTGTCGGCGGCTTCGAGTGCTGCTTGACCGACGCACGCTCGTGGCGGCGAACCATGCGCCACGGCGCGAGCAACAGCGCAAAACCGGCGGCCGCAAGCAGGAGCATGACGATCAGGCGCTGCGGCCACGGGCCGAGCGCCGCGACCGCGGCCGGAACCGGGAGATCGGGTGGCGGATTGCCGATGAATCCATAGTCGGCGCGCAGCCATAGATCGATCGGCAGGATGGCCGCGGCCCATACCAGGCTCGCGAGCAGGGCGCGACCGTAGTCACCCCAATCCGGCCGAAAGCCGAGCGCCACGAGGTCATAGAGCGCGCAGGCCAGGATGGTCGTATGCGCGGTCCAGAACGCCCAGAACAGGATATAGGCGGGGCCGACCGTCAGCGTCGGCTGGATATAGGCCTGCGTCGCGAATCCGAATGCCCAGAAATAGAGGGTCGCGCGCAGCGGGCGGCTCAATGTGAGCAATGCGAAGGGCGCGATGAGCCCGCTGATGTCGCAAGCCTGCAACGGGAGGCCGGTGCGCGGATCGAGGCCGTGCCAGTTCCACCACGTGTTGTACGAAATCCAGTATGCGAGCGCGAAGATCGCGAGCGCGGCCCGCACGCGCGGCTCGGCAGGATTGCCACGCAGGTTGCGCGCGAACCAGCCGAGGGCGGCAAGCAACGCCGCGCCGACACCCGCCGTGAGGAGGTGCAGTGGGCCAAACGCGGTGAACACGTGCAGCGCGTCGGCCGCGGCCGCTGGCGAAGGCGCGTCCATCATCGAGCTCCGTTGCGACCGTCAGTCGACCGCGAATCATCGAGTTGCATCGCTCGATTGCAACGGTTGTCACACGCCGATGTGACCGATTTGCAAACCGCTAAAGAATCTGGCTGAGGAACTGGCGGATGCGCGGGTCGCGGCTGTTGGTGAAGAATTCCGCTGGCGGTCCGTGCTCCACGACGACACCACGGTCGGTGAAATAGATCTGGTTGGCGACCTCGCGGGCAAACCCCATCTCGTGGGTGACGATCATGCAGGTCATGCCTTCCTCGACGAGCTCGCGGATGGTGACGAGCACTTCCTTGACGGTCTCGGGGTCGAGCGCCGCCGTGACCTCGTCGAACAGCATCACGTCGGGCTGCATCGCGAGGCTGCGGGCGATGGCGACGCGCTGCTGCTGGCCGCCCGACAGCTCGCCGGGATAGAAATCCTCCTTGCCCTCGAGGCGCACCTTGCGCATCAGCGCGCGCGCCAGCGCCTCGACCCCGCGCCGCTCGCGCTTGAGCACGTGGATCGGCGCCATCATGATGTTTTCCAGCGCGGTGCGGTGCGGGAAGAGGTTGTATTGCTGAAACACCATGCCGACCTTGCGACGCAGCGCGAGCTTATCGAGCTTGGGATCGTTCACCTCCTGGTTCTCGACCAGGATCGAGCCGCGGTCGATCGGCACCAGCGCGTTGACGCAGCGCAGCAGCGTCGATTTCCCGGCACCGGACGGGCCGATGAGGCAGATCACCTCGCCCTTCATCACGTCGAACGTGATGCCGCCGAGGACGATGGTCGGGCCGAAGGCCTTGTGCACGTCGCGGATGCGGATCAGCGGCTGATCGGGCGTCCAAGTGGCGCCCGGAGTCGAGGTCGAGGTGGCAGTCCTCGGGGCCATTTGCGGTGCCGTCATCAGCGAACTTGGAAGCGCTGCTCCAGCGCCTTGGTGGCGAGCGCAATCGGATAACAATAGGCGAAGAACCACATGAGCAGATAGAGGTACATCGGCACGAGCAGCTCGTTGCGGCCCTCGGCCGCGAGGATGTCGCCGGTCAATGTCATCGAGTCGCTCACGCCGACGATGGAGGTGAGCGGCATCGCGGCGACGAGGATCGCGTAGAGGTTCATCCACGGCGGCGTCATGCGCTTGATGCATTGCGGCAGGATCACCATGCGCAGTGTCTGCATGCGCGTGAAGGCGAGCGCCTCGCTCGCCTCCCATTGGCCGAACGGGATCGACCGCACTGCGCCGCGAACCAGCTCGGCGACGTTCGCCATCACGGGCAGCGCGAGGCCGAACGTGGCCTTGAGCCAGTCGGGCAGCGGGATCGTCAGGCCGCCGACATGCAGCTCGAACGGCATCAGCAGCATGCAGTAGAACAGCAGCACCAGCCACGGCGCATTGCGGAAGATCTGCGTGACGACCCACGCCAGGCCGCGAACCGGCGCGTGCAGCGATATCAGGGCGAGGCCGACGACGACGCCCGCCACCGTGCCGATCCCCATGGCGATGAAGCTCATCGCCACGTCGAGCGCGAAGCCCTTGGCGAGCAGTGGGGTCCATTTGAGAAGCGTTGCGAGGATCGAAGGCGCCGCAGGGCCGGCCTGCGCGTCGCCGATGCCGATCGCGAGGCAGAGCGCAATGGCGAGCAAGGCGCCGTGATGTGCGTTGAGCTGGAAATGCCGAAGCGAAGGAGGTGCAGCCAGACGAAACGGCTTGAGCACGGGAAACGTCTGGCTGCGCGCGATCCTCATGGCGTGTAGCCGGGGACGCGTAGCGCCCGCTCCCAGCGCGTCATGACGAAGACCAGCACGCCGACCAGAAAGAGATAGATCACGAGCAGCACGTTCATCATTTCCGGCACGTTGAGCTCGTCCGACCAGATCTGGTTGGCGACGTAGAGCATCTCGGGCACCGCGATCGTATACGCAATGGTCGAGGTCTTGATCAGGTTGACGAGGTTGTTGTTCAGCGCCGGCAGGCTGATGCGGAAGGCGAGCGGCAGGATCACGTACGCATAGGCCTTGAGCCGCGTGTAGCCGAGCGCCTCGGCGGCCTCGACGGTCTCACGCGGCACCGCCTCGATGCCGGCGCGGAATATCTCGACGTTGAATGCCCCGGCATAGAGCGACAGGCCGATCACGGCCCAGGTGAAGCTGGAGATGATCGGCACCTGCAGGCCGTGCGGGCCGGTCATGCGCAGGTAGGAGCCGAGCGCGAAATAGAAGAAATAGAGCTGCACGAGCGGCGGCGTGTTGCGGAAGAGCTGGATGTAGCCCTGGGTAGGGGCGCGCACGAGCCAGAGCCGCGATCCCTGCAGCCAGGCACCGACGACGCCGATGAGCACGCTCGCGACCAGCGAGAGGCCCATCAGGCGCAGCGAGGTGAGAAAGCTGTTGAAGAAACGCGCGCGGTCGAACGCGTCATAGAAGATCGTGAGATTGATTCCGGTCGTCTCGTGGAGCGTCCGGAACCAATCCCAGATCGGCGCGAGGTTGATCATGGCGAGCCGCGATATCAGCTAAACGCAGTCGCGGTCGCGCTCACGTTTACTTCGCCTCGGCGTGCATCTTCTTGAGGAACGGCGAGGGCGGGATCTTCCATTTCTTCTCGTACTCGATCAGCTTGCCGCTCTTGTGCCAGTCGGCCACGGTCTTCGCCATGAACTGGCCCCACGGACCGTTGATCTCCTCGAGCTTGACCGCGAGGCCCCACGGCGCGATATCGATGCTCTCCAGCGGCATCTCGTAATCCGCCCATTTCGGATCGTTGAGGTGGTCGACGAAGTAGGTGTCATCGTAGACCATGCCGATGCAGTTGCCCTGCTGGAGCGCGGTTTCGGCTTCCGCCGTGCCCTTGAACGCGATGATGTCGGCGCCGTACTTCTCGGCGATCGGCTTGTTGTACCAGGCTCCCTGGATGGCGCAGATCTTCTGGCCCTTGAGGCCATCCCAGGATTTCAGCGCGGCCTTCTTCACCACGAACGCGTTGACGCCCGACGCATAGTAGTCCGGCTGGATGATGCCGACGACCTTTTGCCGCTCCGGCGTGTCGTTCATCGTCGCGATCATCAGATCGATCTTGCCCTGCTGCAGGAACTGCATGCGGTTGGAGCCCACGACCGGCTCGATCTGCACCTTGACGTGGAGGCGATCGGCAACGTCCTTGGCGAGATCGGGCTCGAAGCCGATGATCGCCCCGCTCGGGTCGCGGAAGCCGAACGGCTTGTAGTCGGCCTTGGTGCCGACGATGAGCACGCCGTCCTTCTTGATCTTGTCGAGCGTCTGCGCCGGCGACGAGCCGGCGGCCGCGATGAGACCGGCGGCTGCCATTCCGGCCACGATGAAACGTTGCAACATTGATCCCCTCCAGTGGGTGGGTTCGCGATGGGGTCGCGGAGGCGCGATCCGTCGAGCAATGCTACATGCTGGCGCGGCCCGTGTCCCAGGCGTCCTCGTCGCAGGGCTTGCCGTGCTGTCCGACGGCCGGCGGCTCACATCCCGTCATAGAGCCAGGCCATGCCGTCATAGGATTGCTGGGCGGTCCGTCCATGCAACGCCGCGTAGCGCAACTCGGCCGCGACACCTCTCGCATGGTAGAACTCGCCATAGACGCGCGCCATGATCTGCACGCGGCCGGTGCGCAGATAGCGCTGCTGCTGGTAGGCACGGAAGGCACCCGGCACGTCATCGGGCGTCGCCGCCATCTTCTCGGCGAGACAGACCGCATCCTCGGTCGCCATGCAGGCGCCCTGCGCGAGGTATTGCAGCATCGGATGGGCGGCGTCGCCGAGAAGGGTAACGCGGCCCTTGGTCCAGTCCTTGACGGGCTCGCGGTCGCACAGCACCCACATGCGCCAGGTCTCGATGCGCTCGAGCAGGCGCAGCACCTCCGGCCGCTGGCCGGCAAAGCGCGCAAACAGCTCATCCTTGGCGCCTTCCGCGTTCCAGCCCTCGACATAGCGATCGGAGTGAAACACGGCGACGAGATTGTAGAGCGCGCCGCGACGCAGCGGGTAATGCACGAAGTGAGTCTTCGGTCCGACCCACAGCACCATGTCGGGACGCCACAGGTCGTCGGGCACCTCCTCGCGCTTGAGCACGGCGCGATAGGCGATATGGCCGGACACGCGCGGGGCACCGTCGCCGACGACCTTCTCGCGCACCTTCGACCACATGCCGTCGCAGCCGATCAGTGCGCGGCCGCGCACTTCCTCGCCGTTATCGAGCCGCAGCGTGACGCTGTCGCCGTGGTCGGCGAAGTCGTCCACCCGGCGGGAGTTCTCCAGCGAGACGAGATTGCTGCCCTGGCAAGAGCGCAGGTAGACGCCATGAATGTCGGCGCGGTGCGTGACCGCGTAAGGCTGCTTGAAGCGTTCGATGAAAGGCTCCCCGAGCGCCACCGAGGTGATCTCCTCCGCGGTCAGGGCATCGCGCATCTCCAGCTTGCCGGGCAGCCAGGCCTCCTCCAGCATGCTGGCCTTGAGGCCGATGCGCTCGAGCGCGCGGAAGATGTTGGGGCCGAGCTGGATGCCGGCGCCCAGCTCCTTGAACTCGGGTGCCTGCTCGAACACGCGCACCGGGAAGCCTTTGCTGGCGAGCGCATAGGCCGTCACCAGGCCGCCGATCCCGCCGCCCGCAACGAGAAAGGGCAAATCCTGACCGTTCTGCCCGGTCATGCGCAACCCCACGGTGTCTCATCAAAGCGCCGATGGCACGTGATAGTACAGGCGCGCCCGAGCGGCAATGCGGGCGGTTCAGCGGTGCGCAGGGCGTAATGGCGCGGCGCCGCAAGCTCCGCTAAAATCGCGGCATGAGGGAAATCTTTGTCGCGCCCGAGGACGAAATATCGGACGGTGGGCGCAGAATCGTCATCGACGACAATGTAGAGATCGGCGTCTTCCGCGTGGACGGCGCGTTCTATGCGTGGCGCAACGAGTGCCCGCACCAGGGCGGGCCGGTCTGCCAGGGAAAGCTGATGCAGGGAACCGAGGAGCGCCTCGACGCCGACCGCCGCAGCCTCGGCATCCACTAACGTGCGGGCTCGCTCAATATCGTCTGTCCCTGGCACGGGTTCGAGTTCGACGTGCGTACCGGCCGTCATTTCGGCCATGCCAAGATGCGTCTCGCCAGCTATCCGGTCACGGTCCGCGACGGCGGCGTCTACGTCGTCGCCAAATGACCGCCCGCACACGAGGTTTGTTGAAATGACGACCAGCCGCGCGAAGCCGCCGGAGCTGTCGGTCATCACCGACGTCACCGACTCCTACGAGATCCTGGCGCGGGCCACGCGCCAGGCCGCCGAGCGCGGCCTCGACAAGTATTTCATCGTCGATGCCGACTCGCACATCGGCGACGGTCTCGCGTGGGCCGAGGTGCTGAAATTCGTCGAGAACGAGACCGTGCGCGACGCCGCCATGTTCTTCGGCGGCGGCACCGGCCGCAGCGCCTTCCTCAACGACACGCCGGGCCTGCAGCATCAGCACGCCGGCGGACGCATCCCGCACGGCGCGCACCTGCGCGAGCCGATCGCCGACAAGAGCGTGCCGCGCGAGGTTGCGCTGTCGCGCAAGGCGATGGACGCCATGGGGCTCGACTGCCAGATCTTCTTTCCAAGCGCGCTGCTCTTTCTCGGCATGCATCCGCAGCGCGAGATCGAGGCGGAGCTCGCGACCGCCTACAATCGCTGGATCGTCGAGCAGGTGCTGCCGCACGAGCCGCGCATGAAAGCGATGCTGTACCTGCCGTACAACACGCCGGAGGCCGCCGAGGCGACCGTCAAGCGCTTCCTCGGCGCGCCGGGCGTGGTCGGCTTCCTGGTGACCTCGACGCGCTACCAGCCGGTGCATGCCAACGAGTACATGCGGCTCTATGCCATGCTCGAGGAAGCCGAGATGCCGATCGGCTTCCACGCACACCACAATTGGCACAACGATTACACGCGCCACCTCAACCGCTTTCTGTCCATGCACGCGATCTCGTTCGTGCTCAGCAACCTGGTCCACCTCACCAACTGGGTCATCAACGGGCTGCCGGTGCGCTTCCCGAAGCTCAAGGTGCTGTGGATCGAAAGCGGCCTCGCGTGGCTGCCGTTCCTGATGCAGCGGCTCGACCACGAGTACCTGATGCGCGTCTCCGAGGCGCCGCTGCTCAAGCGGCTGCCGAGCGAGTACATCAGCGAGATGTTCTACACGATGCAGCCGATGGAGGCGACGAACCTCAAGCTGCTCGAAGGCACGTTCGAGGCGATCCGCGCCGACACGCAGCTGCTTTACGCCTCCGACTGGCCGCACTGGGATTTCGACGTGCCCGCCAAGGTGTTCGACCTGCCGTTCCTCGACGAGCGCGCGCGGCGCAACATCCTCGGCCTCAATGCCGCGCGGGTGTTCAACCTGCCGGTCCCGGCCCGCTATCGGCAGAGCGTTGCGGCGGAGTAGCGAGGTTCTTGGACCGCGACGGTTGAGGTCCGCTTCACCCCTGGAAGCGATGGAAGAGCGGACATCCGCGAAGGGTCCGAGATGGGCCGGGAGCAGGCATGTCACAGCTCGGTATTTCCGCGGCGAAGTGCCGCTTAACGTGCTGCGTGTAAGCACGTCGCTAGTTTGGGCACCTTGTCAATTCAACCGCGGGCCAATCGCTGGGGTAAACGTCGTCAGTGAACATCAATTCTTTCGGTTTGCCGCGTTCTGTCAACTGGTGCAGGAACATTATGATTTGCTTTCCACAATTCCCTCTCGACTTTTCGGCTGTGAAAAACCACCTCTTCTCGTCCTTAAATCTTCCAGATATGTCCTTTGTTACAGATGATCCGAATTGACGATCAATAGATTGAGTGAGGTCATCGCCTTCTAGATCAGCCGTGGGCCGAATAAGGCAACCTGTATATTTAAATTCTGGCGTCTCCCGACGCAGAACCGAAACATACAATCGAGCCGGCGATCCTCCCGGCAAATTGAATTCCCAAACGCTCGTGAAAGAGATTTTTGGGCCGTTCTCATTGTGCAAGAAAGGCATTGGTGTAGCTTCCGCTCTAATCAGCTTCCAATTTTCTCTAAGAGCAGTCTTTTTGCCGGCCGCCATCCGCTCCTCCGAAGAAGTCGGCGCAACACAAACCTCATTGAGGATGGATACAGCTTTATCGGATGGGGTTTGAGCAGTTGCAACGGTAGCCAGAACTTGCGCTGCAATGATCGTGGCAATGAAACGCATATTCGAACCTCCTCGAGATTTCGAAATTAGTGCACCCACGGCCTAAACCGACGCAGACGCATCGAAGCAATATCAGGCCGCTATCGGACCCTGAGTTCCGAGATGGGCCAGACTCGATAATGATCAAATCGAGCAAATGAGTGGCGCGTCTTCGACGTTGGGGCCAGCACCGGCCGAGTAGCGCTCACTGCTGCTTCGGGATCTTCGCGGCCTCGACCAGCGCCGCGTTGACGGCGACGTCGCGCCGAAAGAATTCCTGCATCTCCGCGCGGCTCATCGGCATCGGCTCGAATCCGAGGTTCATGGCGCGCTCATGCACCAGCGGGACGGCGAGGGCGGCCTGCACCTCGGCGTGGAGCTTGTCGAGGATCGGGACTGGCGTCCTGGCCGGCGCGAAAGCCGGAATATAGAACGGATAGATCGCATCATCCTTCAGTCCTGCCTCAAGCAGCGTCGGTACCTGCGGCAGCGCGAACGACCGCTTCGCCGCGCCGACCGCGAGCACAGCAAGCTTGCCGTCGCGGACAAGGCTGATAACCGTCCCGACCGGCGCGACGCTGAAGTCGATCCTGCCGGCGACCACCTCGACCACGTAATCGCCGCGGAACGGCACGTGCTGGGCGTCGAACCCTGCGCTCAGCATGAGCTTCGCCGCGCCGAGATGGGCGGCCGAGCCCACGCCCGGCGTCGAGAAGTTCAGCGCGCCCGGTCGGGCTTTGGCCTGGGCGATGAGATCTGCCAGGTCCTTGAACCGGCCCGGCGGGGCGACGACGACGAGCGGCTGCTGCCCGAGCGGAATGATCGGCGTGATGTCGGCGAGGGTGTCATAGGGCAGCTTGGCATACAGCGCGGCGGCCGATGCGGCCGCGCCGTAGACGAGGAGCGTATGTCCATCCGGCGATGCTTTGGCGACGAAGCTCGTGCCCAGCGTGCCACCAGCGCCCGGGCGATTCTCGACGATGAAGCTCTGCCCGACTTGCTGCCCAACCTGCTGCATGACCAATCGCGCTATGCTGTCGACCGATGTTCCGGCAGGAAGCGGAACGACCACGGTCACCGTACGGGTCGGCCAATCCTGTGCGCTTCCCGCATGAGGCCAGCCCAGAGTGAGAAAAAGGCTGCCGACGACCAATGCCCACGATCTCATCGATTCCTCCCGCCATGCGGCTGTGCGCGACGTCCACCTAGTCAACCTTGATGCCGGTCAGGCGGACGATCTCGTCGTATTTGTTCATGTCGTCCAACATCCCGGCGCCGAACGCCTGCGGCGTCTGCGCGCGCGCCTCGATGCCGAGCTTGGCGAGGTTGGCGCGCAGCGCCGGCGACTGCAGCGCCTGATTGACCGCCGCATTGAGCTTGGCGACGACGGCATCCGGCGTGCCGGCGGGCGCGAGCAGGCCATAGACGATATCGCGCGGAAAGCCGGGGAAGCCGCTTTCCTGCATGGTCGGGACATCGGGCAATTCGGCCCAACGCTTTTCCGCCGTCACGGCGAGCGGCCGCAGCTTGTGGGCCTGGATCAGCGTCAGCAATACCGACTTGTTGTTGAAGAGCATGTCGATCTGCCCGCCGAGCAGGTCAGAGATGGCGGGCGCGCCACCGCGATAGGGAATGAACGGGACGTCGATGCCGGCACGGAACTTGAGCTGCTCGGACGCGAGATGCGATGCGATGCCCGGCGCCGAGCCGTATTTGAGCTTGCCCGGATGCACCTTGGCGTAGGCGACGAGCTCGGCGACCGATGTCGCGGGCACCGACGGATTGACCACCATCACCATCGAGTCGCTCGCGATCGACGCGACGGAAACGAACGATTTTACCGGATCGTAGTCGAGGTTCTTGTAGATCGCCGGGATGATCGCATTGAGGTTGGTGCCCCCCATCAGCAGCGTGTAACCGTCGGAGGCCGCGCGTGCGACATAGCGCGACCCGGTGCGGCCGCCGGCGCCGCCCTGGTTCTCGACGATGATGCTCTGTCCCAGCGCCTCGGACAGCGGCTGGACGATCATCCGCGCCGCCACGTCGGTCGGCCCGCCGGGTGGGAACGGCACGATGATGCGGATCACCCGCGTCGGGTACGACTGCGCATCCGCGTGCCCGCCGCCGAGCGCCGCAAGACAGCAGACGAGTGCGGTGATCCATGCGCGGATGGTCATGGCGGGCGCCCCCAAAGGCGTTCTGTCTTGTTCTGCCCGAACTATGGGGCGAATTCGCCGGCGATCCAACCCGGCCGTCCGTTGGACTGACATGCCGAGCGCGACGGCCTTCGACAGCCTCTCGCCCGGCGAGTAGACTGCGCCGCGAAGGGCGCGCCTTGGCGACGGCACGCACCGCACGAGCAACACCCGGGAGGTCCGCATGGCGATAAATTTCCAGATCAACGGGAAGTCGGCACATTCGGAGGCGCCGCGGGCGACACCGCTCCTGTGGGTCATCCGCGAGGAGCTCAAGCTCACCGGCACCAAGTTCGGCTGCGGCACGGGCCTGTGCGGCGCCTGCATGGTCCACCTCGACGGCAAGCGCACATTTTCGTGCCTGACCCAGGTCGGCGAGGTCGCCGGCCGCAAGGTGACGACGATCGAGGGGCTGTCGGCCGATGCATCGCACCCGGTGCAGAAAGCCTGGCTCGCCGAGCGGGTGCCGCAATGCGGCTATTGCCAGTCCGGCCAGATCATGAGCGCGGCCGATCTGCTGGCGCAAAATCCGCGGCCCGACCGCGCGCAGATCGTCGAGCACATGAGCACGAACATCTGTCGCTGCGGCACCTATCCACGCATCGTGCGCGCCATCGAGCGCGCCGCGAAGGAGGCCTGACCATGACACCCGCCCTTCGCAACCTCGACATCACGCGCCGCCACTTCATGGTCGGCGCCGCCGGACTGACGTTTGCGGTCTCGTCCGGGCTGCGCGCGGGCGCGGCCGCCCGCACCGACGTGGCGGTCAGCCCGTGGGTGACGATCTCGACCGACGATACAGTCGCGATCATGTCGCCGGCCGCCGAGATGGGGCAGGGGTCGTTGACCTCGCTGCCGCTCATTCTCGCCGAGGAGCTCGACGCCGACTGGGCGAAGGTGCGCGTCATCGTCGCGCCGCCGAACGACGAGCTCTACAAAAATCCGGGATTTGGCTACATGTACACGGCGGGCAGCAATGCCGTGACGTCGTACTTCAAGGAGCTGCGCCAATTCGGCGCCCAGGTCCGCAAAGTATTGCTGGCGAATGCCGCGCGCCACTGGAACGTTCCGCTCGCCGAGCTTTCGACCGAGCCGAATGTCGTGGTGCATGCGCCATCCGGCCGTCGCCTGAGTTTTGGCGAGATCGCCGCCTTCGCGGAGATACCCGCCCAGGCGCCGCCGGTGGCGGAGAGCCCACTGTTCCCACTGTCGTCATGCCCGCCTGGGAAAGCGCGTGAAGTCGGGCGCGCGCTTCTGCTTGTAGGCGTCGCGTCCCTCCTGGGCCTCTTCGCTGCCGTAGAACAAGAGGTTGGCGTCATGGGCGAGCTGCTGGATGCCCGCCAAACCGTCCTCGGCTGCGTTGAAGCTGGCCTTCAGCAGACGCAAGGAGAAAGGGGAGAGGGCAAGCATCTCCCGGCACCATTGCACGGTCTCCTCTTCCAGGCGCTCCAGCGGCACCACGGTGTTGATCAGCCCCATCTCCAAAGCCTGCTGGGCGTCATATTGACGACACAAAAACCAGATCTCCTTGGCCTTCTTGACACCCACCATGTCGGCAAGCAGACCGGCGCCGAAGCCGCCGTCGAAAGAGCCCACGCGTGGTCCTGTCTGTCCGAAGCGAGCGTTCTCGGCGGCGATCGTCAGGTCACACACCAGCTGCAAGACCTGCCCACCACCGATCGCATAGCCCGCCACCATCGCGACCACCGGCTTTGGCAGCCGGCGAATCTGGACGTGCAGGTCGGTCACGTGAAAGCGACCGATGCCGGCCTTGCCGGACTCGTCCTCGGCGAGATAGCCCGAGTCGCCGCGCACACG
>Ga0209006_10001018_pt1 | contig 25814 bp, 18 predicted proteins | sample JacPin_JW_Ref_O2_FD_188567 | JGI IMG/M metagenome (GOLD analysis project Ga0209006, IMG submission 188567) | Forest soil microbial communities from Algoma, Ontario, Canada - Jack Pine, Ontario site 1_JW_Ref_O2 (SPAdes) (version 2) | ecosystem: Environmental > Terrestrial > Soil > Boreal...
CTATCAACGGCTCACCGACGATCTCGACGCTCTCTTATCCGCTGTCGGCCTCAAAACCGCTGCTTAACCAATACAACGAGAACAAAATTCTCGTTTCGACGTGCATATCGACTAAAGCTTGGCGCGATCTCCCTCACTACTTTCACTCGATAATTGCAAAGAATCTCTCCGTGGTCGATTTTGACGATCCGATCATCTTTGCTGTTCGTTCCTGACTTAATGTCGAAGCAAACTGGATCGGAGTCCATGTCAGTCCAAGCCCGAACTGAATGTACCCAGCAGGAATAAGGCCCTCCCATAGTCCTTCGTCCTTCGTCCTTCGTCGTCGCGCTCAGTGTCTGATTCCAATACGCGATTGTTTCGCCAACTGGGCGCATCCACAGCGGTGCAAATCACAGGCAAGCAGAGATGTTGCTGTTCAACGCAATTACGGTCGTGCGTAGGCAGGACTGTCGGGTTGGGGACGGTCGTAATCGCGGCCGTATTTATTCTTGTGGGCGAGAGTGAGATCAGACTCGGGGAGCGTAAGTATCCCCAGCGATGTCGAGTCCGCCGCCACTGTGATCTCGCGGTTCAAAGCGCGCAGCACATCGGGCGCTACCGCGGAGTGAAATATCTGCAATTCGTAGCGGCCTGGCGGAACATCAGGAATGTTGATCTCTCCTCGCGCATCGGAAATCGCATAATATGGCGTGGGCAAAGCAATTACCACCGCGCTCATCTCCGCATGAATGTTGCAGTAGATAAATGAGACGCCGGGTTTGTCGAACTGAACGAAGCGCGTAGTTCCGCTCTCGTAGAGTCCAAGATCGAACCGCTTTCCCTCAAACAGCGAAAACACGTTGTGGAAAAACGGATCGTGGTTGGGAAACTCTACTTTGCCGCCCACCGGGATAACCAGAAGCGCTGGCTGGAAACTCTTGTTCTTCTGCACCAGTTGCGGAATCTGTGAGGCTTTTTGTCGAGGCAACTGGACCGTCGCTCCTACCGGAGTCAACCAGACGACTGCCTTCGACGCATTGGTCAAGGCATGACCGTCCTTGATGAGCTCCACCCGCGCCTTGATCGAAGCCCGCTGAGCCGGCGCGAAGACAGATGTAGCCAGCACGATGAAGAGCGGGCACGTTCGCCGGATCGAGCGAATTTTCAAAACAAAATCCCTATCGCCAGATTGAGCTGATTTGTTGCGCTGCTACTGTTATAGACGGGGAAAGTGCGCAAACGTCTGAGTTCAGCCGACAGTAGGAGATCAGAGCGAGGACGAAAGACCACATTGCCCAGAAGTCCGCGATTCCGTCCCAGAATCTCCCCGAAGTTATTCTGATCGATAGCGAAGCCGCGCACGTCACGGGCAAATGCGTTGTCTTCTGCGAAGACGGCGTTGAACTCGACTTTTGGAGTCGCCTGGAACTTCAATTGAGTCCATCCACCCATATCGTTGAGACCGCGGATCGGCGTGAAGGGCGAAGTGGGATCGCCGCCGTACAGGATCGAGGTCCCGACTGCGCCGCCGAGACCACCAATGCCGCGACCGCGATAAAACTCGCCCGAAAGAGCCAATCGCGGAAGAATGGGAATCTGCCAATCCGCCATGGCTGCCCAAGCGTCGACCACTCGGCCCCAGGTCCAGTCCTGACGGCCGTAGTAGCCGGCGACGCCGAAGCTGAGCGGATGCTCCCCTACCGGGCGCGACCACGCTGTGCGGAATGCATAGGCAGGCTGTCCTGACATTTCGCCCGCTTGCGCCGAGCGATAAAAGTGATTTGGGGGATACTCCCAGTCGAGGTTATCCATCACTCCGGCTTGTACGGTTACAGTCTGCTGGTCGGAAACTGCGAAGCGGTGCTCGATGCGGAGTTGCGGCGTCCAACCCCAAAGGTTTCCGGCAAACGCGAATGTCGGAGTGGCCAGGGACGCAAAGGAAGTGGGCGAGAGGGGCGAGATGAACAAGGAATCCTGACCGGCGACAACCGAGGTGTGTTCCCAATCGAAGCGTAAGCTCGCGGTCTGCAGGCGAACGATTCCGAAATCGACGCCATTACCGGTGGCGGGAAACCCTCCCGCGAAGTCAAGCTGGACATCGGCCGACGTTCTCGAGCCGGCGATCGTCGGACCAAAGATTTCGAAGCCGACTTCAGACTGCCGCAACGTTGCTCCAACGGTCCCTCGCCTGCTGCCCACCGGAACCGGCTGGGCATAGTTGGGGAAGTCCAGATCGTCCGAGCTCCCAACGTTGCCGAAAGCGTTCATAAGAAGAATGCCGTGAAGGCGAACGCGATACTTGGACGCACTCTCGACCTTGGTCTGATATTGCTCATCAATCTTTGAGCCGCTCAGCGAAGCGGATTCTTCCAACTTCTGAATACGTTCGTCCAACGAGGGCGAAGCTTGGGTTGTGGATTGGCCGGCCGAGTTGGAGGCTGCGCTTGATTTCTCGTCCGGCAAAGGGGATTGGCGAGCGACTGCAGACTCGGCGCCGGTGGGAGTGGCGGGGCCTTCCAGCAGAGCGCGTGTGGCTTGCAAGTCTTGGCGGAGCTGATGCATCTCAGCGCGGGACTCGGAATTTTCTGCGCGCATCTCGTCTACCAGAGTTCTCAGTTGACGGACCTGATCTTGCAGGTCACGAATGGCACCGGCGCTCTCTGCCGACGGGTTAGGGGCGCTCGCGGGAGCATCCTGCGCGCGCCCGAACGTATTGAATAAGACGAAAGCGGCAGCCGCCAACGTGGCTCCGCGAACCGCATCAATCCTCAGGCTCTTCACACCGACCTCCTCCACCTTCGTCCTACAGTTTCCGGAACCAGGCACGAAGATTGGGATCGTGCCTACGGACCCGGATGCGAAATCGAATTCTGCTTGGAATCGTCCAGCTGAGCCGGCACCGGCACAAGAGAAGGAACCTCAGAGCTGGCCGGGATATCACTACGGTAGCCATCCGGCAGGCGTGCGGGCAACACAATGCGAAAGACCGTCAATCCCGGGTCCCCAACTGGGCCGGTGCGTTCCATAACAATTTCTCCCCCGTGATCCTGAACAATCTTCAGCACGACGGCTAACCCTAATCCCGTACCGTTCTCCTTCCCATAACTCACGAACGGATGGAACAGACGGTCGCGGATGGAGTCAGCAATGCCGGGACCGTTGTCGGCCACTGCAATGATGATGGAACCCGCGGTTTCCGCGGCTGTAACCTCAACCTGGCCACCGACCAGCGGAGCCGCTTCGCAGGCATTCAAGAGCAGGTTGTATAAGACACGCTCCAGCTTGCGCTGGTCGAACCATCCGGAAAGCTGCGCATCGCACAACACATTGATGGACCGGACATGATATCGCGGATGTAAGCGAACCGCCTGCACGGAACGCTGAAGGGTTTCCGCAACGTTGCCAAAGGCGGGATTCAAGGACTCGCGCGTGCGGGCGAATTCAAGCAAGGAGTCGATGAGGTCGGTCATCAAATTCACCCCGGAGCGAACTTCCTGATACAACTCCTCGCGCTGCGCAGGGGTAAGGTGACTGTCGCAGAGGAATTCGGAATTGGCCACAATGGCAGCCAGGGAATGACGCAGATCGTGCGAAATGGAACTGGCCATTCGTCCGATGGTGGCAAGTTGCTCGGACTCGAGCAGGTCGCGCTGACTCTTGAGAAGGCTGATGCGCATGCGGTCGAAGGCGCGGGTCAACTCCGCGACTTCGTCACCCCCGCGAGGATCGAGCGGATGATGGAAGTCTCCGCCTTCCAGGGCTCGTACACCCGCAACCAGGCTCCCGAGCGGGCGGGTGAAGGTGTGCGAGATGAAAAACACCAATCCGCTTCCCACCAGAATCGCCGCTAGGCCCAGTAGAAGAAGATAACGGTTCAATTGATCGACGAACTTTGTGGCCTGATCGTAAGAGCCAAGAACGCTCAAACGAACGGGAGTGGGCCGAGAGCCGGAGAGCACGAGTGAAGTAGCCAGAAAGCGCTCGTTGCCGATCTCGATATCGCGAGGTTCGTCGTGGATTGATCCGCCAATCAGATCCTGCAGGGTTTGCTGCTCGATCTGGCCGGGCATCAAGGTTGTGCCCACGATTTCATTTCCGCAGGAAAAGGCCACCTCGCTTCCGGCCACTTTGCTGACCATTGCGGCCAGGCGATCGTTAATCTCGTATCCAATGACGAGAAAGCCGAGCAGGGTTCCATCGGTACGGCTGCCGCGATAGATGGGCTCGACAAAAGTCTGGTAAAGGTGATGCTCTCCCAGCCACCAGTGGCTGGATTCTCCGCGATCCTCCTCGAGCGACTGTTGGAAATATTTTTCGGCTGCTTCCCGCGTGAGCCCGGGAGATTTGGTGTGCAGTGCGACGACTTGGCCGCGATGATCGACGAGCACAAAAAGATCGCTGTTTGCGATCTGCGAAATGTCTTCCGATGCGTCCTGGATCGTGACCGGGTCGGGACTGCCCATAATGGCGCGAGTGATGGGAAGGTCCGCCAGCAAAGCCACGTCACTGGTCAGCATGGTTTCGCGCTCGTGCCGGAAATCCTGGAAGGCGGCTACCGAATTGCGCAGATTCACGGCGATGCTCCGCCGGACATTGTCGCGAATGCTGCGCTGCACGAGCAGCAGGCTCGTGGTGGTGAGGCAGGCCGTAATGAGCAGCATGGAGAGTAGAAAGCGAGTGCGCAGGCGCAGGCGCGACAGGAGTCCACCCACAGATTCAGTCGGAGAAGAACGCGGCACGGGTTCGTGAGAAGGATTCACGAGTATCAGCGAACAAACTTATATCCCATGCCATGGACTGTGCGGAAGTGTACGGGGCTAGACGGATCTCTCTCCAGTTTCTGGCGGAGTTTAAGAATGTGGTTATCGACGGTGCGCGTCGAAGGATAGTTTTGATAGCCCCAGACTTCGTTGAGCAGCTCGTCGCGGCTGATGACGCGGTCGGCATTCTGCACCAGGAACTGAAAGGTTTTAAACTCCTGAGCGGTTAAAACGACAACTTTTCCATCCTGCTTGATTTCCATTTTTTTGAAATCTGCGGAAATGCCATCAAAGCTGACTACCTGCACATCCGGGGTGCGCGCATTGTGGCGGAGCGCGGCTCGAACCCGTGCCAGCAGTTCCCGCGGACTGAACGGCTTGGTTACATAATCATCCGCGCCCAACTCGAGCAACAAGACTTTGTCGGAGACATCGCTGGCCGCGCTCAGCACGACGATGGGCACGGTCGGTGCGAGCGCCTTGATTTCCTTGCAGACGTCCCGACCCGAAACCTTTGGAAGCCGCAGGTCAAGGACGATGGCCGCCGGCGCCGCGGATTGGAAGCTATCGAGCGCGGATCTGCCATCGGACTGAGTTTCGACAGAATATCCCTCGGTCTCGAATAGCCGCCGCAGAGCTTTCTGGACAGCCGGGTCGTCTTCGACGACGAGGATGCGCCCGGCAGGCTTGGTGGTAGCAGACGCAGTCATGGCTCTCTCGATCGCGATTGGTGTAGCGAGGTTCCCCATAAATAGTTTGTTCCTGTCCTTCCGGGCTCTAAAACCAGTCCCCGGGAGTGGCATCGATCTCCTGCAGCTTACAATGGTTTGATGGTCAAGCAGGCTGGAAGGACCTTTTTTGACATTTATTTTACAATTTAAACTACGTCCCACGGGTAGCCCGGAACCGCATGTGCAAGAAGGAGATATCAGAATCCAAGGCGACCGCGAGGTGGCCTCAGAGTAGACTTTTGCGGGCGACCGTTTATAATCCCGTTTCACACGTCCTACAGGATTTTTTGTATGGACGTCGGTCCGCTGGTTGCCCTATATTAGCCGGTACTGCAAGTTCTGTGCGGCTTCAAACCCAGCTGTAGTAAGGAGTTTTGTGATGACCTTATCCGGAAGAGTTTTGCTGCTAGCTTTATGGGTAGTGGGTTGTATGTTGATGCCTACACATTCCTTTGCCTCCAGCAGCACTGACTACAGCAACATCGGAGGCACCATATCCGGAACGAATGCCGGCCTAACGTTGACAGGATCCATGCTGGTTGCCGTCAACGGTAGCGGTGGCGTGATCACAGGAGATCTGGGTACTGTCTCGTTCAATACCGGCGCGTTGATCAGCGGATCATTGAGCCATAACGCAAGTTTCGGCGCCGGCGGTAGCTTCACGATTAACGGCAACGGCATGAATGGCATCCCGAACGGCGTCTTATTTTCGGGAACGTTCACGGGTACGTCGACTTGGACCCTAACCACTCTCTCCAACGGAACCCACAACTACACCCTGGTGGGCGAAGTAGACGGAACTGCGGGAGCAATGAGCGTCGACGGGGTAACCGAGCAGTTAACGATCAATACCGGAAAAGGGTTTTTCGATGGCTCAACTACGATTGCCGGTGGCGACACGTCGGTAATGGCCGTGGCCTCGGTTCCAGAGCCGTCATCATTGGCGTTATTCGGAACCGGCACGCTCGCCCTCGGTGCCCTGCTGCGTCGCAAGCTTCGCTTCACACGCTAGTACAACGAATCCAAACCCGCGAACGCCCGCAAATTTAGCGGGCGTTTTTCTTTTGCGGCAAGCAAGGTATGATTCGCCGAATGAATTTCGGGGATTTTCGCTGGCGATTGGTGCGAGTGAAGCCGCGAATGAACCTGGCGTAGAATTAGGTTTCTTGCCTGGCCTCTCAGAACTTGACGGTCTCGTCGTGGTGCTGGTCCGTCCGCGCAATCCTCTGAATATTGGCGCCGCGGCGCGTGCGATGAGCAATTTCGGCGTTAATCGCCTGCGCCTCGTGAATCCCTACGCGGCGGGCTTTCGCGAGGCCCGTTCCGCCGTGGGTGCCTCGGACGTGCTCAGCCAGGCAGAAGAACACAGCACGGTTGCCGATGCCGTCGCCGATTGCGCCCTGGTCGTCGGAACAACAGGGGCGCGCAACCGCGTATTGCAGCAGCCGGTGCGCCCGCTGGACGAAGCTGCCGGCAGCGCGATTCGCAACCAGCTTCAGAGCGAGCGGGTCGCTCTCCTGTTTGGGTCGGAAAAAATCGGGCTCACGAACAAAGACTTCAGCCACTGTCACTGGTTGCTCAACATTCCTACAAGTCAGCAAAACCTCTCCATGAATCTGGGGCAGGCGGTTGCCGTATGCCTCTACGAACTGGCGCGCCGCACGCCGCTCAAACCAGTCGCGGAAGATTTCAAGCCCGCGACGGCGGGCGAGGCAGAGCAGATCACCGAGGGTCTACTCGAAGCGCTCCGGATCAGCGGCTATGTGAAGCCAGGAACGGACGCGATGTTTGAGAAGAAAGCCCGAAGTCTGATTCTGCGATTCGGACTCGAGGCCTACGATGCCAAGCTTCTGCTCGGCATGGTGAGGCAGATCGTGTGGAAGTTACGTCAGTTCCCCAAGCGCTAGCGCAGCCATGAGCGTCTATCGAGTCGCGCGCTCAGACAAGGCCTCGACTCCCCCTCGCCGGAAGCGAAACTGGAGGAGCCACGCACTGGCCGCCGGCTGAGGCGAGAATTCCCAACGCTGTGCCGCTTTCAGCGCCGCGTTGGCGAAGTATCGGCTAGGCCCGGCGGACTTCAACCTGGCCGCTGTCACCTTGCCCGAGGGATCCACGTCAACCCGCACGCCGACCTTGACTGTGCCCCTGATGGTGTTGCGTGCGCTCTGAGACACTTCGGGGAGGACTTGGCGAACGACCTCACCACCTTGGGAAACGGTGGCCTTCTTTCGAGGCGTGGCCGGTTCAGATAAAGTCGGATTGGGCTTTGGGACTGACGTAGTCTCCGGCGCTCGCGGGTCTGTCGAAGACGCCGCTGGGGCGCTTCCGCTCTTGCCACGGGAAAAGAACCCCACCAGCGCAACCAGCAGCGCCGCAACCACCAATCCTGCGACGACAGGGCCGCGCTTCACAGGTCGCCGCGGCCGCGGCGAACCTTTCGTTTCGGCAGGCACCGAGCGACCCGCAGGTTCGAGTCGCGCCTGGATCTCCGCAATCGAGCATCGACGCTTGGGATCGAGGTGCAGGCACTCGTGCGCAATGCCGCGAAATGGCTGGAGGACTGTTTCGGGGAGATTGGGATCGCTCTCGGAGGCCGGTTCGGCAAAAGAAGTGTTCTGGGTCAACGCCGCAACCAGCGTGACGCCCACAGACCACACGTCGCTGGCCGGCGAGACAATGCCGGCAGCCGTCTCGGGCGCATCGTAGGCATCGCGCCGCCGGCGCGAAGAGTTCACCTCCGCTGCCGGAAAGACCTGGTCCGAGGAAAGCTTCAAGCGGCTGCCAACGGCCAGCACGTTCGACGGCTTGATGCGACCGTGCACCAATCCCTTGCCGTGCAAATACGAAAGCGCATCCAGAACCGGGGGAAGCATGTCCGTTGCTTCGCCAGGCACCAGCGGCCGTTGAGGAAGGATCTGCGACAAATCCTCCTCTGCAGATTCCATGACCACATAAAGAAGCGCCATGTTGTCGAGCCGACAACGACCAGCATCCAAGATGCGGATCAGGTTCGGGTGCGAAAGTTGCGATGCGGCACGCCAGCGTGAAATCTGGCGGTCGGCCTCGGTGGCCTCCGCCGCGACTAATTTGATCGCAAGTTTCGGAGACGGCTGGCCCGGCCGCTCAGTGAGAAAGACCGCGCTATGATCGGATCCACCCAGCCACTGGCGAAGCGGAAATTTCCCGTCGACCACGCGGCCTTCCCACGTTTTCCAAACCCCAGGATTACTCATTCGTCGCTACCTGCGAACGAACATTCTAAGCCATCCGCAGAAAATGGGTAATCACGCGGAGAGGCTTCGCAGGCACACGCGATATTCAGCTCCCTTTCACCTGCTCTTGTAGCTGAAGGTCACCTTCGTTTCCTCGTCCAGAACCAACGGCCGGACGAAACTGAATGAAGTTCCGGTCCTCGGCACATCGATCGCGACCGGCAATACGCCCGCAACCTTGCGCTGCAAATTGAGGACGTTGGCGGAGGCTAGGTTTTGCGGGGCGGCGCCAGAATTCGGCGCCAATATCTCCAACTGAGCGAGGTTGGCGCCGTCGATCACAGGGCCTCCCCGAGTTGCCACCATACCCGCTTGCATCTGAGCCGCCTGTGCGGTGACCTCCACGGTCTCGGCCGAAGTCGCCAGCCTCAAGGGAAAGCGATACATGGACGGCTGACTCGCATCGTAGTTAAGGTTGAAAATGCTGCTTTGAAATCCCGCCATCTCCGCCTTGGCCTTGAAGTGCCCCGAGGGCAGCCCCGCGATTGACCACCTACCCTGCGCGTCAGTCGTTACGGTTCTTGCCGCGCCATTGTCCGAGGTGATGGTGAGGCGGGTATTGGAAACGACAGCACCGCTGGGATCGGTCACGTAGCCCGCCATTTGTCCCGGGGGAGCTTCCAGTTTGAGCTGATTGGACAACTCCGCATCGCGGGTCCGTTGCGCGTTCATCGCATCTTCTTCACGAAAGGGCTGAGGCACGCGATTGGCGGCGATCACGTCACCGCCGAAGTCTTTCACTTTGTATTGCTCAGGCAGAAAGACTTCCCAACTCAGCAGGCTAATCGGAATGTCCATGCTCGGAAGACTCAGGTCAGCTCCACCTTTTTTCGCGAACGGCGCTCCCGAGTGCATGAACACAAACGACACGGTGTAGGAATCGGTGGGATGAAATCCGGGACGCAGAAGCGGTACGCGATTTCCGTCCGGACCTTGCACGGGCTTCACCCGCTCTCCGCCTACGTCGGCGGTGAGAATGGTGGCACCAGCGGGCAAAGATACTTTGAGGAACGGTTGCGCCTGGTTCTTGAGAACCAGTCTCACTTCGGTGAGCGACTTCCCTTCCGAGGTAACCATCGTAGTGACCACCGCGCTCTCGGCAACCGCCGCCAGCACGCTGCCGTCGGGAAAACGCACCCACTCGAGCGCCAGGTTCGGCGTTTCACTGGCTTGTTTGTGATAGCGGAACGCCGCCTGCGCCGGGAAATGCGCCAGCGACCGCAAGTAAGGATTCACCTCTCTCACATCCATGCGCTTGAGGCCTCCCCCTTCGGTCGCGGTGATTTCCATGGTGCCCGCGCCCTCGACCAGAACTTCGCCGGTCTCGCGTTGTGCCCCTTTGAAAGAGAGGAACGGGGCATCCGCCTTTGCACCGCTGATGGAGCGCTCCATCGATATCAGGAACTGGTGGCTGCGACGGCTGGGAGCGTTCACTTTCAGAGTCAAAACTCCCGCCTGCGTCTCGGTCGAATCGAGCGTCGCTCCGGTCACGCCGGTGACCTCGTAGCCTGCCGGCAACTCCACTTGAAATTGAGTGGGCTCGCCTTGGACGATGGTAATGTCGGCCAGGACGGCCACGCGCATTTCGGCTTCACTCACCGAGAGGAGCGTCTTGGCATCGGATAGAAACCGCATCTCCCGAGGCACGGCAGGAGTTACGGTTTCCCGCGTGGCCCACCAGAGGTTGGCAGGCTGTCCCGGAACCAGAGTGGCTTCAATCGTGGTATGGCCATTCTCAGATTTCCGGCTGGTGATGAGACCGGAGCTGAGGTTGGCGAAGGTGTGGTCTCCAGGAATCACCAGCGTCAGTTGTACGCTGCCCGCAGCCGGCGCGGGCAGACTGAAGGAGGCGCGTCCAGCTTCAACCCGCAGCGGCAAACCCGTGTCCAGAGCGATCGAGAAATCGCCGGGGCCTGCAAGAAGGGCCATGTGCGTGCCATTCTCTTGCAGCAAAGGAACGCCTTTGCCGTTCTGGTGCGCGTCGAGAACCGTCATTCCGCTCGTCAGGGGAACTTTGCTCACGCCTTTGCGGAAAACTTCTCCCTCCAGCTGCACCGTGCCGCGAACGCCGTCATTTTCGACTCGCAATTTCACATCGGCATGCTTAACCGAGTACGGAAGAGGGGCGATCTCCGCTCTCTTGCTTGGCTTCGCCGCAAGTTCCATGAGCCGGTTGTATTCGTCCAGCGTCAGCGTCACGCTGCCTGAAACGGGCAGGGGCAGCGTGGATTTTTCCTCTGCCATCACCACGGTGCAAAGCAGCAACACCACAAGAAAACTGGTTTTCATCGCACACCTCCCTTTTTCTCATGCTGGAAGCTGAACTCTGCAGTCGGAAACTGATTCTCACTGGTGAGCTCAGAAACAAGAAATAGCGACGGACCGAATGCGGGGAAGGCGACTTTCATCGGCAGAATGCCGGTCACTCTGCCGGCCCGCGATTTTGCCGCGAAAGTGTCTAGAAGCGCCCTGGTAGCATCCTTCTTCTCTTTGTCATCCGTCTCATTGCCTTGCAGCTTGGCGAACTGCTCCAGTCGATCAGACTGTTTGGCAGCTGTGGGGAGAGTGCCATTCGAAACGAGTGCGCCTCCTCCCTCCCGACCATCTTCTTCGATTGGCTCCAGGACGGCTGCAGCAGGGTTCGCATACACCTGCGTATGAAAGGTTCCCGGCTCCGCCGAAACCCGGAACAGAGGCGGATAGTAGAGCAACAACCCTGTGCGGGAAATTGGCAGATCCAGCGCCGGCAAAGAAACCTTCTCGTGGCCTTTGTCGTTCCATGCTGCCGCCTTCGTAAGATAAAGAATCTCTATCGCGAACGCCGGCGCCTCGTCCCCTCCACGCGATTTTTCCAGCGGCAACAGCAAGCTGCCGTCCGGCGATTGGCCCGGACGAACCGGCCGGCCCGCCAACGAAACGCTCCACACCGTTGCTCCCGAGGGCAGGGTAACTTTCACAAAGTTGCGTTGGTTATTTCGGACCGCGTAGCGTGCCTCGACCAGTTCTTTCCCGTCGGCGCTCATCAGCACTTGGTAGCGAGCCTCTTCTATGTTGGCCAGCAAGACCGCTTGCTGGTCGTAGCGCGCGACGTTTACGCTCAACGACCGTGTCGCGCCGGCTTCGCCCGACCGAGCACGAAACGCAACCAAAGCGGGCGACTGCCGGTTCGCGACCATCTCGCCGAGGTCGGTGGCGTCGGCATCTTCAAGCCCCTGCGCTTTCTGATCTTTGATCTCGCCGGCTCCGAGGATTTCGACCGCCACTCCTCCCGTGTCGCGTTCCGTATTCAGTAGCCGGAGCAGCGGGATGTCGATGATTCCGTCGCGAGGAAGCCGCGTCTCACCATTGATGACAAAGCGCGCGCTGTGCTCAACCGGCTCCAGAAAGGTCACGGCTAGTTCGCCGTTTTTCATTTCCCAATCGGCCACCATCGCGCCCGAGACCTGGTTGATCGTCACTTTTTCGGGAAGCTGGATGCGCACCTCACGGGCCGCGCCTTGCACGACTTCAAAATTTGCTTCCGCGTAAATCGAAGTCGAATCTTCACCGAGGCTGGTCAACTGAGTCAGCGACCCGCGCAATCGAAGTGGCAATTCGACGTGGTGATCCTCAGTCTTCTTCCGCCACGTGAAAGTAAGAGCCTCATTTCCGCGGGCGTAGGCCAGCCACCTGGTCTCGGCGGAGGTTTCCGATTCCTCGGAGAGCAATCCTCCGCTGATTTTCAAATCGATTCCTTGGCGCGCAACTACGACCGACGCGCGCGTCACCCCCGATTCCGTGGAAGGCAAGGAGATGCTCTGCTCGCCCGCCGAGGATCCGAGCGGAACATCGATATCGAGCAGCAGTTCGAAACGCCCGGCGTGGGAGAGAAGCGCTGAGAGATGCGTTCCGCCTTTCGCTCCCGGCACAAGCGCTACCGGCTTGCCGTCGAGTCGGGCTTCGCGAACCAGCAAGCCCGCCGGCACGGGGACGCGAACCCATCCGTCTTTCAGGACATCGACGGTGAGGCTGGCCCGTCCCGCGGCCAGGTCGCCCGCCACGTGCAGCTCGTAATCAACCCGCGTCAGCGTGGCGTCCATGGGAGGCGGTTCGGGATCGTGCTCGACCGGAAACGCTTTGGCTCGCAGCACGCGGTATTCTTCCACCGGAATCACCACCCATCCCGCAATATGAGACGGCTCGGCAGACTTCTCTTGGGCTCGGGCTGGCGCTCCCCAACAAACCGAAGCGGCTACAAGGCAGGGGATAAAGGTTCTCAGAACAAATTGTCTGAGTTCGGAAACCACAGCGAGAACTGACTTTTTCATGGTTCAAGCCTCACTCCAACTATTGGGGGGATGCATATCTTTCTCTGGGGGATGTTCCGGGGGGGATCCGCCATCAGTGTAAGAATGCGGGAGGGGGAGGAAATTGCAGGAGAATTTCGGTAAGGGTTACCTGACGGCAAAGCCTCGACGGGCCTCCGGCGAGGACTCTGCTATACCATAGCAAGTCGCGGCGACAGTCAGCTCGAAGCGCTGCGTCTGGGCGCGGCGGTCTGGGGGGCTTGTTGCCTTCCGGCTGCGACTGCAAGATGCGCTCGCGACCGCCGGCCAGATGCCGGCGCAGCGGGGAGCTTCAGGCCCGGAGGTCCCAATGATTTTCAGCACCGAGAAGTCGAGACAGCTCTACGAGAGCACGTTGGGCGCGCTGATCGAGGCCAGCAGTTCCTCCTCACGGGGGCCGGCCAACTTCGGCAAGTATCCCATCTTCATGGAGCGCGGGCGCGGCTCGCATATCTACGATGTGGACGGCAACGAATACATCGACTGGATGATGGCCTTTGGGGCGCTGCCGCTGGGGCACGCGCATCCCGAGATCGTCGAAGCCATCACCGAAGCAGCCAGCACGGGAGCGCACTTTGCCACGGCTACGCCGGTCGAGTTGGAAGTGGCGGAGATGCTGCAGAGCATGGTTCGGAACGCCGAGCGCGTGCGGTTTGCCAACACCGGCACGGAAGCGGTGATGGCGGCGATCCGCCTGGCGCGCGGCGTGACCGGCCGTCCGAAAATTTTGAAATTCGAAGGGCACTATCACGGCTGGCACGACGATCTGCTGGTCAGTTCGAACGTGCTGCCGTCGAGCGCTCTGGGACTACGCAGCGATCCGATCAAGATTCCAGACAGCTCGGGATTGAATCGCAGCGCTCTCGACGACACGATTGTCGTGCCCTGGAACGATCTGCATATTTTAGAAAGTGCCCTGGCAAATAATCGAGGTCAGATCGCAGCCATCATCACCGAAGGTGTGATGGCGAACATGGGCGTCATTCCTCCGGCGAAGGGATATCTGACTGGCCTCGAAGAAATGGCGCGGGAGCACGGCATTGTTTTCATCCTCGACGAAACCGTGACTGGATTCCGCATCGCGCCCGGAGGCTGCCAGGAATATTACAAACTTTCTCCGGACCTCGTGACCTTCGGCAAAGCGCTGGGCTGCGGACTGCCGGTCGCGGCGCTGGTGGGACGCGCCAACGTGATGGACGCATTGCAGTGGGGAGGCGTGCTGCATTACGGCACGCACAACGGATCGCGCATCGGAATGTTCGCTGCGCGAGCAAACCTGCGCGTGCTCTCGCGCGACAATAACGCCGCCTTCCGCCACAGTTGGCGCATTGCGGAGCAACTGTGCACTGGCTTGTCGGACTTATTCAGACAGCGCGGGCGTTCCGTCTTAGTGCAGCGAGTGGGTCCGATGTTCCAGCTGATGTTTACCGACCAGCCGGCGATCCGCGACTACCGCGAGTTCTGCCAGTTCGTCAATCGCGCGGCATTTCAGAAGTTTGTGCTGTCGCTGTTTCCGTTTGGAGTTTATGCCTCGCCGTCGGCGTCGCTGCATTCGATTGTCACGCTCGCTCACACGGATCAGGACGTGGAGCGCACCCTGGAAGCGGCAACGAAAGTACTGAACCAAAGCGATTAGCGCCCAGAACATCTCACAGCGATGAAGATGCCATCCCCCAAGATCGAACAACGCGCGGTACAGCTACTCTCCCTCAAGGGCAAGGTTGCGATGGTCACCGGGGCCGCATCGGGGATCGGGCGCGGGATTTCGCTGCGTCTGGCGGAAATGGGTGCATTCGTTGCGGTGCTCGACATTGACGAGGTTCGAGGCTGCGAGAGCGTCGAAAAAATCGAGGCGGGCGGAGGCGATGCGGTCTTCCTGAAGTGCGACGTGCGCCACGCCGCTGACTGCCGGCGTGCGGTCGAGAGCGCGATCGAGAGTTCGAAGAAAATCGACATTCTCTGCAACTCGGCCGGTATCGCAATTCGCAAAGATATCGTCGACCTCCCTGAGGACGAATGGGATCTCGCCCTTGATGTGACCCTTAAGGGAATCTATCTCCTGTCGCGTGAAATTGTGCCTCCCATGATCCGCAACGGAGGAGGCAGCATCGTGAACATCGGTTCCGGATGGTCGCTTAAGGGAGGCCCGCGGGCCGCGTCTTATTGCGCCGCCAAGGGCGGGGTTGTGAACTTGACGCGCGCGATGGCAATCGACCACGGCAAGAACAATATCCGCGTCAACTGCGTGTGCCCCGGAGACGTTGAAACTCCCATGCTGCTCAGCGAGTGCGCCCAGTTGGGCGAGGACGTGAACACTTTCATGCGGGAAGCCGCGAATCGTCCGCTGGCTCGCATTGGCACTCCCGACGATATTGCCAACGCCGTCTTGTTCCTGGTTAGCCCCATGTCGAGCTGGATCACGGGCGCAGCCCTCGTGGTCGACGGTGGTGGGCTCGCTTAGCTCACTTCGCGCCATCTTCTCACTCGTCGTCTTCGTCATTTCTCTCACCTGGTCGTGGACCCCAGGCAATGAAACCGGGCCTGAAGTCCGAAAGTGGAAGGATCGCTGTCAGACTACTGCCATCGGGATGGATCTTGTAAAGACCGAAGAGGCCATGATCGGTGAGGCGGAAGATGATCCAGCGCCCGTCGGGAGAATAGGAACCCACGTTGGCGTTGACGTCTCCACCCTCATAATTCGTTACGAAACGAAGTTGCGTTCCGTCGGGGCGGATGGTCGAGATGTTTCTTGAGACTCCGGGAATGGGGATGTCTCCATAGATAGAGAAAACGAGGTGCTTGCCGTCCGGCGCCCAATCCTGCTTGACCGCGACATCGAAACTGAACGGGGTGACTTGGAACACGTTGCTCCCGTCAATGTTGGACGTGAACAGCGCCGTTCCGCCCGGGTCCCCGTTAAAGCCAAGGAAACTGATCTTTCTTCCGTTGGGAGAAACATTCGGATCAGCGCAGCATGGGCCGATGCGTTGCCGGTCATTGCCGTTGAGATCCATGCTCCAAAAGGCTTCGTCGTTGGCGGCGGGATCGAAACGATCGAATATGATCCGTGTCCCGTCAGGCGTGAAAGAGGGATCGCCCTCACAAACATCCGGAGCCGGAAACTCAATCAGGCCGTTGCCATCGGCATTCATGATCGCCACATTGTCGCAGGCCCCGGGAACATCATGCTCGAAGACGATCCGGCGTCCGTCCGGCGACCATGCAGGGGCAACAGCATCGCCGCTCAGGAACGTGACCTGTTGTAATTTTTTGCCGTTCGGACGCACTGTGTAAATCTGAATGCCTGCGTCGGTTTGGACTTGAAAGGCGATCAAGCCGTTATGGCCCGGGAAGGTGGCACCCGCGGGTGCAGCAATCATCATCAGCACACCCAAAACCGCCACGGCAGTCAGCAAAGCCTTCCTCGTCGAGCTCATATTTCCTCCTGTTTGATTTTGTGCCGGTGGCGACAAGCCCTTGACCAAAGGGGGAGTCGCCGGTGGGCTCAGTCCTGAGGCTCCGGGCAACGTGCAACGCGGATGCGCCTCAGGGTTCTTTCGGTATCAGCACATAGGTCGCGAGGGACCCATCGTCAGGGTATCCTGTGTTAACCACGATCTGCCCCAACCGATTGACGTTGCCGATGTCGGTCAGATCGGGAAAACCCGCAGGGACCACCGTCTGTAGATCTGTGACTTTGCCGTTCTGCCACAGCACCACTGCTTGGGTGTCGTTGCCGTTTTCGTCCACTCCAAAGCTAAAACCCGTAATCTGGCCGAGGTCGTTAATCCCGTTCCCAAGGCCGTCAGTATCGCCGGGCAGCAGCGGCAGAGCGTGCGGGCCGCGCCAGTCCCACAAGGCGGCTGGGCCGTGGTCGTTGGCATCAACGGAGAAGCCCACTGTTTGTCCCCAATTGTTGATGCCAAATGCCTCACTAAAATCTCCGCCCAGACTGGCCAAGGCTACCGCCGTGTAGTCGCTGCCGTTCCAGTACCACAAACAGGCGACTTCGCTTGAGTCGTCAGCAGGAAATTGATATCCCGCGATCACTCCGAAGTCATTGATCCCAAACGCGAAGCCGATGTCTTGCCCGGGTAGCAGTGGAAGCATGTGGATCTTTCCGCCAGACCACACCACCGGGTTCGTGCTACCCGTTACCCGATTGTGGTCAAGGCCCACCGCCGAGCCCCAATTGTTGATGGCGAATGGTTGGGTATTGGAGTCCGCGTCGAGTGCGGCAAGAACAACCACTTTCCCATGGTCCAATAAAAACGCCCGCCGCAGGCGCACCCCGATGCTATCGACCTCGTTAGTCTCTGCAATAACTTGATCCCGGTTGTTGACACCGGTTGCGTATGCCGCAGACGCACCCTTTGGCAACGGCAGTGCCTGCAGCTTGCCGCCCTTCCAAAGGAACGGCTGAGCTGTCCCATACGGATCCTCTGCGACGAACGACATCCCGGCCACATGACCGAGGTCGTTAATGGTGTTCACATCGTTCGCTATGAAGGAGTTCGTGAGACCCGGCAACACTCCGATCGGCACCGTTTTGTACTTCACGTTGCTGCTATCGGCAGAGATGTTGCTTGCCGAACGTTGCATCGACCTCGCATTCGAAATGGCGCGTGTTCTCGGGCCGTCATCCCCTAACAAGTGCGACTTGCCCTGTCGCATCGGGCTCTGCTGCGTATTCGCTGTCGTAGCGACAATTGTGAGGAACACGGCAAGCGTCACAAGAACTTTGGAGATACTGCGCGCCCATCTGCGGGAATGCATAGCTTGCTCCTTTTGCGAGCTTCTGTGAGATCCGGAGAATCGTTCTAACGGTGCGCCGCACTTTGCGACAGTAGCTGCACTGCGCGCAATGGCGAACGGGTGAAATTATGGTGACCGTGTGGTGACCAAGTGCAAGTCGTCTACTCTGCTTGGCTTGTGTCGTGGCATGGGCATTCAGCCCATCGTGCTAGAATTCCTCCAACTCCTGGGGGCGACAGGATGGTTACTCCTTCGCGAGGCTCTCAACGGGTGCGTTTCGGCGAGTTCGAGTTGGACTTGTCCACCCGGGAACTGTGGACCAACGGCGCGAAGCAGACGCTCGCCCCCCAACCCTTCCAGGTACTGCAGCTTCTCATCGAGAACCGAGGCCAGCTTGTGAGCCATGATGTCCTCGTCAGGCATCTCTGGCCGTCCGATACATTTGTCGACTACGAGCAAGGCTTGAAGAAAGCCGTGAACAGATTGCGGGAAGCGCTGCACGATTCGGCCGAGCAGCCGCACTTCATCGAGACCCTCCCCCGGCAAGGGTATCGATTTATTGCGAACCTGGAATTCGACACGGCGGTTCGTGGTCGATCTGCAAAGCCCATCGCTGTAATGCCGAATCCCGCTCGAGACGAGATTGGCGCCGGCACTACCCGCCGCGAGTCCATCCCTTCCCAATTTGTCTGGGTGTCGGCTGTCGTCATCCTCGGCGTGGCGGGCATTTTGTTTTGGCGTAGCCGAGTGTCTCGCCAGGTGCCGTCGGCCGTTCCAGAGCCGAAAACAATCCAACTCATTGCGAACTCCTTCGAGAATCCCGTGACAAGCAGTGCCATCTCCCCCAATGGTAAATACCTCGCGTTGATCGATAACGCGAGGAGAATCCGGGTGAGGCTCTTGGAAACCGGGGAGACGCAAACCATTCCCGAGCCGGACTCACTCAATGGTAATTCGGTGGACTGGGCGATCGCCGCGTGGTTTCCCGACAGCACGAGATTTATTGCCAATGCAAGGCCGCCTGGCAGTTTCGCCTGGTTCCCAGTCCGTTTTCGGTTTGCAGCTAACTCTAGGCCAACCGGTTCGAGCGAGGCTCGTGTCAGCCAGGCGGCAAGCATTTGGATCGTCTCCGTATTAGGAAAGGCGCCTCAGAAGCTTCGCGACGATGCTGATGCGTTCTCGCTGTCTCCTGACGGATCGTTGATTGCGTTCGGGACTAACCCGGGCCTACTCGGCGATCGTGAAATCTGGCTGATGGATGCCAAAGGATTGCAAGCGCGAAAACTCTACGACGCGCCGGAGAAAACTGCTATCGGGGACCTCCAATGGTCGGGGGACGGACAGCGAGCGATCTATCTCGAGGTCGGGGCCGAAAACGGGGAACTCGTGAGCCGCGATCTCCACGGCGGGCCTGCGGTTCCACTCGTCCAATATTCGGGTTGGTGGACCCTGGCCGATTTCGTTTCGTTACCCGATGGACGATTGATCTATGCCCGCAACGGTAACTTCTGGGAGCTGCGAATGGACCCACGCAATGGCGCCCCCACTGGGCAGCCACGGCAGGTCACAAATTGGTCCGGACTTTGGCTTGGGTACACGAGCGTGACATCGGACGGAAAGCGGCTCGCGTTCCAACGATCCGCCCCCCAGACAACGGTGAATGTTGCTGACCTCGAAGCAACCGGCACTCATCTATCCCCTGCCAGGCACCTCACACTCAACGAGTATTCCAACGCTGGTGAAACTTGGACACCCGACAGCAAGGCGCTCGTCTTTCGCTCTTCGCGCAACGGTCACATGAGGCTCTTCCGCCAGGCTCTCGACTCTGACACAGAGGAACCGCTTGTCATGGGGGCCGATAACATCGGGGGCTCCGCGATAAGTCCGGATGGTTCGTGGTTGTTCTACCTGGATTGTGGGCCACAGGAGAAGCCGGGTTGTGACGCGATCGTCCCTGTAATGTCAATTCCCATCCACGGAGGGGAGCCACGCCAGGTGCTGACATCGAACACGTACGGCCGTCCGCGATGCGCTGTCTCTCCCTCCAACTTGTGTGCCATCGCCGAGCAAAGTGCAGATGGCAAGCCGCTCATCTTCACGGCGTTTGATGCCCTGAATGGCCGGGGCGCGGAAATCGCCAGGTTTGAGACTGACGCAGCCGCGGATTATCATTGGTCTCTCTCTCCAGATGGCACCCGTGTCGCGATCCTCAAGTCCGGGGACAACCGAATCCACCTTGTTTCCTTCAACGGCCAGGGACAGCAAGAGGTTGCCGTCAAGCAGTGGACTGATTTGGCGGGGATCTTTTGGGCGGCGGATGGCAAGGGCTGGTTCACCTCAAGCGGTAGCGAGGTGGCCGCCGTCCTGTTGCATGTGGATTTACAAGGCGAGGCGCGCCTTCTATGGAGCTTGAACGGAGGAGGCTCAAAAGTGTATGGACTGCCATCTCCCGATGGACGTCACCTTGCGATTGTGGCCACAGCCAGGAACAACAATGTTTGGCTGATGGAGAACTTCTAGCAGGTCCTTGTAGAAACGGTCTCCGGTGCCACCATAGAAGTTAGGGCCAAAGCTGACCCGGGTAGATAGCGTGAACTGGGCGTCAGATGGAAAGAGATTTTATGTCCTGAGCCCTACTTCTCATGCTGGTGTCGCTTAGGGAGCACCGAACCTCTTTTTCTCTCGCTCAGTTGTACCGATCTTGTACCGAGTTGTAGTGCTCCTGTACCGAAAAGAAGAATCCACTGACCTGACCCGCTTGAATTAGTCCAGCAGGAGTGAGAAAAATCACTCTAGTTAGCTCAGCGGCCCTTCGCAAAGCCGTTTCCGATCGCGAACTATTTCGCTGCGGCCCGGCGTGCGATTTCTCGCCAAGTGATCAGCTTGATATTTTGCCGCGCCAGAACCTGCCGAAACTGCTGGCTGGTGAAAAAATCATAATCGCGCTGTCTCCAGGCGGCGCCCCATGTGGCACGTTCCCGCGTGGCCGCGCGCAGTTCTTCGTCATCGAAACCAGGATGGATGACGAACTCCGTCACGCCGGGTTGCAGGTTCTTCAGCGCGTCCCGGTAAAAGTCGGCCCATTTTTCGGGTGTAATTTCCGGTTCAATCGTCACCGTGTGGTCCAGCACGACATCGTTCGGACCAAGGCTGCCCTCGAGATAGGGATATTGTCGAAACCAATCTCTGGTGACGAACACGGGCAACTTGTAGTCGTGCGCCACGCGCAGCATCACATCGAACAGTTCCTTGCCGCTCATGATCAGCCGGTACTGATGCGAATCAAGATGCGTAGGCCGAACGCCCATGGCGAGAGCGCGCTCGATCTGGGCTCGCAGTTCGACCTCCACTTCTTTTGCATTGATGCGCTCTTTCTTTTCCCAGTCATGATGGAAGTATCCATTTTGATCCACCAGGCTCGGCACTTTGTCGGCCGACGCGACCGGAGCCCAGCGGTAATAAACTCGTTCGCTCGTCAACGTGAGATGCAGCCCGAAGTCGGCATCGGGATGCGATTTCGCGTAGTCGGCAATCTCTGGAAACCACGGGCAAGGCACCATCAGGCTCGCGGAATTGACAGTCCCGCCCGCCAGAGCCTTTAGGACCGCGGCGTTGACCGCGTGGGTTTCGCCCAGGTCGTCGGCATGGACAATGATGAGCTTTGTGCCCGGAGGATAGCCCAGGCGCTCTGCCAGAGTTTGCGCAGCGACCGGGGCCGGCAAAGTTCCAAAGAGAATACTAAGAAGCAGAACTCGAAGAATGGACGCAGAAATCATCGCTGACTAGTAAACCATAGCCCCTGGAGAGTCGATCACCAAACCTTTGCTTTCCGCTGTGGCTCAGATTCTTGTTGGCGACCCTGGGCAAATCCTTAGCGTCGCTTGCGGTCATCTTTCCTGCCTCAAAGTTCACGCCTCAAAGTTCGCGAAGAAACGGCCCGAAGGACGCAAAGAAACAAAACTCCAAACTCGAAAGTTGGACCGTGCCTCGTAATCACTCGGATTTCCCGGGTTCGTCGGCGATGCCGATTTTCGAAAGCCGGTAGCGCAGCGCATTGCGCGAAAGCCCCAGCAGGCGCGCGGCTTGGCTCTTGTTGCCATTTGCCCGGCGCAACGCTTCCTGCACCATTTCATCTTCCCACTGTTCCAGCGTCATGCCGTCGGGAAGAAATCCGACCAACCCGTTCGAGGCTTTCGCAGGACGAGTGTCCAAATGAATGTCGGATGGGTCGAGCACGTTTCCTTTGGCCAACGCGCAGGCACGCTCCACAATATTCTGCAACTCGCGGACATTGCCGGGCCAATGATAATTCACCAGAATCCGCATCGCCTCGGGCGTAATACCTTCCACCGGCTTGCCGGATTCTCCCGTGAACCGCGAGACGAACAGATTCACAAGATCGGGGATGTCCTGTTTGCGCTCGCGCAAGGGAGCGATGTCGATGGGCACGACATTCAAGCGATAGTAGAGATCTTCGCGAAACGTGCCTTGCTCAAGAGCTTCGCGCAAATCCTTGTTGGTGGCTGCGATCAGGCGCACATCGACTTTGACCAGCCGCGTTCCGCCGAGGCGCTCAAACTCGCGCTCCTGCAACACCCTCAACAATTTCACCTGCGTGAGCGGCGGCACGTCGCCAATCTCGTCCAGGAAGAGCGTTCCCTTGTCCGCCAGTTCGAACTTGCCGGGCTTGCTGGCAACCGCGCCGGTGAACGCCCCTTTTTCGAAGCCGAACAACTCGCTTTCCAGAAGATTTTCGGGAATGGCGGTGCTGTTGATCTTGAGAAACGGGCCTGTGGCACGCCGCGATTTTTCGTGGATGGCGCGCGCGATCAAGTCCTTGCCCACGCCACTCTCTCCACCCAGCAGAACGGTGGAATTCGTGGGGGCAACTCGCTCCACGGTGGCCAAGACTTCCTGCATCTTCGGACTGCGGGCCACGATATTGGGGTGGGAATAACGCTTGCCGAGAGCCTCGCGCAGGGAGCGGTTCTCTTCCCGCAGATTACGGACGTCCAGTTCTTTTCGGATGACCATCCGCATCTCGGTCAGAGAAAACGGTTTCAGAACGTAGTCGCTGGCGCCGGCCTTCATGGCCTCCACTGCGGTCTCAACACTGCCGAAGGCAGTCATCACGACTACAGGCAGCGCTGCGTTCTGGTGCTTAACACTGTGCAGGAACTCCAGTCCATTCATGCCCGGAAGTTTCAAATCAGTCAAAACGAGATCGACGGGGTTTTCGCGCAGCAACTTCAGGCCGGTCTCAGCGTCTTCGGCGGAGAGCGTCGTGAATCCGTCGTCGCCGAGATTCAGCTCGAGCAGGCGGCGCATCTTGGCCTCATCTTCGACGATCAGAATCGCCGGCATCAGCACGTCTCCATCGGTTCCATGAGTTTCACGAAATCACCAGGTGCGCGGGCTCTCCCGCCGCGACTGCGTCGCTAGCGGCTGGGAAAAAGATGACAAAATGGGCGCCGGCGCCTGGCGCAGTCTCACCCGCGGGATGCTTCGGCACCTCAATGCGGATGGTGCCGTGATGCCCGTCGATGATTTTCGAAACGATGGACAGTCCCAAGCCGACTCCGCTCTTCTTGGTGGTGACGAACGGGTTAAAGATCTGTTCGCGCAATTCTTGCGGAATGCCCGGCCCGGTGTCGGAAACGCGCACTTCAACACCCTCCAAGCGGTCTCCGTCGCGGTTTCGCGCACGGGTTTTTCGGACCCCGATCCGCAGCACGCCGCCACCGGCGCCCATGGCATCGTATGCATTCTGGAAAATGTTAACGAATGCCTGCTCGCAAAGACTCTCGTCCATCGGCACCAGCGGCAGGCCAGTCTCGTATTCCTTCTCCACGCGAACCGCCGCACCCTTCCACAGCTGCGAAACGTCATGCGAAGCACGATCGAGAACGGTGGTGATATCTTGCGGCGTGAGATCTGCGTGTAACGGCCGTGCGAAATCCAGAAAGCGAGTGACGAGCGCGCCCAGCCGGTTGGTTTCAGTTGAAATGTATCCCGCCAACTCGGTCGCCAGCGGATTCGATTCTCCGAGTTTCTGTGTCAGCATTTCGGCCGAGCCCTTGATCACTCCCAAGGGGTTGCGGATCTCATGCGCGAGCCCTGCCGAAAGCTGCCCCAGGGCGGCCAGGCGCTCAGAACGCCTCGCCTCCGCCTGCGCCTGTTCCAGTCGGCGGTTGGTCTCGGCGAGGGTTTCGGCCAGTTCCTGGTAGCGCTGAGTCTGGCGACGGTTCTCAATGACGAAACGGTTGACCACCATAGCCGCGAGAAAGAAAAAGACAATGCGGATCGCAAGCCGTCCGTAGTCTTCTGCGGTAATTTCGTACTCCTGCAATGCGGGATAAAGATAGGAGCAATAGGCGGCCGACGCCAGAGACGTCCAAAACAGCGTGGCCCAAGGGCCGAAATACTCCGCCGCCGTAACTACCGGCAGGTAATAAATCGGATAGTAGTAGCTGTTGATGGGAACTTCGCCGGTATGGAGAATCAACAGCGTGGCCAGACCAATTTTCAGCAGGACTAAGTAGACGGGCGCGCGCTTGGGAAGCCGGGAAACGAGCCAGCTCTCGTTCAATTGAATGACGCCGAAGGCCAGCAAGATGATCTGCTTGTGATACTCCTCGACCGGCGGCAAAAGGGCCAGTGCGGCCAGCAAAACCAGCCACAGCACATCCATCCAGTTAATCGCGGGACGTTTGGCTTTGGCTTCGGTCATCTTTCCTTTGTTCGATGCGCTGCCGACCAAGAGGTCTGCCAGAAAAAACTACGCCGGGAGAGGTTTCGCTTCTCCCGGCGTCACCATTTTAGGTGGTCTGGTCCGCGATCGCATCTCCTGCGAACCTATCACATCGCGGGAAATGCGGCAGCGTCAATGACCCTTCTTGGGCGGCTCCTGTCTTGGCTCTGGCCGTGAGGGAGCCGGTTTTTGCGGCGCTGGAGCAGCCGGACGCTGCTCGTGCCATTGGTTGAACTTCTGTTCCTGTTGCTGCTCCTGTTGCGGGCTACGCTGCTGCACAGGGGGCGTGGGCCGCACCAGCGGATGCGTCTCCTGAGGAACTGGCCTGGTTTCCTGGCGCTGCGCAGCACCGTTGTCCGGCGGCGAATTCCGATTCTGCTGGGGTTGCGCAGAGCCATTTTCCGGCGGCTGCGCAGTCCGGTTCTCCGGCGCCGGAGTTCCCTGCTGTTCGTAAGTTCGCGGCTGGGTCTGCGGCATTTGCCTTACCTGGCCGTTACCACTGTTCGGCTGAGTGAATGGCCGGAAGCCGTTCTGGGGCTGCGTCGGCCGGGCCCCTTGATTCACCCGAGTGGGCGGCGCCGCACCCACAGGACGAACCAGCGCTTGCTGATTCAGACGGCCACCCGCCTGTGCCTGCCGCTGCTCAATCGGGCGCGGGAGCGGAGGAGGCGTTCTGACCGCGACCACCGGTCGGTTGACGACAGCCGATGGCGGCTTGACGGGGGCGGGTCGTCCAGCACCCAGCACGCTCGTGCGGACCGGCTCGGCCACCACGACGTGACTTACTGGCGCCGAGGCGATCTCCTTGGCATCCACCCTCATGATGTTTTGCGCAGCCGGTCGCGCATTCACGAAGGCTTCGTGCGACACGACCGTCACGCCGTTGTTCACGTGCTGGTTCACATAGGTAACGTTGTTGATCGTGGTGCTTCGGTTGACAATCACCGTGTTGTAAACGTTCGTGACCTTGGTGACGCTCACCGTCGTGTTGGTGATGTTCACGTTGTTCACGTACGCTCGGCTCACGCGATACCCGGGCAGATAGACTTCGCCCGGAGCCAGGGGGAACCATCCCACGCCAACGCCGGCGGAGAATCGGAACCCTGGACCACCGCCTACGAAGGCTACGAGTGCTGGCGCCCAGACCGGCCGGACTACGACAGGTCCCGGCACCCAGAACCAACCGCTGCCTACAAATGCCCAACGTCCGTAGTGGAAGGGAGCGAATCCCCAAGGCT
>Ga0209006_10001019_pt1 | contig 25794 bp, 17 predicted proteins | sample JacPin_JW_Ref_O2_FD_188567 | JGI IMG/M metagenome (GOLD analysis project Ga0209006, IMG submission 188567) | Forest soil microbial communities from Algoma, Ontario, Canada - Jack Pine, Ontario site 1_JW_Ref_O2 (SPAdes) (version 2) | ecosystem: Environmental > Terrestrial > Soil > Boreal...
CATCTTGGCGCGCATCAAGTTAGGAATTGCGATAGCTGCGATGATCAGGATGATTGCCACCACGATCAGCAGTTCGATTAGTGAGAAACCCTTCTGTTTCCGCATCTCTATTTTCCCCTCGTATGTTTCTATTTTGAAGTTATTCTGGTCACGAATGACGCAGTCAGGCCTTATGTTGGCATTTGCCGGACCAAACCTTCTGGTTACCTTGGTTCGGGTGCCGATTTGGGCAAAGGGCTTTATTTTCAAGACAAGGGCAAACTTCAGTTCCTATTCGGAGGCTGCCGTAAAATGCTTTTCTGTGCCAAAATCCGTCGCGGAGACTGACAAATCCTGTCACTGAAACGGGGAACGCTTCCCGATATAGAACGGGGCTGTCTTATGGCCTTGCACGGCGGTCAACCCCACCGAATGCACCCGTCACCACTTAATCATCGCGCCGGAGACTGGAGTCGATCAAGAGCCTGGCGGGCGCCAGTCTGGTAAGGATGCAGCTGCAATTCGGTTTTGTACTGCTCGATGGCCGCGTTGGGTTGTAAAACCTGCTCCAGCGCGGTTCCCAGGGCGTAGTGATATCCGTCGGCGGCGGGTTCGAGCTCCAGCGCCTTCTTCAAATCCGTGATTGCCTGTTCCGGGAGATGCTGCAGCAGCGAAACCTGGGCCAGTCCGAACCAGGCGTTGGCTAAGGCGGGATCGAGTTGCAGCGCGGTCCTGAACCAGCGTTCGGCTTGGGACAAGTCTCCGGACTGCTGATAGGCGAAGCCCGCGAAATCGGCGGCGCGCCAACCCGGCTTCAATTCGTAGGAACGCGCGAAATGAGGAGCGGCGTCGGCGAATTTGCCGCGAGCGCTCAGGGCGGAGCCGTAGTTCAGTTGCGCCCATTCATTGTCCGGCGCGCGGTTGACGGCGCGGGCAAACAGGGTGACGTCGGTGGCCCAGTATTCCGATTGAATGGCGCTGGCAAAGGCGAGGATCACCACGACGCAGATGGCCAAAGGTCGAAACAACTGCATGGCCGGCCATTTGGTTTTTGTCCAGTCTCTGATCCACGCATAGGCGGACGCCGCCAGCAGAGCCGCTCCCAGCATGCTCATGTAGAGGTAACGGTCGTGGATAAAATCGTCTTCGTTCATCCAGCGCAGGTTGAGAGTGGGAACCATGGGAAAAATCAACCACGCGAATGCCACCCATAGGCGGCGGTCCCGAGTTGCCAGTAAGACAGCGAGCGCGGCGAGAGCAATTAGAGCCAGTAGCGTGAGAAGAAACTGCGGGCTTGGGGTTTCGATCAGATGAAAGTCGTAATGCGGGCTCAGGCCGATAGGAAGAACTACACGGTACAAATTAAACAGGATGACTTTGGGAGCACTCAGCAAAGTGGTGCTCCACGGCAGTGAAGAAGAAATGGCTGTGGTCCCGCCCAGCGCCAACGAGCGGAGAGTGAGCCAAAGTACGGTAACGATGCCGTAGGTTGCAATCGCTGCGATATTTACTGAGGTCGGGAAACGCCGGGACGGTGCTGATTCGGGCTCGTTGCGCGAGTCAGAACTGCGATCGACGAAAACAAGATCGACGAGAATAATTCCGGGGAGCACGATGCTGACTTCTTTGGTGAGCAGCGCGAGAAGGAAGAGGATTGCTGCGAGAGTCCACCAGGCGGCGGGATTGCGTGGCGCGGTTCGCGCTTTGCGGTAGATCAAAAAGCTGGCGAAGCAAAATGCGGCGGCGAGAGAATCGTTGACCGAGGAAATCCACGAGGCCGATTCCACCTGCAGCGGATGGACGGCAAAGATTGCGGCCGCGAACAGGGCTGCGCCTGTGTTCTTTCCCCCTGTGTTCTTCAATAACCCGCGAGCCACGAAGAACGCCAGAGCCGTTGCCGTGACGTGGGCCAGGACGTTGGTTACGTGGAAGCAGTGAGGGTTGAGCCCGAATACAGTTTTGTTGATTAGGAACCAGAGCGTGAGCAACGGGCGGTAGAAACGGCCTTCCATGCCGGCGACTGAGGCCCAGAGCTGATGTGTGAGGAGGAATCCGAAACGGTTCCACTCGAGATTCGGGTTTTGCGGAATCTGCGGCGGGTCGTCGTAGACCCAGCCGAAAGTGAAAGTCGAGGCGAAGGTGAGCAGCGTACCGATCAGCACGCCTGCCAGGGCAAGCAGTTCGGTGCGGGTCAGCGAGGAAACCGGTTTTGGCGTTTTGAGCTGGGGCACAATTGAATCGGCAAGGCAGTTTCAGTTTTGCAATTCCAGTTGCGTTTCCGGAATAGATTTCCGGTCTGCGTTCCAGATTACAATAAGCACGCTCTCCCTATGCCTAACCCTTTTGAGTCCCTGCAGATTGATTGTGATGTGGCGCGGGCGTGGACGCTGCCTTCCTATCTCTACACCGATCCGGCGACCTTCGCCGCGGAGAAGGAGAAGATCTTTGCGCGAAGCTGGCAAGTGGTGGGGCATCGCGACCAGGTGACGAATGCGGGTGACTACTTCACGACGGAGCTGGTGGGCGAGCCGCTTCTGATCGTGCGCGGCGCGGATGGAAAGTTGCGCGGCTTTTATAACGTTTGCCGGCATCGTGCCGGTCCTCCGGCGGAAGGACGCGGATCGCGAAAACTTTTCCGCTGCGGTTATCATGGCTGGACTTACGGGCTTGACGGCACGCTGATCAGCGCCACGGAAATCGAAGGCGTGGAGGGATTCCGCCCTGAAGATTTTGCTTTGACGCCGGTGCGAACAGAAGAATGGTTTGGTTTTATCTTTGTAAATCTGGATCCGGTAAATCTGGATGCGCAGGCACGGCCGCTGCGCGAGAGTCTGGGCGAACTACCGAAGCAGGCGGAGAAATTCGACTTCGCGGGGATGAAGCTGTTCGAGCGACGCACTTACGAGATGAAGTGCAACTGGAAGACTTATGTCGACAACTATCTCGAGGGCTATCACCTGCCCAGCGTGCACCCCGGTTTGAATCGCGAATTGGATTTCAATGCTTACGTGGTTGAGCCCTATGAGAGGCACGTGCGGCAGTTCAGTCCAATTCGCGGAGCGCAGTCCGGAGACACTACGCCGCGTCGCTATCAGGAAGCGGGCGAGGATTTGACCACCGACTATTTCTGGATTTTTCCCAACTGGATGCTGAACTGCTATCCCGATAATATTTCGTTGAATATCGTACTGCCGCTGGAGCCCGAGCGATCGTTGGCGATTTTCGAGTGGTATCTGCCGGAAAAAGAACACAGTAGTCCGGCGGCCAAGGCGTCCGTCGAGTTCAGCGACCAGATTCAGATTGAAGACGTCGGCATCTGCGAGATTGTGCAGAAGAATCTGCGGTCGCGGAGTTACTCGCGCGGGCGCTTCAGCGTGAAGCAGGAAAAGGGAGTGTACGCGTTTCATCGGATGTACGCGGAACAGATGAAAAGAGATTAACTCTTACTCCGCCTTCAGCAGCATCAGGGTGACGTCGTCGTGCTGGGGCGTTTGACCGACGAAGAGGTCGAGTTCGGTCATGAGGCGCTTGAGCATCTCGCTCGGTGTCAGAGCGGCGCTGGCCGCAATGGTGCTCAGGACCCGGGTTTCGCCGTACTCTTCCTGATGAGCATTCTCGGCTTCCACCAGGCCGTCGGTGAAGATCAGCAGCCAATCTTTAGGAGCGAGCGTGATACTCGCCGATTCGTATTTCGCTTCCGGCTGAATGCCGAGCGGCAGGCCGCCCACGTCCAACCGTTCGATCGACCCATTGCTGCGACGCAGGATTGGTTGATTGTGTCCGGCGTTGATGTAGTCGAGGGTGCGGCGGACAGGATCGTACTCGGCGAGGAACGCAGTGGTGAAGCGCAACCCGCCCTGGCTGTTGGAACAGGCGTAGCGATTCATGTTGGCCACGAGTTCGGGCAGCGCCACCTGCGCTGTGGAAAGAGTTTTGAGGCTGGCCTGGAATGTGGCCATCAGAATTGCTGCGGGAATGCTTTTCCCCGCGACGTCAGCTACGGCCAGGACGACGCGATTCTGGTCGGGCGTTTTGCCGGGACGTGGGAACACGTCGTAGTAATCGCCCGCGACGGTGTTTGCGGGGCGCGTGGTGTAGGCGGTGACCAGGCCAGGAATTTGCGGCGGAGCTCCGGGCAGGAGCCAGGTCTGAATCTCGCGGGCGATCTGAAGATCGCGCTTCATGACCACGCGGTCGGCGATCTCGAGGATGAGCAGAAGAAAGAGCAGCAGGCCGGCCCAGAAATGGGAGTCGAATTCGACCGAGTAGACCTTCCCGCCTTCTCCGTTGTAACTGAACCCGTTGTGCGGGATCACCAGCAGAATCAAGGCGGCCAGCAGCAGCACGCGGCGGGCGGGCGAGAGTTTTTCCAGCACCGCCCAGAAAAACTCTTTGACTACGTGCAGGCGGCGGCCGCGATTGGTAAGTCCCTCGGGGGTTTTCGCTTCCACGTCTCTGGAGTAGAGCCGGTAGCTGGCGCGGGCTTCGCCCTCGAACTGCGACCAGAGCTGGCTCACTTCCAGGCCTTCGGTCACGCGGCGCCAGAAGTTCCGCAGGCGCAGGGTGAAGGGCACAGGCTGAACGGGAGGCGGTTGAGAGAAGGCGGTGGCCATAATGGTCAGCAGAGATTATAGAGGGAAGCGGAACGATTGAGGGCCAGGTCCGACCAAATGCCCCAGACTTCAGAACAGATTCAATTGCCGATCAAATTCCTGTACCGATTCCTGCACCGGCCATTGGGTCGCATCCGCGGGCCGCTTGCCGACACGAAAACTGCGCCGATCGGCGCGCGAGATTTTGTATTTCTCGCGCAAGCGATGGATGAGCTGCGACAGACGCTTGGCATAGGCTTCTGGCAGGAATGAGCGTCCCTGGTAGCGCTGGCGGTAGCTCTCCGCCAGCGAGGGAAAGTTTTCCTTGAGGAATGGGAGAAACACGGCCGCCGAGCAGGGCTTCAGAAACAGTGGATTGGCGAACACGTGGTGAGCGCCAGCTTCGGCGGCGGCGCGCACAAGGGCTTCCAGGTCTGCCGGTGAATCCGTGATTCCAGGCAGTACGGGCGAGCAACTCACACCCACGCGCAGGCCGGCTTCGCTTAGGGCGCGCACCCCGTCGAGGCGCAAATCTGGACGCGGCGCTCGCGGCTCGAGAATCCGCGCCAAGTCGACATTCAGAGTTGTGATCGTCATGTGGACGGAGAGTTTGTTGGCTTTTGCGACTTCTTGCAGAAGAGCGACGTCGCGCACGATCAGATTCGATTTGGTGACGATGCCCAGTTCGTATCCGCGATGGCGGGCAAACTCTTCGAGGATGCCGCGCGTGACCTCGTAACGGCGTTCGGCGGGCTGGTAAGGATCAGTGGCGGTTCCCAGGGCGATGGCTTCTCCTGCTTTCACGCGGTGCAGATCATGGCGCAGCAGACTTGCTGCGTGCTGCTTGACGTAGATTTTTTGTTCGAAGTCCACTCCGTCGCGCATCTCCATGAACTCATGGGTGTAGCGGGCGTAGCAGTATTTGCAGGCGAATTCGCAGCCGCGGTATGGGTTGATCGTCCAGGTAAAGGGCATCTGCCGGCCGCTCACGCAGCGGTTCAACAGAGACTTGGCTGGGAGAGTGAAGTACTCAACATGGTGGCCTTCGCGGAGAGACTCGCCCTCGGATGCGAGGCGAGCGATGCCGACGAGACGGGGCTTATCGAGGAGTGGAAGCAAGGGCAGAGAGGCCATTTGTATGTTCGCCTTTTCTTCGCTATACGGTAGTTTGCGTGAGGAGTCTTGTCAAGCGGCTTCTTTGGGGCGTGAAGGCTTGCTGCGACAGCTCGGGAAGCGCCAAGACTTCGGTGCGGGTGCGTTTTCGCCGCCGCGCTTCGCCCTGGCGGGACAGCCGAGGCGGCTGTCGCCACATGAGTAGTGGCCTCGCTGCGACGTCGTAAGGTGAACAGCGATTCGGAGCTCGCCTACGGCAAACGAACGTCTAGGCTGTAGATCTCCTGGGTGCTGCGATCGCGCATCAGGAGCGGGGAGTCGTCGGGGGCGAGGCCGACCCAGAATTCCCACGGATCGAATCCGCGGGGAACGTCTTTGAGGCTGAGTAAGCGTTCCTCCTTGCCGGTGGCCACATTCACACGCACGAAATCGTCGGTGTTGTCGGAATAATCTTCGGCATACAGATACTTGCCATCGTGTGACCAATTTTCGAAACCGAACTGTGACGCGGCGAGCTGTGTCCAATTCTTTTTGTCCATGTCGAAGATCATCAGCTTGGTGGAGTCTGCGGAGAGAGCGGCCAAGTAGCGTCCATCCTGTGAGCAGCGCGGGCTGAAAAGATTTTCGGAGCCCGGCACATCCGAAACCTGCGCAGTTTTCAGGTCGACGATGTGAATGTTGGGACCGGTCGCGGTGCCGTATTCCAGCCAGGGCATTCCGGCGAACACGATAGCATCGCCTTTCGCGGTCCAGCTGGGGTCGCCCTGATTATGATCGCCTTGATGATGATCTGCGGCGGTGACTTCGCGCGGCGTGCCGCCTTCGGCAGGGATAACGAAGATCTTCCACGGTTTTCCTGGACGCGACGCCATGAACGCGATCTGGGTTCCATCCGGCGACCAGCGCGGCATGTGCGCCTGCAGGGGCGCATACGTGAGTTGGGTGCGAGAACTTCCGTCGAGTTTGCTCCGCCACAGGGTGAGTGCCGGATGCGCGATGTAGGTGATCCACTCGCCCTTGCCTAGAATATCGGCCTCGCCCGCCGAAACTCCGGGCAAGGTGACGGAGAACTGCGATTTGCGATCCAGACCTGCGCGACCCAGGCCGATCAAGTCGAAGCGGCGCTGTTGGCCGATCACGAAGAGTTTCGTCCCATCGATGCTGGGCGTCGGATTGCTGAACATGAGCGGACCGAGCGTCAACTGTGTCGGCTGGTCACTTGCTTTGTGAAACAGGGAAGCGCCGTCGCGAAGCGCCCAAATATTCTGAGCGTGGTCGCGAGTCGATTCAAACAGGAAGTAAGCGCCGTTTCGCGTCCAGGTTCCTCCAAATTCTTGCCCGGGCTTGTTCCAGTCCGGCAAGACTGCATGCAAATCCTTTCCGTCCGCGGAAACCTCCCACAGGGAAGACGTGCGCTGATTGGTGTCGCGGATGGTGAAGCGCAGGCGGCCGCCATCGGGAGAAAAGCGGGGCGCGAATGGGACTCCTGGTACGGTGACGATCTCGTGCGAATCGCTGCCGTCCGAGTTGCAGGAATACAAACTTGACTTGCGCGCGTACACAATGTGCTGGCCGTCGGGCGCCCAGGTGGCGGCATGGGCGAGGATATTTCCTACTGGCTGGAGCGAGCCTGCGGGCAGAGGCAATATCCCCACTGGCCACTCTGTGTCGGTGCCTCCTGCCGCGCCTTTTACCAACAATTCGGAACGGGCCGGGTAGAAATCGTAGATGTCGGCGCTGGCCAGCAAAGTTGGCACCGGCGCGGTTTCTCCCCCCGAGGTGGAAACCTGCATCAGGACTGAATGTCCGCTCAGGTATTCGGAAAAATAGAGCCGAGCGCCGTCGGTGACCAAAGAACGCTTGGACGTGCCGTCGTTGGTGATCTGTGTCGAGGAAACCACTACCGGCGTGGCTGAGGGCGAGCGTACGAACCAGAGAATTGCCCCCAACACTGCGGCCGCAAAAATGCCACTCACCAGCCACCTGACTCGACTGGCCTTAGGTTGGGGATGAGGGGTGCGGAAAGCGGTTTCGAATAAAGCCCGGATTCTTTCCTTCGAATCCGTCGCCGGCCTCTTGGAAGTTGCGCCGGTCTGGGTTTGTTTTGATTCTGTTTCCCGGCGCAGACGCTGCAAATCGACCCGCATTTCGGCGGCGCTTTGATAGCGCTGCGCAGGATCCTTCTCGAGTGCTTTTCTTACGATGCGTTCCAGTTCAGGCGGCGTCGTGGCGTTAAATTGCAGAGGCCACTCCGGCACGCTGTGAATCAGGGAGTCAAAAAATGCGGCCGTGGTGTGCCCCTGAAAAGGCAGTGTTCCCGTCGCCATTTCATAGAGCACGACTCCGAACGAGAAAAGGTCGGTGCGGGAATCGAGGGGCTTGCCGAGTGCCTGCTCCGGCGACATATAAGGGATGGTTCCCAGCGCGGAGCCGGGGCGTGTGAGATCTTCAGGCGCTTGCGTGACGCCGCCGAAGGTGTTGCCGCTGACGCTTCCTTCTTCCCCCGCTGCCAGCTTGGCGAGGCCGAAATCCAGAATCTTGGCGTGGCCGCGCTTGGTGACAAAAATGTTTGACGGATTAATATCGCGATGAAAAATTCCATTGGTGTGAGCGACTTCGAGAGCATCGGCGATCTCGATGGCGAGCGACAGCAAAGCGTCTATCTCCAGCGGACGCCCGCCAATGCGGTGCTTCAGGGGCAGGCCTTCGAGGAACTCCATGGCGATGAAGGCTTCGCCCTGCTGGCCGCCGACGTCGTGAATGGTGCAAATGTTGGGATGGTTCAGTGCCGATGCAGCCTGGGCCTCGAAAAGAAAACGGGCAAGCGCCTGCGGGTCGCGGGCAACCTGTTCGGGCAAGAATTTGAGGGCGACGAAGCGATGCAGGCGCGTGTCTTCCGCTTTGTAGACCACGCCCATCCCGCCGCCGCCGAGCTTCTCGACGATGCGATAATGCGAGATGGTCCGCCCGATCACAGAAGCAGAATCCTACGTGTGTGAAACGGGCAAGTCAATGAACCGCGTGATGAAAAACGGCCGCGGACGCGGCGCAATCGCGCGGTTTCGGGGACCGGGCCGGGGTTGATCAGGTTTGATCAGGTTAGGGTTGATCGCCTTCTTTCGCTGCCGGCTTTTCAAAGATCTTCGAGTCCACCGTGGGATTGACTTGCAGCGCCGTGTATTCCGCGGCGCTCGAATCCTCACCGTTCTGCTTGTTCTTGCGAACCAGGGGGACGGTTAGGCCGCCGAGAGGCTTCCAGTTCTCCAGAGTGGTTTCGCCCTGCGCGGGTCCGTTCGGACCCAGGGTGCGATACGTCTCTTTGAGGATGTGTCCGCTCGTCGGATCGATGAACCAGCGAATTGTGGCGCCCGCGGCATTCACGTCGACGATGCGAGTTTCGATGTCGCCGACCTTTTCCGTTCCAGCGGCGTGGAAGAAGACGTTGGGATCTTTCGAGTGCGCGGCGATGAAAATAGGATCGCGCTTGATCTGCTCCAGACTTTCCGCTTTCTGCGAGGCAGGGAAGTCGCGCGCGCCCTGGCCGGACATGGCCATAAAGGCCGCATCGGGTGTAACCACGATTTCCAGGTTTCCGCCGGGAGTTTGCATGTCGGCATGCAGGTGATCAGGAAAGACGACGATCGTTTCCATCGGGAGGGGAACGTCGCCCTGCGGGGTTTTCCGGGTAAGGGTCAGGCTGGCCTTGGTTGATTTGATGCTGGCGAGTTTGGCCTCGCCGCCCATCGCAGCAACCACTTTCGCGGCGAGCGCCTTACCTTCGGCGTTCGATTCTGTGATTTTGGGTCCGGGTTCGTCGCTCGATCGTTCTGGTTTCGCGCCGTCCTTCGAGTCCGGTCTGGCCCCGCCTTGTGCATCGTCCTTCGCGCCGGGCGGAGGCGGAATCGTTATGTCGAGTTCTTTCACCGCGCCCAGCGACGAAAGCGGCTTGTCGAATTCCTTGGTGTTGCCCACCACCAGAACGGCGAGCTGGTCGCGGTGCAGATATTTCGCAGCTACGCGGTTTACATCCGCGGCGGTGACCTTTCTGATTTCAGCTTCGAACTTATCCAGCCAGTCGGGAGGATATCCGTAATATTCGTAGGTCACGCGCTCGCCGAGAATTTTGTCGGGCGAGTCGAGCCGGAAGATGAAAGCATTAAGAATCGAATCCTTTGCGCGATTGATTTCGTCCTCCGTGATGGGTTGCTTGGCGAGGTTGTCGATATCTTCGCGGGCGGCCTGAATGGCTTCGATCGTGCTCTGGCTCTTCGTACCTATCACGATCTGCAAAATGCCGGGATGGCCGAAATTAGCGCCAATGCCGCCGCCAACGTTGTACGCAAGGCCGCGCTTGGTGCGGATATCGTTGAACAGGCGCGAGGAGAATCCTCCGCCGAACGCTTCGTTGAACACGCTGATGGCGTAAAAGTCGGGATTGTCGCGGGTTGTGCCGAGCGCAACCATGTGAATGCTGCTCTGGTTCACGTCGTCCTTGGGAACCAGGTAATAACCGGGCGCGGCGGGGTGGTATTGAATGTTGTCTTTGGGCAGCGCTGGGCCTTTCGGCCATGAGTCGAACGCGCTGCGCAGCTTGGCTTCCATCGTCGCGGAGTCGAAGTCGCCAGTCACACCGAGAATGATGTTGTTGGGGTGCACATACATCTTGTGCCAGTCGAGCAAGTCCTGGCGAGTGACCGCAGCGATGGTGGCATATTCCGGCTCGCGAACATAAGGATTCTCGGCGCCGTAAGCCAGCTTGGCGGATTCGCGCGCGGCGATTGCTCCGGCTTCATCGTTGCGGCGGGAGATGCCATCATCCTCGCCCTTTTGCGCGATCTCGATTTTGTCGGCGCGAAATTCGGGATGTTGCAGCACGTCGACGAATGCCTGGAAAACGTCATCCAGATCGGCTTTCAGGCACGACCAGCCGATGGTGGTGGAGTCCGGTCCGCCGCCGGTCTCGACCTTGGCGGCGCGCACTTCGAGGAAGTCATCGAGCTGATCGCCGGTCTGGGTTTTCGTGCCACCGGTGCGCCAAACGTCGCTGTAAATATCCACCAGGCCGGTTTTGATGGCGGGTTCGTTGCGCGATCCACCGCGAATGCGGGCGCTGCCTTCGATCAACGGGAGTTCGTGATCTTCCTGAAGGAAGATCACCATGCCGTTCGAGAGCTCGACGCGTTTCGGTTGCTGGGGATGAAACGCGGGCAGAGGAGGAATGGGAATCTGCTGGTAACTCGCGGCCTGGGCCGAGGCGGGGCGAGAAGCAGCAAAGATGGCCGTGGCAAGAACGGCCATGACTGCTATTGCCTTCACTTTCACTTTGCACCCGTTCATTGCGCACCTCCCTGACCGCCCGAGTCGCCTGTCCCTGGCTTGCCGCCGCCTGCGGTTTCGATGATTCCCACGGTGCGATTCGTATCCACGAAAGTTTCGTTGGCCACGCGGCGAATATCGGCCTTGGTCACCTGATCAATGCGGTCGACGGAACGGAACAGCTCGCGCCAGTCTCCGTAGCGCGTCTGGTTGCTGGCGAGGTTCGTGGCCAGACCTTCGTTATCGGCCAGGCTGCGGATGAGGTTGGCCTTGGTGCGCGTCTTGATCATCTTCAGTTCGTCGTCGCTGATGTCTTCTTTTTTCAGGCGATCAATTTCCGCGTGGATGGCGTCCGCCATTTCCTGCGTGGTGTGACCCGGCAACGGAAATGCATAGAAAGCGAACAGATGAGGATACTTGATGCCGGGCAGGCCGGTGAATCCCGCCGAGAACGACGCGATTTTCTTGTCCCGCACCAGCGCGCGATAGAGCCGCGAGGTGCGCCCCTCGGACATGAGATCTGTGATGGCGTCGTAAACTGCATCGTCCTTAGTGCGGTAGTCGGGGCGATGATAGCCCTCGAGATAAAGCGGCTGGGCTTGTTCCTTCAGCACCACTTTGCGCTCGGAGTTCTGCGGAGGTTCGGTCGTGGTGGTTTCATCCGGCTGCGGTCGCGTGGGCAGGCGGCTGAAGTATTTCTCGAGGATGGGCATGTCGCGCGCGGCATTTACGTCGCCGGCAACTGCGACCACCATATTGGACGGAACATAATATTTGTCGAAAAATTCCTTAGCGTCAGTGGCGGAAAACGAATTCAGATCGGACATCCAACCTACTGTCGGCCGATGATAGGGATGGGCCTCGAACGCCTCGGCGGTGAACTGCTCGAGCAGCCGGCCGGTGGGATTGCTGTCGGTACGCAGCCGCCGCTCCTCGATGACCACATTGCGCTCCTTGTAAAACTCTCGCAACACGGGATGCAGAAAGCGTTCCGATTCCAAATATGCCCACAGTTCGAGCCGGTTGATGGGGAGAGAATAGTGATACGCGGTCTCGTCGTAATCAGTGTTGGCGTTGAGATCCTCGCCGCCGTTCTGCTCGATGATTTTGGCGAATTCGTTGGACTTGACGTATTTGTCGGCCGCGGCGATGTCGTCCTTCCAATCCTTTTCCAGTTGCTTCAGCTTGGCTTCGTCGCGGCCCACAGTCTTGTCGCGCTCGGCGATGTAGGCGGTGTAGGCAACCTCAACCTTTGCCAGGGCAGGCTTTTCGGCGGCGTAATCGGTGGTGCCGATCTTGTCGGTTCCCTTGAACGCCATGTGTTCGAACATGTGAGCCAGTCCCGTCTTGCCCATGGGGTCTTGCGCAGAGCCTGCGTCGACCAATGTGTCGAAAGAAAAAACTGGAGCCTCCGGCCGCTCGCAGATCAGAAGAGTCAGGCCGTTCGGTAGTTTCTTGACCGTGATGCGCTTTTCGAAAGAGGCGGCATCCTGCGCGCCGGCGAGCGCCGACAGCAGGAAAGCGAATAAGAAGAGTGCGGCGATTTTGCGGGTGCGGGATTTCATTGGACCTCCGGGTTTATCGCGATGAACTGCGCGGACATGATTTCGACGAGCTCGCAGGGCAGAAGTTTGAAAGTACGTGGCGGTAAGGGAGCTTGTCAAACGCCTCCTGTATTTTGCGCTTCGCGAAATTTCAGGCACAATGCGGGCGGGAGAACTGAATGGATTCCGTCATTGAAGTGCAGGGCAAGCAACTGAAGCTGTCGAATCTCGAGAAGGTGCTTTACCCGGCCGTCGGCTTTACCAAGAAGCAGGTCATCGACTATTACGTTCGCATTGCGCCAGCGATCATTCCACATCTCGCCGGGCGCGCGCTCACGCGCAAACGCTATCCCGACGGTGTCGAAGGCGAACCTTTTTTCGAGAAAAACGCTCCCATGCACCGGCCCGACTGGGTGAAGACGGTCCCGATCTGGAGTGATCGTAACCGCCGTACCGTCCATTATGTTCTTGCGGACGATATGGCGACCTTGGTTTGGCTGGCGAATCTGGCCGCGCTCGAACTGCATCCGTCGCTCGCGCTGGCAAAAGACATCACTTGTCCCACCGAGATGGTCTTCGATCTGGACCCGGGGCCTCCTGCGAATATTGTGCAATGCTGCCAGGTTGGCCTGTGGTTGCGTGAAATCTTTGAACACTTCAATCTGCGGAGTTTTCCGAAGACCTCAGGTTCGAAGGGACTGCAAATCTATGTCCCGCTGAACACTCCAGTCACCTATGAAGCGACCAAACTCTTTTCGCATGCCTTGGCGCAACTGCTGGAGCACGACCACCGGGAGCAAGTTGTTTCGGAAATGAAGAAGCAGGTTCGCACCGGCAAAGTGTTTGTGGATTGGAGCCAGAACGATGAGCATAAAACGACTATCGGTGTGTATTCCCTCCGGGCGCGCGAGCATCCCACGGTATCTACACCGGTGACCTGGGACGAGGTCGAACGTGCGCACAAGAAGAAAGATGCCGGCCTGCTCGTGTTTGAAGCGAAAGAGGCGGTGGCTCGATTCGAGAAGTTGGGCGACCTGTTCGAACCTGCGCTGGCATTGAAACAAACACTGCCCGATCTAAAAAAGCTGGCCGCAGCTGCGGTCGCGGAAAAGCCGGAGCCAGTCGTAATCGCCGCTCAAGCGGATGATGTACGATCTGCGCCCGCACAAAGGGGTCCGAAGAAAGTTGCGAACAAGCCCGCGGTTCGAAAGACTCGCCGCAAGGTATAATCCCGTCCTCGGATTACTGCTGCGCCAGAATTCACTATGCCCCAACTCTTCGCCGGAACCTCGGGATGGGCGTACTCGGGCTGGAAGCCCGACTTTTATCCCGCCAAATTGGCGCAGAAGAAATTCCTGGGCCACTACGCGACCCAACTGAACACCGTGGAAGTGAACTTCACTTTCCGCCAGTTGGTGAAAGAAACCACCATCCAGAAGTGGATTCAGGAAACTCCGGCGCATTTTCGCTTCGGCGTGAAAGCGCACCAGGTGATCACGCATATCAAGCGATTGAAGGGCGCGGAGGATTTTGTCCCCAGATTTCTGGCGACGATCGAGCCGTTGGCCTCAGCTGGAAAGCTCGGCCCCATCCTTTTTCAGCTTCCTCCGAACCTGAAGGCAGATGCAGCGTTGCTGAGCGATTTTCTCGCCATTCTGCCGCGCACCGCTCCCGCCGCGTTCGAGTTTCGCAACACCTCATGGTTCAGCGACTCCACCTGGGATTTACTGCGCTCGCATCAGGCGGCGGTGTGCATTGCCGAGACCGAGACCATGACTACTCCCGAGGTAGCAACCGCCGCGTTTGTCTACTACCGCTTCCGCAAGCCGAGTTACAGTGGTGAGGAACGCCGCTCCATGATCGACCGCATCCATGGGCACATCGCCGCTGGCCTGGACGTCTTTGCTTACTTCAAGCACGAAGAAACACCCGAAGGAGCGCTGTACGCGGTGGAGATGCTGCGTGAAGTGAGCAAGGCGTGAGCAGGGTTGTTCCGGCGCAGGGAGTTGCCGTCGGCCTTCTGAGCCTGCTCACTCTTGTTTTCGTTCTGAACGCTCGTTTGTGCGCGCAGCAGGGGCGGCCGCGCGTCGTCCATGTCTTCGTGGCCCTGGCTGACAACCAGCACCAAGGGATCGTTCCCGTGCCCGCGCAGTTGGGGAACGGGGAAGACCCGGAACACAATCTCTATTGGGGCTCGGCTTATGGAGTGAAAACGTTCTTTGCGCGCAGCGCTGACTGGGAACGAACAATCTGTGGAAAAGCACCGAAGGCCGCAGTCCTAGAGCGTTGCGTGTTCAAGAATCGTGGCGCTAACGTGTATCTCGTGGCCGATGCGTATCGAGGCAACGAGATCCGGCAGGCGATTGTTGATTTCTTCGATGCGGCGGCGGGCGCTAGTCCGGAGACGATCACTCTGCCTCCCTCCGCGAGCATTCCGTCGCTCAGCGCAGGCGGCGGTTCCAATCTTGTGGCGTACATCGGCCATGATGGGTTGATGGATTTTCAGCTTTCGAGGTTTCCGCAGAAGAAGAACGAATTCCATCGCGACGCAATCATCCTGGCATGCGCGAGCAAGCAATTTTTCGCGGAGCCGTTGCGTGCTTCCGGGGCGCACCCTCTGTTATGGACGACCGGTCTCATGGCGCCCGAAGCCTACACGTTGAAAGCTGCGCTGGACGGCTGGATCGGTGGAGAGACCGGCGGACAAATCCGCGATCGCGGAGCCGGCGCGTACGACAAATATCAGAAGTGCGGACTGCGAGCAGCGCATCGGCTATTCGCCAGCGGCTGGTAAACTGGGACCGGCGATGTTCCGCACCCGGTTCGTCACTTTTCCACACCTCCGATAACGCGCATACTGAATCTCTTCCTGACTATGCCTGCGGAGATCAGTTCGCGCGTACTCTCCAGTTTTCTCGACTACCTGAGAATTGAGAAAGGGCTTGCGCCACTTTCTATGGGTGCCTACACCACGGACATTCGCCAGTTTGCGGAGTTCCTGGAAAAGCGCAGGCGTACGCTGCTCACCGCACGCCGCAATGAGGTTCGCGAATTCCTGCAAGAACTTTTTGCCAATCAGGTAGATGGACGCAGCGTGGGGCGGAAGCTCTCGGCGCTGCGGCATTTGTATCGTTACCTGCTGCTCGACAAAAAAATCGAACACGACCCCACGCTGGATATCGAGTCGCCCCGGCAGTGGAAAGTTTTGCCGAAGTCGCTGGCACAGGACGAAATGGAATCCACGCTGGCCGCTCCCCGGCTGCGGCGCGATGCAACGGGAATCGAGGAGACGAAAGAGTCCGCGGCACTGGCAATTCGCGATCAGGCTATGCTTGAAGTTCTCTACGCCGGTGCGCTGCGGGTTTCAGAAATCGTTGACGCCAATCTGGAGGACTTGAAACTGGAAGCCGGCTACATGCTGGTTCGCGGCAAGGGCGACAAAGAGCGCGTAGTTCCTTTGGGAAAATCGGCGCAAGGTGCGTTGACGGAATATCTTGCGCACTCGCGCCCGGTGCTGGCAGCCCGGAAGCGAAGATCTACGACCTCAGCGCCACTCAAAGCCTCGCCGCTTCTGTTCCTGGCGCGCGGCGCTCACCGATTGACCCGCCAACGCGTCTGGCAGATGGTGCGCGCTGCCTCGGGACGCAAGGCGTCCCCGCACATGCTGCGGCACTCCTGCGCCACGCACATGGTGGAGAACGGTGCCGACCTTCGCACGGTGCAGACGATTTTGGGACACGCGGATATTTCGACGACCCAGGTATATACGCACGTGGCGCTCGATCGCTTGCGAACCGTGTATCAGAAACATCATCCCAGGGCCAAAGTTAGATGAAGGTCACTGGGGAGGCCCAGGGACAAGGAGAAAAGCGAATTATCAATTCCCGTCAGACGACCATCGCCAAAGCCGTCGCGGATTTCCTACGCCATCTGCGCGAGAAGAACGCCTCGCCACACACCGTCAAGGCCTACAGCGGCGACCTGGCCAACTTTGCTTCCTATGCAGGCTCGCGACGATGGAAAGAAATCGACCACATTGCCATCCGCGGTTTCCTGTCTCAGCTCTACGATAAAGGACTGGGTAAGACTTCGGTCGCGCGCTCGCTGGCCGCCGTGCGCTCGCTCTATCGCTGGCTGTCGCGGGAGGGAATGGTCGAGCAGAATCCGGCGAAGCTGGTGGCCACGCCGAAGCTTTCGAGGAAACTTCCCCGCGTGCCGACGATTGAAGAGATGAACTCCGTCCTCGATGGCGGAATGCCGGAAGCAGCAGCCTTCCCCGAGCGCGACCGGCTCATGCTCGAGCTGCTCTACGGATGCGGCATTCGTAACTCGGAGCTAATCGGAATTAATCTTGAAGATATTCGGCTGAGTTCGGAGGTGATCCTGATTCGCGGCAAGGGAAAGAAGCAACGCTACGTTCCGTTCGGCGGCTCGGCGGCCGGCGCACTCGCGTCCTATCTTCCCATACGCCGGCAAGTCATGACTGAGAAGCACAAGAACGCCTCCGCGCTGCTGATCAACCGTCGTGGCGGACGCCTCACCACGCGCAGCGTCGGCCGAATCATTAAGAAGATCGCGGTTGCCAAAGGGCTCTCACCCGACGTTCATCCCCACACGCTTCGCCACGCCTTCGGCACGCACATGCTGGAAGAGGGCGCCGACCTGCGCGCCATTCAGGAGTTGCTCGGTCACGAGCGCCTCGCCACCACGCAGCGTTATACCCAGCTTTCGATGAAACATGTGCTGCAAGTCTATGATCAGACCCATCCACGCGCGAAGTAAGGCGCTACCGCGTCGTGACGAAGCAGATATCCCCGGATAAACCTTAGATAAGCGCCAGCATTCTTTATGATTTCTAGTCTACTTTTTCGGCCACTGGTGATTAGGAAGGCAGATGTTCGCTCAGCTTCTGTCTGCCGCGAGGACAGCGATTTTCAAAAAGGCCGCTTGGCCGAACTCTATGGCGCCGCAATAACGCTGGGGGAAGAATTGAAAGTAAGGCTCTGACTACGTCTTATCGGAGGCCTGCCTTCCAAGACCCTCCCACATCTTTACCACCCGCGCTCTCAATTCCGCGGTCAGTTTCTCGTAAGCCGCCTCCGAAGCCTCACTCTCTGGCGGCGGAATAATCGGATCGCCAAACGTTATGCTTAGCGGGGCGAACCCCTGAAACGGCTGGTTCCGCGGCCATGCCTGATAAAAGCCGTCAATCGCGACCGGAACGATCGGCGCCTGCATGTGAATCGATAATATAGCTGCGCCTTTCTTAAAGACTCGCGGAGTGCCGTCGATCGAGCGTTCGCCTTCGGGATAGAGGATGAGCGCACGTCCCTGGCGCAACCCGAACGCGCCGGCGCGCATGGCGGGAATCAGATTCGCATCTGGATCTACCACCACTACCCGGAGCGAACGCGCCAGACGCAGCATCAATCCTTGTCCGAAAATATCGCTGGTACCCACCGCAAACACTTTGTCAAACACTTCCGACGGCAGAACGCTCGCCAGGATCGCGGCATCCAGGTAGCTCTGGTGATTGGACGAAAGAATATACGGACCACTCTTCGGCAGCTTTTCAATTCCGCGCACCTGCAGCTTGAACCGATCGCGAGCAACCATCTGCACAAGTCGTGAAACCAGGTGCCAGGACGCATCGCTCAGGGGCTGCGGCTGGGCGAGCGCCGCCACCTCGTTGGGACTCGGTTCTTCGGCGAGAAGCGCTTTCCATCCGGCGAACACCGGCCGTGTTCCGGGACCACCTGCGCCGCTGGCCGCGCTCTGCAACACCGCTTCAATCAAATCCTGCACGGTATAGATCTCGGCGAGCTGCGATTCCTCGACGTTGCCGCCGAGTGCTTCTTCCAGCTGGCTCAGCAACTCAATGCGCTGCATCGAGTCAAGTCCAAGGTCAAGATCCAGGTTGAGGTCAGGCCGCATTTGCGTGGGCTTGGCGCGCGCTGCTTCGCGCACGATCTCTAAAGCGCGCTGGACGCTTGGCTGCTCCAGCCATGCAGTTTGTTCTGGAGTCAAGGGCCTTTCCGCTGTTAACTCGGAATCTTCGGTCTTGGACTTGCGCGCCAGGTTAGCCTTGACCCGTTTCTCCACTTCAAAACGTTTGATCTTGCGCGTGGTGGTGCGCGGTAGATCCTCTTGCGAGATCTCGTAGCTGCCAATGCGCTTGGTGGAAGCAATCTTCTGGGACAGACCCTCAATGTCGAAGCGGATCGCCTCTTTTACGTTGACGATTTTGCGCTGCCGCAGCACATCGAAATTCGGCACCACGACAGCGTAGAGCCGGTCGCCGCCCTCGCCGGGCTTGCCTTCGAGCCCCATCACCGCAATCTCCTTGATGAGCGGCGACTTCAAGTAGTGCGCTTCGATCTCTTCCGGATACACATTCTTACCGTTGCTGAGGACAATCACTTCTTTCTTGCGCCCGGTGAGGAAAAGATTGCGGTGAGCATCGAAGTAGCCCAGGTCTCCGGTCAGGAACCATCCGTCGCGCATCACTGCTGCCGTAGCATCGGGGCGGTTCCAGTATCCCTTCATCACCACCGCGCCCCGTAAAGCAACCTCCCCCACCGCCGGACCGCCATCTTCCTGTGGTTGTGGATCGACGATCTTGCCCTCAACTCCCTTCAACGCCTGGCCCACCGAGCCTATGACGTTGTTCCTCGGCGAATTGGCAAACACAGCTGCGGTGGTTTCCGTCAGACCGTAAGCCTGCAAGACATCAATACCCAGGTCGTGAAAATCATTTCCAATTTCCGGATCGAAGCGCGAGCCTCCGGTCGCCAGATAACGCATCTTCCTCCCCAGCGTCTCGTGCACCTTGCCAAAAAGGACTGGCCCTGCATTCATCCCGACCTTGCGCAGGGTGCGATTGAGGCTCATCAGGCCCTGAAATAGTTTTTGTGTAATCGCGCCCCGTTTGGCAACCTCCTGAAAAATGCGCTCATGAATCAGGTAGAAAAACTGAGGCACCACGGCGAAAACCGTGATGTCGCGCTCCTGCAGCGCGCGCAGCAATTCCGTGGTGTTCAAAGTTTCGAGATACACCACGCGCGCTCCCTTCACTAGCGGCAGCAAAAGATTGGCCATCTGCGCCAGCACATGAAACATGGGCAGCACGCCGAGCAGCGCGTCGCTGGGCGAAATTTCGACCCAGTTGAACACGGCCTCCACTTCACCCAGCATATTTGAGTGCGTAAGCATCACGCCCTTAGGGTCGGCTGTAGTTCCCGACGTATAGAGCAGGGAAGCGAGTTCGTCCAGCTTCGCGTCGACAGCTTTGAACTTACCGGGCCCGTCATTGAAAATTGCAGGGAGATTCGCCAGCCACTTCTCTTGCATGGCAGGGCCGGCCACGCGATCCGGATCCGTGAGTACCAGACCGACTTTCAGCCCGGCAGTGGCCTCGCGTGCCACCGGCCCGTGCTTGGCATCACAGAAGAGAGCAGAACTGCCGCTGTCGTTGAGCAGCTTCGTAACCTGATCGGCGTGCAGGGCGGTGTCCAGCGGCACTGCCGCGCAGCCGGAAGCGATCGTCCCCAGATACGCGGCCACCCACCGGGGATGGTTGTCCGCGAGAATCGCCAGCCGCGATCCGCGGGCGAATCCATTCTCCGTGATCCATCGCCCTACGGATTCAGCCATCCCCCGCAGTTCGGCATAAGTGCAGCTCTCAATATGGTCGTGGCGTTGAATCTGCAGCGCAATGTTGTCAGGCCAGCGCTCGGAACACTCGACAAAACGATCGTAGAAAGAGGGCATGGGTCGTGGGGAATCTTACAGGAGGCCGCGCGGTAGCGTCAGTTTACCATCCGCGATCGCTCTAGATCGCAAGAAGATCGCCCTGCATCTAAATATGCTAGGCTTTAATTGTCGCTTGGGGCCGTGCGGCCCCCGAAGGATTTCCGGTTTGATTAACACTCTGTTGGGCAAAGTTTTCGGAACCAAGAACGAGCGTGTCGTCAAGGCGCTGATGCCGCAGGTCGTGGCGATCAACGCGCTTGAGCCGCAGATCCAGAAGTTGACCGACGCCGAACTGCGCGCCAAAACGCAAGAATTCCGGCGGCGCATCCAGGAGCGCCTGGCTCGCTTCAAGGATGCTCGAGCCGCGGAAGTTGCGGCTAAAGCCGAGGAAGAAAACGACGCCGAACCCGATGTCGACCGCCAGAAGCGGCTCGAAAAAGAGCAATACGACGCGTTGCAGGAAGTGTTGAACGAACTCCTGGTGGAAGCTTTTGCGGTGGTCCGGGAAGCCGGACGCCGCGTGCTCAACATGCGCCACTTTGATGTCCAACTGATTGGCGGCATGGTTCTGCATCAGGGCACAATTTCCGAAATGAAGACCGGCGAGGGCAAAACGCTGGTCGCCACCCTTCCCGTTTATCTCAACGCGCTCAGCGGACGTGGCGTCCACGTGGTCACGGTCAACGACTACCTGGCGAAACGCGACTCCGAATGGATGGGCAAGCTCTATCGTTTCCTGGACCTCACCGTCGGCGTGATTGTCCACGACCTCGATGACGAAGAGCGCCGCGCCGCCTATGCCGCCGACGTGACTTACGGCACCAACAACGAATTTGGCTTCGACTATCTGCGCGACAACATGAAGTTCGACCTCAAGGATTGCGTGCAGCGCGGCCACAACTACGCGATCGTGGACGAAGTCGATTCCATCCTGATCGACGAAGCCCGCACTCCGCTGATCATCTCCGGCGCCAGCGAGGAATCTACCGACAAGTACTATCGCGTGAACCGTATTATTGCCAAACTCGAAAAAGGGGAAGAACTCGACGTCGCCCCGGGCGAACCTGCGCAGCTCACCGGAGACTTCGTTGTCGATGAGAAACACCGCAATATCACCGTCACCGACGATGGCTGGCTGAAGGTCGAGCAATTGCTCGGTATCGGCAACATCGCCGACCCGGAGAACTGGCCGCTCAAGCATCACGTCGATACCGCCATCAAGGCGCACGCACTTTATCGCCGCGACGTGGAATATGTGATCAAAGACGGTGAGGTCATCATTGTCGACGAATTCACCGGCCGCATGATGCCGGGGCGCCGATGGTCTGACGGCCTGCATCAAGCCATTGAAGCCAAGGAAGGCGTCAAGATCGAGCGCGAGAACCAGACGCTGGCCACGATCACTTTCCAAAACTACTTCCGCATGTTCAAGAAGCTGGCGGGCATGACCGGCACTGCGGAAACGGAAGCCACCGAGTTCGACAAGATCTACAAGCTCGATGTGGTCGTCATCCCGACCAACAAGCAGATGCTGCGTCTCGAACATCCGGACGTTGTTTTCCGCACAGAAAAAGAAAAATACTTTGCCGCCGCCGACGAAATTCAGCAGCTGAACGCGAAAGGCCAGCCCGTGCTGGTCGGCACCACGTCGATTGAAAAGTCGGAACGTCTCTCCGAGTTGCTCAAGAAAAAGGGCGTCAAGCACTGGGTGTTGAACGCCAAGCAGCACGAGCGCGAAGCGGAAATCGTCGCCCAGGCCGGGCGCAAAGGCCAGGTCACCATCGCGACCAACATGGCCGGCCGCGGTACCGATATTCTGCTCGGCGGCAACGCCGAATTCATGGCCAAGCAGGAAATGGTGAAGAAGGGAATCGCGCAACAGTTGCGCGTCGCCCAGGGCAAAATTGAAGGCCCGCAGGAGGATGGCGAGACTTCCATTTTCTATTACAACGGGAACGAATACACCCTCCCCACCGAAAACTGGACGGAAGCTTTCAATCGCTACAAACAGCAGACCGACAAAGAACACGACGAAGTCACCGCTGCCGGCGGCCTCCACATTCTTGGCACCGAGCGCCACGAATCCCGCCGCATCGACAACCAGCTTCGGGGACGCGCCGGCCGCCAGGGCGATCCCGGTTCCTCCCGCTTCTATCTGGCGCTCGAAGATGACCTGATGCGCATCTTCGCAAAAGAATGGGTTTCGAATCTGCTGCAGCGCCTGGGCATGGAAGAGGGCGTGCCCATCGAGTCCAAAATGATTACCCGCCGCATCGAGACGGCGCAGAAAACGGTGGAAGCGCAGCATTTCGAATCGCGCAAACACCTGCTCGAATACGACGATGTGATGAACAAGCAGCGTGAGGCCGTCTATGGCCTGCGCCGCCGGCTGCTCGAAGGTATGGATCAAAAAGATCTGATCCTCGAGGATTACGTCTCTGCGATTCTCGGCGCGCAGATGGACGAGTTCTGCCCGCCCAAGGCCCACGTCGACGACTGGAACATCAAGGGGCTGAAGGATGCGATCTTCACGCGCTTCGGCGTGGATTTTCTCGCGGAAGGCGTGAAGCCTGACACCCTCAACCGCCAGGATCTCGGTGACGCGATTTTCGCGAAATTGAAAGAGCGCTACGACGCGAAAGAAAAACTGATCGGCCCCGACGCCATGCGCCATCACGAGCGCATGATCATGCTGAGCGTGATTGACCAGCAGTGGAAGGATCACCTCCTCGGCATGGACCACCTCAAGGAGGGAATCGGCCTGCGCGGCTATGGCCAGCACGATCCGCTGGTCGAGTACAAGAAAGAATCGTTCGACATGTTCGAAGCCATGCTGCAGCGCTTCCAGGAAGACACGGTCCGTTATCTCTACCTGATGCAGATTCTGGAGCGCCCGCCGGATCAAGGCACAAAAGATCCGCAACCCGGCGGCGCTGAAACACAGGGACCGGAACCAGACTCAGGAGTTCCAGCGCAGCACGGCGGCGATGGCAATGGCCGCCGTCCTCCCCGAATGGTTTCCACTTCCGCGGACGAGTTGGAAGAAGCCTTCATGCGCCGCAAGCGCCGCGAACTGGAACAGGCTCGCATGGCCGGCGCCGGAGATACGCAGCAAGTGCAGCAGGTCGTCCGCTCCCAGGAAAAAGTAGGCCGCAACGACCCCTGTCCCTGCGGCTCCGGCAAGAAATACAAGAAGTGCCACGGCGCGTAATCCGCCACAAATCGTGCAGGGATAGCTGCCGGCCTTCGCTGCCCCTATGGCGAGGAACCACGTGGGAAGGGCGCCCGTGCAGCCAAGTGCAGCGCGGTGGTGTTTCTCCCCGGACGCCGTAAGCTATGTGCCTTTGCGGATATGCTTCACGGCCTCAAACGTCATCTCCTCCGCCAAACTCCCACTCTCCCGCTTCCAATCCAAAAACAAAGTCGCATAATTCTTCGTGATGTAATCCGCCGGCGTCACGCCCAGCTTCTCTGCCGTAGCATCAATCCACCGCGACGCCCCCTCAATCTCGCAAAAATTCCCAACGGGAGTCTCGTCCACCACAACCTTACCCTTCGCATCTGCCCACTCCGCGCGAAACTTCTCGTAACGAAACGTCGGCGCATACCCTAGTCCGCGCAGAATCGCATCCATCATCTTCCCGTCGCTCACTCCGGTCTCTAACTCCAACCGGCTGCTGTGTCGTCCTTTCTTGCCCTGGCTCTTATGCGTGATCGTCCACTCCAAGCCATACTTCCGAATCCGCAACAGTTCCTTCCGCCCACGCAGCACTTCCCCCGGCAAGTCATACAGAGTATTCATTTCATGCGTGCGCGGCGTCAGAATGCGAAATCCTTCCGCCCGCAATTTTCTGCCCAGCGCTGGGACATCAGCCACGCGAAATTTAACTTCGACTTCCCGCTTCATAAAAGAACCAAGCAGACTGTAATACGGCTATAGAGCAACCTGTCCCGCGCCCCTGGGTTTCTCCCAATCGCACTGCTCCACCGGGCCCACGAACCAACCCCAGCTCAGCGCTCCTAGCCAAGCGACGCCCGCCGTGATAAAAAACGCTGATCGGAAACTCCCGGTCTTATCCACAAGAATTCCCGTGAGGGTAGGCGCCACCCAGCCTGCGAAATTGCCGATAAAGTTCTGCAGCCCTGTCCATCTTCCAGCGGCCAGCGGACCAGCCAGAGTCTGCGTGATCGCCCAACCGTTGCAGATACTGATGCCCAGAAATATCCCGGTCAACGCCAGCATCGCGATAAATATTTTGCCATGGGTGAAGGCGGTTGCCGCCAGAGCGATTCCGATTCCGATTTGTCCCAGCACCATGGAGGACTTGCGCGCGAACGTGAGTGAAGTTCCCGCTCCGATCCAGCGATCCGAAAGCTTCCCCCACCCCACGGCCGAAGCCGCCGACAGAAAAAACACCAGGCTGCCCGCCTTCGCCATCTCATTCGCAGAGAAATTCCGGCCTCGCACCAGATAGAACGGCAGCCACGTCACCAGGAAATACAGAAAGTAGTTGACGCAGAACTGGCCCAGGCACGTGCCCCATGCGGATCGCTGCACAATGATTCGCAGAAATCCTATCTTCTGAGAAGGCGTCGGAGCAAGCTGGCTCGGGCGTCGAGGCATCCACGCCAGCCACGGAACCAGCCACACCAAACTGCCCAACCCGAGCGCCACGAAAAACGGCCGCCACCCAAAGCGGGCCACGATCACTCCGCCCACCAGGATTCCAAATGCCGGGCCCAGAGAAAGAGCGGCCATCATAATCGCGTTGGAAAATCCGCGTTGTTGCTCCGCAAAGTGGGCGCGCAGGATTTTCGAATACGAAGGAAAAGCAACCGATTCTCCCCAGCCGAGCAGGATGCGAATTACAATCAATGCGGCAAACCCGTGCAGGATTCCAGTCACCGCCGTGGCCGCGGACCACACAAAGAAGCCCATTCCAAAAACCCACTTCACGTCGAAGCGATCCACCAGCCACCCGGCGGGAATCTGCATGAGCCCATAAGTCCAGAAAAAAGCCGAGAGCAAAACGCCGAGCTGCGAGGCCGAGAGATGTAGTTCGTCCTTGAGCAGTGGCGCAGCGATGGAAAGATTGCTGCGATCGATGTAGTTGATGAAAACGGAAAGGCTTAACAGGAAAAGAACACGGTTCATGCCGGAGCTGTGAGTCGCGGCTGAAAACAAGCCTGAAGCGGCAGGCTGCGGGATGCGATTCTCGTGGCTGGCAGTGTCGCTCATGGCAGCAAAGCGCCACAATGTTACACCTGCGACGAGTGGCCACCCTCCACTAACTAAACGTCGGCAGTTTCACCAGATCATTCTGCGGCACCGACTCGAGCGGTTCCCCGGCCTTGCGCCAGGCCGTGAGTCCGCCGACGATCACGAACGTGTTGAATCCTTTTTCCCGCAGCATGTGCGCCACCCGGGCGCTGGTCGCTTCGCGTGCTCAAGTACAGTAGAGATAGATGTCCTTGTCCTTCGACAAGTTCTTGATCTC
>Ga0209006_10001020_pt1 | contig 25790 bp, 20 predicted proteins | sample JacPin_JW_Ref_O2_FD_188567 | JGI IMG/M metagenome (GOLD analysis project Ga0209006, IMG submission 188567) | Forest soil microbial communities from Algoma, Ontario, Canada - Jack Pine, Ontario site 1_JW_Ref_O2 (SPAdes) (version 2) | ecosystem: Environmental > Terrestrial > Soil > Boreal...
GCCTCCGTATAGGGCCTCGAATATACGTCCACGAAGCGTTGTATCGAACGAACCAAAACGCTCAAACACTTCATCCCGACTATCGAGAAAACCTTCATCGGCTAGAACGAATCTCGAAAGATCGAACTTAGACGGAACGCAGCCCACGCGACAGGTTTTTGCCATGAAATCGACGGGAGTATGATCCACAGCATCGAAGATTGATTCTCCGTTGTTGCTGAACGCTTGCTCCGCCCTCTCAGCGAGTTCCGCAGCTGGACCGTAGATCTCCTCAAAATCGATCCAGGCATCCTCGACAAAGAACTGTGGCCAGACCAGCAGAATCTTCGGCGGTATGAATGCCCGTAGGATGCGGAACCGCGGGTACCAGAATCGCCCGCTGACTCGAAGCACCCGCGATCTCGTTGGGACGCCACAGGCGCGGGACACTGCCTCCAAACAGGCCAGTCGCTGGCTGCAGGAACCATGCTGCTTTCGAATGGTTCGAGAAGCCGACTGTCGTTCATCCAGGGTGTATATCGGCTTCACAAAATCGGCGAGATAACGGTGCGCTGCTTGAATCAACTTCCGGTCTTCCGGCTCTCGCTCTCGCAAACGCATCGCCAGATCACGGATGGTCGCATCGTGATGGTCTAGAATCGATGTCGCCTGCAGGTTCGCTGAAGTAGGCGCTGCCGCCGTTTCTGTTGACATACCTTGCCAGGAGCTAATCTTTCAGCAACTGTCTTGCGATCACCAGTCGCTGAATCTCGCTAGTCCCCTCGCCGATGGTGCAGAGCTTCACATCGCGATAATACTTCTCGGCGGGATAGTCTTTGATAAAGCCGTATCCGCCGTGAATCTGCACGCCTTCGTTGGCACACCGCACTGCTACCTCGCTGGCATAGAGCTTGGCCATCGAAGACTCGAGCGTCGTTTTCATGCCCGCATCCTTCATCGACGCGGCTCGCAAGGTGAGGAGACGGGCCGCGTCAATCTCGGTCGCCATATCCGCGAGCTTCCACTGGATGGCCTGAAAATCCCCAATCGCCTTGCCAAATTGTTTTCGCTCTTTGGAGTATCGCAACGCGGCCTCGTATGCGCCCTGCGCCATGCCCAGCGACAGCGCCGCAATCGAGATGCGGCCACCGTCGAGTACGCGCATGGCGTCGATAAAGCCGTCGCCTTCCTTGCCCAGCAGATTCTCCGCAGGAATCACGCAGTCTTCAAAGATCATCTCGGCGGTATCGCTGGCGCGCAGCCCGAGTTTGTTTTCTTTTTTCCCGGGACGAAATCCCTTGGTATCTTTCTCAACGATAAATGCGGAAAGACCATGGGTATTGGCCGTGCGATCAGTTACTGCGATCACGACGACTGCGTCGGCATAATGGCCGTTCGTACAAAATGTTTTCGTGCCGTTGAGAACCCAGGTGTTACCGCGGCGTTTTGCCGTCATGCGGGCACTGCCCGCATCCGATCCGGAAGACGGTTCGGTCAATCCCCAGGCCCCGATAAATTCGCCCGTCGCAAGCTTGGTTACGTATTTTTTTCTCTGCACTTCGTCGCCGGCAAGAAAAATATGATTGGAACAAAGCGACGTATGCGCGGCGACAATGATTCCCACCGAACCATCCACGCGCGACAGCTCTTCAATGGCTGTGGCATATTCCACGTAGCCCATCCCCGCTCCACCGTACTCTTGCGGAAAAACCATTCCCAACAACCCCATCTTCCCCAGCTCTTTGATGGTGGCCAGGGGAAACTCGCAAGCCTCGTCCCACTTCATGACATTGGGAGCGATCTCTCGCTCGGCGAACTCACGAACGCTTTTCTTCAAGTGCTGTTGCTCGTCGTTCAGTTGAAAATCCAAGGTTCCTCCAGCTCTACGGTTAACCTTGTGATTACAGCATAGGTATGAATCGAGGCAAAGTTACCACGGCAGCCTGCGCCGCGAAAGCTCTTCAGACCGCATGAACACAGGGTTTTGCGAGGACAAACTACATCTGCCCAACCGACCGGATGGTTTGGCTACACCGGCACTTTGCGATTACTTGAAAGAGCATCAAGGCATGGCTCCTCAAGCAGAATGAATTTCTCGAAGACATCGTTCGAAAGCAATCGGCCGCGGGATGTAAGGCGGATGAAATCTCCAGCTCGCTCCATAAGCCCGTCCTCGATAAGCTCAGCAATCGCGGCATGAGAATGCTTGAGGCAGTTCTCGCCGAAGCTAGCGGCGATTTCCCGCAATCTGACGCCTCGATTCAGGCGCAGACCCAGGAAAAAGCTTTCCTCGACGGCAGCTGCCCGCGAGACTGACGTCTTGTGCAAAGCGGCGCCGCTGATATACTTCTCGAGAGAATCTGCGGGCGCGAATCGAACTGCGTTGAGATCATCTGTAGCAGCGAGCAGCATGGAATGCGCGTCCACGCCGAAGCCAAAGTAAGGCTGGCGCGTCCAATACTTGAGATTGTGCCTGGACTCAAAACCTGCACGCGCAAAGTTCGAGATTTCATATTGCGCTATCCCGGCTACATCAAGTTGCTCGCAGGCTGTGAGATAGAAGTCCACCGTCGCCCCGTCATCCGGGACAAAGTGGGCGTGATAACGAGTGCCGCCGGCTAGCAATTCGCGTCCAAGCCTCGAATCTTCATCCATCTCGAGCATATAAACACTCACATGCGGCGCACCTGTCGAGATGGTCTCCGCTAAAGAAACTTTCCAACTCTCAGCCGTTTGGTGTGGTAATCCAGCAATCAGATCCACGTTAAGGTTCGATATCCCTGAGGCGCGCAGCTGCGCGATGTCGTCCAGCACCGTTTTGCACTTGTGCTGGCGCCCGACTGCTGCCGCTTCCCGATCCACAAATGATTGCACTCCCAGACTAACGCGATTGACACCGCAGCTCACCAGGCCCTCCAAGGTTGGACCTGTAAGCGTGCCGGGGGCGCATTCGACCGTAATCTCAGCATCGGGAGCCACGTCAAACTGCGAGCGCACAGCGGCAAAGATTCGCCGCAATTGCGAGGGCTCCAGCACGGTCGGTGTTCCTCCGCCGAGGTAGACGGAATCGACGGCCCGCTCGATCTGCCCACCCATTTTCTCCGCAATCTCGGGAGCGCTTCGAATGTCGGCGCATACACGATCGACGTATCGCTCGAAGACGGCGCGCGAAAACACGTCGGAAGCGAAGTTGCAGTAACTGCACTTAGTGCGGCAAAACGGGACAGAAATGTAGATCCCAAGGGGCATCAGTAGTCATTATCCCATCTGCGTGCCAGTAAACTTTCCATGCATAGCGTAAGCAGCCATCGATTTGGGTTAACCTGTAGGAAAGCATGTAGGCCGACTGAGCCTGAATCTGGAGAGCTTTCGAGAAAAGATGTCGCAGGAAGAAGAGGTTATAGGAAAAGCTTATGACAGCCGCCTGATGGCGCGGCTGTTAAAGTATTTGCGGCCTTACCGCTGGCAGGTGGCCGTCGCGCTGGTTTCGATCTTCCTGAAATCGTTCGCCGACGTGCTCGGGCCCTACCTCACCAAGGTTGCCATCGACCGGTATCTTGCGCCAGCAAAGGGACTGTCTACCGGCTTCTGGAACTGGCTGAGCCCACGCCCGATCACGGGCATTGCGCAAATCGCAGGAATCTATGTCGGCTTGCTGGTATTCAGCTTTTTGCTCGAATTCCTCCAAACCTACTTCATGCAGTGGACTGGACAGAAAGTGATGTTCGATCTGCGGCGCGAGATTTTCCGGCACCTGCAACGGCTGCACGTAGCTTTCTTCGACAAGAATCCGGTGGGTCGGCTGGTGACCCGTGTCACCACTGATGTGGACGCGCTCAACGAGATGTTCACCTCCGGGGTCGTCTCGATCTTCGAAGATCTGTTCGTACTCTTCGGCATTCTTGGCGTGATGCTGTGCATGAACTGGAAGCTGGCGCTGATCACCTTTGGGGTGCTTCCTTTCATTGTTTATTCCACCAAGATTTTTCGCGATCGGGTGCGCGATTCGTATCGTCGCATTCGGGTGGCCATCGCCCGCATTAATTCCTTTTTGCAGGAGCACATCAGCGGGATGGTGGTGCTGCAACTCTTCAATCGCGAGCGCAAAGCCTACGACCGCTTCAAGGAAATCAATCGCAACCATATGGACGCGTTCAAAGACGCGATCATGGCCTACTCGGTTTACTACCCCGTCGTCGAAATACTTTCGGCGATTGCAATTGCGTGCGTGATCTGGTTTGGCGGTGGCGATGTGATGCGCAATGTTCATTCGACCAGCGTGGAAGTGCAGTTTAATTGGAGGACGCTGATTGCATTTCGCCTGGTGCCCACCGTCGCGTCACTCGGTGTGCTTGTGGCTTTCATTCAGTATGCGCTGCGTTTCTTTCGTCCCATCATGGACTTCAGCGAGAAGTACAACATCCTGCAATCGGCCATGGCTGCGAGTGAACGCATCTTCAAGCTGCTGGATACGCCGGTACAGGTAACCTCGCCGGCGGTGACGAAAAAGCCGGAAGGCGCGGGGCGCATCGAGTTCGATCACGTCTGGTTCGCCTATCGCGACACGCCGCAAGAGACTGTCAGCAGCGTGCCGGAGCCGGATTGGGTTCTGCGGGATGTGACTTTTACAATCGAACCGGGCGAGACGGTGGCGATCGTTGGCCATACCGGGGCGGGAAAAACAACACTGATCTCCCTACTCCTGCGGTTTTACGATGTGCAAAAAGGCGCGGTGCGGATCGATGGTGTCGATGTTAAAGACATGGATCTCGTCGACTTGCGCAGTCGCTTTGGAGTCGTACTACAAGATCCGTTTTTGTTCAGCGGCACGATCGGCGGAAATATTCGGCTTGGAACGCAGAGAATCACCGATGCCGAGGTCGAGAAAGCCGCTGAGGACGTGAATCTCGCCGACTTCATACGGGCCTTGCCCAAGGGCTTTGAGGAGGAAGTGCGAGAGCGCGGATCGACGCTTTCTACCGGGCAGAAGCAGTTGATCTCGTTTGCCAGGGCTTTGGCGCATGAGCCGAAGATCCTCATTCTCGACGAAGCTACATCGAGCGTAGATACCGAGACGGAGTTTCGCGTTCGCGATGCGCTGAGTCGCATGGTAGAAGGACGCACATCGCTGATCATCGCTCACCGGCTTTCGACAGTGCAGCGGGCCGACAAGATCATCGTGATGCACAAGAGCCAGCTGCGTGAAATGGGAACGCACCAGCAATTGCTCGCGCAGCGAGGAATCTACTTCAAGCTTTACCAGCTGCAATACAAGGACCAGGAGATCGCAGCAGGCCCGGTAGTTACGGCAGGAGACGACTAAGTAAGGCTCCGGCCTTACAATGCACTCTTGCGAATCCTGATATCAGCGGGCGAAGCTTCCGGTGAAATGTATGGGGCGGAGCTCATTCAGGCTCTGCAGCGATGTTCTCGTGGAGAGATTGCGGAGTTTCGCTCGGCTGGTCGGCCGAGGGCGGCTCTCCCCACAAAGGCATCCTTATCCCTGGCTGCGTCCCGAGGGCCACAAAGCTCGCTTGAATTCTTCGGAGTTGGGGGAGAGAGGATGCGGGCCGCGGGGTGCGATACCGTGGTTGACGCGAAAGATCTCTCCGTCGTTGGCATCACCGAGATCCTCAGCCGTTTACCGAAAATTTATCGCCTGTACCGGCATTTGATCGCCGAAGCGGACAAGCGTAAGCCGGATCTCGCCATCGTGATCGACTCTCCTGCGTTCAATTGGCGGGTGGCGCGGCAGATGAAAAGGCGAGGGATTCCCGTCGTGTATTACGTTGCGCCACAATTCTGGGCTTGGCGGCAGAAAAGAGTGAAGCTGCTGCAGAAGTATATCGACAAGGCGCTGGTCATTTTTCCGTTCGAGGAAAAATTTTACCGCGAGCACGGAGTGGATGCGACATTTGTCGGGCATCCGCTGGCCGACTTGCCGGAGCCGTCGATTACGCGGAACGACTATGCGATTCAACACAATCTGGACCCCGCAAAGTACTGGATCACGTTAATGCCTGGCAGCCGGGCGAAGGAGGTGGGTATGAATCTGCCGACCATACTGGAATCGGCTGCGCAACTCGGTCCGGATTACGAATTTCTGCTCCCTGTCGCACCGACGCTCGACCGAGCGTTCCTCGAAACTTTCCTGGATGGGCAGAAAATCACGCTGGTAGACGAATCGCTGCCAGCGTTGTGGCATTCGCGGGCCGGAATAATCGCAAGCGGCACGGCAACGGTGGAAGCGGCCATGATGCGGGTCCCGTTTGTGATGGTTTATCGTGTATCGGCGCTCACCTATCTACTGGGCAAGCCGCGCGTAAAAGTGCCACACTTCGCCATGGTAAATCTGATCGCCGGCGAAGAAGTGGTTCCGGAGTTGGTGCAGCATGATTTTTCAGCGGTGAATGTGGTCGCACGCTTGCAGGAGATTTTGCCGGAGGGTTCGGCACGTCATCGTATGCTGGAAAAGTTATGCCAGGTAAAGGCCCGACTACGAGGGTCGATTGGAGCTTTCGCGGAGCCATCTCAGACTCCAGCGGAACGCGCCGCAGCGATTATTTGGTCAATGGCAACGTCGCCGCGATCTCTCAGCTAGCCAGAACGCGTTTTCGCGCATCAAAGAGACTAACGACAGAGATAAAGTAACTTGATACCCGCGACCGTCGGTCCGAAACTATCTCATCATGAATGGAAGAATTAGATTGAGGCCGCGGTCAGTGCTGCTATGGATTGTGGCCGCCTGCCTCGCCAATCATGTTTGTGCATGGGCCCAATCTTCACCGGCAAGCATCAGCGGCACGGTCGTCGACCCGGACGGGGCGGTCATCGCACAGGTGAACATAGTATTGGCTCAGCCGGGTGTTACTCCGAAACGAGAAACAACCTCCGATGGCGATGGGCATTTCGTTTTCGCGGATGTTTCACCCGGCGCATTTCACCTTTCGGTGGCCGCGGCAGGCTTTGCGCCGCTGGAACAAGATGGAACCCTGAACGCAGGGGAACAGCTTGTCATTCCACAGATTGCGTTGGTTGTAGCTCGCGCCGACGTGGATGTGGAGGTGACACTCCGACCAGAACAAGTGGCAGAAGATCAAGTGAAGATAGAGGAGAAACAGCGAGTGCTGGGCGTAATCCCAAATTATTACGTCAGTTATATACCGCATGCGGCCCCCCTCACGCCCAGACTCAAATTTCAGCTCGCGTGGAAGTCGATCATCAATCCGTACACGTTCGGGATCACTGGAGCGATCGCCGGACTGGAGCAGGCAGATAATACCTTCAGTGGATATGGCCAAGGCGCGCAAGGTTATGCGAAGCGCTACGGCGCCGCGTACGCCGACCTTGTGTCGGGCACTCTGATTGGGGGTGCTATCCTGCCAACCTTGTTGAAGCAAGATCCGCGTTACTTCTACAAAGGAACTGGCACCAAGAAATCGAGGGTTTTGTACGCCGTTGCCATGTCCGTGGTGTGCAAGGGAGACAATGGGCGTTGGCAGCCGGCTTACTCAGGTATTATCGGAGGCCTGGCCGCGGGCGGTCTGTCAAATCTTTACTATCCCCCGCAAAATCGCAACGGGGCTGCTTTAACATTTGAAAATGCGCTCATCGGGATTGGCGGCGGTATAGCCAGTAATATTCTTCAAGAGTTTGTAGTTCGGAGGTTCACTCCCCATCTTCCTCCTCCAGACCTGGACAAACGCTAAGTCTTCGATGCGCTCCTCGCTGAGACTGCGGCTCCTCAGTGAGCCAGCAGTTTTGGCTAAACCTTGTGCTCGCAGCATCTTTTAGGTGAGAATCTTCATCATAGGAAATGTTTAGGCGCATTTCCTGGAGAATTCCCTTAATGCAGATACAACTTCGGCGCGCTCTCGGCGTCCTGTCGGGTTTTTCTGCCCTCCTGCTGTTGATTTTCTTCTCGCTCCCCTCCTGGGGCGCCGAGAAAGCCCACCTGCGGGTGGACGATTATCAGATAGAAGTCGAGCTCACACCACATTTGCATCAACTTTCGGCGCGCGCCAAGGTGAAATTCACCGCGCTGCAGGACCTGAACACGGCCGTCTTCGAACTGCACAATGGCATGCGCGTGACTAGAGTTCTGGACGAGAAGAATCAGCCTCTGTCAGCCGAGCGGGTGACTCAGGATTCGACAGTGCGGGTCCCGCTGCCAGCGGGTTTATCCAAAGACGCTTCTACCACCCTCACCTTCGAGTACGAAGGTGAGATCGAAAATGCGGACGATAGCCCGGTTGCCGGGCTGAAACTGGCTTACATCGGCGATGACACCAGTTACCTGCTGTATGCCGGACGTTGGTTCCCCGTCAGTGGGTACGGGCTCAATCGCTTTACTTCGACAATTAGCGTTACAGTTCCGGCTCACATGGCGGTGATCGGCAGCGGGAAGGTGACCGTCACGGATAATCCGCCTTCGAAGAAGCCGAACAGCAACGGGCTGCCTACGAAGACATTTACTTTTGTCGATACTAAGGCGAGCTTTCCTGGAACGATTGTGGCCGGCATTTTCCAGGAATATAAGAGCGACGACGCAGGTTTGGATTTGCACGTCTTCTTCAAGCCGGATCACCAAAAGTTGTCCCCGGAATACACCACGACGGCTGTGCAGGAATTTACTTACTTCATTACCCTGTATGGCACTCCGCTGTCGCAACGTCTGAACGTTGTGGAACTTCCGGGAGACACGGTTCCCTATGCCTGGGCGCCTGAGATTGCAGGCCTGGCGGGGCATTCGATCACGGAGAAAACAAACTATCGATTGCTGGCGAATGCCATTGCGCATCAATGGTGGGGCGTGTTGGTGAGTCCCGCCACGAAAGATGACTGGTGGCTGGTGGATGGCTTCTCTCGCTACTCGGAGACGATGTATGTGGAGAACGCGGCCGGCGCCGCCGGGCTTGAAGAAGCGATCAAGGATATGTCGGTAGGCGCTTTGGCTTACGACAATATCCCACTCTCCAGCGCCAGCAAACTCGATCCATTCTCCACTGAGTTTCAGTCACTGGTGACCGACAAAGGCGCGATGATCCTCCACATGCTGCGCGGGGTTCTGGGCGAAGACAAGTATCTAAAGACGATGCGCGAGTTTTCAGAAACTTATTCGGGAAAGTCGGCCAGCATGGCGGATTTTCAAACCATCGCCGAAAAATACTACGGTGAGCAGTTGACCTGGTTTTTCTCACAATGGCTCGACTCTACAGGAGCGCCGGAATTCAAAGTCAAGTACACGACCTACAGACTGGGCAGCAACAAGGGATTTCGGGTGACCGGCGAGATTTCGCAGGATCTGGATTTGTTCCGTATGCCGGTTACGGTACGCATCGATACGGACGGTAAGACAGAGAACAAACAGATTGAAGTGGTGGGTACGAACTCGCCTTTCACCATCGAGACTTTTGGAAGACCGCGGCGGATTGCGGTCGACCCTGATCATCATGTGCTCACCAACTCTTCCGACGTGAAGTTACGGGCATCGATCCTGCGAGGACAGGCTTTGCAGCAGCAGGGTGATCTGGCGGCAGCTCTGGCAGAATTCAACAAGGCTCTCGACCAGAACAAGAACAGTTCGCTGGCCCACTACCGCATCGCTGAGATCTTTTTTCTGCAGAGGAACTATCAATCATCGGCGAACTCTTACCGGTCGTCGATTAACGGCAACGGAGATCCAAGGTGGACTGAGGTCTGGAGCCATATTCAACTGGGGAAGATTTTCGACATTACTGGCCAGCGCGAGCGCGCCATCAATGAATACCGCCAGGCGATTCAAACCAACGACGACACCTTTGGAGCGCTCGAGGAAGCCCGAAAATACCTGGCCAAGGCTTTCGAGCGGCCCAAAAATAAAGAATAACTCAGCTAGCTTTTCGCTCCGGTGCCCAGAGCTTTCATCTTCTTTGAGCCAACAAGCAATTTTTGGTTTTGACGCAATGGTTGTCCAAAGGGCAGGATTTCGCACTGCGTGAACTCGCGAGGATAATTGTCGCGACTGGCAATGGCATTGTCGCGACTGGCAATGGCATGGTACGCGTCAGAGCGGCGACCCGAGGTCGCGCTGAACGAACGTTGCGGGAACCGGCCGTCAATCTGCAGGAGAGCCTCAAATTGCACTCTCTGCAGGGCGTCCCCTGGCAAAGCTTGGAGGCGTGCGGCGTGATCAGACTCGCCACCTGAGTGGCGTAATCGCTGAATACGCGCTACGGCGACCTGGATAACGCGGGCAAATTCCTTCCTGTCGGCGTTTTTTCGGCCTTCCCGGAGTCGATCTTTGGTTTCTTCTATCGAGTACCAAGTGCGATTTCGGTTGGCCTCTTTGGGAGTGCAGAGTCGAAGAACCTCGCAGAGATGAGCGCTGACCGCGAATGTCTTCTGATCAGATCGTGAAGCGCTGCGAGGATTGCACGTCCTGCGGCAAGTGTATTGAGTGAAGGCAAGTTCTTCAATTCGCCCGTGAACACCCGCTTCCTCGAAAGCTTCGATGGCGGCGGCCTGAGCGTGGGTCAATCCCGGTTCGGCGCTGCCCTTAGGAAACGTCCAGCGGCCGCTGCCGCGGGTTTGAACGAGAAGGAATTCGACCACGCCCCGGCGAAGCCGGTAGCAAACCGCAGCGACTTGTTCGCAATCGCGCATCTTGCGCAGTTGCGACACTCGAACGGACTTACGTGGAGTCGCGACGGCGTGAATTGTCGAGCGGATCCCAGCCGACCGCGGAACTTGCGCCTTCCTCACTCCGGCACCCATCGATACAGAGTGCACGAGGACGAACAATTCTGGCTAGAGCCCAGCTTGGTTCTCGCTTACGTAGAATCGTGAGGGGCAAATGGAAGGACGCGGAATCTCCCTGCATACTTGCGTTTGGTCCGGAAAAGAAGACAGGATGGAGTTTTCGAGCCTATCGGGCCGGGGAGAGTCTTTGGAGAACATGTATTGCTTGCGCTGCAATCGATCGATGGAGAGTGGACAAAAATCGGTAGCAGTTTATTTGTTTGCCCAAACGGTCGGAATTAAGCCGAGACAGAAGTCCAGTGCGCAAAGAATCTGCTTTTGTCCCCAATGCTCAGTATCCCTCGCCATGGGACCTTCGCCAGAGGGCGCTCTAAATATGGCTGCCTGGAATATGATTCGTGAACTGGTGGCTTCCGATCCGGCGCTGAATCAGGCGGCTTGGCAGAATTTGAGCGGGATCGTCGATTCCCTGCCCGCAACGGGGACAGATGGCGCTCACCTGCCGACGCAGTCCGGCGGGTACTTCGAGTTCTGATTAGACTATAGCTTCCCGTCCAGCCCCCGGCTTCCCTCAGAATTGCAAGGCCCAGCTAACCTTTTCGCCTTTCTCAAGGTCTAAAGAACTAACGCCTGCGGGGAACTTCGGAGCACTCTGCTGCGTATCACTGGTCAGATACTTCAGGCGGGATTGAGACCCCCCGCCCGATCGTTATCGGGGCCCTCACGCCCTCTCAGTAGGCGTGAGGGCACATGTTTATCAATGCCATGCGAATGCTTCTTGATATCGTTCGGCAGTCGCTTTCTACCCTCTGGGCGCATAAGCTGCGTTCCTTCCTGACGATGTTTGGAATCGCGTGGGGCGTGGGATCTCTGTTGCTGTTGGTGGGCTTGGGTGAAGGCTTTCGCAGCGGACAAGACAAGAACCTGGCAGAACTAGGCCAGGACATCATGTTTGTTTTTCCGGGCCGCATTCCGGCGGTGGCTGGTAGCTATCAATCCGGACAGCCTTACTACTTGACCTATGGCGATTACTTTGCCATTCGCGATCAGACCAGATTTCTCCGCGCCGTTTCTCCGGTGCTCGAACGCGAAGACATCCGGGCGGTCAGCGATTACGGATCCACCAACGGGCAGGTGTTCGGCGTAGTTCCCGAGTACAACCAGATTCGCAACACTCCAATCGAGCCGGGACGCTGGTTCAACAATGAAGACAATCAGCAGCATCGTCGAGTCGCGGTTGTAGGGTGGGAACTGTTGAAGAACATGTTTCCCGGCCAACCCGCCGTGGGCAGCACCATCATGCTGAACGACGTGGATTTCAAAGTAATTGGCGTGATCCCCAAGATCGGCAAAGAAGGGGAAAACGGAACGAATCATCGCATCTTTGTGCCCTTCGACACGATGCGAATGCTGTTTCCCCTGAAGGCGCAGAACTCGGAGAATGCCATCTCCTTCCTCAATTACCGGCCCTGGCAGAAAGAGCTGCACCTGGAAGCGAAGAATGAAGTTCACGCGATCATTGCCCGACGACACGGTTTCGATCCTGGTATAGAGGATGCTTTTCAGGATTGGGACACGATCGATGGCGCAATTCGTGTGGCGAAGATTTTTGATGCCATGGATTATTTTCTGGGTGTCGTAGGACTGGTGACGCTGGGACTGGGCGCGATCGGCATTATCAACATCATGCTGGTTTCGGTTACGGAACGCACACGGGAGATTGGGCTGCGCAAGGCGTTGGGCGCCACGCATCGCAACATCATGACGCAGTTCTTTGTGGAAGGCGCTTTCCTCACCGTCTTTAGCGGATGCATCGGCCTTGCAATTTCCGGAGCATTCGTTGCTTTACTGGCACAGTTACCGTCGCCGGAAGGTTTCGATACGCCGCGCATCGTGCCGGCGTCAGCCGTGGTAGCGATTGTTTCGCTTTCAGTTGCGGGCATAGTGGCCGGGCTATATCCCGCGCGCAAAGCAGCGCTGCTACCGCCGGTGGAAGCATTACGGCAAGAGTAGTCGAGGAAAATATGTTTGGCGAATTGGGCAAGCAGGCATTCAACGCGCTGAAACACAATCGCCGCCGCTCCGTGCTTACGATGCTTGGCATGGCATGGGGGATTGCAACGGTCGTGTTGCTCCTCGCCTACGGGGCGGGATTTCAGAATGCTTTGATGATTGCCTTCCGCACTTTTGGCGGCAATCTGGTTGCGATTTTTCCCGGGCGTACCTCGATACAGGCAGGCGGCACCAAGGCGGGCGCACAGGTGCGCCTGACTCGAGACGATCTGGACTTTATCCGAGCCGAGTGCCCGATGCTCACGCGCATCTCGCCGGAGGTCGACAAACAAAGCCAGGTGGCATTCGGCACGCGCAGCGGAACCTATGGCGTACACGGCGTTTACTCGACTTACGAGAAAATTCGCGCGCTCGATGTGGGCGACGGCTCGTTCTTTGGTGAGCGGGAGGATTTCACGCACACGCGTGTGGCCGTAATCGGATCAACAGTAAAGAAAAAGCTTTTTTCCGGCCAGAATGCATTGGGTGAGAATATACGCATTGACGGAATCGCATACAAAGTCATCGCCGTTCTACGGCACACAATCTCAAACGGTGATGAAGACATGAACTCGCTCGTCTATGTGCCCTACAGCGCCATGAGCGACCTGAAGAATAGTTATTATCTTGACGGCATCATGATGGATTACGAGGGCGACCACAGCAAGATGGTATCGGCGGTCCGCAATTCCATGGCGTTTCATCACAACTTCAATCCCAAGGACGATCGCGCCATTTTTGTATTCGATGCTGTAAAAGATCTTGCCGACCTTAATGTAATTACTGTCGGCATCAAGGTGCTCTTAGGCTTTATCGGGCTCTTAACGCTCGGCATCGGCGGAGTCGGCCTGATGAACATCATGCTGGTATCGGTGACGCAGCGTACGCGCGAGATCGGCGTGGAGAAGGCGCTGGGCGCGCATCGCTGGCATATCCTGTTTCAATTTCTTGCCGAGGCACTCGTGATTACGGCCCTGGGCGGGATGTTGGGCGTTGTGCTGGCTTACCTGATTTCCTGGTCCGTGGGCTCGCTCACGCTCTGGAGCGCCTTTATCGAAGACGCCAGCGAGGGCGACATCCATCTTTATATCAATAGCGCCACTCTGATCTGGTCGACTCTAATACTGAGTTTGGTAGGAATTGTCAGCGGGATGTTGCCCGCCATCAAAGCAGCGCGACTGGATCCGATCGAGGCTTTGCGCTACGAGTAGACTTTTCTAACATCCGTGATCCGGTCCTGTCGTCGCCTCTCGCCCTCTCCAGTATCTTCGGCTACCATACAATCATTTTGTGCCTGAAACTCCTGCGACCCGCCTCGATCGTGTGCGTGCTCAATTAAGCCTTTATGAGCACCCGCTGCTGAATTTTTCGGCAAGAACTAAGGGTGAGGGAGCGGAAGTGATCATTCAATTCAAAGATGAGTCGATCCCGGTACACACCTATCACTTCGATTTACATCCCCGGGATCTCGATCACCCACAATTTGAATGGAGCTTCCAACGCCAACTCTTTGATGCTCTTCACGACTACTTCGTGGAGATGTTTATACGCACGCCTCAGGATCGCGCCGAGCGACGACAGAGGGAATCGTGAATCCTTTACGACAGAAGATCGGCCGGGAGATTCGCGAGCGAGGGCCAATCCCTTTCTCCCGCTACATGGAGCTTTGTCTCTACGATCCCGAACTCGGATACTATTCCCGCAACGCAGAGCAGTTTGGCAAGGCAGGCGATTTCTATACCTCAAGCGACGTTCACGCCGTGTTCGGACGGTTGCTGGCACGGCAGTTTGACGAGATGTGGCACGTTCTCGGCTCACCGAAGCAAATCGAACTTGTGGAGCTCGGCCCCGGTCGCGGCCTTTTTGCGCAAGATGTTCTCAGCTGGGGAGAGAAGAAATTGCCGGAGTTTTTTTCTGCGGTGCGATATGTTCTTGTTGAAAGCTCGCCAGCCCTGCGCCGCCGTATGGAGACAACTCTTAGAGATTATCTCGATTCCGGTAAGGCAGAGCTCCGCACAGACCTCCCCGGAGCTGACGCGGTAGACAGGGGCGCCACCATTGTCTTCGCCAACGAATTCTTCGACGCGTTGCCGGTGGATGCACTTAGCACTAAAGGTGCCCTTCGTATTGATACGGTCGACGACCGATTCATCGAGACCTGGACGCAAGTTTCGGCAGAAGAAACGGAATTTGTCGATCTCCATTCAGTCCATCCAGAGGAGGAGGAGAGAGTCGAAGTAAATCTTGCCGCACGACGATTCATGGATGGCATTGCTGGTGACATGCAGCGCGGATTTCTGATTGTTATCGATTACGGCTACACGCGCGAGGAGCAACTTGCCGGGCGTCATCGCGGCACAGTCAAGGCGTTGCGACAGCATTCGGTCAGTGCTAATCCGTATGAAGCTCCAGGCGAGCAAGACATCACCGCTGACGTTAATTTCAGCGCATTGGCGGCGAGCGCGGAAAAACATGGAATGCAAACCCACAAGCTCATTACTCAGTCCCAATTTCTTCTGGGGATTGGCGAAGCAAATGAGTTCGGTGACGCTTTTGGAGAATGCCGCATGCCCCAGGAACGGGCGAAAGTTGCTTTGCAACTCAAGCACCTGGTGACGCCTGCTGGCATGGGAGAAAGTTTTCAAGTGCTGGTCGGATGCAAAGGCGTGGAACGAGACAGGATGGAATCACTATCGGGCTTGAGCTTCGGCCGCAGAAGAGTTGCGCACTAAGTGCGCTAGCGCTCGGTTCCGGAAAAAGTGCCAGTTTTTTGGAGTGGAGACGTATCGATCTTAGGCCCCGCGGGTGCAACCTCCGGATATTCGTAGACTCCGCGTCCCGACTTGCGCCCTAAACGGCCCGCCTTCACATATTGAACCAGCAATGGCGCAGGACGATATTTTTCGCCAAGTGATTTGTGAAGATATTCAAGGATGTTGAGGCGAGTATCGAGTCCAACGAGGTCGACCAGTTCGAATGGCCCCATGGGATGATTCAGTCCCAGCTTCAAGGCCTTGTCGATATCGGCGGCAGAAGCGATTCCTTCCTGCAGCATGTGGAATGCTTCGTTGCCGATTATGGCATTGATGCGGCTGGTAATGAAACCGGGCGACTCCTTGATGACGACAACTTCTTTGCCCATGCGCTTGCCAACATCGACAGCGGCGGCAAGGGTAGCATCATCGGTTTCCAGCGCGCGCACTACTTCGAGCAACTTCATCTTGTGGACGGGATTGAAGAAGTGCATTCCAATGCATTTTGGGGCGCGGTAGGTAACGCTGGCAATTTCCGTGACGCTGAGAGAAGACGTATTCGATGCGAGGATCGTCGTGGGGCGGCAGATCTTATCCAGCAAAGTGAAGATCTCAATCTTCGATTCCATCTCCTCGGGGACCGCTTCAATCACCAGATCGGCCTCGCGCGCCGCTTCTTCCACCGATCCGGCGTATTCCAGACGCTGAAACGCTTTGTCGGCTTCGGGCGAAGAAACTTTGCCTAACTCCACCGCCTTGTCAAGATTAGATCGAATCTCGCTTTCGGCTCGCCGCAGAGCACCGGGCAGCAGATCTTCCAGAATTGTGCGATAGCCGCCGACGGCAGCGGCATGAGCGATCCCCCGGCCCATGATTCCGGCGCCGATCACCGCGACGGTCTTTATCTCTGTCACTTCCACTACTGCGCTACCACTCTTTCTTTTTCCAGATCCTTGATCGCGTCACTAAGCGCCACGCCAGCGGTGCGCAAGCTATCGGCCAAGCGCTTGCGCTCTTCGACGGGCATGGCGGGAATCGCAATGCAAATGCGGCGTAATGTGGTCGTAATGTCTTCCACGTAATTCATGGAGCGGATCAGTTCACCGGATGCCAACATGAGGACTCCTGTATGTTTGATTTAGTTCGGCCGTCAGACTGTCAACAAGAGGGCAGGCCGAACTCCTATTCTGGACGTGTCGGCGAATTTAGTAAAGGTGCGACGCGAGCATACATTCCGAAGGGATAACTCTCTATGCAATCCACGGCATGCCTTCGCTGATTAAAGATTTATTCACAGTGGCTCAAGGAGCACCGCTTATAATTCGTATCGATTCTTTGCATGATCGTTGGCTCTTCCCGAGAATCTAAGGATCATATGGCAGATAAACCCCTAAAACGCTACATCTTCGCGAGCGACTTTGATCAGACGCTCACCTTCAACGACTCCGGCTACGTGCTGGCAGAGCTTGTCGGAATTCCGGTTGCGGAATTCGAACGCAAAGCCAAAGGCATGGCAAAGATCAACCTTGTACAGCAGGGGGCCGAGTTGGCGTACTTGTTGCTCCACGATCCAGAGTTTAAGGCCAAGGTGCGGAAAGAACATTTGCACGAGGTCGGGAAGCGGATCCGGCTGAAAGGCGACATCAAGCTCCTGTATCAGATTTTAGCCACCGGTGTAGATGGTCATTTTTTTGATTTTTATGTTTTGTCGGCTGCTCCTGTTGAGGTAATTCACTCCGCCCTTGAAGGAATCGTTCCGCGCGATCACATCTTCGGCACAGAGTTTCGGTATAAGCCGTCTGGCGAGATCGAGAGTATCGTTCGAGCGACTGCCGGGTATGGCAAAGTTGCGGTGCTGAATCAGTTGCTCGCGGAACACGTTACGGGTCCTGATCATGTGATTTATTCGGGTGACGGCAGCTCCGATATTCACGTGATGTTACAGCTGAATGCGCGAGACGGCCTTACCATCGCCGTGTCCGAGTCACCACATGTCTCGCAGATTGCCAAACGCACCGTGCTCAGCACGAGCGCTTTGGCGGTGCTAGCGCCAATTCTCGAAGAAGTGGTGGGTTGGGAACGTGCGCAAATTCGAACCTTCTTCGAACGCAATGGTATGCTCATTCAGGAGTGGGAACGAGTTCGCACGGACTGGCTGACGGTACGCCCTGCCATTGCGCCAGACGAGTCCGAACCGGTGGGCGTAGCGTAAGCTCACGGCTGCACCGTATCCAGGCACACTCCATGCTGCGAGATAAGAACCTTATTCCACTGTCGCACCAGCACCAACGAGCATTGGCTCTGTGCGTACGTATCGATCGCGCGCAGCCGATCGCGGACATCGACATCGAGGCCTGGCAGGCGGAAGTCGCGCAACTTTTCGAACAGGAAATCAAGATTCACTTCGCGGCAGAAGAAGATGAGATTTTCTTGCCGGCTCGGGAATTCCACGAGTTGGAAACACTGGTGGATGAGTTGATTGCGGAACACAGATCCCTGCGCGAATCGTTTCGGCAAGCCGAGTCGCGATCCATGTCGGCGGAGAGTCTCCTCGCTTTCGCGCAGCAGCTTTCGGCTCACATCCGCAAGGAAGAGCGCCGACTGTTTGAACGCATACAACAGTTGATGAATGCGGACGAACTTGAAGCGCTGGGCGTGGGGCTGGAATCTGCGCTAAGAAATGCCGGAACATCCTGCGCAATGCCTAACAAAACGACAAAGCTCAGACCACGAAGCTAAACATCTCTAATAGTGGCTGCGTGACGGCGCCGGAACTCAGTCGCGGCTTCCCTGCCCATGTAGCGTTCCAGCATCGCCGGTTCGGTCTTTCTTAGATCGACAACCACCAGGCCATCGAGGACGTTGGAAAACTTTCGATCGACATTGAACCCGAGCAGCTTGCCGCCGATCTTCGCGTATTGCCGCAACAGGATCGGTAATCCCTTACCATCGGTCTCTACATCGGTAATGGGTTGCGAGAGGTCTTCAATGTCGCGCAAGGCAGCGCACATCGCGCGGCAATCCCAGGGACGCAAAAGCGCTGGGCGAAAAGGCCGTCGTGGCTCGACCATGCCGGCCAACTCGTCTTCCCGCATCCGCGCCTCGAAGAAGCGGAAAATCATCTCCCGCGAGGTTTGGCTGTAGTCGTTGCTGATGCTCACCGCGCCAAAGAGGACAGGAGCACTAACATGCGCCGCCAGCAAGCGTGCGATTCCCTTCCACAGCAAGAGAAGAGGCGCGTACTGGCGCTGATATTCGGGTCGGACGAAAGAGCGGCCTAACTCGAGTGCCGGGCCGATCCTCTCAAAAACGCGTTCATCGAAGCGAAACAGAGTGCTGGTATAAAGTCCGTTGACCCCCAGTTTGGCCAGAATTTTCTGCGTGTCGCCGGCACGATAAGCTCCAACCAATTGTTGCTTACCCTTGTGCCACAACAAGACGTGCCAGTAGTAAGCGTCGAAACGATCAAGGTCGCGCTTCTTGCCAGTGCCTTCTCCCGCGGCGCGAAATGTAATTTCACGCAAGCGTCCCAACTCCTCCAACATGCGCGGCGTTTCATTCGCCTGCGCCAGATAAACGGCCAATTCGGCGTTCTCAATCAGGCATCGGCCACCAGGAAGGCGATTCAATTCTTCCTCCAGGTCCTCAGCTGGTCCCGCGGCGGCCACCGGTTCTTGCACACGCCGTGAAATGTTGGAACGAACTGCGAGGGACCAGGACTTCTGCGGACGTTTTCTCCGCGCCAACAAGTACGTGCGCCAGCGCAGATATTCAATTGCTTCTTGATCGTCAGGGCCGCTGTTCAGCGACTCAGGGAGAATCTCGCCGCCAACGCGCACATCCACTATCCGGCCTTCCTGTTGCAGAAACTCTTGCAGCCGAAATGCGGTTCTCAGCCGGGGATGGACGTTGCCGAACAAATGCAAACTCGCATGATTCCTTCCGCAAAAATACATCGGCAACACTGCAGCATTCGATTGTCTGATCAAGCGAATGGCATCGGCGTTCCACACTCGTTCGGCGATTTGTCCTGATGAAAAACGCCATTGCGGAGTCTCGCCCGATGGGAAGAGGCCTAGTATCCCGCCTTCCTGGAGCCACGCCAGCGCCTCCATTTCCGCGAGACGATCGATGGGAGCCTTCTGAGATCTAGAGTGACCCTGCGGCTTTGGATCCACAAAGATGCATTGCCTCGCGAGTTCAGGCACAGTGGCTAGTGGAAAGCTGGTCATCACCTTGACATTGGAGCGTACACGACGCAACAAGACTGCCAATACAGCCCCATCGAGCATACCGAAGGGATGGTTGGCAACAACCAACACGGGCCCCTTCGCTGGTATCCGGGCCATGTCAGCAGCATCCACGGCCAATTCCACCCGCATCGCTTGCAGCAAGCTCTCCAGCGAAAATCCTTGCGGGGACCGTTGTACGCGCTGGTACAGATCGCGAAATTTGTCCAGGGCAATAACTTTTTCTGCCAAGGAGGGAGTGCGGGTGAGTCCGGCAACCTGTGCCAACACTTCCGCATGCGTTTCTTCCGCGTGCAATTGGTTGGATGGCATATTAAAGGAATAGCGTAGGCGCTTTGCGGCACGATGAAGAAGACGTTAAAAGCTGATGAAATGTAGGGGATAGGCAACTCGAAAGTAACCGAAGGTAACCTGCGAGCGTGGGTTTTTCTATGTCTCCAGGCGGAAACGGGTCTCGGCTAGCGCGTAGAGTTTACGCCACACCAGACGATTAATGGTCACCACGGTGGCAGCCATCATCATGGTCGCGGCCAGCAGCAGATCAAAGTTTCCGGTATCGGTAGCTTGACTGATTGTGGCCCCAAGGCCCGTGGTGGTGTAGATCTGTCCCTTGAAATGAAAGTATTCGGCGACAATGCTGGCATTCCACGCGCCGCCGGAAGCCGTCACCAAGCCGGTTACGAGGTAGGGGAAAATACCGGGCAGGATCAGCTTCTTCCAACGCTGAAAGCCACGCACGCGAAATACAGAGCAGCATTCCTTCAAATCCGTGGGGATTGCGATAGCTCCGGCAATCACATTGAAGAGTACGTACCATTGCGTGCCAAGTAGAAGTACGACGATTGAAGCTAGGCCGAGCCCGCCGCCGATCCTGATCAGCAACAGCAGAATTACCGGAAGCAGTGCAGTCGCGGGAACGGAGGCTGCAATTTGCGCCAAAGGCTGCGCAATGCGCGCCAGCTTTGGATTGAAGCCGATCGCGACACCGGCTGGGACGGTCCACAAAGTGCCGATCAGCAGAGCGAGGTTTACTCGTAAGAAGGTAGCGCCCAGACCGAGCGCGGCTTCGTGTAATTCTGCTCTCTGCAGACCGCTCAGAATGATCGCGACGCGTACGACTCCATAGCCAATTCCGCCCAGTGCGCACAGCGCGATCATGCGTAGTACCCACTCGCGCCACTGCGGAGTTGGTTCCTCGACGATCTCTTCCGTATGTTTTCGAGCGAAGTGCAATAGGAGACGTTCGCTCATGGGCCGCAAGGTTTTCTGACGAATCTTCGCGAGGCCTGTGGAACGCTGGACGAAGTTCAGAACCCACGACCGAGGGACGTCCGTACTTTCGACCTGCTCCACTTTGAACTTCTCAGCCCACGCGATTACCGGCCGCCAGATAAATTGATCGAGCAACACGATCACCGCAACCATGGTGATGACGCCCCAGAAAATCGACGTTGTGTCGCCCGCGCTGGCGGCGGTTTGCAGATAGGAACCGAGCCCGGGGAGGCGGAAGTCCCGCGGGCCGAGAACGAACATTTCGCAGACCATCAGCGCGAACCATCCGCCGGCCACCGACATCATCGAGTTCCAGACCAGGCCGATGGCGGAAAAAGGCAGTTCCATCTGCGTAAAGCGCTGCCACCAACTGAAACGGTAGATCGTCGCAGCCTCTCGCATGTCCTTGGGGATGCTTTTCAGCGATGCATAAAAGCTGAAGGCCATATTCCATACCTGGCCAGTGAAGATCAGCAGGATGGCGCCCAACTCAACACCCAATTGGCGGCCTGGAAAAAGCGCGACCATGGCCAGCATTACACCGGGAAGAAAACTGAGAACGGGAATCGACTGCAGCACGTCGAGCAATGGGATCATGAAGCGTTCGGCGCGGGGGTTATAAGCGGCCACGTAACCGTAGACGAGCGTGAACGCAAGGCTGAGAAAGTAGGCAATGGCGATGCGCAACAGTGAATATCCGGCATACGCCGGGAGGGCCCACAAGCTGCGAGAGATTTCTACCGAAGGCGTGAATGGACCGAACCACGAGCGTCCCACCGTAACGACGGCATAAAACAGCGCGACTCCGGCCGCAAACATGATGACATCCGGCAGATGCGAGACTTCGAGACTCGGCAATTGCGCCCACAGGCGATAGGCCGAGAATCCTCGCCAGCTGATGCTCCTCTTCATGTCGATGCCGTGGATTTGCTCTTCAATTTGTCCCGATCAAGATTTTGGCGTGGAAGTTGAGTCTGATTTCTCGATGGCCGGTTGGATGACTTCCGGAGGCGCAATTTCAGTCTGCGTCAAGCGGCCACTTTCGCGGTCGTAGTCGAAAATTTCCGCATACCGTCCCCAGTTCATGGCCGTATCTAATTGCCGCTGCACTTCGCCTTCAGCGAAATGCTCGTCGAGGATATCGTGAAAAAAATCATCGGTGATGGAGTGATCCGACTTACGCTTGAGAATGCTATCGATCTGCTTCAGAATTGTGACGTTTTCGAGTGCGGCTTCGCGGAACAGGACTTTGCGGCGTTGGATATCAGCGTCGGCAAATGCAGCGCCTTGCGGCAATAGTTCAACATCACCCTCCTTCAACCGGGCAAAACCCAGCAGCACGCACGCCTCGAGAATTGGCAGCAGGTCCTCCACATCCATTACGAGTTCTTCACTGAGGCGAAAGAGATCTTCGCGGCCCCCGCGATCATTCAATATCTCAAGCAGGCCGGCAATTCCACCGACACGCGCATGCGGCAGAATCTGGTATTTACTTGTGCGAACCGGCGCTCCTCTGCTCTTGAATCCGCCTGGCGGAGCCGTAATTTCTCCAGTACTTTCCGGGTCGGGCAATTCATGCTCCACATCTGGTTCAGTCATGATTTTGTAGATGTAGTCGACCAACTCAACGAAGCGGCTGGATTTGCGATCGCGCGGGTGCGAAAGGCGTACGTTAAAATCGGATCGAATGCGCGCCGGATTTCTGCCCAGTACCACAATTCGATCGGCCAGCATCACGGCTTCTTCAATGTTGTGCGTAACGATGAAGATGGCACTGGTGGGCATCTTTTTGTTCAGCCACAATTCGAGCAATTCACCACGAAGATTCTCGGCGGTCAAAACATCCAGAGCGGAAAAAGGCTCGTCCATGAAGAGGACTTCGGGTTCGACGACGAGGGCTCGAGCGAAGCCGACTCGCTGCTTCATACCGCCAGAAAGTTCTTTAGGGTAGGCGGTCTCAAACCCGTCCAGACCGACGGTGTCCAGCGTGCGGAGCGCGCGTTTTCGGCGCTCGACGGCAGGAACGCCTCGAGCCTCGAGTGGAGTCTCGACATTTTCCAATACGGTGAGCCACGGAAAGAGAGCAAAGCTTTGGAAGACGATTGCCACGTTCGGCGACGCCTCCGCAAGCGCTTTGCCATGCCAAAAAATGGCTCCTGACGTGGGCTGCGCAAGCCCGCTGAGAATCCGCAGCAAAGTAGACTTGCCACATCCAGAGGCGCCCAGCAATGCAATGATCTTCCCCGGTTCGACAGAGAAGTCCGTAAGTCCAACCACCTGGATGCGAGTGCCATCCGGTTGCGGATAAGATTTCTCAATAGCGCGGGCTTCGATGATGGGTTCAGATGGCACGAACAACCTCCGTCACTTCGATACACGATTCAGATGAGCGCGTAAAACCTCGAAGGCAACACGCTCAGGCAGCGAAATTCTCGTCTGATGGAATTGAGAAGGACCGAGGCAGCCGGTCGGTCAGTTCAGCGAGATGTGCCAGTTTCGCAATCAACTCGGGAGTGAATTGCCCCGGTTCGAGACGCCACTTCCAGTTTCCGCCATCAGAACTGGGAACGTTCATGCGAGCTTCGCTTCCCAGCCCAAGCACGTCTTGCATCGGGATTAGCGCAAGATCGGCGACGGAGCTCTGCGCGGCGCGAATGAATGTCCAATGAACTCCGTCGTCGCAGCAACCAAGATAGGCCTCCGCATTGCTGCGTTCGTGATCGGCCGCGCCCGACTGAAACCACCCCACCGTCGTATCGTTATCGTGTGTGCCGGTATAGATTACTTTTCCTGCGGCACGATGTGGTAAATACATGTGCGCGCCTTCATCGCCAAAACCGAACTGCAACACGGCCATGCCTGGAATCTGCAGGCGCTCGCGAAGCGCATGAACCTCCGGAGTGATATAACCTAAGTCTTCGGCAAAAAATGGCAAACCGCCCAAGGCCTCGCGCAGTTTGTGAAATAAATCATCCCGTGGGCCATCCACCCATCGACCGTTGATCGCGGTCGGATCACTCGCAGGAATCTCCCAGAACTGATCAAAACCGCGGAAATGGTCGAGCCGGATGTAATCAGAATTGCGCGTTGCCCAGCGCAAACGCTGGACCCACCACTCGTAGCCCTGCGCCTTCATCACGTCCCAGCGGTAAAGAGGATTGCCCCAGCGCTGTCCCGTCTTGCTGAAGAAATCAGGTGGCACCCCGGAAACGACTTCCGATTCGAGATTTTCATTCAGCCGGAAAAGATCGCGATGCATCCATACGTCGGCGCTATCGTAATTCATGAAAATGGCGACGTCGCCGACAACCCGAACCCTCCGCTCCGCGCAGTAACGCCGTAATGCCTGCCACTGTTCGTAAAAAGCAAACTGCAGAGCGCTGCGAATTTTCAGATCGTCCGCTCGTTCTTTACGCGTTCGTTCCATTGCCGCGGGATCACGATGTGCCAGATCAGTCGGCCATTCGTTCCAACTGGCAAGTTTGTGGCGGGCGCGCAGCGAATCGAACAACACAAAATCATCGAGCCACCACGCATTTTCCGCGCAGAACCGCGCAAAGCGTTCCCGCGCTGCGGACGAAGCGGAGGCGAGGAAGCCGCGTCCTGCTTCAAAAAGCAGCGGCATCTTCGTGGCAAACACACGATCGTAAGCCACCGGATCGGAATCGGATGCAAGGTGAGCGATTTTTTCTTGATCAATCCAGCCGTGCGCGGCCAGCCTCTCCAGGCTGATCAGAAGCGGATTGCCGGCAAATGCAGAAATGGACGAGTACGGCGAGTTGCCGTAGCCCAGCGGACCAAGCGGCAGAACTTGCCATAATCCCTGGCACGCGGCGGCGAGAGAATCGACAAACGAATAAGCCGCAGGCCCTAAGTCACCAATCCCGCCGCGTGACGGCAGCGATGTTGGATGTAACAAAATTCCTGCGGCGCGAGGAAACGACATGCAGATCGATCACTATCTCGGAATTATCAGATTCCCGACTCGCTACCCGAACGGGTCAGAGTTTTCATTTCTTCCTGGTTGATTTTGATTTTTCCGGACTTCTGCATCTGATCGCGCAGGTTGGTAACGAATAGCCCGAACAATTCTTGTTCCTTACTCTGCAGAAGAGTGTCGCGAATCTGATCGCGCTTGGCGGTGAAATCCGCCTCGGAGGGCGCTTGCACCTCCTGCATCGCAATCACTACACCGTTGGCCCCACTGTTGATCGGTCCGCTGATATCTCCAGGCTTCATGCTGAAAGCGACCGCAGCCTGCCCCGTCATCGAGCCGATATCCGGAACCTGGCCGTCGGGAGCGATGAACTCGCTGGTTTTCATAGCGGCGCCCAGCTCTTTTGCAGCACGCTTCAAATCGTGATCCGCCTTGGCGCGATCGGAAAGTTCCTGAGTTTTCTGTGACAGCAGAACACTGGCGCGCTCGTTCTTAAATTCTTCTTCCACGCGGGTACGGATTTCGTCGAAAGTTGGCGTGGACTGCGGCTTGATGGCAAGCAAATCAAATACTGCCGAGCCCTGCGATGTGGGCGCCAGTTCAGGCCCAGACTTTTCAGAAGCCGTGAACACCGCGTCCATGAACTGAGGCGAGGGGCCTAGTCCTGGCACCATATCCTTGCGGCTGAAGAAATCCGACGTCACGACGGGCACACCTTTGGCGGCTGCAGCCGAGTCGAGTCCTTGCTTCTTCGCCTGCTGCAGCAAGTCATCCGCCTGTTGCTGAGCGATCTGCTGCGCCTTCTGT
>Ga0209006_10001021_pt1 | contig 25784 bp, 24 predicted proteins | sample JacPin_JW_Ref_O2_FD_188567 | JGI IMG/M metagenome (GOLD analysis project Ga0209006, IMG submission 188567) | Forest soil microbial communities from Algoma, Ontario, Canada - Jack Pine, Ontario site 1_JW_Ref_O2 (SPAdes) (version 2) | ecosystem: Environmental > Terrestrial > Soil > Boreal...
AAGACGCGCGCGCCACGCTGGTGGCTATCACCGACGCCGGGCGGGCGCTGCGGGCTGAGCAGCACCAGTCGGTGCACGAGCGCATGGCCGAACTGCTCGACAGGCTGTCGGCCGACGACCAGGCGACGCTGGCCTTGGCGATGCGCGTTGCTATGCCGCTGCTGCTGCAGCTGACCCCCGATGCCGCCGAACGCCCGCAGTCCGAGCCCGTGGCTGCGTCCTTGATCTCCTGACCCACCCTTTTAGGAGGTTCCGAAATGTCCACTGATATCGCACAGGAGCGGCTGACCGGCCGCCTCCAGGATCTGTTCGCCAGCGACCCGCGATTCGCCGCTGCCCGCCCCGACGCGGGGATCTCGGGCGCGAGTGAGTGGCCGGGTCTGCGGCAACTCGTCGGCTCACGACCGGGGTCGAACCGTCGGAGGTGTTCGACGCAGTGACGAACGAAATGTGTGGGTGTGTGCCCGCGGAGGGCGCCGGACTCTGGCGCTACGAGACCAGCGGCGAAATTAGCCTGGTGGCGGAGGCTTACCTGTCTGCTTCAGCGCCGGTGAAGTGGCCGGTGGGCACTCGAACACCGATCGCGGGCAACACCCTCGCATCTATGGTGCAGCGCACCGGCGGGCCCGCTCGGATGGACAGCTACGAGAACGTCGCCGGGGACATCGCCGCACACGTGCGCGCGGTGGGCATCCGGGCTGCGGTGGGCGTCCCGGTCATCGTCGATGGACGCGTGTGGGGCATGGCGGCTTTCGGTTCGGGACGACCCGACCCCATGCCGGCCGACACCGAGGCCCGCATCAGCCGCGTCGCCGAACTTGTCGCGAGTGCCGTGCTGGCCGGGTACCACGAGGAGCGGAAACGGCAGCTACTCGCTGAGGCGTCACAACGATCGAACGTGATCGACTCTCTACTTGCGGGACGAGCCGTCGACGAGTGGAGTCTGTGCGAGGTCGCCGGCTCCCTGCGGCTGCCGATCAATGGTCCTTTTGTGGTCATCGCCGCCCACGTTCCCGCCGGGGGTGATGAGCCGCTCCCCGAGATCGAGTCGAAGCTGCGCAGCCTTGACATATTTTCAGCGTGGCGGCTATGGCCTGACTTGCAGGTCGGGATCGTCCACGTCGAGTCCGACCAAAAACTCGACATGGTCGTTGCCCTGCTGTCTCGGATGACAACGGCGCAGGTGGGTGTCAGCGCGGCCTTCGAGGATCTGGGCGAAACGCCACGAGCACTGCACGTGGCAAGAGTGATGCTGCGGGGTCCGGCCGACTCCACGTCCTCGGTCGCTGTGTTCGACGGCTCCATCCTGGCCACCGCTGCAGTCAGCGCGCCGGAGGCGATGGTCAAAACGGTCGGCACTGTGTTGGGCGGTTTCGGCGATCTTCCCGATAGGGATCGGGAGATGCTTTTCGACACGTTTCGGGTGTGGCAGGACAACGATGCGTCGGTGCGCGGTGCGGCTGAGGTACTTATTTGCCACCCGAACACGGTCCGCCACCGGTTGCGTCGAATCGAAAAACGTACCGGCCGATCCCTCTCGCGGCCAAGGGATGTCGCCGAACTGTGTTTGGCTTTCGAAGTACACCGCCGTCTCATGTAGCCGAACCGATTGACACTCACCAGCGCTGTCGTCATTGGTTCCGTCCGCTCAACCCGTCAATTTCGTCCACGCCACCCGCGGCTATCTGGCTGCCGTACCCGAGCTCGTAATCGTCGTCCCCGCCACCACGCGAGATCGCGATTGGGCGCACCATGTCCGGCTCACCGGGCCGCGACTTCGGCTGCTGAAACCGACATGGGCGATGACCGAACAGCCCCGCACGATCAGCCACACACGAATCACCGGTAGCGTCGAGCCAGACTGTATGCGCCAGATTGGGCGCTGGCTCGACGACTTCCTGCATCACCCGTCGTAACTCGCACCTCCTCAACACGCACCGTTACGATTTCGCCGAGAAGGTCGAAGTGTCGCGCCAGACGTTGCATGCATGCCTGGCGCGCTGTGAGGCCAATTCAACCGCAACGGTGCATAGTTAGCCGAGGTGTTGGACGTGCGCTGGAACTGGCAATTTCGTCGGTCTGCCTCTTGCTGCTGGTGGCCGGGTGCGGGTCGGAATCTCTGAAAAATTTCCTCAGATCTTCGACATCGTCTTGGCCGACGACTACGAAACGTCGAAATGCCAATGGCGCGACGAGGAGAACTACGACACCACCATCCTCGAACCTCTCGGACAGCGGTACGAACCGGGTCGGGCGCCTCCCGGTGACACCGGCGGTGGCACCAATACGCAGAGGTATAAGGCGGCACGTTCGGGAATAGTGCATGTCACACTCGACCAGCAGGACAACGCGAATCCACCGCACGTCGCTCGGCGATTTGCGCTCGATGTCACAGTGCGTTAGTCAGCCCCCGCCGACCGGCGGGCAGAATCATCAGAATCTCTTCACTGTCGACCCTCACGCCGGCCAGCATCTCCTCCAAGGTGCTGAAGTCGTAACCGGTGGTGGCGTCGGGGGCGATCTCGGTGATGAACGTGGTCGCGCCGGCGGCGCGGTAGCCCTCAGCGCTGGGCACGCCGAACCAGTGCGTTGACACGGGTCGCGGTCAGGTGTGATAGTGCTGATTGTCAATTGAAAACGATGTTCTCGATTGCTTTTGGTTGGCCGAACCTAGGTGGAACGGAGCACGCATGGGCGATGACCAGGTTGCATTGGCATGGAAGAACCCCATGGCATGGCTGCCGCACTCGATCGCGGAAGCCGCGCTCTCGGCGGGGGATGGTGAGAAGGCCGAGCTGCCCGCCGCATGGGCACATCTGCTGGAGCGGCTGCGCGCGGCCGAGCAACTCGTCCTGTCCACGCCGGTCAATAAGAACCGCATCGACTACGCGTCGGGGATGCGGCATCTGTTGGTGTTGTTGGCCGTGGGCGTCGACATGGCGCTGCGGGTCGATCCCGACCCGGTTCTGGCCGTCAACCGCGCCAGCATGGACGACATCGTCACCTGGGGCATGGAGTGCCCGGATTGCGTTTATATGAACGCAAGCCTGCATGCCGGGGAGACCTATCGACTGTTCGGCAGCCGGGGGACTGCCCGATACGTCGGCCTGCAGACCATGGACGGCATCGCGGCGACCACCAACTATCTCGTCGACGATCTCGAGGTCGGCGCCGACGGGAACTTCGAGGCGATCCTGTCGGCTGACGAGCACGACGGCAATTGGCTTCGCCTGGCGGGTGACCATCCGACGCTGACAGTGCGGAATTTTTTCTATGACTGGGACACCGAGGTACCGGCGTCGCTGCAGATCGAGCGTGTGGGTGACAAAGTCGAGTCCCAGCATCGCTCCGTGGACCTGGATGTCTCTGTGTCACGCCAGTTTTACGCGCTGGGCGAGTTCGTTTATGACAACCTGAAGTTCTTCCTCGACTTCGGTGCTATGCCGCCAGCCAATGGCTTCGTGCCACCGATGGACATGACCGAGATGGGTGCAGCCGCCGAAAACCGCCCTGTCATTGGACGATTCGAGCTCAAACCTCATGAGGCGCTGATCCTCGAGCTCGAGCCGCCCAAGGGTGTCTACTGGAGCATCTCGTTGGGCAATCCGTGGTTGGAGACGATTCACTACGGACGTCATCAGTCCAGTCTCAACGGGTACCAGGCGGTCATCGACTCCGACGGGATTCTGCGCGTCGTCATCTCCTCGAGAGATCCGGGGGTGGCGAATTGGCTGGACTCCGCAGGGCATAGCAACGGCGCGATGTTGTTGCGCTGCGTGCGAACGGAAACCGCCCCCGTGCCGAGTTCGCGTGTCGTGAAGTTCGACGATGTTGCGTCGGCGTTGCCGGCCGATACCGCGATGACCACTCCCGATGAGCGAGCAAAGGTCATCGAGGCGCGTCGCCGTGCCGTACACGAAAGGTTCTACAGATGAGCTTTTCCGCTGACCAGCTCGAGAACGGCGCGTGCAGCGCGACCGGGCTCGGCGACTTCGGCTCGCCCTACTATCGCGAGGGTCTTGAACGGACGGTCGAGGCGTTGAACGACGAAGCCGAGCTCAACGAGCTCGGCCGGGTCATGCAGCACGCGACCATCAGTAACGCCTTGATGCAGCGACTAAAGATTGTCGATGCTTACAAGCAGCATCCCGAGATCGCCGACGAAATCGTTGAGGGGCCGGTCGTCGTCCTCGGACTGCCGCGCACGGGTACCACGGCGCTGAGTCAACTGGTCGCCGCCGATCCCCAGTTCAGGTCGTTGCGCACGTGGGAGTCGCAGGCACCCACGCCTCCTCCCGAAGCAGCCACTCAGCACAGCGACCCGAGGATCGCGCAGGCCGCCGACGGCATCGCGATGATCGAACAGATGTTTCCCGATTTTCGGGCCACCGTGAATTCGGAGGCCGAGGCGGCAACGGAGTGCCAGGACCTGATGGGCATGAGCTTCCGCACTTTTCATTTCGACGGTGTCGTGCGCGTCCCGGGCTACGTCGAGTGGTTGATGCGGAGCGATATGCGCGAGACCTACGTCTTTCACAGGGATGTGCTCAAGCTCCTGCAGTGGCACTGTAAACCGAACCTGTGGCATTTGCGCACCCCCGTGCATATGTTCGCGCTCGAGGCATTCGTCGAGGCGTATCCGAACGCCAAATTCCTGTGGAGTCATCGCGATCCGGCGAAAGTGCTGGGGTCGGTGTGCAGCCTCATCGCCTATATCCGCAGTTGGAGCAGCGACCGCAAGGATCCTGAGGAACTCGGCGCCGAACAGCTGGCGTGGTGGGCCGAGGGGACGCGACGTGCGATGGCCTTCCGCCAGAAGTTCGGTGACGAGCGGTTCGTTGACGTGTCGTTCGCTGACCTGCAGACCGACCCGGTCAACACGGTTGCGGCCGGTTACCAGCAGCTCGGTCTAACGTTCACCGATTCGGCACGGGCAAGGGTTCGCGAGTGGGCCGATTCGCACAAACCCGGTCATCGCGGTACCCATACCTACGACCTGACCGACTACGGGCTGACCCCGGACCAGGTACGCGAGGCGTTCGGTGACTACATCGCCGCCTATGACGCGACGGCCTGATCGCCGACGTCACAACGCGAGGGATACGACATGGAAATCAGCAGGTCGGGCGGGCGTAAGAAGCTCGAGCCGGACCCGCTTTTACGCCTCGCGATCTTGTCAGCTGCGTCGAAAATCATTCGCGAGGACGGAGTTCGGGCGCTCAGTATCGCCGAGGTGCTCAGCCGATCGCAGTTGAGTACCCGAGCGTTCTATCGACACTTCGAGTCCAAGGACCAGCTGGTCTCGGCGGTATTCCTGGAGATGGCACGCGTTGAGACGATGCGGCTTCGGCAGCGGATGGCGGTCGGACCCGACCCGATTCGTGCCGTGGCAGCGTGGACGGACGGGCGCCTGGACCTGGCCTTCAACGACGAGATCCGCTCGGATCTGCGCCAGATGTCGCTCGAGGCGCAGTCCCAGATGTTCGTGGCTCCCGAACTCGTCGGCCCCGCTTACCGAGAGATCCTGCGCCCACTCACCGAACAACTCGAGCGCGGAAGGGATCTCGGAGTGTTCACCGACATCGATCCCGACAACGAGGCCCTCTCGATACACGGGGTTGTGTGGGCCAACGTCGAACGGCACTGGGCGACCGGCCGCTGCGAGCCCAGCGATATCCGGGAACGCGTACAGCGCTTCTGCCTACGTGGCCTCGGGGTCGCCCCCGAAACGATCACCGCCGTACTCGATGAACGGACTCGTTCAACCAGATAGGGGAGACCATGGACCTGGGTTTGGCCGGCGCAACCGCCGTCGTTACCGGTGGGAGCAAGGGTATGGGGCTGGCGATCGCTGAAACGCTGGCCGCCGAGGGGGCTCGTGTCGCGGTGATGGCGAGGAGTCGTGCAGCCCTCGATGCCGCCACGAAGTCCGTGCTGGCGGCCGGTGCCCCCGATGCCGTGGGCATCAGCGTGGACATGTCCGACGCCGATTCCATCGCTGCGGGTTTCGAGGTCGTGCGTCAGAGGTGGGGTGCGCTCAACAGTTTGGTGCACACGATCGGACCCGGCGATGGTTATTTCGAGGAGATGGACGACGCGCAGTGGGATACCGCGTTTGCACTCGGCACCATGTCGGGGGTGCGTTCGATTCGTGCTGCGCTTCCGATGCTGCGAGCCGCCGAGTGGGCCCGCATCGTCACCCTTTCCGCACACTCCATTCAGCGTCAGAACCCGCGGATTGTCGCTTACACCGCGTCGAAAGCGGCGTTGAGTAGCGTCACCAAGAACTTGTCGAAAGGCCTTGCCAAGGACGGGATCCTGGTCAACTGCGTGTGCCCCGGCACCATCGTCACCGCCAGCTTCACCGAGAACCTGAAGGAGATTCTGGCGGCCGACGGCCTCGACGCGACGGATCCAGTCGACGTAATGACCTGGATCGACAACAATTTTCATCAGCCGTGTGACCTCGGCCGCGCCGGCCTGCCAGGAGAGGTCGCCTCCATCGCCACATATCTGGCGTCTCGGCGAAATGGCTACGTCACCGGAGCTACGGTCAACGTAGACGGCGGCAGCGACTTCATTTGAGCTTCATCGAGAACCGCCGAGTACCGCTTCACATCGCGGAGTCCACCTGATCGGGGGAGTATTCGATGACGGGGGTCGAGTCGCCGTACACGTCGAGAGTGTGGATGAAACGGTGTAGTCCCATGGCTGAGGCGCAGGTGAATCCGAGTTCGATGATTTGTGCGGCGGTGTAGTGCTCGCCCAACCGCTTGTAGAACTCGTCGTCGATGGCATGGTGGTCGCTGGACAGCAGGTCGAGGAATTCCACGGCCAGTCGTTCCTGCGCGGTCAAGGCGCCGTGCGCCGGTTCGAGCAGACACGCAACGTCCTCATCGGTGATCGAATCGTGCTTGCGTGATTGGCTGCAGGGTTGGCATTCGCCAAGCTGGGCGCTGCGTATCCGCAACAGTTCCAATATCCGGCCGCCGAGCAGCGTGTCAGCACCTAGGTGGGTTCTGGCCATATCTACCTGCGCGAGCTGGGCACTGCGATAAGCGAAGATCTGCAACGGTACGGGTGTGGCATAGAGGCCGTCAGCAAGTCCCGCCTCCACGATTCGTCGTGACTGCGAGCTCAACTCTTCGATCGGGATCGGTGCGATGCGCGGCATGAGTCAAATGCTAGTCGGTCCGAGCGCGTAGGCGCCGGTGTCCGGATGGTGGTACCAGCCGCTGGAGGCTTGGGTGCCGCCGTCGACATGGATCGTCTGTCCAGTGATGTAGCTGGACAGATCGGACGCGAGAAACACTGCTGCGCCTGCCATCTCGTCGACGTGGCCAGCGCGCCCCATCGGAACCGTGAGGCCGAACCGCTCCTCGGATCCCGGCGGCGCGATTTGCATGATCCCTTCCGTCAGGGTGATATCGGGAGCCAGGGCGTTGACCCGAATGCCATGCGGGGCTAGTTCGAGGGCTGCGGTCTTGGTGTAGTTGATGACCCCGGCCTTGGCCGCCGCGTATGTCGCGAAACCAGGTGCGGCGCGGACACCTTCGATCGATGTGACACTGATGATGCTGCCCGACAGCTCCTGGTCGACGAGGCCGCGGGCCACTCGCTGGGTGCACAGGTAGACGTGACGCAGGTTCGACTTGTAGAGCGCGTCCCAACCGTTCTCGCTGGTGTCGAGGATCCCCGACCAGAAGACTCCTCCGGCGTTATTGACCAGGATCGTAACTGGCCCGAGTTCGGCGACGGTCTGCGTGAGCGCGGCGTCGACCGCGGCGCTGTCCCGGACGTCGGTGGGAATGCCCAGCGCGCCGATCTCCTCGGCGGCAGATGCGCAGGACTCGGGGTTGCGTTCCCAGATCGCCACCTTTGCGCCGAATGCCTTCAGTCCCGCTGCGATGCCCCGGCCGATGCCGGCGCCAGCGCCGGTGACGACTGCGATGCGGTCCGTCAGAAGAATGTTCGAGGGATCGAGTGTCATGAATCAAGCATAGAATATTGGCAGCTCAGATGTTACGGTATTTACTACATATGTTCTATATGTAATATGCGGAGAGGACTCCAACGATGGCCGGCACGATCTTCGTTACTGGCGCCACCGGGCAGACTGGCGGCAACGTTTGCGAGCAGCTGATCGCGCGCGGTGACCACGTTCGCGCGCTGGTTCGCAACCCGGACGAGGCCGCGGCGCTGGCCGGGATTGGTGTCGAACTGGTCAAGGGCGACATCAGGGATGCCGACGATGTGCTTCGCGCGGCCAAGAGCGCCGAGGCGGCCATCCACTGTGCGGCATTGCTGGGTGGGGCGAGCCAGGACCTCGAAGACTTCAGGGCCGTCAACATGGTTGGTACCACCAACGTGCTGGATGCGGCGGAGGCCCACGGCATGCGTCGGGTGGTCGCCCTGAGCACAGCCACCTTCTTCAACCTCAATACCGACGTCGACTTCGAAGAGGCGCCCGTCCTCGAGGACCCGCCGCGCGACCCCTACACCGTCACCAAGCTCGCCGCATTTCTGGACGCCCACAAGCGCGCTGCTGCAGGCGAGGACGTACTCACATGCCACCCCGGCGCGATCTTCGGTCCCGGCTTGGTCGTGGAGAGGGCCCTGCACCGCACCAGCTTCAACCGAGTGCTGCTGGCCGGCATGCGCGGAAAGATCAAGCGCTATCTTGCTTTTCCGGTGACCTGGGTAGCGGGGGCGGACGTCGCGAAGGGTTCTATTGCGGCCCTAGATCGCGGTGCGGCCGGTGAGCGCTACCTGTTGGTCGGGCAGTCGGGGGACACTGTCAGCACCGCTGGGGGTATCAACCGTGCCTGCGAGATCGCCGGCATCGACCATCGTGTCGAAGATCTCGACTACCGCTCCGACCCCGAGGCATTGACCGCCGAGTTCGGGCCCACCCTCATGGCCATCGCCGAAGCCGCCGCCAAGGCCGTGCGCAAGCCCAGAACAAACGACAACCTCACCACCCGGCGCCTCGGCTACGACCCGATGTCGTTCGACGACGGCCTACGTGTGCTGATCCCGTGGCTGCGAAAACTCGGCCGGCTCAACTAATTCCGACATGTCGATTGCCGAACCGCGCCGATCCGGCTCAGATCACGGAGACCTGGCCGATCGGATCCTCGACGCGGCCCGGCGGCTAGTACTGGCCACAGGCGCCCGGAAGTTGTCCCTCTCCGATGTGGCGACCCTGGCCGGCGTCTCGCGGCCCACCATCTACCGCTACTTCGTATCCAAAGAGGACCTGATCGATGCGCTGGGAAAGCATGAGCGCCGGCGCTTCAACGCGGCATTGGACATGGCGATGTCGGGGGTCACCGGAGTCGCGCGACTGGAAGCCGCGGTCGACGTCGTTGCGACTTTCGTCGAGGATCAACCGCCCGGACGGTCGCTGGACCTTGAGCCCGGTTTTGCGCACGGGCAGATGGCGCAAGCGTTACCGATGATCACCGAAGGGCTAGTGGTGGTTCTGCAGCAGTGCGCCCGCGAAGACGGCTTCGCTGCCGCGGTCGTGCCCCGCGATCGCGCCGGCGCGATCGCACGAACCGCATTGAGCCACTACATATTTCCCGATACTGACCCCACGGCGGCCCGCAGGCAGATCCGGGCCGCCGCGGGCCTACCCGGCGACTGACCCGACGGCAATCGCTCATAGCGTCAGCCCGCGTCAGAGGCGCTCGATCCCGTCGTCCTCGAGCGCAAGGGTGTTGATCGCGGGAACCGAGTCGGCCATCAGTGCTGCGAGGGCATGCCCGGGCGGCATCTGGATGGCGCACGTCGCCCCCAGTTCGCCCATGAGGCGGACGGAGTCGTACCACTGCACAGGTCGCGCGACCGCCTGGGCGAGATCATCAAGGACGGCGGCAGAGTCAGCGCGGACACGGCGCCCTCCGGTGTTGGTCAGGTAGGCGACTCGCTGCGTCCGACGCGGGACGCGCGCCAGACGTGCGGCCATCCGCGCGGCAGTGGGCTTTTGTAGCGGGCAGTGGGACGCGATTGTCACGTCGAGGGTGTCCCACCGACGTGCGCCGCCCCGCCGGGACGCGTCCTTGGCCCGCTCGAGGCCTGCGATGGTGCCAGACAGGACAATCTGGTCGGCGGAGTTGATGTTGGCGACCCACACCGGGTCATCGGGGGTACCGACGCGGTCGGCGAGTGCTCGGACCGCAGGAGCCCGCAGGCCGATGACGGCTGCCATTCCCCATCGACGACCCGCGCCGACCTGTTGCATGAGATCTCCGCGCAGTTGGACCGCGGCCATCGCCTCCGGGAGTGTGAGCACGCCGGCGGTAACCGCGGCGGTAAAGGCGCCGAGTGAGTGTCCGGCGACGAAGTTCGGTGCGAGGTGGTGGTCGTCGGTCAGGGTCCGGGCTGCCGCCACACCCGTAATCAAGAGCGCGAGTTGAACATTGGTAGTCGACTGCAGTGCCTCCGCGGAGTCTAGGTCGTCGAGCCCGGCCGGCCAGCGGGTGTGGTCGAGTGCGGTCGAGGCCTCATCGAGTGAGTCGGTCGCCGCGGGAGACGCGGGCAGTGCGCGCAGCATGCCGGGCCGCTGAGAGCCCTGACCCGGGTAGAGGAATGCCAGGCTCATGCCGCTCGCGAGCAGGGGGTCGGGATGAGCCGCGGTCCGGTCGGGGTGCGCAGTAGCACCTCGCGTGCACCGGAAGCGAGTTCACCCAGCGCCAACGCGCCGCTATCGGTTTCGATCTGACAGTCGACGCGCGCGGGCAATCGTTGCAGGGCACAATACAGACGGCAGAGCGCGGCCCGCGCCGGCAGACCGTCGGGACGGAGCAGCAGATCCAAATCGCTGCTCTCCGTCACCGTCGGCGCGCCGCTTGCCAATTCGAAGCCGACACTGCCGGTCGGTCCCCAGGGCAGGCCAGCTCCGTTGAGCAGCACTGCCGCGCCTTTCAGCGCCCGAGCCGCCGGTACATCCTCTTTCAGAGCCGAGCCGCGAGCCACAAGGGCCTCTGGTGCCAGCACCTTCATGACCGCCGTGTCGGGGATCTCCATCGCGAATCGTTGTGTCCGTCCTGCGCCGCGGACGCCGACACCGATCCGGCCCACGGACGCGTAGGACCTTCGCACGACGACCCAGGGGACGGCGCCCAGAGCCGCCGACACCCAGAAGGGAGCGGACCTTGGCACGACGTCCAGTGGTTGGGCGAGCCGCAGCAGGTCGTGGGGGCGCAGTTGAGTCAGCTCGACCATTGTTCGGCCAAAACATCGCGCACGTTGCGGGAGGCCGCGCGGGCCTTGACGGCGGCGTCCGTTTCGAGCCGGTTGGACAGATCACGCGGTCCCCGCCGCGCGGATGAAATCGCCGCCGTGACGGCCAGACCCACCGCCGCTTTGTCGGCGGCAGTGGGTGCGTCGGCATCCTGGACCGCCAAAAGGCCGTCGCAAAACCCTAACTGGGCCCAATCGCGGACGTCATAGCTGATCGGCAGCACAGTCGTGCCGAGCTTATCGAGCTCTGCGACGGTACGCAGGGTGATGCGGGCAGCGGCGTCCTTGTGCATCGCGTGGATCTCCACACCGGGATCGTTGAGGGCAAGGATCTGCTGCGCCTGCAGACCGTGTGCAAGGAATCCACCGGACAGTGCCTGGCCGACGACGACCGCGACGATCGGGTGCCCGGCCGTGCGGGCGGAAGCGTAGGCGTCGACGGCGGCGGCGATGGTCTGGTGCAGCCCGGCCAATTCCTCGACGCGGCCGTAGGCCTGGCTGGGCAGGTCGACCACCGCGACGATGGCCCGCCGCCGCGCGGTGGAGGCGTCCTCGGCGATCGTCTGACGGATCGTTTGGGCCAATGCCAGGCTCTCGGTCAATCCGACCTCGCCGGCGCGGGCGCGGTGGAACGGATTGTCCGGATCTGGCACGACCGCCAGGTAGACGGCGTCGTCGGTGTCGGCGCGCAGGACCGAGGCGATAACAGGTGTCGGCTCGATGCCTGCGAGCGCCGTCAGCCATGTGCGGCCCCGGCTGGCGGTGCCGGTGGGTGGGGGCCGCCGCCGGCGATCAACATCGACGGGTGCGTGGTCGTGGCTCCATAAGGCGCGCAGCTCGTGCGGACTGGGCGGGTTGGCCGGGTCGAGCGCAGCCAGCCTCGAGGCGATCAGATCGATGCGTTCGCTGCGGTGCTGACCGGCTGCGCGCACGCCGCCGGCGAGAGCTTCACGGACCGCGGCGCGCAGCGCGTCGGCATCGTCGGGGACAAGGGTGTCGGCCAGCCCGATTGCGTGCCGTTGCTCGCCGCCGTCGATGGCCCAAATCAGTGCCCGGTCGGAGGAATCGAATTCCGCCACACCGGCTTCCTGTTCGATGACGGCGGGGCCGTTGAGCCCGATGCGGCCCTGCGGGGTGATTATCAGGTGGGTACACAAACCGGCTGAGATGCTGTCGCCGCCGAAACAGCCGAGCTCCCCTGCAATCAGCCCGACCACCGGGGCTAGCGGGCGCAGTTCCATTATGGCGGAACAGAGTTCGGCTACCGCGTTTAGACCCAGGTTGGCTTCTTGCAGTCGCACGCCCCCCGTCTCCATCAACAGCAGCGCGGCCGTCGGTGTACCCGCCCGGCAGTCCGCTGCCGCCAGCCGCAGCGCTTGACTGATTTTGGCGCCGGAGACCTCGCCAGTGCCGCCGCCCTGAAAACCTTGCTCCACTGAGGCGACCACCACGGCGTGGCCGTCGACGGTGCCACGCGCGATGACCACGCCGTCGTCAGACTGCGGCACAATGCCTTGCGGCTCAAGCCATGGGGATTCGAGCCGGTCGAACGGGCCGCACAGCACCCGCGTCGAGCCGGGGTCGAGTAGTGCCCCAGCGCGGGTGAGTGCGTCGTATTCGAGGAAGCTGCGGCGGGTGAGGATGTGCTGCCAGTCGGTGGCGGTTGTCATGGCTTCTCCTCGGAGTCAGCGCCGGTGGCTGCTTCGGCTGCTTGTTGCAGGCGCAGCGTCACCACACCCGGGGTGGCGCCGAAGTCGTTGAGTTCCCAACGGCCTGATAACGGCGTGCGGGCGAAGAAGCGCGACAGGACGTCGTGCCACACCGTGTCGAATCCGTCGACGCTGGTGCGCACGCGCACGTCGGCGTGGCTGGTGCCCTCGGCTGGCAGATCGAGCAGGATCTCCAGGTCACCTGAGGCGACTACACCGATGTGCACGCGCCGTGGCGGTGTTCTGTCGGCCCGAAATTGATACGTCAGTGTTTGCATAGTGTTCGTGACTCCCTTCGATGGGTGACAAGCGAGTCGAGAAATAGTGCGGCAGAAAGTAGATCGCCGCTGCCGCCGGGGGACAGCCGTCGTGTGCGGGCGAGGTCGTCGAGCCACATCAGCCGGCAGCGGCCGGCCGGGCTGGCGCTGCCCCCGGCGGCGAGAACCTCTGCCGCGCCCCGCCGGATCGCCGTAAGCCCCGCCGCGCCGCCCCGGTGCAGCAGGCAGGTGTCCTGCAGATGGGTCATCACCGCCAGCAGTGCGTCCAGGCGCGCGGTCGTCTCGTCCGCGCCGCGGGCCCGGGCCCGGCGCAGCGTTGGCAGGGCATGTCCGACGACATGGGGAAAGCCGTTCTGCGCCTCACCCACCGCTCCGCCCGCGCCGTAGCGCCTGCGCGCCACCGCACCGTTCGAGTCGCTCGGGCCCGGCATAGCCAGATCGGGTTGGCTCGCCAACGCAGCCGCAAATCGTATGGCGGCGTGAATATCTCGATGCCGGGCCGCGCCAGCGGCGAGCAGACCCAAACACCACAGCGCGCCGCGATGGGTGTTGACGCCGGCGGTCACGGCGAGCATCCGACGCTCGGTGCTACGGCCGATAACCCCCACTCGAGCCCGTAGTGCCAGGTCCACGGGCAGTTCCTGCGCGGCGCTGGCACATTCGGCGAAGCCCGCGCGCAGTGCGTCGGCCGACGCCAACAACATGTCGAGATCCATATCGGTGTGGGCGCCGCGGCCTCGTCGGTCCACCAGCCCCGGCTTCGGTGTGAGGTCAGCTTCGGCGCGCAACGCCGCCACGGCGAGGTCGGCGATCGCGGTTGCGGTGAGCGGCGCGGCATCGCCGAGCAGTGGCTCGAACGGGGTTTCGGCGACGAGCATGACGCTCACCAGTCCCGAAATTGCGCTGGCGGGTCGTACAGGCCGCCGGACCAGGCGACCAGGTCCGCGATACTGCGGGCGGCAAGCAGGGAGCGGTTGGCGAGCCGGACCTCCACCCCCAGATCTTCCGGAAAGGCGACCAGCCCGTCCCGACGTAGCCGCTCGGTCTGCTTTTCGTCCGACCGCCGTCCGATCGGGGTGACTCCGGCTATCGCTGCGAGCGCGGCACGCCGGTCAGCCAGGCTCGGCGCCTTGTACAGATAGGCGACACCCTCCTCGGTGACCACGTGCGAGACGTCGTCGCCGTAGATCATCACCGGCGCTACTGGCATGCCGGCCGCCTTGCCGACGTCGACGGCATCCAATGTCTCTACGAAGGTCGGCGTCCCGCCCTTCTGGAAGGTCTGCGCGATCTGCACCACGAGCTTGCGTCCGCGCAGGATCGGATCCTCCCCGTGCAGCATGCTCAGCCACGCTCGAGAGGCGTGCCGGCGACCGTGTGGGTCGTGGCCCATGTTGGGTGCACCGCCGAAACCCGACAGCCGCCCATCGGTGACGGTGGATGAGTTTGCCTCGCCGTCGATCTGCAGCGACGAGCCGATGAACATGTCGATCGCGTACTGGCCGGCCAACTGGCACAGCACCCGGTTGGAGCGCAGCGACCCGTCCCGACCGGTGAAGAAGATGTCCGGCCGTGCGGAGGTGTAGCGGTCCGTGCCCGGTTCGCCGCCGAAGGAGTGCACCGACTCCACCCAGCCCGATTCGATCGCCGGAATCAATGTGGGGTGCGGGTTGAGCGTCCAATGCCGGGCGATCTTGCCACGCAGGCCCAGGCGTTCGCCGTAGGTCGGCAGAATCAATTCGATCGCCGCAGTGTTGAAGCCGACCCCGTGATTGAGCGAGACCACGTGATGGCGTTCATACACACCGCGCAGCGCGATCATCGCCTGCAGGATTTCCACATCACCGATGTGTCGAGGGTCGCGTGTGAACAGCGGTTCGATCGCGAACGGCCGATCCCCGGCCACCACCAGATCCACCCAATCACCCGGAATATCGATCCGGGGCAAATCGGTTGCGTCGTTGACGATCTCGTTCACCTGCACCAGCACAACCCCGTCCCGGAAGGCCACGGCCTCGGCGATCGTGGGTGTGTCCTCGGTGTTGGGGCCGGTGTAGAGATTCCCGTCACGGTCAGCCTTCTCGGCGCACACCAGCGCCAGGTCCGGGGTGAGATCGGTTAACATCCGCGCGTAGAGCTCCACGTAGGTGTGGATCGCCCCGATGCTCACCGTGCCGTCGTCGACCAGCTGCGCAATGCGCACGCTCTGAGGGCCCGCATACGCCAGATCAAGCTTGTCGGCGATGCCGTTCTCGAACAGGTCGAGATGCTCCGGCCGCGACACCGACCCAATCAGCATGTGCAGGCCATGCACGCGCTGCGGGTCGCATTGCGCCAGTGTTCTGGACAAGAAGTCCGCCTGCTTTTGGTTATCGCCCTCCAGCGCCACCCGGTCACCTGGCCGCAGCAGTGCCTCGAACACATCTCGGAGCCGCCGCCCATCGACTAACTTGCCGTCGCAGAACGCCGATACCGCGGTAACCCTGTCCGCCTTGGCTTTCCGGCGACGATCCCAAGTCCGCGACCCACCTAGAACCGGCGTGACCATGGGCTTGCTCATTCGGAATCCGCTCCTGTCATCGTCGCTAGGAGGCGTCTCACAGTTACGAGCAAGGATTGCGGTTAAATCGGACCCGGTCCTCCCGGATGTCCCCCTTCTTCAGTACTGGTCACCCGGTATCGATGGTGGCTGCTAGCTGCAAATGACGGCCAAGCACACGCTGAGCCCGTAGATCTTCATCTGGCCTTGACGGCGCCTTTAGGCCATCAAGCGAACGGGTGCTCCCGCCTGGAAGGCGGCGATGTCCTCGACGGAGAGAGCCGGCAGGCTGGTGCATGGTCGGTATCCAGTCAACGCGCACAGCCGCGGACTCCCTGAGCACGGCGTGGCTCCGGTGACCGCTGGTGCGCGGCAACCTGCCGTAGACCGATGGATACTCCAGTGCGGCGATCGACGGGTCGACTTCTTTCTTGTCCTCGACGGTTTCGTCGAGGTCTATCTGTCGCGCGGCAACGCCCAGCACGTGATGTATGTGCACGGGCGGCAGCAGTTCACCGGCGAGCTCAATATCTTCAACGCGCGTGCGGTCCTCGTCGGCGGCCGCATGCGCGCTCAAGCCGGATCGGCCGCGCGCGGTCGGGCGGGGGGTACCGCCGCCAGAAGCGTGCGGGTGTACGGATGCTCGGGTGAGGCGAAGAGATCTGCGGCGGGCCGGTATTCGACCGCCTCGCCCGCCCGCATGACGAGCACGTCATGGCTCATCCGCTGCACGATCGCGAGGTCGTGGGCGATGAAGAGGTAGGTGAGGCGGAGATCGCATTGCAGCTGGGTGAGCAGATCGAGTACGCGCGCCTGTACCGAGACATCCAGTGAGGCCGTCGATTCGTCGAGAATGAGGAGCTCAGGTTCGGCGGCGAGCGCACGAGCGATACTCACCCGCTGGCGCTGCCCCCCCGAGAGCTCATGCGGGTACCGCGAAGCGAACGATGCAGGCAGACCGACCAAGTCGAGCAGCTCGGCCACCCGTGACTGGCGCCCCCGCTTTCCCTTCGCAAGCCGGTGCACGAACAGCGGCTCGGCAATCGCCAGTCCAACGCGGGTGCGCGAGTTAAGCGACGAGAACGGATCCTGGAACACCAGGCTGATCCGCCTGCGTAATGCCTTCTCCTCGGCCCTCGGGACGCCGAACACATCGGTTCCCCCCATCGTTGCGGTACCGGCGTCCGGCTTGACCAGTCCGGTGAGGGCGGCTGCCACGGTTGACTTGCCCGAACCCGATTCGCCAACCAGACCGAGCGTCGTTGCGCGTCGGATCGAGAACGAGACGTCGCGCACCGCATGGACGATCGACTTGCCGATCGGCGTCGTCACCGGGAAGCGGACATCGAGTCCGTCGACGTCCAACAGCACCGGGGCATCCGCCGGCGGCGGCGGCCCGGGGCCGCCTATGAGCGGCCGGGCCTCGAGGAGCTGCTTTGTGTAGCGGTGCTGCGGTCGATCGAATACGTCGAGAATTGGCGACTGCTCCACCGCCTCGCCGTCCCGCATCACCGTCACGTCGTCGGCGACCTGTCCGATCACCCCGAGGTCGTGGCTGATCCAGATCACCGCGGTGCCAAAGTCGCGCTGCAGATTGCGAATCAGGTCGATGATCTGCGCCTGCGTCGTCACGTCCAGCGAGGTGGTCGGCTCGTCGGCGATCAGCAACTCCGGGTCGCACGCCAGGGCGATCGCGATCATCACACGTTGCCGCTGTCCACCCGACAGCTGGTGCGGGTAACTGTGCAGGCGTGCCTCGGGATCGGGCAGGCCCACCGCGTCCAGGAGCTCTAGCGCCCGTGCCCGCGCTTGTCGCCGGGTCAGACCGCGGTGCGTCCGGAGTGACTCTGTGATTTGCCGCTCGAGCGTGAGCAGCGGGTTCAGCGACGTCCCCGGGTCTTGGAACACGAAACCGATCCGGCTGCCGTGAATGGTGCGCAGCAGCCTGCCGGAAGCTCCGAGGAGCTGGGTAGGCGCCGAATCCCCCGCAGCGGCAAGCACACTCGTCCCGGTCACGACGGAGCCCGGGGCGTCCAGCAGTCCGGTCGCAGCCAGCACGGTCATCGACTTGCCGGATCCGGATTCGCCGACGATGCCCAGCGTCTGCTCACGTTGCACGTCGAACGCGATCCCGCGCACGATGTCGCGTCGCCCGATGCGCACCCGTAGGTGGCGTGCGCTCAGGATGGGGCCGATCACCGCTGCCTCCGGGCTTCGATCATGGTCCGCTGCTTTGGATCGAGTACGTCGCGCAGTCCGTCACCGAGCAGGTTGAAGGCCAACACCGTGGCGAAGATCGCCGCGCCGGGAAACACACCCATCCACCACGCCCGCTGGACGAAGCCCTGCGCATCGAAAAGCATTCGCCCCCACGACGGTTCAGGCGGTTGGATGCCCAGCCCCAAAAAGGACAGCGCTGCCTCCGAGAGGATCGCGAATGCCAGTGACACCGAGGTCTGCACGATCACAGGTCCAGCGATGTTCGGCAGGATGTGGCGACCGAGTATGTAGAGATGGCCGGTGCCCAGCGTGCGGGAGACCGCAACGAACGGCTCGACGCGCACACTCAGCGTGCTCGCCCGGGCCACCCGGGCGAAGATCGGCGTATAGACGATGCCGATCGCCAGGATCGTGGTCGCGCTACCGGGCGCGAGGATCGCCACGATGGCCAGTGCGAGCAGCAGCACCGGAAACGCGAACATCACATCGACGACGCGCATGAGCACCGCATCGAGAAGACCACCCCGATAGCCGGAGATGACGCCGATCGTCACGCCCACGACGAACGCGAATGCCACGCTCGCGAGCGCAATTTGCAGGGAGGCATGAGCGGCCAGCAGCACCCGGGAGAAGATGTCGCGGCCGAGTTCGTCGGTGCCGAACCAGTGCGCGCCGGTCGGCGGCTGCAGCGCGTCCGCGACATCGATCTTGTTGGTGCCGTACGGAGCGATCCGGCGCGCGGTGAGCGCGACGACGACGATGCCCACGAGAACGACCGCGCTGATCGTGGTGACCGGATTGCCCAGCAGCAGCCGCCACGACGCCACCCGGGCGCTCTCATCGCCCGATGCCTCGTCGGCGAGGCGCATGTCCGTCATGAGAGCCGGATCCTGGGATCGACCACGGCGTAGAGCACGTCCACGACCAGGTTGACGAGCAAGAACAGGACCGCGATGAGCAGCACCGCGCCCTGGATCAGCGGGTAATCGCGGGCAGCCACGGCGGTGTAGACGAGCCGCCCGATGCCTGGCCACGCGAACACTACCTCGACGACGATGACGCCGCCGAGGATCGTCGCGAGCTGGATGCCGGTGATTGTCAGCACGGGGATGAGGGCGTTGCGCACGATGTGCCGCAGTGTCACCACCCAGGGCGGCAGACCCTTGGACCGGGCGGTCCGCACGTACCCCATCGAGGCGACGTCGAGCAGCGCCGAGCGGATGTATCGCGTCATGATCGCGCCCGCCACCAGGCCGACGGTCAGTCCCGGCAGGATGACGTGCCGCAACCATCCGGCCGGATTGTCGGACAGCGCCTGATATCCGGAGGTCGGAAGCCAGCCGAGGGTCGAAGCGAATAACGCGATGAGCAAGAGGCCCATCCAGAAGTCGGGGATGGAGACGCCGAACTGGCTTGAGATGCGCACGACCGCGTCGCTGATTCGGCCCTCGCGCAGCGCCGCCCAGATGCCGGCTGGAACGGAGATGAGCAAAGCGATGACGATGCCGACGACGGCCAGGGAGAGCGTCGCGGGCAGCCGATCAAGCAGTGTGAGCGTCACCGGATCGCCGTTGCGGAAGCTCACGCCGAGGTCGCCGGTGAGTGCCGAACCGATATAGCCGAGGAACTGCTCGACGATCGGACGGTCGAGCCCGCTCGCCGCCCGGAGGGTCTGGTAGGCGTCGGGTGAGTAGCGCGTGCCCAGGGCGATTCGTACGGGGTCTCCGGGCACGAGATGCACGAGACTGAACGCCACGATCAGCACACCGAGCAGTACCACGAGGGAATAGAGCAGTCTGCGCGCGAGAAAGCGCACGATCGAGCTGGTGAAGAAGGTTTTCATCGTCACTCAGTTCAGCGCCGCGGTGCGGAAGCGTATCGCCCGGTCCGGTCGCGCCTGGTAGCCTGCCAGGCTCTTGCTCCAGGCCTGGATCACGGACGGGTTGTAGAGGTAGATGTAGCTGGCCTCGTCCGCGACGATCGTTGCGGCCCTGGCGTAGAGACCCGCGCGGGCATCGCGATTGGTCTCGGCCCGCGCGGCGTCGAGCAGACCGTCGACATCTGGGTTCGAGTACTTCTGGGCATTGCTTTTTCCGCCCGTGTGCTGCTGCGCGTAGTAGAAGTCGTCGGGGTCGATATTGCCGAGCCAGCCCATCATGAGCATGTCGAAGTTGCCGGCGTTCTCCCCGTCGAGCCACGCGGCGAAGTCCATGCTGCGGATCTTTACGGTGATGTCGAGCGCGGCGAGGTTGTCGGCGATGATCTGCGCCGCGGTAACCGTCTCCGGATATTGGCTTGTCGCCGTCATGTCGATGGTGAGATCTTTCACCCCGGCCTCGTGAAGCAGGCTCTTCGCCTTGGCGATGTCGAGGGTGTAGCCGTGATATTCGGTGTACCAGGGGCTGCCTTTCGGGATCGCGAGCTGGTTCGCGGTGGCGGTGCCGTAGCTGGTGGCCTGCACGATCGCGTGCCGGTCGATGCCGAAGGCGATCGCCCGGCGCACACGCACGTCGTTCCAAGGCTTGCGGGCTTCGTTCAGCGCGAGGTACCAGTAATCGTTGCTCGGCGTCACGCCCAGGTTTATCGAGTCGTCGGTCTTGAGTTCCTCGACGCGCTGAGTGGGGATGGAGTCGGTCCAGTCGATCTCGCCGGCCTGCAGTGCCGACAAAGCCGTGGACGCCTCAGGGATGAAGCGGAACGTCACACCCGAAATGAGCGGTGGTCCCCCCCAGTAGTTTTTGTTCGCCGCGAGCGTGATCGAATCTCCGCTTTTCGCACTCCTGAACGCAAACGGACCGGTTCCAATCGGGTGCGTTGCGATCTCGCCGCTCTCGACGTTCTTTCGCTGCACGATGGCCATTCCTTTAAACCCGCCGATGTTCGACAGCAGGTTCGGCGTCGGCTGCGCAACGGTGATCTTGACGGTGGATTTGTCGGGGGCGGTCACGTCAGTGACCGCGCGGAAACGGTCGGCGTTCGAGAGCTTTTGATCGATGATCCGTTTGTAGGAGTACACGACGTCGTCAGCCGAGAACGGGCTGCCGTCATGGAACGTGACGCCTTGCCGCACATGGAAGGTCCAGGTGAGCTGGTCGCCGCTCACTTCCCACGATTCGGCAAGCGCCGGACGCATTTCGAGGTTTTCATCAGGCTCGACGAGCGTGTCGTAGACGTTCTCGAGAACCTCGAACGAGAAGTAGGCGCTGGTCTTGTGGGGGTCAAGTTGGTCTGGCTCGCCGGCGATGGCTGCGATGAGGTTGTGAGAAGACTCATTGCCGAGGTCAACTCGTTCACCGGTCGAGCAAGCGGTGAGGGTGATGGCGATGACCAGGCCGATGCCGACCAGTACCTTCGGTCTTCTCATCAGGAATGACTCCACCATCATTTGCGGGTTATTTCACCGTAGACATCTTGCTCGGATGTCGGCGGGCACCGCGTGCGGCACGACCGGTGTTAATCGGTGCTGATCGGCATCGTCGCGTGTAGTGACGTTCCGCGTCCGGGCTGGCTGGCAACGTGCATATGACCCCCGAGGGCCTCGACTCTGTCTTTGAGGCCGATGAGCCCAGAGCCTTTGTCGGAGTCCGCTCCTCCGATGCCGTTATCTCGAACCAGGAGATTGAGGATTCCCGGGTCGGCATTGATCCTCACGATGACCTCTGAGGCCTGCGCGTGCTTGGCGGCGTTGGTCAACGCCTCGGCGACCACGTAGTAGGCGGCGACCTCGACAGTCTCCGGCAATCGCCGCGGCGTTGCGATATCCAAGGTCACCGGCAGCGTCGAGCGACGCGCAAGCGTCTTTATCGCCGGACCGAGTCCCGACTTCCCCAGGGCGGCGGGGTGAAGTCCGTGTGAGATTTCGCGCAGCTCCTCAGATAGTCCCGCCACGGCCGATCCGATCTCGGACAGCTGTTCGGTTAGCTCAGCGAGTTCGGTGGGCACGAGGTTCTGGGCCATTCGCAGTTGCAGCCCCAGCGAGACGGCGCGCTGCTGGGCCCCGTCGTGCAGATCGCGCTCGAGCCGACGCCGCGTCTCATCGGCGGCCGCGACGATGCGCCCGCGGGACTTGATGAGCTCGTCGCGGGTTGCGGCCGCGACGATTGCGGTGGCGACCAGCTCGGCGAAATCTCCCATGCGCTGTTCGGTGTCTGAAGGCAGCGGCTCGGATCGCGACGAGCCGACGACTGCCATCCCCCACACTCGTTGGTCGACGACGATCGGGACGCCAACCCGCGAGCGTATGCCCAGCTCACGCATGCGCGCCGCAATAGAGCCCGCGGCGCACTCGTAGCTGTCCATCCGTGCCGGGCGGCCCGTACGCCATATCTGCCCCGAAACGTTTTCGCCTTCGAAGGTGCGGCGCTCACCGACCGGAATGTGTGGCACTCCCGATTCGGCATAGCAGGCAACAACGACGCTCCCCGCGGAATCCGCATCAAAGCGGTGCACCTCCGCGTTTTCCGCATTCAGGCAGCGGGCCATCTCCTCGGCCACCGCCGAAAACACCTCCGCCGGATTGACGCCGCGCGCGACCAGGGTCGCCACCCGCCGCAGCGCCGCCTGCTGCGTTGCCAGCACACCGAGGCTGTCGCGGCTGCCTTGCAGTTCGTGGCGGGTGGCGGCGTTGGCGATCGCGGTGCCCACCAACTCGGCGAAGTCGTTCATGCGCGCCTCGGTGTCAGCCGGTACGGGACCAGGTGTTACCGACCCGACGGCCATGAGGCCCCACACCCGTCCATCGACGATGATTGGCACTCCGGCCGCTGCGCGGACGCCAAGTTCACGCACGCGTGCGGCGATCGGGCCGGTGGCGTTCTTATAGTCGTCCATGCGCGCGGGCTGGCCAGTGCTCAGCACGGCCGAAGCGAGGTTGTCGCCCTCGCCGGGCGTGCGCGTGCCCAGGGGCCATTTCGCGCGCAACTCGCGATCGGCCGCCGCGGCGAGGAGGGTGATCTCGCCGTTAGCCTCGAATCGCCACAATGCCGTGGTCGTCATGCGCAAGCCGCGGCGCGTTTCGGCGGTCACGGCGCCGAATACCTCCGACGGTTCGACGCCGCGGGCGACAAGGGTAGCCACCCGCCGCAGCGCAGCCTGGTCGTCTGCGATCTGGCGGAACTCGGCGTACAGGTGGGCGTTGTCGACGGAAACGGCGAGCTGGCCGGCGATGAGCTTCACCCCGTCGAGCCGCTCGGCGGTGAAGCTGCCGCGCATCAGGCGGTTTTCCAGCACCAGCACCGCTTGTAACGCACCTCGGCTGACAATGGGCACCGCCAACACTGAGCAGCAGGTGATGTCGGTGAAGTACGGGTCGCGGGCGAAACGGTCGTCACGCAGCGCGTCGTCGACGACGAGCGGCTCACGGGTCCGTTGCACGTAACGCAGCACCGACATCGGCAGCCCACGTTCCGGGTCTGTGCCATCGACTGCTACGGCGTCAGCGGCGGCCGGCGCGGGCGGCAGCCAGTCTTGTCGGTCGTCGCTCCACAACAACAGGTGTACGCCGGTGGCCCCGGTCATCGCGCCGAGGACCTGGGCCACCCGGGCTTGCAGCCCGTCGATGTCGGTTTCCGAGCTCAGTGCCTGCGATGCCGACACGATGCCGAGCATGTCGATCATGCCGGTCGTAACCGTCGATCTGCGATCGGCGCTCGTGTCGGCTGTTGGCCGTAGCACCGGGTAGGCCCAGTCCAGGTGGTCGACCTTGGCGGTCGCGCCCCACGCGAGGTAGTGCTGATGGGCCTCGGCCAGTAGCTCGTAACCCGTGTGCTCGACGCCGTGGGCGAGGTACAAACGGGCCGCGCGTTCGGCAATCAGGGCCCGATGCCACGGGCGCTGACGCCGTGCGGCCTCGCGACGGGCCGCGTCGAAGGCAAGAACGGCGGCGCGAAAATCGCCGACCGCCCAGGCCCGCTCGGCCTCGACCAACCGCAGCAGATGCAGAAAATTTGTCGGCGTATCGGCTGCGCGTGCGGCCAGCCACCGTGTCATCTCATCGAGTTCGGAGAGCAGCGCGTCGCGCTCCTCGCCGTCGGTTTCGCGCGCCTGCCCGGCGACGGCCAGCGCGCGCAGCACGTGGGCCACAGCACCCACGTAGTGGCCCAATACCGTTGCCAGCAGCGGCATCGCTGCGGCGGTGTGGCTCGCAAGACCGACTGGGTCCGCGGAGATGGCGGCGCCGACCGCGCGGGTGATGTGCGCGAAAAACAGCGCCTGCGGGTTGCTGGCGTAGCGCTCGACGGCGACCGTGTCCCCGGCCTCGGCCGGGTTTTCGCCGCTCAGCACACCGGCCAGCCAGCGGTAGCTCTCGAAACACTCGATAGTTGGTTCGGCGCCGATCCGCCGCGCGAACGCCAGCCCGGCGTCGACCTCGGCGACGAACGTGTCCAGCGACGGCGCGCAGTCGAGCAGGCCGGCCGCGATCGACTGCCATGCGTATCCGGCGTTGGCCAGGTCGCCGCCGGCAATCAATCCGTCCCGGGCCAATTGACCTGCCTGCACGCAGTGTTCGACCGGCTCGAACCAGGAACAGAGGACAGAGAACAAGAACCGCGCATGTGAGGTGTCGGGCTCGTAGCCGCGGGCCTCACCGAACGTCAGAATCCGGCGCACCGCCCGATACGCGGCCGCGTAGTCGCCGCGCTGTGTCACAGTGGCGAAAGCGGCGGTGCTGGCCGGCCCGACAAGGGTCGGGCCTGGGCCGTGCTCGAGCCAGATGCGTAGTGCTTCCAGGCTGAGCCAGGCGTTTGTGGCGTGGTCGCCAACAAAGTAGAGGCACGGCAGGATCGCGTTCATCAGACGCGTCGTGGCGATCAGCGTCGGGTCGGTGATGGGGGGTCGAGCCAGATCATCCTTGCCGTCTGTGCGGTCCAGCCACCGATACAGATGGTCGAATTGGTTGTCGAGCTCGGTCGCGAGCCGGTCGGCGCCCGGAACGGTGATACCTAGCTCGCCCAGCGACTCCAGGCCGAAGCTGACCGCGTCCATGAGGCGGCCCCGCTGGGTAAGGCTGAGCAGTTGCACCACCGTCGCGTCCGCGCGCTGGGTCGCGTTCGTGCATAGTTCCGCGATCACCCGGTACTCCTCGTCTGCCTCGTCGAAGCGCCCGAGGCTGTAGAGCGCGGCGTGGCGGCCGGTGTGTACCTCGACGAGCGTTGCAATCTCGCCCGGGTCGACCAGCTGAAGCGCGGCAGCCAGAAGTGAATCCAGCAGGGAGTAGTCGCCGGTCAGCGCCGCCTGGTCGGCGGCGCGGCGCAGCAGCGCCACCACGCCGCGCCGCTCGGCTGCGTCGTCAACCGCGTCGATCACTGGCAGGTATTGCTCTGCCGCGACGGCGAACAGCTCCGGCACTTCGGCAAGTCGGCGTGCCATCGCCAGTTGCAGGGTGCGTCGCCGCTCCGGCTGCAACCTGCGTAGGACTGCCTCGCGGGTGCGGTCGTGGCGAAATTGCACCGCCTCATGAAGCCTGGGCTCGATCACGAGAAGTCCATCCTCGATGGCGGGCGCGAGCATCTGTTCCACCACGCTAAGCGGCTCGGCGGTGGCCGTCTGGAGCAAGCCCAGCTCGGCCCGTCCGCCAAGGCAGGCCATCGCCTCCACGATCGCTTGCGACGACGCCGGCATAGCGGCAACGCGAGCCGCGAGCAGCCCGACAAGCTCTGAGTGGCCCATAAGCGCGCGCACTGCGGCGGCGTCCCACCGCCAACCGTCGGCTGTCGCCGTCAAGACGCCGTCGCGGCGCAGCGCGTTGAGCAGCTCGACGATCTCGTACGGATTGCCGCGGGTGAGTGGCTC
>Ga0209006_10001022_pt1 | contig 25771 bp, 20 predicted proteins | sample JacPin_JW_Ref_O2_FD_188567 | JGI IMG/M metagenome (GOLD analysis project Ga0209006, IMG submission 188567) | Forest soil microbial communities from Algoma, Ontario, Canada - Jack Pine, Ontario site 1_JW_Ref_O2 (SPAdes) (version 2) | ecosystem: Environmental > Terrestrial > Soil > Boreal...
TTCTTAAATAAGTCGGCAGGAACCGGAGTATTGCATGAACAAGGAATTATTTGTCTCTTCCACGCCCCACGAAACCAAAGTCGGGCTGGTGGAAGACGATCTACTCGCAGAAATCTACCTCGAACGCGAAAACGAATACACCCTGGCTGGATCCATTTACAAAGGCCGTGTAACCCGCGTGCTGCCTGGCATGCAGTCCGCCTTCGTCGACATTGGCCTGGAACGCGATGCCTTCCTTTACGTTTCCGATTTCATGGAATTGGAAGAGCACGACGAGGATTTGACGGATGTTGTCCCGGCGAACCGCGGCGTGCAGGATTTGCGCCCGCAGCCGCTGCAGACCGGGATTGCTCAGGAAGGGGACCAGACGGTCGATGATCACGCCGCAGCCGACGCCGGGGAGGGCGAGTCTGCGCTTGAACACGTTTCGGAATCTGAGGAATACAACGCCGCAGCCCCATTTGTGGCGCCTGCAGGTGCGGGGCAGCAGTCTTCCGAAGGTGGAGACCGAGAGCGCGGAGGTTTTCGCGGACGCCGTCGCCGCCGTGGTGGACGCCGGGATGGCCGACCAGAAGGTCGTAACGACTCACGCGGTGAAGGCCGCAGCGACGTGCGCAGTGAAGGTCGCACTGAGAACCGCAGTGAGGGTCGAGACCGCGGACCGGAGCGTGTTCCCGAACCGCGTTTCTCCAGGCCGACCGAGAGTGCGCCGCCTCGCCACCAGGAATCGGCGAGAGCTCAATCGTTCGGACCGCCTGCGGGATATCAGCCCATTCTGCTTCCCGGAGAATCCATTTCGAAGTACCAGCGTTTCGCGGCACAGCCGCCTGTGCCGCAGCCGGCTCCGAGGGAATCGCAGTCTGAATTGGTTCCAGCGTCCGCGTCCGCGCCATTGTCGGTGCCGGCGGCAACCTTTCCGGAAGATGAACCGTTCTTTGCCAGCGAGGCTGCGGCTGAGCCTCTGCACGAACAGCACCACGACGACTCCCGTGCACTACCCGAAGAGCAGATCGAGGCAGCTTCTACGTCGGTCGACTGGAATCGTGAATTCCGGCGCGCCGAGGTCCCGGTAGGGGAGACCGCCGCCGCAGCCAATTCTGCGCTGGAGACGGAGCGTGGCGAAACTGCCACCCACGAAGCTCTCGGCCAGGCCGACGGATTTGCCGATGGGGGCGATCACGCAGGGGAGCATGTTGGGCAACACTTAGCCCATCAGGTTGACGAGCACTCCGCCACGCCCGCTCCCGAACCGCCCGCGCCAATTTTCGCGGCTCCCGGCACCATGGAAGAAGAGACCATCGAAGAGGAAGAAGCGGACACAATTCGCTATCAGGAATCGTCCGATGATGGCTATGAGGAATTCGAGGAGGAGACCCGCGCGGTGGGCGAGTTAGCCTTCGATGCGTCAAATCCCACGATCTCCGCAGCTCGCGAGACTGTTTCCGAAATTCACCGCACCTCGTTGACCGAGGCCGGCGTGCCGCCTGCCGCGGCGCCAGAAACGGAAGAAGACTCGGAAGAGTTGGAACTCGAAGAAGCGCAGGCCGAAGCAGAAGCCTTGCTGGACGCCGAAGCGCGCGGCAATGGCACGGTGGACGCCCGCGTGGAAGTTCGCGCCCCTGCCTCTACCGCCGGATACACCCAGCGAACCGAGCGCCCGGGCACTGATCGCCGCCCTGGCGGCGGTCCGCGCGGACGCCGCGGACCACGCCGTTTCCGGCGCCGCGAATCGGCGCCAGTGCCGCAGATCAGCGACTTGCTCAAAGAAGGCCAGGAGATCCTGGTGCAGATTGCCAAGGAGCCCATCGGCAAGAAAGGTGCCCGCATTACCAGCCACATCGCGCTGCCCGGCCGTTTCCTGGTGTACATGCCCACGGTGAATCACACTGGAGTCTCCCGCAAGATCGCCTCGGAAGAAGAACGCCAGCGGCTGAAGCGCATAATCCTCAGCGAGCGTGAGAACGGCCACGGTGGTTTCATTGTTCGCACGGCCGCGCAAAACGCCGGCGAAGACGAGTTGCGCGCCGACATTCGTTTCCTGAAGGGCTTGTGGAACGACATTAAAGGCCGTTCTGAAGGCTCCAAGCCGCCCGCGCTGATTTACCACGATCTCAATGTCGTGGAGCGCGTGTTGCGCGACCAGGTCACCTCCGACTTCTCCGTGATCTGGGTCGACACCGAACCGGAATACGAGCGCGTACTGCGCTTCTTCAACCGATTCCAGCCTGGGCTGGTCAAGCGCGTCAAACTCTACACCAAGGAAACGCCGCTGTTCGAACAATTCGGCCTAGCCGAAGAAATGAACAAGGCGCTCAAGTCGAAGGTGTGGCTGAAGAGCGGCGGCTATATTGTCATCAACCAAACCGAGGCGCTGGTCGCGATCGATATTAACACCGGCAAGTACGTGGGCAAGACTTCGCGACTGGAAGATACCATCGTCAAGACCAATGTCGATGCGATCAAGGAAATCGTCCGACAGATTCGGCTGCGCGACCTGGGCGGCATCATCATCATCGACTTCATTGACATGGATGAGCGTCGTAACCGCCAGCGTGTGATGCAGGCGCTCGAAGAAGAGCTCCGGCACGACCGCGCACCCTCAAAAGTGCTGCAGTTCAACGATTTTGGACTGGTCGCCATCACGCGCAAGCGCGTCAAGCAATCGCTCGAACGGACCATCGGCGCGCCGTGTCCCTATTGCCAGTCGACCGGCTATGTGAAATCGGTGACCACGGTCTGCAACGAGATTTACGTGGAGATTCGCAAGATCGCAAAACATCTCGAGCGCCAAGACGTGATGCTGCGGGTGAACCCGGATGTGGCCAAGGAATTGAAAGGCAACAACGGCCGCCTATTGAATGAAATCGAAGAACTCACCAAGCGCACCATCATCGTCAAAAGCGATCCAGCACTGCATCAGGAGCAATTCGATATTAACTAGCTTCTAGCTACTAGCCAGGCATCGACGGGCGAAAATCGCCCGTCCTTTTTTTTCTAGTTCTGTCTTTTATGGATTCTTCCCCGGCGCGGTGAGCACTGGAAACTGAGAACTGCCCTTAGCTACTCGCCTGAGCAATCGCCTTCACTGCGGCGTCCGAGTGGACGCGAAGTTTCTTTACCGACTCATGTATCGCTTTGGCCGCTACCCCAGCTCCGTTTTGCTCTGCCGATTTGCCCACCCCGCCCGCGTCTTCCGCTGCCGTGGTGGCCATGTCGAGCAACACCACCAAGGCGTCGGCATGCAGCTTCCACACTGAGGACATGGTCTGGCTGCGCTTGAGCTCTTCGAGTTCGGTATGAACGCGCGCCGAAATCGATACCAAACGGATCAAGGTGCGCGCCACTTCCGCGCGAAGGCTCTTTTCTTCAAGAAAGCTGGCATTGTAAGCGTCGGCTTCCGCCACCGTGAGCGTGAGATTGAAATAGCGCATGGGTACGACCTGGCGGAACTTGGGGTCGGCGACGCGCTCAAATACGCGAATGGATTCTTCCACCCGCCGGAGTTTTCCTTCTTCGGTTGCGATCTGCTGTGCAGTGACGGCTATAGGCTGAAATAGAGGCATGGGAGCGGCAGCGGATACTTTCGCTGCGACCACCTTCGCGGTCTTGGGAGCAGCGGCCGCCCCTCCGGAAACGCGAGCGGGGCGCGCGCCTGTCGGTCCCAACAGCGATTTGCGGATGGGTGGCCGGCGGTCGAGTTCTTTCTTGAGCCGGGAGACCCGGCGGAATTTTTCGAGTGCGCCGTCATAATCGGCCTTCAGCATGGCGCTTCGCTCAATGGCTGCCACATGCTCCACGGTGACTTCCACGCCGTCGACGGTGCTCAGGATGCTCCCGCCCATTTCGTCGAGCGCACCGGCGAACTGTTTGATTTCCTCCAGTGCCTTGCTGAAGAGCTCGTCGAAACGAGCGCCGAATGCGGCATTGTACGAAGCCACCGTTGCCAGCACGCCAGGATGATAAAACGAAGAATCCAGCCACTGCTTCAGTTCGCGCACGCGCGAGATCACGCCGGAATCCATGAGCGCGTTGAAATCGCGGAAGCGTGCAACTTCTTCGCGCATCGGATCGAAGCGCCGCAGCAGTTGCACGTGCTCCTCGGGCAGCGAAGGCACGTCAGTATCCGCCAGGATTTCAATCAGCGCAATTTCGAAAGGAGAAAGCGGTAGTGCGCCATCGAGGCCGTATCCGCTTTGCTGCCATTGTCCGGGCACGCGCGGATGTCGGTAAAGAAATGTTGCGATCACATCGGCCTTGTCGCGGTTAATGTCGCTGGCTTCCCGTCGGCGCACAAAGTAACGCAGCAACGCTTCCGCGACTTCCGAATCCGTATCTGGAGTGAGCGCCTGGCGGAGCATGGCAGGCGTGATGGCCATGTCCAGCAAATGTAGCCAGCGATACATCCGAGAAAGCGTGGCGGCCAGGTCGCGTCCCGCGCGCAGCGCCTCTTCGTCGAGGCCGCTCGGAATCGGAACGTCTCCCCCCAGCGACTCCCGCATGAGCTTCTGGTAGAAGCCCTGCACAGTCGCCAGAATCGCCAGCTCAAATCTGATGTCTTCGGCCAAGAAACGTCTCCGAGAGCGAGACTCTCCCCTATTATTTCTGCGAAATCTTTACTAATGTTCAAGTAAAGACGAAAGCTATCAGTGGTGCAAGTTACCACCGGGGTGAGAAGGGCGACAGTTTCCAGACGGACATGACCTTCTGCGTGAGGGTTGCCTGTATGGGAACGGACGCCTCGCCCGTTCCCGCGGAGTGCGGCTCCGCAGTATTCCTCCAATGGGTGGCGCAGCGGTTCACGCCTGCGATAAGTGCTTCTTTGGTGAATTGATTTTAGCCACTGCGGCGTGACACAACAACGTTTCAGAAAACCACGGTCTTATTGCCGTATAGAAGCACGCGATTTTCCACGTGCCAGCGCACGGCGCGCGAGAGCACGACTTTCTCGAGGTCGCGCCCCTTGCGGATAAGGTCCTCCACGGTATCGCGGTGTGACACGCGAACCACGTCCTGCTCAATAATGGGACCATCGTCGAGCACCTCCGTGACGTAGTGACTGGTCGCTCCGATCAGCTTGACTCCGCGCTCGAATGCCTGATGGTAGGGCCGGGCGCCGACGAACGCCGGCAGAAAAGAATGATGAATGTTGATGATGCGCTGCGGATACCGACGGACGAAGTCGTTCGAAAGAATCTGCATGTAGCGGGCGAGCACCATGAACTCTGGTCGATGCTCGGCAATGAGCGCGTGAATTTTATCTTCGGCCTGCTGCTTATTGTCTTTGGCGACGGAGACCACAGCGTAAGGAATCTTGTAGAAGTCCGCAACTCGCTGGTTGTCGGGATGGTTGGAAATGATCAGCGGAATATCGCAGGCGAGCTCCCCGCTTTGTTGGCGGTAAAGAAGATCGACTAAGCAATGGTCGTACTTCGAGACGAAGACGATCATGCGCGGCCGCTGCGACGATTGCGCCAGCCGCCACTTCATCTTGAACCTTTCGGCAATGGGAGCGAACTGTTTGCCGAAGTCGGCAAGGGTCTTATCCGACAAATCAATATCGAAATCTTTGGGATCGAACTCCACCCGCATCAGGAACAGACCGGACTCTTCGTCGGCATGTTCGTCGGCGTGCAAGATGTTTCCGTTGTGGCGATAAACGAAGTCGGCAAGGGTTGCAACTTCGCCCTTGCTGTCAGGGCAGGAGATCAGGAGGATGGCAGAGTTCTTCATTGTGGCCGTCCGACAGTGGCGCCGGCAAGACGTAGCAAGCCGTGTGTCTACAGAAGTTGCCGTAGAGCTGTTGGTTGCAACGTCTCTGCATGCGACGCTACTTCTTCAGTTCCTTGAGAATCTCCCGCGCGGCGTTCGCTCCCGATCCGCCCGTCAATCCCACCCCCGGATGCGTACCGCTGCCGCACAAATACAGATTCTGAATGGGCGTGCGGTATCGGGCCCAATCGAGCAATGGACGCATGGTAAAGAACTGATCGAGCGCCAGGTCACCGTGAAAAATTTGCCCGCCCGTCAGTCCATACTTTTCTTCCAGGTCCAACGGCGTGATGATCTGGTGCGTCAAAATCAGTTCCGGCAGATTCGGCGCGTATTGCGCCAGTGTCTTCACCACGGTCTGGCCAAGTTCGCTGCGCTGGCTCTCCCAATCGCCTTTCAGTTTGTAAGGTGCGTATTGCATGTAGATCGACATCACATGCTTGCCGTCGGGCGCGAGCGTCGGATCGGTCAGCGAAGGAATCATAGCTTCGAGATAGGGCTGGCGCGAGAAGTTGCCGTATTTCGATTCGTCGAAAGCGCGCTCCAGGTAATCGATTTCGTGTCCAATGTGGATGCGGCCTTTCAGCGCGTTGGTGCTGCCGTTCTTGATCGCAGTGAAGTTCGGCAAACCAGAGAGCGCGAGATTCACTTTCGCAACCGTTCCGTTGCCGCGGTAGTGCTGCAGCTTCTGTACGAAGTCAGGAGAAAGGTGGGTGGAATCAATCAGGTGCAACAGCGTCCGCTTCGGATCGGCATTGGAGACCACCACTTTTGCCGCAATTTCCTCGCCCGTCGAAAGCAGAACGCCCGTGGCCGAGCCATCCTTCACGCGAATCTCGATCACTTCCGCACCGCTGCGAATTTCTGCGCCGGCGGCCTTCGCCGCCGATGCCATGGCTTGTGTTAGCGCCCCCATCCCGCCTGCGGCAAGATGCGCCGAGCCCGCAGGATGCGGGTCGCCCGCTGCGCGAATGAGCAGAACCAGGCTGCTACCCGCCGACCAGGGCCCTAGAAATGTTCCGAAGATTCCGCGAGCCGCAACCACGGCGCGCAGCAATTCCGTCTCGAAATATTCTGCTGCCAGGTCGGCGACGGCCATCGGGCCCCAGCGCAGCAGGCGAAACATATCTTTCTTGCCCAAGTTGCGGATGGCGCGCCCGGTCTTCAACATGCTCCACAGGTCGCCGCCACTGGGGTGGTCGATGTCGGGCGGCGTTGTGGCGAGAGCCCCCGCTATTACTTTGCCCATTTTTCCTAGCGATTCCTGGAACGCAGAATATTTTTTCGCGTCTTTCTGAGAGAAGGCCGCAATTTCCTGCGCTGCTTGGTCTGCGTCCTGATAGAGCGAAAGCGCGCGCCCGTCGGGCGAGAGCGCGGTGACGCCAACCAGCGGCGTAATCAGCCGCAGTCCGTGCTTCTCAAGTTGCAGGTCACGGACGATCTCGGGACGAAGCGGACCGGCAGTGTGTGCCAGCGTGGAACAGCGGAAGCCGGGATGAAATTCATTCGTGATGGCGGCACCGCCCACCTGCTCGCGGCGTTCGATGACCAGCGGTTTGAACCCCGCCTTGGCCAGATAGAAAGCGGCGACCAGCCCGTTGTGGCCGCCGCCAATGATGACGATGTCGCGCTGGGCGGATTTCGATTCGGGCATGCTACGCCGCCCCCTTTGCGTCCTTCAAAATCTCCAGTGCCGCCAATCGCCCATTCGCGCCCATGATGCCGCCGCCCGGGTGTGTGGCTGAACCGCACATGTAGAGATTCTTGATGGGGGTGCGGTACTGCGCCCAGCCTGCCACCGGACGCAGGAAGAAAAGTTGCTCCAGCGAAAGCTCGCCCTGAAAAATGTTTCCCTCGCTCAATCCCCATTCGCGTTCCAGATCAAGAGGTGTGACCACTTGCCGGTGGAGGATGATGTCTTTGATGTTGGGAGCGTATTCGGCAATGGTGTTGACCACGGTATCGCCGAAAGCTTCTTTCTGGTCATCCCAGTTCAGCCCGGGCCGCAGTTTGTAAGGGGCGTACTGCACGAAGCACGACAGCACGTGTTTGCCGGGCGGCGCCACGGACGGGTCAGTCAGCGACGGAATCACCATGTCGATATATGGATGCTTGGAAAAATTCCCGTACTTCGCATCGTCGTAAGCTCTCTCCATGTACTCGACGGAGGGCGAAATCGAAATTGCGCCGCGAAGGTGCGCTCCCGGGCCTGGCATGCACTTGAAATTTGGCAGCGCGTCCAGCGCCATATTGACTTTCCCGGACGAGCCGCGAAACTTAAACCGGTTTACTTCTTCGAGAAAATCTCCGGGCAAGTGCTCGGCTTCAATAAACTTGGTGAAAGTGAGGCGGGGGTCGACGCTGGAAGAAATGATGTCAGCATAGAGTTCATCGCCGTTCGCGAGGACAACGCCCTTGGCCTTACCGCCTTTTACGATGATCTGCGAAATGCCGGACTGGGTGCGAATCTCCACGCCGGCCTCGCGGGCAGCGTCGGCAATGGCATTCGAAATCGCGCCTGTGCCGCCGCGGGCAAAGCCCCAGGCGCGGAACGCGCCGTCGATCTCTCCCATGTAGTGGTGCAGCAGTACGTAAGCAGTTCCCGGTGAGCGCACGCCAAGAAAGGTTCCGATGATGCCCGACGCCGACATCGTTGCCTTGAGCACATCGGTCTCGAACCATTGATCGAGAAAGTCGATGGCGCTCATGGTCATGAGCTGCACCTGGTTGTACTTATCCCCGCTCGACATGCCCTGGAAGCGGCGTCCGATGAAAAGAAGTTTCATCAGTTCGCGCGGGTTGAGCGTGGTGGGATCGGGCGGGACCATGCTGAGAATCGGCTTCACAAAGCGGCACATCGCCTGCATGGCTTTGCCGAACTCGTCGTAAGCCTCGGCATCCACGCGGGAGTGGCGGGCAATCTCACGATGAGTTTTTCCGTGATCGTTTACGCGCCATAGATAATCCCCGCTGGGCATCGGAGTGAAAGTGCCATCGAGGGGAAGAATCTCAAGGCCGTGGCGGGGCAGGTCGAGATCGCGAATAATCTCCGGCCGCAGCAGCGACACCACATAAGAGCAAACTGAGAACTTGAAGCCGGGGAAAACTTCTTCGGTGCAGGCCGCACCGCCGAGAATGTGCCGGCGTTCCAGCACCAACACTTTTTTTCCCGCGCGCGCCAGGTAGGCGGCGTTGACTAGGCCGTTGTGGCCGCCGCCGATCACGATCACATCGTATGTGTTAGCCATAAGGTCTTAGCCTTTAGCGGTTCGCTTGCAGATGGAGAATGTGGACGAAGGATACGATAGCGCAGATTTCGGGCGCGCGTATTAGAGGCCGCTGGGAAGAATGCTCCAGCTGCGGAGGACATTCGACAGGATGAGCGTGATTGAGCGCATGGACTGGGGCCGAATCGTTATTCTATCGGGAACGAGGGGGTTTGTCTGCCCATTTGAATCAGCCATTTGAATCAGCGGTGACTGGAGGTCACGCGCCGCCTTGTTGCTGTGCAAGCGCGGCGGTGAATTATAATCCGGCTTCGAGCAATTGAAGTCGCACCTGAGGAAACCACTTGCCCATCGGAACCGCATTCCACGAGAGAACTTTTCCGCTTTGCCAGAGCCTGAACTACCGCGAATGGTCGGGTTACTACACGGTCAGCGTTTACGAGGTGCACCATGAGCACGAGTACAATGCCATCCGCAACGCGGCCGCGCTCATCGACATCTCGCCTCTCTACAAGTATCTGGTCACCGGCAAAGATGCGACCAAGCTGGTGAACCGCGTGATCACCCGCGACATGAACAAGGTGAAAGTCGGGCAGGTGATTTATTGCTGCTGGTGTGACGAGCAGGGCAAAGTGATCGACGACGGTACGATTTCGCGGCTCGATGAAAACACTTATCGCTGGACGGCCGCCGATCCCAGTCTGCGCTGGTTCCGCCAAAACGGCCTCAACATGGACGTCCAGATCGAAGACATTTCCGAGAAAGTTGCCGCGTTGGCGTTGCAGGGGCCAACTTCAGCCAAGCTGCTGAAAGCTGTGGCGGAAGCCGACATTGCGAATCTCAAATATTTCCGCGTGACGCGCGGCAAAATTGCCGGCGTAGCAGTCGACATTTCCCGCACCGGATATACCGGCGACCTCGGCTACGAAATCTGGGTGCCGTGGAATGACGCCGTTAAAGTCTGGGACGCGCTGGCGGAAACAGGAAAACAATTCGATCTGCACGCAGCCGGCATGCTTGCACTCGACGTGGCCCGCGTGGAAGCGGGCCTTCTCCTTATCGAGGTTGATTACACCAGTTCCAAGAAAGCGTTGATAGCGTCGCAGAAGTATTCGCCCTTCGAGCTGGGCTTCGCCAAGATGGTGCATCTCGACAAAGAAAACTTCATCGGCAAACGCGCGTTGGAACAGGACGCGAAAAACGGCGTTCCACGGCAACTCGTCGGCCTCGAAGTGGATTGGACCGATGTTGAGCAACTCTACGAACGCTATGGGCTGACGCCAGCGGCTCCGGCGCAGGCCTCGCGCGTAGCTGTGCCGGTGTACTCGGGAGAAAAGCAAGTTGGCAAGGCCACGACCACCAGCTGGTCGCCGATCCTGAAAAAGATGATCGCGCTGGCCAGCATCGACACAGCGCAATCGAAGCCGGGAACGTCGCTGCAAATGGAAGTCACGATTGAAGCCGTCCGACTGAAGACCAACGTCAAGGTCGCTGCGCTGCCGTTCTACAATCCGCCGCGGAAGACGGCGACGCCAGTGTAGTTGTGGGTTGTGTGGGGACGGGCGGCGCGCCCGTCAGCCGGGCACAGCCCGGCTTTTTTCCCGAGTGGCGGCACACGATCCCTTGCAACCAAAGCCCCGAGCTTTTGCTCGGGAGACGGGCGAGTCGCCCGTCTCCACATGGTTTCTTGCGGAAGCGTTGTTACGTTGCGGCACCCGCTTCTCTCGCCGCTCTCCGTTTTCCCGTAGCATAAATCCATACTCCGAGAAGCACCAGCGCCATCGTCGCTCCCACAACTTTGCATAGCGCCAGCGGTTTGTTGGGTTCGTCCGGCTGCGGAATTAGAGACAGCACGATCGTCGCCGTGGTGGTCAGGAGTCCGAGCATTGCTACTAGCGTGGCGACGGCCTTGCCTCCCGGCACGCGGATCACCTCCGGCCCGGCGGGCTCGCGCTGCAGCTTGATCATCGCCGCGAACAGATACAAGTAGGGAATGAAATACGTGATCACTCCCATGCTGACCAGCACCTCATATGCGCCCTTCACGCTGGTGCCTGCCTGCCCGAGAAAAATGAAAATCGAGCCCAGAAAGAATTGCGTCAGCAACGCGACCCACGGAGTTTTCCAGCGTGGATGCAGCGCGCCGAACGCTTTCGGCAGGAAGCGATCAAGCCCCGCCACAAACGGCAAACGAGCGACCGCCGCGAGATACGCTCCCGCTGCTCCAATATTGCTCAGCGCGATCAGAAACGCAACCAGCGGAAGCACCCCTGGAAATCCCGCGCGAGCCGCGGTTTTCGACACGGCCTGCACCAATCCCTGCAGGCTGTTTACTTCCGTCGAAGGCAGCGCCAGGAGTACGCAGACGGTCCCGAGAATGTAGCAGATGGTCACCACGACGCCGCCCGAGAGTAGCGCGATCGGAATCGTGCGGCGCGCGTTCTTGATTTCTTCCCCCATGAACGAAGCCGTTTCGCACCCGCCAAACGCAAACGTCAGCACTGACCAGAAAATAATGTCGTTGAGATGCGTACTCGGAGTCATCGACCGCACCGTGAAAGACGTGGCTGACCCGTAGCGATGCCACGCCAACAACCCCATCACAATGACAATGCCAGCCGGGATCCACATGGCCAGTGCGCCGACATTGTGCAGCCATTTGCCGACGTCGAGCCCGACGACGTTCATCAACGTGGCCGCACTCAAAGTGAGTAGAGAGAAGACGATGTAGAACGTCGCATTTCCCGACAGATGTTGCCACGCCGTTTGCCGCATGAAGAGAATATTGCTGGCGGCAAAATACAAAACAGCAGGGAAGTAGGGCAGGTTGCTGGTCCAGTAAGTCCATGCTGCCATGAATCCAGAGAAGTCTCCGAACGCGCGCTTGCTCCAGACGTAGAGCCCGCCCTGGTTGGGATAGCGCGAGGAAAGCTCCAGCACCGAGAGCGCCAGTGGCGTGTAAAAACACAGCCACGCTCCCGCCCAAATCACGATGGAACTCGGGCCGGCCGCCGCCGCCGTGGCGATCCAGCGCAAGCTGATCCCTGTGATCACATAAAACAAAACGAGGTCGCGAAACCCCATCACCTGGCGCGGACGGTTGGGGCCCTCGGCGTCGGCGCTGGAAACGCCCGCGGGAAGAGCGCTCACGCGTTCGGGCTGGTCGGCGCCTGGGTTGGGTCGATGCAATGGCGTGTCCCGCGGTCAGAATAGCGCAAGCAGGAACAAGAGGAATAACACCGGGCAGCCCGAGGAGCAAGAAAGTTTTTACTTCATCGCTACGCTTTTCCGGTTGCTGCGCTTCCAGTACAAATATCCCGGCACCCCGATGAGCACGATTGCCGTTCCCCAGAATGCTTCCGCCGGGCGCGTGAGGATGGTATTCAGCGTCCAGGCCGCGCCGACGAGCACGTAGATCGCCGGTAGCCAGGGGTAACCCGCACAGCGGTAGGGGCGCGGAATCTCCGGCCGCTTCCAGCGCAGAATAAACATGCCGATCACCGTGAGCGTATACGACAACACCATGCCGTAAATCACGTACGTGTAGAGCTGATCATATCGTCCGCTGACGGTGAGCAGCGCAGCCCAAATGCCTTGCCCGATCAGGCTGAAGGCGGGCGTCCGCCACTGGGGATGGATGACCGCCATGCGCTTGAAAAAAACTCCATCCTGCGCCATTGCGAGATACACACGCGCGCCCGATAGCGTGCAGGTGGCCGCGGCGCTGAAACAGGAAACCGCAATCATGAGCGACAGCCATACCGCGGCGTGCGGCGAAAACAGCGCCGCTGCGGCAGCATGCGCGATGGTTTCGTGCTGCGCGATCTCGCCGAGCGGCAGCGCGTACAGGTAGGTCATGTTCATGCCCACGTAGATCGCGCCCACCACGAGCACTCCCAACACCATTGCCAGCGGCACATTGCGCCGCGGTTCTTTCACCTCGCCCGCGACCCATGTGATGTACACCCATCCGTCGTAGGCCCAGAACACGGCGATCAACGCGACTCCCATGGCGGAGAGCAACTGCGCAGGATGTAGTCCCATGGTGAGGCCGACGCCGTGCGCGCGAAAGTGTGACCAATCGCCCTTGCCGATCGCGAACCCCAGAATCACAAAAGCCGCCATGGCCACGAACTTCGTCCAGGTGGAAAGATTCTGCAGCAGTGTGCCCCAACGCAATCCCACCACATTCACGTAGGTCAAGACGGTGATCAGGAGCAGGCCGAACAGGTGCGCGCGGGTGATGACGATTCCAGCGAGCGAGAGCACAACGTGTTCCTGCGAAACAATGGGGAAGACTTGTCCCGTATAAGCGGCCGAAGCGACTGACAGCGCCGCGATGGAGCCGCCGTTGGCGACTGCAAACAGCATCCAGCCGTAAAGAAACGCAACCAGGTCGCCGTAAGCTTCGCGCAAGTAGATGTATTGCCCGCCCGAGTCGGGGAACATCGATCCCAATTCGGCGAACGCAACGCAGCCGAACAGCGAAATCACTCCCCCCAGCACCCATACTCCCAAGAAGAGCAAAGGCTGCGGGAGCGGTCCGGCAACATCCTTGGCCGTGAGGAAAATCGACGAGCCGATAATGCCGCTGACCAGCAGCAACACGGAATCAAGCAGGCTGAGCCCGCGGACGAGCGTCGGCTGACTCTGCGTCTGCTGAGCCGGAGTTTTCTGACCCTGAGGGGATTGCGAAGTGGAAGCAGGAGCGTCGGTGGCGGAAGCGGCCGGCGAGGAGTCCATTATCCGATTCCGAGTTCGTCGGGAGATTCCAGCGGCGTTCCACAACGGCGGCAGATCACCGAAGAACAGTCGCCGCAAGTAAGCGGATCACTGACTTCTTCGGCGCAGTTGGGGCAGTAGAGTGATCCGGGGCCGGGTTCTGGCGAAGGACTCTGGGGGCGTGTCGCCATGAGGAGGAAAACTGTAGCATAGAGCGGGTGGTGGCGTCTTTCATTGCATCAAGGACCTAAGGCATGTCTTTCTCGATTGCGTTTCAAGAAACGCGGCTGTTCTACCCTTACGGCGATCGGAGGACACCGGCCGCCAGCGGCGTTCTGGTTTTGGGCGACGCCAGCGAGCAGTTTATTGCCAGTCTGTACCAATGGAGCAAAGAAGACTACCAGAGGCAATGGCGGCCTGCCGTCGACGTGCTGCTCCATGGAAAGGACAAGGCGGCGCTTATCACCGAGTACTTGGGCCCAGAAGGCTCCACACACCTTTTGTGGTGGCCCATGTATTTGGTCGGAGAGAAAGTTTTCCTTCAGAATCACCTCCTATTTTACGATCAGCTGCCGGGGCCGTTTTCCGTGAAAAATGCATTCTCTTTTCTGCATAACCGTCGTACGACAACTGGAGAGGGAGAGCCAATTTCTGAGTGGAGTGTAGGCCTCTCCGAGATGGAAGCATTCGCACGCAAGGCTGATCTAGGCTAGAGAGACAGACAATCACCAACAATGATTGACACGGACGGAGGAATCGGGTTGCCTGACAAACCATTGAGTCCGGATCAGAAACTGCAGCACGAATTCAACCGCTGGGCCGCTGAAGGTGAAGGCGAGAAGATGGAGCGCCATCATCTCGACATCACCGAGAAAACCATTCGCCTGATGAACCTTCGTCCCGGCGAACGCGTACTTGACCTGGGCTGCGGCTCGGGATGGGCCACACGCCTGCTCGCTCGGCTCGTGGGCGAAGGCCCGGAAGGATTCGGGCAGGTCGTAGGCGTTGATGTCGCCGACGAAATGGTTCGCCAGGCGCGCGCGGCCTCGAAAGATTTCGACAATATTCTCTATGTCTGGGGATCGGCGCAGCAGATTCCCTGGGAAGAAAATTTCTTCGACAAAGTATTGTCGGTGGAATCGTTTTACTACTATCCCGATCAGGATCGCGCGTTGATGGAATTGTTTCGCGTGATGGCGCCACGCGGAAGGCTGCACATCCTGATCAATCTCTACCGCGACAACCAATATTCGCTGCAGTGGGTCGATAAGCTGAAAGTGCCGGTCCACGTGCGCTCCGAAGCCGAATACGTCGACCTTCTGAAAAAGCACGCCTTCGAGAACGTCGAGGCGCGCCGCATCCCCGACGACACGCCGACTCCCGACGACTACAAAACCAAATCGTTCAACGGCCTCGAAGATCTGCGAGCATTCAAGCGGATCGGCGCATTGCTGCTGATGGCGACCAAGCCCGACCTGCGTACGCCCGCTCCGGGATACACGATCTACTAGCCGACAACTTGCCACACAAACCCGGAAAGTTTCTCCGCGAACTCCGCGATGAGGCTTTATATCTCGCTGTCGTCCTTATCGTCACCGTCGCGGTGGCTCAAGTCCTTGACCGGACTCAACGTCCGCCCGTCAGATGCGTGGTGTACCGCAATTCGGCCATTCACATTCTTCAGTTCAATTCGCGTCCCGCCGCCCGCCAGTTCACCCCGCAAGTCGTGGCCTACAAAGCGATGATTGTTTACGTGCAACCCGAAGTCATTATCAATGCCGCCCGAAACCGTGCTGGCCTCAAGCTCCGCCTTCGAATCTGACGGAATCGTCAGCTCGACCGACCCATTGACCGAATTCAATTCCACCGACGACCCGGCCAGCCGATCAAAGCGCGCATCGAGTCGTCCATTGATGGTCGAGAGCTCGGCCCGCCCCGAAAGATTGTGCGCCTCCAGCCTGCCGTTGATGCACGAAGCGCGCACTTCGCCACTGACGCCGGTCACATCGAGCTCCCCGTTGATCAGCTTGATTTCATCCAGGCGCACCCCGCGCGGAACAGTCAGCGTGTATTCCACGCTGGCCGGATTGTTGTGCGATCCCCAATTGAAGGTGTGATCATGATCGGGATACTTCGTAGAAATCTCCAGATGGTCCGCGCCCGAGTTCACTTCAATCCGCGCTTCGTCGAGTCGCTCTTTGCTGCCGGCCGTCTTTATCGCGTCCACTTTCACTTCGTTCCGGTCCCAGACTGAAATGTGCACGTCGCCGTTGATGTTATCGAGCTCAACCAGTCCCTGTGCGCTAATGGCATAAGTCTTGTGGAACTCATCAGTTAGGCGATCCGAAGCACGCGCGACCAGGGACAGCGCAAACAACGCGCAAACCGTTCCCAGAGCAGCACCGGTCCATGTTGCGAAACGACGTTGGCGATTCATGGCTTCCTCCATATTTCAACCTTTAGACTCGGCAATTCCAAAATTGTGAGTGTTGAACCCGGAAAAGTCCCGTTCGAGCACCGACGTTCCCCCTCGTTACCTCCGTTACGTTCTGCTTCCCGCCGCACTGAAGCACAATCAACTCATAGGTTTAGGCGGAGTTGAGTCCTGTTTTGCTTACCGATTTACCGCGCAAGAAAAGCCACGCATGATTGCCTGCGGATCACCGTCCTAGCGGTGATTGCCACCCTGTGTTTTCCATCGCTTATGCCCGGCCAAGCGGCCGCACAAACGTCCGATTCCGAGAAGCCTGTCCCCATTCTCAGCGGCAGTGCCGGGTATTTCAATTTCGTCACCGCGGGACAAAATCAGATCGACGCTCAGATCAATCCAGTTCTTCTTCTGCCACTCGGCGACCATTGGCTGGTGGAAGGGAGAATGGAGTTCGAGGGAGCATTTCAGCGTCCTGACGGGAGTGGCGCTTACGGCGGCGAGGTGAGCAAGAATCTCGACTATCTCGAGGCGGACTACATCGCCAACCCGCACCTTACCGTTACCCTGGGGCGTTTTCTTACGCCGTTCGGCATCTTCAATGAACGGCTGTATCCCATATGGATTCGCAGCCTGCAACAGGATCCTTTGATCTTGCCTCTTTCCGCCGAATCGAATGACGGCCTGATGCTGCGCGGCGGCTTCCCAGCCAACGCCAGGGCCAATTTCAACTACGCGGCGTATGTTTCGGGGATCAGCACCGGACACAACAACCTGCAATCCAATCGCGACGTCGGTGGGCGCATCGCGGTTTTCCTCCCCAGTTCGCGAATCGAGATGGGAGCTTCTTTTCAGAAGCTGCTGCAGGACACGCGCACCAATTCCTTCGGATTTCATTTTGCCTGGTTGTCGACGCGTCTTCCACTCAACGTGCACGCCGAGTACGCTCGCTCCAACCAGGGCAGCGGATATTGGGTTGACGGCGCCTATCGCCTGAGCCAGTTGCACTTCTGGCAGAAAGCCATGCGCCGCACCGAACTCGCAGGCCGGGGGGAACAATTTTTCCTCGGTTCGATCAGCTCAGACGAGGCTCAGGCTCTGGGACTGCCCGCGGCGAACACCCGGGAAACGGAATTCGGATTGAACTATTACCTGCGCGACGGCCTCAGGATCGTGGCCAGCTACGGGCGGCAATTCAGTTCGGCTGGTAATCTCAATCTCTGGACAGTCGGCCTTACTTACCGCTTCCTGTTTCCTCTGGGCCATGTGGGGCAAAGCATGAGTGCACAAGGCATGAGTCGGCAAGGTGTGGGTGAACCAGGCATGGGCGGACCAGGCGTCGGCGACCAACACATGACTGCGCAAGGAGCGGAGGCACAATGAAGAAAATCGTTAGACCTCGACAGGCGGGGCTTGCCACCCTGCTCTGCGTGCTCGCACTGACTGCGGTCGTCTTCGCCGGAGACCCTCCGCGCCCGGCAGAGCCTTCCGGCAACAAGGACGCCACGAATGCCCCCGCGGTCGTACATAGCTACGATGCCGATGCGATGCGAGTGCAGGGGGAGCAAAGATTCCGTGCCAACTGCGGACGCTGTCACGCGGCTCCCCAGAAATTTCCACCACGGATGATGGCGACTGTGCTGCGCCACATGCGCGTGCGCGCCACTATTACCGACCAGGACATGCGGCTGGTCCTGTTCTACATGACGCAGTAGAGGAATCCGTCGCCCGAAGAAACGCGGGTAACAACCAACCCCAAACCGGCCAACGCGAAACCACCGCGGGCCACCAAGCGAGTGACGAACGCCGACAATGCGCATCCGAAAACGATTCCGTTGTGCTGCTATCATGTTGGCATTCGGCGCTGCGCTGTTCGTGGCAGTCCCCCGTGCCCGCGCTCAAGATAGAGTCATCGAGTTGCTGGCCGACCGCGACAGCCGCTACAAGATGCTTGGGCAGCGCACGGCTGAGATCACCGTCAAAGCCGGCGAATCGGTGCTTTTGCGAGTGACGGCTCGCAGAGGCAAGACATGGAATCGCGATGGGTCGATTCATGGCTTCGCCCTGCTGCGAGCCAAAGATCGCACCAAGGTTGAAGGATGGAACCTGCTCTTCCGTCCGGGAACGCAGGAATTTCATCTCATCGCTCCCTCGGAGCCGGGAGAATATATCGTTGTCTGTACCGTCATTTGCAGCGAAGACCACGAAGGCATGAACATGAAGTTCACCGTTCTTCCCTAAATGGTTTTGAATCAGGAGTTGCTATGAAGCGAATTGCGGTCTGGAGTGCGCTGGCCTTTACGGTCTGGGCGATCGCCGCCCAGACCCAGAGCGAAAGTCACCAGGAGGGCCAAAAGGTCTTTCGAGGTGAGGTTTCCGACAGCCAGTGTGCCCTCAACATACACTCGCTCACCCGTTCCCACCAGGAGATGCTCAAGTCCAAGTCCATGGGCGGGACCGCCACATCATGTTCGCTCTACTGCATCAAGAATCTGGGAGGCGAATTCGTCCTTGCGGCCGGGAAAACCGTCTATCGCATCGACAAGCAGGATGCCATCCGCGAGTTCGCGGGACAGAAAGCCAAAATCACGGGCGCTCTGGATCCCAAAACCAACACCATCCACGTAGAAAAAGTTGAAGTCGAAGTGCAGCGCTAGCCCGACAAGGCTTGGGGTGGCGCAACGCTTCCAGCGCTGCAACTAAGGGTTCTTTCTCAGTGAGGGCGTCAGTCTCCTGAGGCGCGGCTGCTGGACAGTCATCGCTGCCCGACATTTGCACCTAGCAGAAGCCGTTCAACCGCATACTTCTGGCTCCGCAAAATGCCGTCGTGTGCCTCCGCCACTTCGACCCAGTCGGGCATTCCTTCCCACGAACCTCGCGGTTCACCTTCTGCCTTCACATAGAACACCGCAATGCGAACTGGGATCTCCCCGTCGCTGTCATAACGAAGGGCAAACTCGACGCTCTTCGCGCGCAGTCCGGTTTCTTCCTGAACCTCGCGGACCAGCGCCTCCTCATCCGTTTCCCACGGGTGAGCCAGTCCCCCCGGAAAGCACAATCCACGCCCATCATTACGCCGAATCACCAGCACGCGATCTCCACCTCGAATAATCCCAATCGAAGCCCGCAGCCGCCCGAACAGCGGCACGCGGCGATAGCACCCGAGCGCCACTCGAGAGATCAACCAGAACAGATTCCTGCTAACCCATTCCGCCAGCCCTGGATTCGCGGCCGTAGCCATAGGCCTCCAGTGTGCCACCTTCTTCGGTCGTTGGCACGATCTGACCACGCAGGTCGTCGTTCCTGCGCAAGACGAGCAAGACGCCTTCAATTGACAACCCTTTAGCCGCTCCCTAGACTGCCAATGTAAGCGTTTCCCGAGGACACTCCATGGGCTGGCTGCAGAACAAATTCGAAAAGAATTTCATGATCAGCACGGTTGACTACGTCTTTAACTGGGCGCGAAAGTCCGCCGTGTGGCCGATGACGTTCGGCCTGGCCTGCTGCGCCATCGAGATGATTGCATCTTCGACGGCGCGCTTCGACATTGCCCGCTTCGGCTCGGAAGTTTTCCGTCCCAGCCCGCGCCAGAGCGACCTGATGATCGTCGCCGGCACCGTCACGCTGAAAATGGCGCCGGTCGTGAAACGCATCTACGACCAGATGCCCGACCCCAAGTGGGTGATCTCCATGGGCGCGTGTTCCTCGGTGGGCGGCCCATTCAACACTTACGCAGTATTGCAGGGCGTGGACAAAATCGTCCCCGTAGATGTCTACGTTACTGGATGCCCCCCGCGCCCGGAAAATCTTTTCTACGCCCTGCTCAAGCTGCAGGACAAAATCGACACCATGACTTTAGCGAAGAAGCCTACCGAAGTCCGCCTTGATCCAAACATGGTGGAGAACTTCAAGCGGCAGGTAATGATCGCGCAAACGCTGCAACCGAAATAGAGACGGCCCAGTGAGGGCACTCCACCCTATTGGCCGCGTTGCAGACGTGGTGAGAATCCAATTCAGCAACTTCCACTCGCCATGCTCACGTTCTAAGCTATCCCAAGTATCCACTGAACCGGCTATGGCCTTCGTCAAAATCATTCCTCAAGCACACCTTCCGTATAACAACGAAGCACGAGACTTTCCTTGCAACGGCAAAATGATCTGCATTGCCAACGTGTGGGGGAAGATCAGCGCCATGGACAACGAGTGCCTACATCAAGGCGGCTCGCTGGGACAGGGAGTGGTGGAAGACGCCAAAGTGGTCTGCCCCTGGCACGGCTGGCGATGGGATCCGAAAACGGGCGTTGCCGAGGATCATCCCGATCAGAAGTTAAAAACCTACCCCATCAAGGTCGAGAACGGCGAGGTCTTTATTGACCTGGGTTAGCGCGGAAATGGATTAGCCGTAGACCTGAGAGGGCCGCGGTCACGAGCCCCGGCTGTCTGAACGCAGCGCCCGGTGATGAGCGCAGTTATCCGAGCAATTTCAGAAATTTCCCTGGCTGATTCTCAAACCCCGGAAACACCGCCTTCAAATTCGTATTCCCCATGTGCCGCGCCACCGCTTCGCCGATCACCTGACGAAAATCCGTGGTCAGCGCGAGATCGCGACCCTCGTACAGTTGAGACTGATCCAACCCCGGCCAGCGTCCATAAACCTTGCCGCCCTTCACCGGACCACCCAAAACAAACATTACATTGGCGTGGCCGTGGTCGGTGCCGCGATTGCCGTTCTCCCGCGCAGTGCGCCCAAATTCTGACATCGTGATCACCACCGTGTCTTCGCCCAGATCGCCCAGGTCGGTCCAGAACGCCGCCAGCGATTGCGAAAAGTCGCTCAGCACATTTGCGATCTGCCCTTCGGTGGAACCTTCGTTCACGTGATGATCCCATCCACCAATATCGGCAAACGCGACCTGCACGCCGAGGTTTGCCTTGATCAGTTGCGCAAGTTGTCGCAAGCTGTCACCGAAGCGTCCCTTAGGATAGTCCGCGCCCGGCGCAGGCGTGTATTTCCCCGGATCGGCGGCCTTCATCATCTTGACCGCATCAAAAGTTTCGGCCCCCGTGCCGTGCAACACCGTGTCGGAGGAGCGGTCGTACATCGCCTCGAACGCATTCGCCACGGGCGAGCCTTTCGGGTTTTTCCCCCCGATCGAAAAATCGTTGATGTTATTCATGGCCACTGCAGGCTCTGAGCCGCTCAGAATGCGGGGCAGGGAAGGTCCCAGCGCGATCGCGCGGAACGCGGTACTGGACGCCGATTGCGGCAGCGCGTGCAGCGAACGGTTGAGCCAGCCATCTTCCGTGGCCTTCATGCCGGGGGTGCCCGATTCCATAAAATCCTGTGCGTCGAAGTGCGAGCGCGTGGGGTCGGGCGATCCCGCCGCATGCACAATCGCCAGATGGCGCTGCTCCCACAACGGCAGAAATGCCGACAACGAAGGATGCAGCCCGAAAAAGCCGTTCAGATCAAACACAGCCTTGCGCGGAATATTAATGCTCGGCCGCATGGCGTAATACTGCGGCTCGCCGTGCGGCACTACAATATTCAGCCCGTCTGCCGCGCCCCGCTGGAATATTACGACCAGCCGTTTCGTGCGCGCGCCCGTCGCTTGCATCGCGCCAAACGCCGCGCGCGTGAGAAAGCTGGGCACCGCCGCCGTACCAACCACAGCCAGTCCGCTGTTCCGAAGAAAAACCCGTCGAGTAATGGACATAAAAAGCAGCTCCTGGTTCTTAGCTTCTAGCCAAGCCTGGCCAGCCACCTACTCAATACCAGCTACGGTGGCCCTTAGCTAGAAGCTAGCAGCTAGAAGCTGGCTCTCCGCTATCTCCTCTGAAACTCCGGCGAACCCAACAATAATCCCGCCATCATGCTCACGTTCGCCGGGCGCGCAGCATCCAACGCTTTTCGCTGGTTTTGCGCTTGCTTATCTTTATCCTTATCCTTATCGCTATCGCTCGCCGCCGACTTCTTTCCCGCCACGACGTTCTTCGTATCAACTTTTTTCGCGTCAACAACCTGCGCCGCGATCGAATCATGCGTCTGCTTCGAGACATCTCCCGCGAGCAGATTGTTCTCCAGGACCGGCAATGCCAGCGTCGAATCGACGGGCAGCGCCCATTGGCCGGCGAGCTGCGCCGAATCCAGCTTCACGCCCTTAATTTTCCCGCTGCTCAGGGCCAGCGCAAAATTCATGCGGTTCAGCAGCGCCGACGAATTCACCCAGGTTTCCGCCTTCATGGAATAGCCCGTGGGAGGCTGCGCTCCATAGAGCGGCATGCCCATGTTGCCCAACTGCCGTGCCAGGGGCAATGCATCATCCACTTCGGCCCCCGTGACGCGGACCGCCGACGCCACAAACTCCAGCGGTGTTTTCACTTTCGCGCGATAGGTTCCATCGGCCCAGAACTCCGGCGAATGAAACAGTGCGGTCAGCACTTCGCGAATGTCGCCTTTTTTCTTGAGAAACGTTTTTGCCAATTTATCCACTAAATCCTCAGGCGGATCATCCGAGACAAAACGCTGCGCCAGTTTCAGCGAAATAAAATGCGCCGTTTGCGGACTGGTCGCCAGCCGGTGCAGCAGTTCCAGGCCTTCGCCTTCGCCCTTTGGCTTGATGCGATGTCCGAGAACAAATTTGGGCCCGGGTTCGTGCATGCTCGCGTCGTACTTGAATCCGCCGCCATCGTTAGGCTTGTCAATTGTCCAGCCAGTAAAAACTTTGGCAGCTTCGGTAACGTCACGCTGCGAATAGCCGCCGTTCACGCTGAGCGTGTGCAGTTCGAGCAGTTCACGTCCGTAATTTTCGTTCAAGCCAGTGTTCTGCTTGGCATTTTTTTTGGCCGGGCGCGGCGGATAACCATTTCTTCCGCGCGGCCCCGCCGGAGTGCCCAGCGCCTTCATGGAGGCCGGTCCCACGCTGAGCCAGTTATCCAGGTAAAACAGCATCGCAGGACTCTTGGCCGTGGCCACCAGCAGATCCTCGAACTTGCCCATCGCCCGCGGACGAATCACATCCTGCTCGTAGTTGGCGATCATCAAGCGGTCAGGGCCCTTGCCCACATAGATGTTGAAGTGATTGAACCAGAAATCGGTCATCACTTCTTCCAGTTGGCGCTCGCTGTAAACCGCCCGCAACACTTTAGCCTGGAGTAGTTCGTCCGTGACCACTCCCTGCGGATTGTTCATGGCCTGTAGTGTTTCCTTCTGTTTGGGGTCCATCCCGGCTAGAAAGTCCTGTCCCTTGCCTCCGCGCAGTGAGTCGGCAAAAGCCACCTGGTCATCCACAGACATCGCCAGAATTTTCTTGTAACGCTGGTCGGGAGAAAGCTCCGGCAGCTTCTGAATCTCCAGGTCCGCATACAAGTGCTCTTCCCGCCGCTTCGCATCTGCACCTTCAGCCGCGGGCTTTATCTCGGAAGGAACCGAGCGCACAGTGGACATAAGATGTTCGCCGGAAGCGGCTGAACTGACCGCTGGGACGCTGTTCGCCGCGTCTCCACTCGACTTACGTGCCCCGTTCATCATCCCGTTTTCCGCATCCCGACTCGCGCCAGCTTCCATGGTCGTGCCGGAGCTGTTTGCGCCAGATGTCAGGCTGGAACTCGCGCCAGAGATACCGGTTGCTTTCGGCTCTGTGCTTTCCCCTGCCGTATTCACTGGAGACTGCGCGGCTCCCGAAGAGTTGTTCACTGCCTCAGCCTTCTTTTCCCGTTTTTCTTCCTGCTTTGCTTCTTGCCGCGCGATCTGCACCTGATACACCGCGCGCTTCGCGGCGTCGGAAGGCATCGGCTTCTTGCCATCCATGACTTGCTTCACCACCCCGCCGTCCGGAAAGTCCTCGGCCACTTCCCGGGGGCTCATGCGCAACGTGCGAAGCGGCGCCAGCCTGCTTTCCAGCGCCGCATCATCAATTTTTCCAGGATGGAGTTGCTGATCAATCCACGCGTCTACGCCGATCGCCATTACCCGCTGCACCCCCCCAGGACGGGGACCGAAAGCCAGGCGATTCAGTGCATGTACTGCGCGTTTCTGTTCGGCCGGGCTCGAAGCAGGATTATCTTTTTTCTTCGCCAGGAGCGGACCGGCGCACGCAAGGCTCACCAACAGAAAAACCCCTGAGGCCTTGCGGTGAATGGGTTTCATCGACGCTCCAACGAGCCGAAGGAAAGGAAGCGAGAACCTTCCTCATTATGAACCCAATCGCCGGGATTAAGTTGCTGCCAGAACGCCTCAGGAACAAGAGGCGGAAACTACAGATTACTCGGGACTTAAAGAGACTGCCTGGGGACTTTCGGAACGGAAATGCGATCAAAAACTCAAAAAAACTCTCAGCCGCTATGGCTGGCTCACATACACCTTGCCGCGCGACACCTTGTGTTGCAGCGTGGCAGCGAGCTGGTCAATGTCACCAGGGGCAATGTTGACCGAGACCCGATCAGCCAGCAGAGGAGCCCGGCTGCTGCCCACCGCGTCGCGCCGCACCTGAATCAGCAGCGCCTGCACCACGTTAGGATCATACTTCTGCGGAGCCAGGCGCACCAGGTCGCTCAGCGCGCTGCCCACGGAAAGCGGCTCGCGGTAAGGCCTCGCGCTGGTCATCGCGTCGAAAGCGTCGGCAATCCCGATGATCCGCACCGGCATCGATAAATCATCGAGCATCAGCGCGTCCGGATAACCCGAACCATCGCTGCGTTCATGATGCGAGCGTACGGCCTCCGGAATTCTTGGCCACGGAAACTGCACCGTGCTCACAATCTGGTGGCCGACCACGGTGTGGTCCGCCATCTCGCGAAATTCTTCTGGGTTGAGCGCGCTCGTCTTGCCGAAAAGCCGGCGATCGACCGCCACTTTCCCAATGTCGTGCAGATATCCCGCGCTTCGCAGTGCGGCCAATTCGCTTGCGTCCATTCCCAGTGCTTCACCAATCGCAGAGGCGTAACGCCCCACTCGCAGGGAATGTCCGTGAATGTTGACGTGCTTCACATCAATCGCCGTAGCAAAGGCCTCGAGAGCGTTGTCATAAAAACCGTGTAGCGACGCCATCAACCGAAGATTCTCGGAAACGCGTTGCGCAATGGTCTGGGTGAGCGCGTGGTTCTGAACCGCCAGCGCCACATAGCTGCAAAGCAATTCCATGGCAGCGAGTTCGTCGTCTTCGTAGAGCGCGTCTCCCGGACGGCGTCCGAGTGCGACCACGCCCGCAAGTTTGCCCGCCGCCTTGAGGGGCGCCAGGCACTTGAAAAGTTCAGGCGCCACATTTCCGTTCGAGCTGAGAAACACTGAATAGCTCGACCCGTTCAGCACGATGGGCCCGCGCGCCGCGGAGAGTGCGTGCACATGTTTCGGAAGGAGAGGAATGAAGGCCGGGTCCGGCATCAGGGCAAATCCCTGAGACGTCGAGGAGGTCAGCATGGCAGGCTTGTCGCTGAACAGGAAAAGCGCGCCCTCGCGAGCGCCCGCCGCTTCCATGATTGCGGACAGCATGAGACGTGAAGTTTCCGAGAACTCGCGCTCAGCCGCCAGTTCGGGCCCAAGCTCGGAAAGCGCCTCAACCGTGCGCAACAGCCGCCGGAAATTGTTTGTCTGCACCGCCACGACGAAGTGGTGCGGAACCCAGAG
>Ga0209006_10001023_pt1 | contig 25768 bp, 25 predicted proteins | sample JacPin_JW_Ref_O2_FD_188567 | JGI IMG/M metagenome (GOLD analysis project Ga0209006, IMG submission 188567) | Forest soil microbial communities from Algoma, Ontario, Canada - Jack Pine, Ontario site 1_JW_Ref_O2 (SPAdes) (version 2) | ecosystem: Environmental > Terrestrial > Soil > Boreal...
GGCCTGGGCGGCGCGGCCCGGCGTGCAGTTGCTCGAAGCCCAGCCGCTGCCGGCGGCGGCCGCGGCCGCACCGGATCCGAAGCTGGAACCGCTGCCATTGCCGCAGGCCGCGGCCGTGCGTTGCTGAGCGCTCGCCATGGCCTGGAATCAGCCCGAGGACAAGCAGCGACCGCCGCCGCGCGGTTCGCGGGATGATTCGTCGCTGGATGACATCCTGCGCCGCTGGCAGCAGCGCGTGCAGCGTCTGTGGCGGCCGGGCAGCGGCGGGGGTACCGCGGTACTGGCGCTGCTGCTGCTGGTGGTCGTGGTGTGGCTTGCGAGCGGCTACTACCAGATCGAGCCTGCCGAACGCGGTGTGGTGCAGCGTTTCGGCCGCTACCTTGCGATCGAACAGCCCGGGCATGGATGGCACTGGCCGTGGCCGATCGAGACCATGCAGAAACTCAACGTCGCCAGCATCCAGGGACTGGAATCCAAGGCATTGATGCTGACTGCCGACCAGAGCCTGATCGACATCGGCTGGTCGGTGCAGTATCGGATCAACGATCCGGTGCAGTACCTGTTTCGATTGCGCGAGCCGCAGGTGACGCTTGGCCAGGCCAGCGAGACCGCGCTGCGCGAACTGGTGGCGCAGCACGAGCTGGCGACTCTGCTGACGGGCGATGCCCGTGGCCAGGTCACCGGTGAGGCGCGCAGCCGCATTCAGCAGAGCGTGGATGCGTATCGCGCCGGCATCACGGTCACCAGTGTCAGCATGACCGACGTGCAGCTGCCCGACGCGGCACTGGCCGCACAGCGCGATGCCGAGAAGGCCGGCGAGGATCGTCAGCGCGCGATCGCCGACGCCCAGGCGTTTGCGAACGACATTCTGCCGAAGGCCCAGGCCACGGCGCAGCGCCAACTGGCTGACGCGCAGGTGTATGCGGCGCAGACCGTGGCGAACGCGGATGGCGAAGCGGAGCGCTTCGGGCAGCTGGCCGGCGCGTATGCGCAGGCGCCCGAGGCAACGCGCAGCCGCCTGTACATCGATACCATGGAGACCATCCTGTCGCGCTCGCGCAAGATCGTGATCGACGCGAAGAGCGGCAGCGGCAACATGCTCTACCTGCCGATCGACAAGCTGGCCGAGGCGGTGCGCGCCGCAACCCCGAGTGCACCGCCCGCGAACGCCGCGCCCGCGGCGGCGACCAGCGCCCCGGCAGCTCCCGGTCCTGCTGCCGGTGCCGGCGCGGCGCCCGGCGCCAGCGGCGGCGATCGCTCGGACCAGAGCGAACGCGGCCGCGAACGGGGCGAGCGCTGATGACGCGACTGCTGGCAACGCTGGGCATTGCGCTGGCAGCGCTGCTGCTGTGGCGCTCGACTTTTACCGTCACTGAGGGTGAGGTCGGGCTGCGCACCCGTTTCGGCCAGATTGAGGGCGCGCAATACGGTCCGGGTGTGCACCTGAAGTCGCCGTTCGACGAGCTGCATATTTTCGATTGCCGCATCCTCACCCGGGCGTTTCCCGGCGAGAGCTTCCTGACCCATGACCAGAAGGCGCTCAGTATCGATTTCTACATCAAGTGGCAACTGCTCGACGCCGCGCGCTTCTTTCGCACCACCGGCGGGGATGAGGATATGGCGGCGCTGCGGCTCGCCGACATCGTCCGCGACCGTCTCAAGAGTGCGGTCGCCGCCCAGCCGCTGACGCAAGTGATAGCCGATGCTCGCGGCACGCTCAGCGACGAGGGATTCAGCCAGATCGGCGCCGCCGCCAGGGAATTCGGCATCGAGCTGATCGACCTGAAACTGCAGCGCGTCGATCTGAGCGATGACGTGGCCGCCGCCGTCTACCAGCGCATGCAGCAGAGCCAGATTGCGCAGGCGCAGCAGCTGCGCGCCAGCGGCCTTGCGGACGCGGAAAAGATTCGCGCCGATGCCGAGCGCAAGCGAGCCGATATCCTGGCCGATGCGACCCGCGAAGCGCAGCGCATACGCGGTGAGGCGGACGCGCGCGCCAGCGCCGCGTACGCCAGGGCGTACGCGCACAACCCGGAATTTGCCGCGTTCTATCGCAGCATGCAGGCATACAAGGATACGCTGGGGCGCGACGGCGATATCCTGGTGATCGTGCCGGAAGGCGAGTTCTTCAAATATCTGCACAGCGCCAGCGGGCGCTGATTTTCCTCAGGGTGCACCGTGGGGTTGGACTGGACCGACTTGTTTGCCGCGCTGGCGATCGTGTGCATCATCGAAGGCATCATGCCGTTCATCAATCCGTCGGCAACCCGGCGGCTGCTCGCCCGGATGGCTGCGGTGGACGAGCGTGAAATGCGGATAGTCGGGCTGGTGAGCATGCTGGTCGGACTGGCGATCCTTTACATGGTGCGCTCCTGATGGGCCGCTTTGTCATTGTCATCGGTACCCAATGGGGTGATGAGGGCAAGGGCAAGATCGTCGACCTGCTGACCGAACGCGCAGTGGCGGTGGCGCGCTTTCAGGGCGGTCACAACGCCGGCCATACCCTGGTGATCGACGGCCGCAAGACCGTTCTGTCGCTGATTCCCTCGGGCATACTGCGTGAGGGCGTGCGCTGCTTCATCGGCAACGGCGTGGTGCTGTCACTGCCGGCGCTGTTCGAAGAATCCGAGATGCTGATCGAGCAGGGCGTGCCGGTGTTCGACCGGCTGCGCATCTCGCCGGCCTGTCCGCTGATTCTGCCTTCACACGCGGCGCTCGATCGGGCGCGCGAATCCGCCCGTGGGGTCAACGCGATCGGCACCACCGGCCGCGGCATCGGACCGGCGTACGAGGACAAGGTGGCGCGGCGCGCGGTGCGCGTGGCAGATCTTTTTCAGCGCGACCGTTTCGCCGCCAAGCTGGGCGAAGTGCTGGACTTTCATAACTTCGTGCTGCAGCGCTATTTTGCCCAGCCGCCGGTGGATTTCCAGCGCACCCTGGATGAGCAGCTCGAGTATGCCGAGCGGCTGCGGCCGCTGCTGGTGGATGTCACCGGGGCGCTGGCGCGGCTGCGGGCTGATGGCGCCAATGTCATGTTCGAAGGCGCGCAGGGCGCGATGCTCGATGTCGACGTCGGCACCTATCCGTTCGTCACCTCGTCCAATACCACCGCCGGCGGTGCGGCCACCGGCACTGGTGTCGGCCCGCGCATGTTTGATCACGTGCTCGGCATCGTGAAGGCGTACACCACTCGGGTCGGCGCCGGGCCATTCCCGACCGAGCTGTTCGATGAGTACGGCGAGCACCTGTCGCGGGTAGGGCGCGAGTTTGGCTCGGTGACCGGTCGCCGCCGGCGCTGTGGCTGGTTCGACGCGATTGCGCTGCGTCGCTCGATCGTGCACTCGAGTGTCTCCGGCTTGTGCATGACCAAGCTCGACGTGCTCGATGGTCTCGATACCATCCGGGTATGCGTCGGCTATCGGGTAGCCGGACAGATCACGGACGAGACGCCGCTGTTTGCCGACGCCTACAACGAGATCGAGCCGGTGTACGAGGAACTTCCGGGCTGGAAGCAGAGCACGGTCGGCATCACCGAACACAGCGCATTGCCAGGCAATGCCCAACGCTACCTGGAGCGCATCGAAGCGCTGGTCGGCGTGCCTCTGGACCTGATCTCCACCGGTCCGGACCGCGACGAAACCATCGTGCTGCGCCATCCCTTCGACGGCTGAGTGCCGTGCCCGAAGCGCGCCGGCGATGAACGCGCCGGTGCATCCGATGCCGCCTGCCGGGCGTAGTATCCGTATGCGGCACATCTGCAGTTATATCGCGGCACTGGCCTCGATCGGCGCTGTTACCGGGTGTCCGGCCGGGCAGTACTACCAGGGCTATGCCTACGCAGCCGCGGACGATCGCTTGCTGTACCGCGAGACACACTGGCTCTACGCCGAAAACGGCGTCGAGCATCGACTGGTGCTCTACAGCTGTCCCGATGGTGAGCCGTTTGTCCGCAAGCAGGTTGACAGCGCGCCCGGTGCGGCGACGCCCGACGTTGACCTGTTCGACGCTCGCGTCGGCTACCGCGAGGGAGTGCGCAGCCTCGATGGGCGGCGCGAAGTGTTTGCCCAGTCCGATGCGCGCTCGCCGGAGCGGCGCGCCGTGCTGCCGTCGCCGGCGCCCCCCAATGCGGTGATCGATGCCGGATTCGATGCGTTCGTGCGTGCCCACTGGGACACGCTCAGCCGCAGCAGCGTCTCGCCGGTGCTGTTCCTGGTTCCCAGCGAGCTGCGCTATCTGGATTTCAGCGCGCGCATGCTGCGCGATGAGCATGCCGATGGCGGCGATGTGCGCTGGTTCCGGCTGTCGCTCGCGAGCTGGTACGGCTTTGTTCTGCCGCACATCGACCTCGCCTATGACCTGCAGACGCACGAGTTGCGCCAATACAGCGGTGTGAGCAATATTCGGGGCGCTGACGGCCACAATCTGCGCGTCACGATCCGGTTTCCGCCGTCCGAGCGGCGCACCGGGGTCGCGCAGACGGACGTGCAGCGGGCGGCCGGCATGCCGCTCACCGGCCGCTGCGTGTTGCAGTGAGTGCGCCGGTGCGAGCGTCAGAAGCAAAAATAAAGTGCAGGGAAGCGATGATGCCCCGGATACTCCCGCTGCCGCAGCATATCGGCACGTCACTGGTTCGCTGGCTCGATTCCGGCGCCGGCAGCGCGCTCGAGGACGATGATCAGCACATCGACTGGGTGCGCACGCTGCCGTTCATCGCGCTGCATGTGGCCTGCGTTGCGGTCATCTGGGTGGGCGTGTCCGGTTACGCGATTGCCACCGCCGTCGCGCTGTACGCGATCCGCATGTTTGCGATCACCGGTTTCTATCATCGTTATTTTTCGCACCGGGCATTTCGGGCTTCGCGCGCAGTACAGTTCGTGTTCGCCGCGATCGGCGCCAGCAGCGTGCAGCGCGGCCCGTTGTGGTGGGCCGCGCATCACCGCAATCACCATCGCCACGCGGAGGGCGAACTCGACCCGCATTCGCCGGTGCGCCGCGGCTTCCTATGGAGCCACGTCGGCTGGTTCCTGACGCCGCGCGGATTTCGCACCGACTGGCGCATGATCCGTGACCTGGCCCGATTTCCGGAACTGCGGCTGCTCGATCGCTTCGACATTCTGATGCCGGCAGTCCTGGCGGCGGCGTTGTACGCGCTGGGTCAGCATCTGCGCTTCAGCCAGCCGCAGCTCGGGACCAGCGGCATGCAACTGGTGGTGTGGGGATTTTGCATATCCACGGTAGTACTGTTCCATGCCACCTTCGCGATCAACTCGCTGGCACACCGCTTCGGCAGCCGCCGCTTCGGTACCGGCGATGCCAGCCGCAACAACTGGCTGCTGGCGCTGATCACCTTCGGGGAGGGCTGGCATAACAATCACCATCGCTTTCCGGGCGCGGCACGTCAGGGGCTGCACTGGTGGGAGTTCGATGTGACTTACTACGGCCTGAGCCTGCTGTCATGGCTCGGCCTGGTGCACGATCTGCGGCCATACCCGGCTGTTCTGCGCGCCGGACGGCACCAGGGTGCCGAGCGCGGGGGCTCGTGACGGACGCCGGCGTCGTTGAGCTCGGCCGTGCGCAGCGCAGCTCGAGCTGGCTCGAGCGCTTGTTGCGCGCGCGTGTGCTCGAGCTGCTGCGAGGCCTGCAGGACTGCGCGCTGCAACTGCGCGAGGGCGCCGAGTCGTTCAGCTTCGGCACCCCGGCAAGCGCTTCACGCGAGTCGCTGCGCAGCTGCGTGCGCATTCACGATCCGGCGTTCTATCGGCGCACCGCACTGAACGGCAGCGTCGGGGCGGCGGAAAGCTACATGGATGGGCTGTGGGATTGCGACGATCTGGTGGCGCTGGTGCGCATCCTGGTGCGCAATCGCGCGCGGCTGGATGCCATGGAGCGCGGTCCGGCCCGGCTCGGTGCTGCCGTGATGCGCGCCTGGGCAGGCTTGCGGCGCAATACCCAAGGTGGCAGCCGCCGCAATATCGCCGCGCACTATGATCTGGGCAACGAATTCTTCCGCCTGTTCCTCGACGACAACCTGATGTATTCGTCGGCGCTGTTTGAATCCGAGCGGGAACCGCTGGAGGCCGCATCGCAGCGTAAGCTCGAGCGCATCTGCGAAAAACTCGAGCTGTCGCCGCGCACCAGTGTCATCGAAATCGGCAGCGGCTGGGGCGGCTTTGCGTTGTACGCGGCGAGTCATTACGGCTGCCACGTGACGACGACGACGATTTCGCACGAACAGTATCAGCTCGCCCGCGCGCGGGTCGCAGCGGCGGGGCTTGCCGAGCGCGTCCAGGTACTGCTGGCCGACTATCGAAGCTTGAGCGGCCGCTACGACCGGCTGGTATCGATCGAGATGATCGAGGCGATCGGGAATCAGTATCTCGATCGCTATTTCCGCAAGGTCGGTGAGCTGCTGGCCGACGATGGCATGGCGCTGATCCAGGCGATCACGATCGAGGACCACCGTTACCGGCAGGCGTTGCGATCGGTGGATTTCATCAAGCGCCACATCTTTCCCGGCAGCTTCATTCCGTCGATCAGCGCCATGCTTGCCGCCATCACGCGCACCAGCGATCTGAAACTGTTCAACCTCGAGGATATCGGGCCGAGTTACGCATTGACGCTGCGGGCCTGGCGTGAGCGCTTTCTGCAACGGCGTGATCAGGTGCGCTCGCTCGGCTACCCCGAGCGCTTTGTGCGGATGTGGGAGTTCTACCTGGCGTATTGCGAAGGCGGTTTCATCGAGCGCGCGACCGGCGATGTGCAGATGCTGCTGACCAGGCCAGGCGCGCGCTGCCGCCAGTTCACACCGCTATTGGACCGCCGCCCCGCCTGACTGCGGCGGCTGGCTTTCCAGCCGCCGCGATTCGTCGTCGGTATACAGCCGGGATCTGGTCAGAAATCGCACGCCTTCCGGTCCCTCGAGCGAGAACATACCGCCGTGGCCCGGCACCACGTCGATGATCAGGTGCGTGTGGCGCCAATATTCGAACTGCGCGGCGCCAATGTAGAACGGATGGCCGCCTATGTCCCCCAGCAGCACGTCCTGCTCGCCGACCAGGAACTCGCCACGCGGGAAGCACATCGGTGCGCTGCCATCGCAACAGCCGCCGGACTGGTGAAACATCAGCGGTCCGTGCTTTCGCTCGAGCCGGTGCACCAGCTCGAGTGCCGCCGGCGTTGCCGTGACGCGTTCGACCTCGGCCATATTGGCGATTCCGGCTAGAAGAATCCGAGCGCCTTGGGCGAATAGCTCACCAGCAGGTTCTTGGTCTGCTGGTAGTGATCGAGCATCATCTTGTGATTCTCGCGTCCCACTCCCGACTGCTTGTAGCCACCGAAAGCCGCGTGCGCCGGATAGGCGTGATAACAGTTGGTCCATACCCGGCCGGCCTGGATCCCGCGCCCCATGCGATAGCAGGTGTTCATGTCGCGCGACCAGACGCCGGCGCCGAGCCCATAGAGCGTGTCATTGGCGATGGCGAGCGCCTCGTCCTGATCCTTGAAGGTTGCCACCGACACCACCGGCCCGAAGATCTCCTCCTGGAACACGCGCATTTTGTTGTGCCCCTTGAGCACGGTCGGCTGAATGTAGAAGCCGCCGCCCAGATCGCCGGCGAGCTTGGCCTGCTCGCCGCCCGCCAGCACCTTGGCGCCTTCCTGACGTGCGATGTCCAGATAGGACAGGATCTTCTGCATCTGCTCGCTCGAAGCCTGAGCGCCGATCATCGTGCCCGGGCTCAAAGGATCTCCCTGTTTGATCTGCCCGACACGCTTCACGGCGCGCTCCATGAAGCGCTCGTAGATCGATTCCTGGATCAGCGCGCGCGACGGACAGGTGCAGACTTCGCCCTGGTTGAGGGCGAACATCGCAAAGCCCTCGAGCGCCTTGTCGAAGAACGCATCGTCCTTGTCGCATACGTCGGCGAAGAAGATATTCGGCGACTTTCCACCCAGCTCGAGCGTCACCGGAATCAGGTTCTGCGACGCGTACTGCATGATCAGGCGCCCGGTGGTGGTCTCGCCGGTGAAGGCGATCTTGGCGATGCGCTTGCTCGATGCCAGCGGCTTGCCGGCCTCGACACCGAAGCCATTGACGACATTGATCACGCCCGGGGGCAGCAGGTCGCCGATCAGCTCCATCAGCACCAGGATCGAAGCCGGGGTCTGTTCGGCGGGCTTGATCACCACGCAGTTACCGGCCGCCAGTGCCGGCGCAAGTTTCCACACCGCCATCAGGATCGGGAAATTCCACGGAATAATCTGGCCGACCACTCCGAGCGGCTCGTGGTAGTGGTAGGCGACCGTGTCGTCGTCAAGTTGGGATATCGAGCCTTCCTGGGCGCGAATGGCGCCGGCGAAGTAGCGGAAGTGATCGATCGCCAGTGGCAGGTCGGCGGCCGTGGTTTCGCGTATCGGCTTGCCGTTGTCCCAGGTCTCCGCATGCGCCAGCATGCTCAGATTGGCCTCCATGCGATCGGCGATCTTGTTGAGAATGATCGCCCGTTCGGCGGCCGAGGTCTTGCCCCAGGCGGCTTTGGCGGCGTGCGCGGCGTCGAGCGCGAGTTCGATGTCTTCGGCGCCAGAGCGCGGAATCTGGCAGATCGGCTGCCCGGTCACCGGCGTGATATTTTCGAAGTACTCGCCTTTCACCGGAGCGACCCATTTGCCGCCGATGAAATTGCCGTAACGCGTCTTGAAGGCAATCTTCAAACTGCCATGGGTGCTCGGTGCGATGGTCACGTTGCTTCTCCTGAGGAATTCGGTGTCGACATGAGCGCCAGGTATGAATTGAGCGCGCGAACGAAGCGGCGGGGCCCCCCGCGCCGGATGGCCCCAATTATCCGCCTATGCAGGTCGTGATACCACCGGCCGGCGCCGTCGGCCCACTGCCGGCTCGGCGGCTGGATGCCGCAGGGCGCGCGCACGTCGATCAGCGTGCGGTGCTGGCACTGGCGCTGCCGCTGATGGCCAACAGCGCGGTGCAGATCGTGCTCAATCTGACCGACATGTGGTACATCGGCCGGATCTCGACCGAGGCGCTGGCGGCGGTAGGCGCGGTGCAGTGGCTGGTGCTGGTGGTGGTGTATGTGCTCGGCGGCATCGGCTCCGCGGTCCAGACCGTGGTGGCGCAGGCCCAGGGTGCGCGCCAGTTCGAGCGGGCGGGCCAGGCGGTGTGGACGGCGCTATGGGGGACGCTGTGCGCCGCACCGCTGTTCATCGGCGCTGGCGCGGCCAGGCATGTCATCCTGGCGCCATTCGGCCTCGATCAAGAGCTCACGCGGATGGCCGGCGACTTCTGGTTTCCGCGCGTCGGCGGGGCATATTTCGGCGCCGCGCTGTGGGCCATGTTTGGCTTCTTCAACGGCATCGGCCGTCCGCGCGTGACTTTGCTGGTGACCTGCTTCACCGCGCTGGCGAATGCGCTGTTCAATCAGCTTTTCATCTTCCAGCTCGGCTGGGGCATTGCCGGTTCCGGCTGGGCGACCACGCTGGCGCAGGCGCTGGGACTGCTGCTGGCGGTGGGGATTTTTCTGCGCGCCGAGTTTCGCGGCCGATACCTGTCGCACCGCAGCTGGCGGCCGCGCGCCAGCCTGCTGCGCGAGCAATTGCGATTGGGACTGCCGATGGGATTGCTGACCGCGGCGGATCTGCTGGGTTTTGCGATTTTCCAGCTGATGCAGGTGCGCCTCGGCACGGTGGCGGGCGCGGCCACGCAAATGGTCATGATGCTGACCTCGATCGCTTACATGCCCGGCTATGGTATCGCCCTGGCGGGCACGACTCTGGTGGGGCAGTCGATCGGCGCCGGCGATACCCATTGGGCCAGTCGTGTCGGCACCCGCGTGGTGTTACTGGCTGCAGCCTACATGGGAGGCATCGGCGTGCTGCTGGCGCTCGCGGGCCCGGCAATTCTGCCGCTGTTTACCGGCGCGCACGATGCGGATGCAGCGGCGGCGGTAGCTCTCGGGACGCAGCTGCTGTGGGTGGCTGCGGGCTTTCATTTCTTCGACGGCGTCAATCTCGGCAGCGCCATGTGCCTGCGTGGAGCCGGCGATGCCGTGGTGCCGGCGGCACTGGTGCTGTTGATGTCGTGGCTGCTGTTCGTGCCGCTTGCGTATGCTTTTACGTTTGCGCCAGGACAGGGCTGGATCAGGTTCCTGCCGCAGTTTGGCTGGGGGCCGATCGGCGGCTGGGTCGCCGTGCTTATCTACATCATGCTGCTAGGAACCACCTTGTTCCTGCGATGGCGTTCGCGCGCATGGTGGAGAATCGGCGTTCTGCATCGCAATTTATCTGAAACGATACTATAATGTGTCCATGCAACTCTTTGATTTCGTTGGTGCCCAGGAGAGGACTCGAACCTCCACGGGTCGCCCCGCTAGTACCTGAAACTAGTGCGTCTACCAATTCCGCCACCTGGGCATCCGGTGGGCGGCGCAATGTACGGAAGGGGTCGGGGACTGTCAATTGAGGCGTAGCGGCAAGCAGCGGCCTTCGAAATCCGGCGGCCAGCGCAAGACGCCCGCGCCGGCGCACCTGCGCACGCGCCGCGCCGGCAAAGACAGCGCCCGTGGCCAGGCAGTGCTGATGCAAACCGAAGGCCTGCTCAGCGCCAATCGCAATGGCTATGGATTTGTCCGTACCGAGGCGCTGGCGGAATCGGTGTTTCTACCGCCGCCGGAGATGAAGGGTCTGATGCACGGCGATCGGGTGCGCATCGAGGTGCGCAGCGATGGCCAGGGGCGCTACAGCGGACAGGTGCTCGGCGTGGTCGAGCGCGGCGTGCAGGCATTTCTGGGCACCCTCGAGAGCGCGCCGCGCGGCCTGACGGTACGCGCGGCCGATCAGCGGCTCGCTCTGTCGTGCGCGGTGACCGAGAACCCGCTCGATGCGCGCGCCGGCGACTGGGTGATCGCGCGGGTGCTGAAGTATCCGAAGGATTCGCAGCCGGGTGAGGCCCGCATCGAGCAGCGCCTGGATCCGGAGCGTCCGGTCCAGATGGCCACCGAAGCGGCGATCGCGCGCTTCGGCTTGCCGGTGGACTTCACCGCCTCGGCGCTGCGCGAGGCGGCGCATTGGGGCAAGAGCGTCGATGCCGGCGAAGCGGCACAGCGAATCGATCTGCGCGCGCTGCCGCTGGTTACGATCGATGGCGAGGATGCCAAGGACTTCGATGACGCGGTGTATGCCGAGCGGCTTACCGGCGGCGGCTTCAGGCTGCTGGTGGCGATCGCCGATGTCAGCCACTACGTGCGTCCCGGCAGCGCGCTCGATACCGAGGCACGCGCGCGCGGCACTTCGGTATATTTCCCGACGCGCGTGCTGCCGATGTTGCCCACGGCGCTGTCGAATCACCTGTGTTCGCTGGAACCCCAGGTGGATCGGTTGTGCATGGTGGCGGACATGCGCATCTCCAGGCGCGGTGTGCTGGAGGACAGCAGGTTCTATCCGGCGGTGATGCGCTCCGCGGCGCGGCTGACCTACCGGCAGGCGCACGATGCGCTGTTCCTCGGAGTGCCGGCGGCACGCACTGCGCTCGGCAGCGTGCTCGAATCCCTGCTACCGCTGGTGGACGTGTATCACGCGCTGCAGGCCGCGCGCCGCAGGCGCGGCGCCCTGGAATTCGACGCGCCGGAAGCCGAATTCGTGATCGAGAACGGCGAGCGGGTGCGCGCGATTGAATTTGTTTCGCGCAACGACGCCCACAAACTGATCGAAGAATGCATGGTACTGGCCAATGTCGCGGTGGCGCAGGAGCTGCGCACGCAGCGCCAGCCGGCGCTGTTTCGCGTTCATGCGCCGCCGGATGAGAAGAAACTCGATCAGCTGCGCACTACGCTGCGCGTGCTGGGCATCGAGCTGCAGTTGCCCGACCCGGTAAAGCCCAGCGACCTGGCGGCGATTGCGCCGCGCGTGCGCGATGCCGAGAGCCGCCCGTTCGTCGAGTCGCTGATCGTGCGCTCGATGGCGCAGGCGCTGTATCAGCCCGAACCGATCGGCCATTTTGGGCTGGCCCTGAAGGACTATGCGCATTTCACTTCGCCGATAAGGCGCTATCCGGACCTGTTGATTCACCGCGCGCTGCGCGCGCGCCTCGGCCTGCTCGACGCCGCCTCGTTGCCGAACGCGCAGCAGCAGGCTGCTCTGGGTGTGGACCTGTCGCGGCTGGAGCGGCGCTCGGATGAAGCCGATCGCTATGTCGGCACCTTTCTCAAGTGTGTCTATCTGCGCGATCGCGTAGGACAAACCTTCGACGGCCTGATCACTACGGTGATGGAATTTGGCTGTTTCGTGCAGTTGCTGACGCTGGGGGTCGACGGGCTGCTGCCGCTGGCTTCGCTGCGCGATGACAATTACCAGATGGCACGCGATGGCGGCCAATGGATCGGCGAACACAGCAAACGGCGGCTGGCGCCCGGCGTGCGGCTGCGCGTGATCGTTGCCGCCGTGAAGCCGGTGGAAGGACTGATCGATCTTGAGCTCGCAGCGGACTGAAGTTGTCTATGGCCTGCATGCGGTGCGTGCACTGCTGACGCGCCATCCGGAGCGGGTGGCGCGCGTGTATCTGCAGCATGGCCGGCAGGACGCCCGTGCCGCGGAGATCGAGAATCTGGCCCGGGCCGCGGGACGCCTGGTGGAGCGCGTGGACGCCAGGCAGCTGCAGGCGCGGCTCGGGGAGGCGGTGCACCAGGGCATCGTGGCCGAGGTCGCGCCACTCGCGGCCTGGAGCGAAGCTGAGCTGCTGGCGGCAATCACGAAGAGCGCCGATCCGCTGCTGCTGGCACTCGATGGCGTGCAGGATCCGCATAACCTGGGAGCCTGCCTGCGCACCGCCGATGCCTGCGGCGTGCTGGCGCTGATCGTGCCGCGCGATCGGGCCGCGCCATTGAATGCCACTGCACGCAAGGTGGCCGCGGGCGCCGCCGAGACCACTCCGGTGGTCACGGTGACCAATCTGGCGCGCACGCTCGGGTTACTGAAGGGGGCGGGGCTTTGGATTGCCGGCGCTGACGCCGCCGCCCCGCAGCAGGCTCATCAGATCGACCTGACCGGGCCGCGCGTACTGGTCATGGGCGCCGAGGGCGCCGGCCTGCGGCAGCTCACCAGGCGACACTGCGACTGGCTGGTCAGGTTGCCGAGTCTCGGGTCGGTGGAGAGCTTGAACGTATCGGTCGCCGCCGGGATGCTGTTGTACGAAGCAATGCGACAGCGGGCGCAGGCCTAGAAGGCGCCTGCCATCATCGATGCGAGCTGTCAGGTGCTGGCGCGCCGCCACAGCGCGGCGAACAGCCCGGCCCCGACCAGGATCGAACCACCGGTGCGATTGACGGCCCTTTGAGTCCGAGGTTGCCGTAGCCGCTTGCGTGCCGCCGCTGCCATCAGCGAGTACAGCGCCGAATTGACGATGGCCAGCGTGACAAAAGTCGTTTCGAGGATCAGCACCTGCGGCCAGAATGGCCGCGAGGCGAGCAGGAACTGCGGTACGAAGGCCACGAAGAAAACGATGCTCTTCGGATTCAGAGCCGTCACCGCATAGGCGTGACAGAACATGCGCCACGGGTTGATTGACGGCACCGCCGCGGCCGTCGCGGCCGTCACCGGCGCGCGCCACAGCCTGACGCCGAGGTAGATCAGGTAAGCACCGCCGATCCAGCGCAGCAGCGTGAACAGCGACGCCGAGGCGGCCAGCAGCGCGCCCAGGCCGACGATGGAGGCGGTCATCGCGGTTGCATCGCCAAGGGCGACGCCGGCCACGATCGCGGCGGCAGATTTACGGCCGTGGCCCAGGGCGTAGGAGATGACCAGCAGCACCGTCGGCCCCGGGATCGCCAGCAGCACGCCGGATGCCGCCGCAAACGCCAACCAATGCGCGAATGTCATTGAATTCTCCCGCAAAACGGACCCGCGGCCCGCGCCGTTGCTTCACGGGGCCGCTTTTTGTATCCTTGCGCGCCTTTTTCGACTACCCGGCGGCGACATAGCTGTTAGTCTGCCGGCTCTCCTTGCCGCACTGCTCCGAACAGAAGCCTCGAGTGGGCGGCATTACCCCGTGAGGAGGATACATGAGGCATTATGAAATTGTGTTTCTGGTCCACCCGGATCAGAGCGAGCAGGTTCCGGCGATGATCGATCGCTACAAGGGCATGATCGCGGCCGGCAACGGCGTGGTGCACCGGCTCGAAGACTGGGGCCGCCGCCAGCTCGCCTATCCCATTGCCAAAGTGCACAAAGCGCACTACGTGCTGCTCAACATCGAATGCGACCAGAAGACGCTCGCAGAGCTGATTGGAGCTTTTCGCTTCAGCGACGCGGTGCTGCGCCACCTGGTGACCAACGTCGAGACCGCGCTCACAGAACCCTCGCCGATGGCGAAGGCCGAAGAGGAGGGCGAGCCTCGCCGCGATCGCGACGATGAGATGGACGATGAACCTGCCGCGATGGGTGCGTGATGGCTGAACCGAGAGTTTCCCGCTTCACGCGGCGCAAAAAATTCTGCCGTTTCACGGCCGACGGTGTTACCTCGATCGACTACAAGGATCTGGCGACGCTGAAGAACTACGTCACCGAGACCGGCAAGATCGTGCCCAGCCGCATCACCGGCACCAAGAGCTTCTTCCAGCGCCAGCTGGCGACGGCAATCAAGCGCGCACGTTTCCTGGCGCTGCTGCCCTACACCGATCAGCACTGAGGGCGTCCGCCATGGAACTGATTCTGCTGCAGAAAGTGGCCAACCTCGGCAATATCGGTGATCGCGTCAAGGTCAAGTCCGGCTACGGCCGCAATTTCCTGTTGCCCAAGGGCAAGGCGACGCTCGCGACCGCCGCGAACATCGCCCGCTTCGATGCCCGTCGCGCCGAGCTCGAGCGTGCCGCCAACGAGGAGCTGCACCGCGCGCAGCAGCGTGCCGCCGCGATCAAGGACTTCAAACTCAACATCATCGCCAAGGCCGGCTCCGAAGGAAAACTGTTCGGCTCGGTCGGCACCGCCGATATCGCCGAGGCCGCGACCGCCGCCGGCCATGCGCTGGCTCGCAGCGAAGTGCGTCTGCCGGGCGGGCCGTTGCGGGCCGTGGGCGAGCACTCCGTGCAGCTGCATCTGCACGCCGACGTCGAAGTCGAGCTGCCGGTCATCATCGTCGCAGAAGAAGCGGGCTGAGGCGGGCGGGCGAGGGCGCGTGAGTACTCCTCTGCGCTCACGTCGCGACGGCGGCAGCGCGGGCGCCGAAGGGCTGGTTCCACCGCATTCGCTCGAGGCTGAGCAATCGGTACTCGGCGCGCTGCTGATCGACCGGACGGCCTGGGATCAGGTCGCCGATATCGTCACTACCGAAGATTTCTATCGCCCGGATCACCGGCTGATCTTTGAAGCGCTTGGGGAACTGGTCGCCGCCGGGCGGCCTGGTGACGTGGTGACGGTGTCCGAGCAGCTCGAGCGACGCGGCCGGCTCATCGATGCCGGCGGCCTCGCCTACCTTGGCACGCTGGCGGGCGATACGCCGACCGCTGCCAATGCGCGCAGTTACGCGCAGATTGTGCGTGAGCGAGCGCTGCTGCGCCGCCTGATCGAGGCCGGACGCGAGATCGCCTCGTCGGTGTTCAACGATGACGGACTGTCGGCGAGCGCCCTGGTCGATCGCGCCGAGGGCCTGGTGTTCGAGATCGCCGAGCAGGGCGTTCGTACCGGTGCGGGCGCGGTGCGCGTCAGCGCCCTGTTGCCGCCGCTGATCGACAAGATCGACGAGTGGCACAGTCATCCGGACAAGCTACGCGGGCTGGCCACCGGGTTCACGGATTTTGATAATAAGACCGGCGGACTTCGGCCCGGTGATCTGGTCATCGTTGCCGGGCGGCCCTCGATGGGTAAGACCACGCTGGCGGTGAACATGGCCGAGTATGCTGCGGTGAGCCCGGACAGCAAATCCTCGGTCGCCATCTTCAGCATGGAAATGCCCGCCGAGCAGCTGGTGACACGCATGCTGGCGTCGATCGGTCACGTGCCGCTCAACAGCATCCGCTCCGGGCGCATCTCCGATGACGACTGGGTGCGCATCACCGCGGCGACCAGCCAGCTGTCCGAAGCGAAGATTTTCATCGACGAATCGCCGGCGCTGACGCCGACCGATCTGCGCGCGCGCGCGCGCCGCCTGAAGCGCGAGCACGGCCTGCATCTGGTGGTGGTGGACTACCTGCAGCTGATGCAAGTGCCGGGCACGAAGGAGAACCGGGCCACCGAGATCGCGGAAATCTCGCGCGGCCTGAAGTCGCTGGCGAAGGAACTGCAGGTGCCGGTGATCGCACTGTCGCAGCTCAATCGCGCGGTCGAGCAGCGCAACGAGAAGAAGCCGGTGATGTCGGATCTGAGAGAATCCGGCAGTCTGGAGCAAGATGCCGACATGATCCTGCTGATCTATCGCGATGAGGTCTACGACAAGAACACTACGAAAAAAGGCATGGCAGAGATCGATCTGGCGAAGCATCGCAACGGCGAGACCGGTACCTTCCTGTTGACCTTCCAGGGGCAATACGCGCGCTTCGTCAACTACGCGCCCGACACCTACGCCGAGGGCGTATTGCGGTGACACGGCTGATTCGCGCGCGCATCGACAGCGCCGCGTTGCGGGCCAACCTCAAGGCGATACGCGCCCGCGCTCCGGGCAGCCGCGTGATGGCGGTCGTCAAAGCCAATGCCTATGGGCATGGTCTGGTACCGACGGCGCTCGCGCTGGCCGATGCCGATGCCTTTGCGGTCGCGCGGCTCGAGGAGGCGATCGCGCTGCGCGATAACGGCCTGATGGGACGCATCGTACTGCTCGAGGGGATATTCGACGCCGCGCAGCTGGCGCAGGCGGCGGAACTGAAACTGGACCTGGTCGTGCACCAGCCGCTGCAGATCGCACTGCTCGAAGCCTTCCGTGGGCCGCGGCCCTTTCCGCTCTGGCTCAAGGTCGACACCGGCATGAACCGCCTGGGCTTTCGGCCCGAGGAATTTCGCTCCGCGTGGGAGCGGCTGCGCACTTTGCATCCGGCACCCACGCAGCTGCGGGTGCTGACGCATCTCGCCTGCGCCGACCAGGCCGACGGCGCCGTCACCGCCGAGCAGCTGGCACGCCTGCGGCCGCTGATCGCCGGACTTGAGGTCGAGCTCAGCATCGCCAACTCGGCTGGCATTCTGGCGCAACCCTCGACGCATGCCGCCTGGGTGCGGCCCGGTCTGGCGCTCTACGGCGTCTCGCCGCTGGCGGCGCAGACCGGTGCGCAGCTCGGCTTGCGGGCCGTGATGACACTCGAGAGCACGGTCATTGCGGTGCGCGAAGTCGCGGCCGGCGAGCGTGTCGGCTATGGCGGTGTATGGCGTGCGCCGCGTGCCTCGCGCCTGGCGATCGTTGCCGCCGGTTACGGCGACGGCCTGCCTCGCAGCATTCCCAGTGGCGCGCCGGTATTGATTGGCGGTGAGCGCGCGGCGCTCGCGGGCCGCGTTTCGATGGACATGATCGCCGCCGACATCACCGACCTGCCGCCGGTCGCAGTGGGCGATCGCGTCGAGCTCTGGGGTGCGCGGCTGCCGGTCGAGGAGCTCGCTGCGGCTGCCGGCACTATTCCGTACGAACTGCTCTGCGGCGTCAGCCAGCGCGTGCCGATCGAGCTGGCCTGAAGCGCGTCGTGGAAGCCATGGTGCAGTTGGGTGCCCGCCTGTTCGCCAGCGCCGAGCGGTGGGTGCGCCGCGCGCTGGTGGCGGCCAAACACGAGCAGCTCAGCGGCATCGTGTTCTGGGCGGCGTTGATCGGTGTCTGCGGCGCCTTTACCGGCGTAGCCTTCAGGGCCAGCGTGCGCCTGGTACAGCGATTGCTGACCGGCTCATCAGCGGGCCTGGTGGAAACCGCCGAACTGCTGCCGTGGTGGGCACGCATTGCAGTTCCGACCGTCGGCGGTGTGCTTGCCGGGCTGCTGCTTTGGGCCGCACAGCGGGTGCCGCGCCAGACGCGCCGGGTCGATTACATGGAGGCCGTCGCCGTCGGCAATGGGCAGCTCAGCAGCCGCGCCGCGCTGCTGCAGGCGGCATCCTCATTTTTCAGTATCGGCTCGGGCGCCTCCATCGGCCGCGAAGGGCCGCTGGTGCAGATGGCCGCCACCGTGGCTTCCAAGATCGGCCAATGGACCCAGGCGCCGGTGCCTCGACTGCGCCTGCTGGTCGCCTGCGGCGCGGCTGCCGGAGTGGCCGCGGCCTACAACGCGCCGATCGCCGGTGCGCTGTTCGTCGCCGAGGTGGTACTCGGATCGATCGCGATGGAGAGCTTCGGTCCCCTGATCGTCTCCTCGGTGGTCTCGGATGCGACTACGCGCCACTTCCTGGGCTACGGGCCGGTGTACCAGGTCCCGCATATCAATTTCGGCGCTGCCTGGGAGCTCGTCCTCTATGGCCTGCTCGGCGTGTTGCTGGGACATGGGGCGCCGCCGTACCTGGCGCTGCTGGAACGCGCGCGCGGCTATTTCAGCCGTCTGCAATGGCCGCTGCCGGTCACGCTGGCGCTGGGCGGATTGATCGTCGGCGTAATCTCGGTGGCGGTGCCGCAGGTCTGGGGCAACGGCTATAGCGTCGTCAACGATATGCTCAATGACAAGCTGGCGCTTAACCTGCTTGCGCTGGTGCTGGTCGCAAAGCTGGTGAGTACTTCAGCGTCGGTCGGTTCCGGCGCCAACGGCGGCATCCTGACACCGACGCTGTTCATGGGCGCGGCCTTCGGCGCCCTGTTCGCCGACATTCTGCATCTGATCGATCCGCATCTGACCTCGCAGCAGGCCGCCTACGCGGTGGTCGGCATGGGAGCGTTTCTGGCGGCCACCACCCATGCGCCGCTGACATCGATCCTGCTGATCTTCGAAATGACGCTCGACTACGAGGTGGTGCTGCCGTTGATGCTCGCCTGCGTGACCGCGCACTATGTCGCGCGCATCTACCGCCGCGGCGAATCGGTGTACACGCGCGCGCTCAGGGCGAACGCTCCCGGCGATGAGGGCGAGTGGCGGCTGCGGCAGATTGCGGCGCTGGTGCGACCACCGGGATTGGTGCTGCACCGGGATGAACGGCTGACGAGGGTGCTCGAGCGGCTGCCTTCGCGCGGCGACTACAGCGTCTACGTGGTTGATGCGCAGAATCAACTGGTCGGTCAGGTCTCGGCCCAGGATCTGCGCCAGCAGGCGCGCACGCAAGCGGACGAGCCGCACCCCACAGTCGCTGCGATCATGCAGCCGGCCCCGCCGGTGCTCATCCCCGAGATGCTGCTCGGGGATGCGCTCGACGTGTTCATCGCCAATCGCTGCAAGCAATTGCCGGTGGTGTCTGGGCACTGGAGTCCGGTGCTGCTCGGCGAAGTGCTGCGCCACGACCTGCTGCTGGCGCTGCAGGAGCGCATCGCGGAACGGCCGATCGCAGCTCGCTAGCGCGATTACGCCGCTGCCTGCGCTCTTAGGCTGTTAGCCTTCGAAGAACCCCATCTTCACGCCCGCGAGCTGGATCACGTCGTTGTCCGCAAGCTTGCGCGCCTGCTCGCCGATCGGCGCGCCGTTCACCAGCGGCGGGCTGTTGGCGGAGTCGGAATCGACGTGCACGATGAAATAGCCTTCCGAGCGGCGCGTGATCGCTGCCACCTGCACGCCGGGGCGGCCAAGCGTCGTCAGGGCCTTGGTAAGCTCAAGCTCGCGTCCGGCAAAGGCCCCCGACAGCACCTGCAGCTTGGCCTTCTTGAGTACCGGCGGGCCGTTGCCGAGTGCGCGCCGAGTCGCGGTAGTGCTGGAAGTATCCTGAGCCACTGCCGCCCGCACTCTCTCGACCGGCCGCGCCGAGGGCTGGATGACCATGGTCTTTTCGAATTCATCCTGCTGCGCGTCGTCGTCCTCGACGAACCGCAGCTGGTGGTGTCCGACCGTGACGACGTCGCCATGCTGCAAGGCATGCTTCTTGATGAGCTTGCCATTGACATACGTGCCGTTGGTGCTGTTCAGATCCTCGAGAAACGAATCGTTGAGGATGTTGATGATCAGCGAATGGTGCCCGCTCACCGCCGGGTTATCGATTCGGATGTCGTTGTCCGGCAGCCGGCCGATGGTATAGCGCTCCTTGTTCATGTTGTATTCCGCAAGAACCGCGCCATCGAGACTCAGAATCAACCTAGCCATTTGCGTTTAGCCTCAGGTCGAGCTGAACCAGCTCAACATCTTGTCGAATATTCCACGCGGCGCAGGGAACGACTCCAGGACCTCCGCCGCCACCACCGAGATATTGTCCTTGCCACCATTATCGTTACCCAACTGAATCAGTTGCTTAGTGGCAGTCTCAAGGTTAGCACCAAAGGTGCTTATGGTTAAGTGAATGTCGTCGTCCTCGACCATATCCGACAGGCCGTCCGAGCAAATGAGATACAGATCACCTTTCTGCACCGGGTGCTCCTGCACTTCGACGTCGACGTTGGACTCCACCCCCAGGGCGCGGGTCACATAGTTCTTATTGGCGGCGCGCTGTGCCTCCTCCGGGGAATAAAAGCCGCGATCGACCAGTTCCTGCAGCAACGAATGGTCCATGGTCATCTGCTCCAGGCCGGCGGCGCGCAGCCGATACATGCGCGAATCGCCCACGTGAGCAATCGATACCTTGTTGTCGAAGAACAGCGCCCCGACCACGGTGGTGCCCATGCCCTCGCACTGCGGCTGGGTGCGGGCGGTCTGAAAAATGATCTTATTGGCCCGCAGGATCGCATCGCGCAGGATGATCGAGGCGCGCGTCAGGCCGGCGGTGGAGTCGTTGATGCGCAGGTCCTCGCGCTCGACCGCATCCTTGACCAGGCCGACGATGGTCTTGACAGCGATGCCGCTTGCGACCTCGCCCGCGTTGTAGCCGCCCATGCCGTCGGCCAGCACCAGCAGGCCGATGTCGGCATCGTAAGCAATAGTGTCCTCGTTGTGATCGCGAACCCGGCCGGTGTCGGTCTGGCCCACACAACGCAGCTTGCCTTTGAGGCTGATGCGGCCTCGAGCGCGCGGCATGATTCCTTTTTTCATCGATTATCGAACTGCGTCACACTTTATATGTATCGATGCTTCCGTGCCCGGCCGCACCCACGGCGGCGGCGTAATACCCGCCGCGATATCCGGGGGCATTAATCGGAATGTAATGCATAACTTAGCATCGTGGCACAGCCAATGCGCGGCCCTGATCACAGTTGCATGGCCGGGGGCGGCGCCCCCAAGGCCCGATTCCACCGGCATGAGACACGTTTCCAGTGCCCGGGTGTAGCATGCGCCGCTTGGCGCGAACACAAACCCTTTATGTCTGCCGGGCCTGCGGCGGCGAAGCCCTCAAATGGCAAGGGCAATGTGCGCATTGCCGGGCATGGGACTCGCTCGAAGCGGTCACCGCCGTGCGCGGCGCCCGGGAGCGCGCCGCCGCCGCGGCCGTCTCCACCGGGCTGGCTGAGAGCGCTGCTGAGCCGGCTACGCCGGACCGCTTATCCCTCGGCATGGCCGAATTGGACCGGGCATTCGGCGGCGGCCTGGTCGCCGGTTCGATCACGCTGTTGGGCGGCGAACCTGGTATCGGCAAATCCACTCTGCTGCTGCAAGTGGCGGCTGCGCTGGCTGCCGAACGCGTCATCGTCTACGCCAGCGGCGAGGAGTCGGTGCCGCAGATCGGGCTGCGCGCCCGGCGCCTTGGACTGGGTAGCGGGCAGCTGCTGCTGGTGAGCGACAGCTCGCTCGATGCCATCCTCGCGCTGGCGAGTGAACGCAGCCCGGCGTTGCTGGTGATCGACTCGATCCAGGCCATGCAGCTGAACGCGACCGAGTCGAGCCCGGGCTCGCCGCTGCAGCTGCGCGATTGCACGGCTGCGCTGGTACGGCATGCCAAGTCCAGCGGCTGCGCGGTCATTATCGTCGGCCACGTCACCAAGGACGGCAGCATCGCTGGACCCAAACTGCTTGAGCATCTGGTCGACACCGTGCTGTATTTCGAGAGCGACGCCGGCAGCCGATATCGCATGCTGCGGGCGACCAAGAACCGCTTCGGTCCGGTCAACGAGCTGGGATTCTTCGCGATGAGCGAGGGCGGCCTCAAGGAGGTGCGCAATCCATCGGCGATTTTTTTATCGCGCCACCCGCAGCCGGTGCCCGGCAGCGTCGTGATGGTAGCGCGCGACGGCGGGCGGCCGCTGCTGATCGAAGTGCAGGCGCTGGTGGATCGCAGCCGCTTTGGCGCGCCGCGCCGCGTTGCCCAGGGCGTGGACGTCAATCGCCTGTCGATGCTGCTCGCGATCCTGAGCCGCCATGCCGAGCTGCCGCTCGCGGATTACGACGTATTCGTCAATCTGGTGGGTGGTATCGCAATCAGCGAGACCTCGACCGATCTGCCGCTGGCACTGGCGCTCAGCTCGAGCCTGCGCGCCCGCGCGTTGCCCGGCTCGCCGGTCGTGTTCGGAGAGCTCGGACTGACCGGGGAGGTGCGGCCGGTGGCTCACGGCGAGGAACGGCTGCGCGAGCTGGTCAAGCTCGGCTATAAGCGCGCCATCCTGCCGCGTGACAACCTGCCGCGCAGCCCACCGCCCGGGCTGGTGCTGCAGCCGGTCGCCAGCCTTGCCGAGGCGCTGGCCGCCGCTTTCACCGAAAGCTGATCCCGCCTGAGGGCTTCTCAGGTCGTGGCCGTTTCGGCTTCAGGGATGGAGCGCACCCGCACGGTCCGGATCGCGTTGTCAGCGATCTGCAGCACCTCGAAATCGTAGTTGCCAATACGCAATGCGGTGCCGGGTGTCGGAATAGTCTCGAGCTTTTCCAGCAGCAGGCCATTGAGCGTGCGCGGACCGAGCTCGGGCAATTGCCAGCCGAGCGCGCGATTGAGCGCCCGGATGGTGGCACTGGCATTCACCAGCCAGTTGCCGGCGGCATCGCGCTGCACGTCCTTGTGGGTCACCGTGGCCGGGTCGCTGGTAAATTCGCCGACGATTTCCTCCAGGATATCCTCCAGCGTCACCAGCCCGGCGATATCGCCGTATTCATTGACGACGAACGCCAGCCGGCGGCGCGTGCGCTGAAACTGCGCCAGCTGTTGTGTCAGCGTAGTGCCTTCGGGAACGAAGTACGGTTCGCGCGCGGCCGAGATCTCCTTCAGCCGCTCGCGCGCCAGCGTGCCGCGCGCCAGTTCCTGCGCCACGCGCTTCATGTGCAGGATGCCTACGAGGTTGTCGAGTTCGCCGTCGTACACTGGCAGACGCGAATGCGGTGTCTGCCGCAGGCGATCCAGGATGTCGTCCCAGCTCATCGAGATGTCGATCGCCGAGATCTCCTGGCGCGGAATCATGATGTCGTCGACCGTGACGCGCTCCAGATCGAGGATCGACAGCAGCATCTGGCGGTGACGCTGTGGAATCAGTGCGCCGGCCTCGGTCACCACGGTGCGCAGTTCGTCGGCCGACAGCGCCTGGCTGGCCGAGTTGCCGCGCCGCACGCCAAACACCCGCAGGAACCCAAGCGCAATGTAATTGGTCAGCCAGATGATCGGCCAGGTCGCCCACAGCAGCAGGCGATAGACGAAGGCGCAGTGCAGCGCGACGCTCTCGGCGTGCACCGCGGCGAATATCTTCGGCGCCAGTTCGCAGAACACCGTCACCACCAGCGTCAGCAGCACGATCTCGACTGCGATCGAGTTCGGCTGGCCGCTGCGCAGCGCCAGCAGCGTCGCCACAGTGGAAGCGGCAACGCTGGCGAGAGCGAGGATAACCAGATTGGCGCCGAGCCAGCGATCCGGTTGCGCCAGCAGTTTCTCCAGCAGGCGCGCGCGCCGTTCCCCTGTGCTGGCCCGATGGCGGATGCGGTAGCGGTTGACCGACAGCATCGCGACTTCGGTGCCCGAGGAGAAGGCAATCACCAGCAGCAGGCCGAGCAGAACCAGGATCAGGACGATCGTCGGCGCTTTATCCACGCTGTCTCTTATAATCGGTAGCCCGACAGCTGTATAGGGCGGCTCTGCCGCGCCGCGTACCATGTTCGACAAGTTGACCGAGCGCCTCAGCCACGCGGTGCAAACCCTGCGCGGCCGCGGGCGCGTGACCGAAGACAATGTGGCGCAAACGCTGCGCGAAGTGCGCATGGCGCTGCTGGAAGCAGACGTTGCGCTGCCGGTCGTCAAGAGCTTCATCGACGGTGTCAGAACGCGTGCGCTGGGCGCGGAGGTCGCGAGCAGCCTGACGCCGGGGCAGGCCTTCATCGGCATCCTGCATCGCGAGCTGACCGCGGTGCTGGGCGAATCCCAAGCCGGCTTCGCCTTCAACGTGCAACCACCGCAGGTGGTGCTGCTCGCCGGTCTGCAGGGCGCCGGGAAAACCACCACCGCAGCCAAGCTGGCGCGCTGGCTGCGGGAACAGCACCGGCGGCGGGTTCTGCTGGTGAGCACCGACGTGCGCCGGCCGGCCGCGATTCTGCAGCTGCAACGGCTCAGCGAGAGTGTCGGCGCCGACTTCCATCCAAGCGCGATGGGCGAGCAGCCGCCTGACATCGCTCGCTCGGCGCTGGAGGCCGCGCGGCGCGGCGTGTATGACACGCTGATCATCGATACTGCCGGCCGCCTGCACATTGACGCCGAATTGATGGAGGAGATGCGCGCCATCGACAGGGCGGTACCGGCGCATCAGCGTCTGTTCGTGGTCGACGCGATGGCGGGCCAGGACGCGGTCAATGCCGCGCGCGCATTCGCCGAGGCCCTGGATCTGACCGGCATCATCCTGACCAAGGCCGATGGCGATGCCCGCGGCGGTGCCGCGCTGTCAGTGCGCTTCGTGACCGGTAAACCGATCGTGTTCCTGGGTGTCGGCGAGAAGCTCGACGCACTGCAGCCGTTCGAACCGGAACGGCTGGCTTCGCGCATCCTCGGTATGGGCGACGTGGTCGCGCTGGTCGAGCAGGTGCAGCGCAATGTCGATGTCGGCGAGGCGGAGAAGCTGGCGCGCAAGGTGGTTCAGGGCAAGGGCTTCAGCCTGCTCGACCTGCGCTCGCAGCTGGAGCAGGTCCGCAAGCTCGGCGGCCTGGCCGCGGTGATGGACAAGCTGCCGACACAGCTGGCCGGCCGCGCGGCCATGAAGGGCGATCAGGCCGAGCGCGAGCTGCGGCGCCAGCTGGCGATCATCGATTCGATGACGGCCCAGGAGCGGCGGCAGTCCGGCATCATCGACGGCTCGCGCCGCCGCCGCATTGCGGCCGGCGCCGGGGTGCAGGTCCAGGACGTCAACCGCCTGCTCAAGCAATTCATGGACATGCAGCGACTCATGAAGGGCATGAAGGGCGGAAAGCTCGGACGGCTGATGGCCGGCCTGAAGGGCGGCATGCCGCCGGGCGGCCCGCGCAGGCACTAGGCGCCGGGCAAGCCCCCGGCACAGCCATAAGCCTTTCTTCCGGCGGCCATTTTGCGTAGAATCCGCGCTCTTTTTTGGGCCGACGGTGAAGTTCGCATGGTCACAATCCGTTTGACGCGCCGCGGCGCCAAGAATCAGCCTTTTTATCACGTCGTGGTCACCGACAGCCGCAAGCGTCAGGGTGGCTCGAGCCTGGAGCAGGTCGGCTATTTCAACCCGGTGGCGCGCGGCAAGGACACGCGGCTGAAGCTGGATCTGGAGCGCATCGATCATTGGCTCAAGATCGGCGCGCGCGAGTCCGAGCGGGTACACCATCTGGTCTCCGGCTACCGCAAGGACATCGGCGCGCGGGCCGCTGCTGCCTGAGCCGTTACTTCGTAC
>Ga0209006_10001024_pt1 | contig 25762 bp, 28 predicted proteins | sample JacPin_JW_Ref_O2_FD_188567 | JGI IMG/M metagenome (GOLD analysis project Ga0209006, IMG submission 188567) | Forest soil microbial communities from Algoma, Ontario, Canada - Jack Pine, Ontario site 1_JW_Ref_O2 (SPAdes) (version 2) | ecosystem: Environmental > Terrestrial > Soil > Boreal...
TGCCGCGCGCCATCGATCGTATTCCGGGGGCGCCCCCACGGCCGAACATCTGGTCAATGCCCTGTTCCATCCGCCGCAATTCATCGAATACGGTCTCCAATACAGTTGCATTATCGAACATGACCGCACCTCCTCTCATGAGTGGAAAAACCTCCTGAGGCGCCATTTTTGGGCACGGGGAAGTAATTCAAGAGCAACGACCCGAGGTGGCTTGAAAAAATGCCGCTGGCTTCGATATTCCAGCGAAAGCCTGGAACCTGGGAAGCGCCATCATGGGCCCCAAGAAATTATGGAGTGGCCTGCAGCGAGGTTTTACCCGCGTGGGGGAGGAAATCACCGGGCAGTGGCGCAGAATCGTCACCCGCGGGGGCGGCGTGGTGACCCGCTACACACGTACTGCAACGCACAACGAACCGGCCTCTTCGGAGTGGGCAATGCTGGCTGGCGAAGTTTGGGAAACCGGGCAATCTGTGGTCGTTCAAATCGAGTTGCCTGGAATGCGGCAGGAGGATGTCGAAGTCTCGATTCGCCCAGGGCGTCTGGTCATCCGCGGCGAGAAGCTTCGTGCCGCCGACGCCACCCCTCGTCTCTATCATCTGATGGAGCGCGCCTTCGGCAGATTCGAGCGCCGCATTGACTTGCCGCGCGGTCTGGATGGTGCGAGGGCGGAAGTATCCTTCCGGGACGGGATCATGACCGCGATTGTGCCGAAGATCGAGCCTACGCCGCCGAGACGTTTTCGCGGGTGCTAGCGGTCCAGATTAGGGTGATGAGGCCTTTACGCAGACACGGATGACGGGCGCAAACTGTTCGCACATCGCTTCACCCCGACCATTTAAATCAATAGGTTAAGCTCGCAACTGCTAAGTGATGCATCGCGGCGAATTATTCCAGCATGACATGGGCATATAATTCCGGCGTTGAATAGCTAATAACAGGCCGATAACGGCCGAGGGATCAACTATGAAACTCAGTGCCTTTCTGAGTATCGTTGCGGTAGTCGCCGTGCTCTTTGGCATAGCATTTGTCTTGGCTCCTGTGGAGACGCTTGCACCATACGGAGTCGTGGCCGACCGTAATACGGCCATCATGGGCCGATTCTTCGGCGCCGCGCTGCTCACGGTCGGCTTGATCGCATGGTTTGCACGCCCGATCACCGATTCAGTAGGTCGGCGCGCAATCTTGATCGGCAATCTGATTGGCGATGTCGTTGGATTCATCGTCGCGCTGCAAGGGCAACTTAACGGCGTAACCAATGCTCTAGGTTGGTCGACGGTAGTTATTTACGGCGTATTTGCGCTCGGGTTTGCATGCTTTCTATTCGGCGCCAGAAACAGTGCCTAGCAGACCACGATACAGGCCTGTAGGGACTGACGTCATGCGTTGACCGTCGCCATTCCCGCCGCCGGATATCGCGTTCCCGACACAGTGTATTCGGCCAGCACATCGCGAATTTGCTGCAGATCCGGGTCAGTCAAACTCAATCTTGTCGCTGCGGCATTCTCATCCAGACGAGAGACATGCCGTGTCCCGGGAATCGGTACGATATCTGGGCCCTGATGGAGCAGCCAGGCAATCGCCAGCTGCGCCGCGGTGCAACCGTGCTCCTCAGCCAAGGCGCGTACCGCCTCGACCAGAAGCCGGTTCGCGTCGAAATTGGAGCCTTGAAATCGGGGATGCAATCGTCGACGGTCATCCTTCGAAAGATCATCAATCTGCTGAATAGCGCCGGTTAAAAAGCCGCGCCCAAGCGGACTGTAGGCGACAAAACCAACGCCGCATTCTCGGCACGCCGGCAGCAAGTCCTGTTCGACGTCGCGCGTCCAGAGCGAATACTCGCTCTGCACCGCGGCGATCGGATGCACACCGGCGGCGCGCCGCAGCGTCTTACCGGATACTTCGCATAGACCTAGGTAGCGAACCTTTCCCGCTGCGACTAGCCGCGCCATGGCACCGACGGTTTCTTCGATCGGCACCTTCGGGTCTACGCGGTGCTGGTAGTACAGATCAATATGCTCGACGCCGAGCCGTTTCAGGCTCGCGTCGCACGCCGCTGCAACGTACTCCGGCCGTCCATCGATTCCGAGGTGCGCGCCGTCCGGTGCGCGCACTTGTCCGAATTTCGTTGCGACCACCACTGCCTGGCGGCGCGTTCTGAGCACTTTAGCGAGCAACTCTTCATTGCGACCGACGCCGTACATATCCGCCGAGTCGAGAAAGTTCACGCCGATGTCCAGCGCGTGGTTGAGGACCGCGAGATTGGTCGCCTCGTCCGCAGGGCCGTAAAAATCCGACATGCCCATGCAGCCGAGACCGATTGCGGACACGCTGAGCCCTTGTCTGCCCAGTATCCGGCGGCCAATAGCGTCGCTCATGGAGAAGCTCCGGGTCGTTTATATCTAATATCATTATCACCCATATCAACGTCCGGGCGGCATCGCCCGGCCCGCATCACAACAAGGCGGCTACGTTCGCATGAGACCCGGCAGTATCAGCCCCGCAGCCGCGTGGCGCTTGCTCGCTTCGCGGCCGGCGGCGCTTCAATGGGCAATCCTGTTGGCGCTGTCCGCCTTCATCTCGCTGCTCTGGGGTGCAGCCGGACTGCCGGCGGCGCTGCTTCTGGGGCCAATGATTGCCGGCATCGTGTTTGGCGTGAACGGCCTGCGCATGAGCGTGCCGCGCTGGCCCTATCTGGCAGCGCAGGCAGTCATCGGCGCGATGGTGTCGGCCGCCATCACGCCCGCCATCATTGCCACTTTTGGCCAGGACGCGCTGCTGTTCAGCGCCGTCATGGCCGCAACCCTGCTGGGCGCTGTCGCGCTCGGCTGGCTGCTCAGCCGTTCCGGACTTATCCCCGGCGCCACCGCTGTGTACGGCACCTCGCCCGGTGCCGCGAGTGCAATGGTCATGCTCGGCGAGGCCGAGGGCGCAGACGCGCGCCTGGTCGCCTTCATGCAGTACTCCAGAGTACTGCTGGTAGCCCTGGCTGCTGCGCTGGTGGCGCGCTTCTGGGCGGGCGCCGCCGGCGCCCACGCCCCTGGTGCGCCCTGGCTGGCGCCGGTGCATTGGGACAATCTTGCCGCGCTGGTGCTGCTTGCCGCTCTTGGACAGCAGGCCGCGCGACTGCTGCGCCTGCAGGCCTGGGCGCTGCTCGGACCGATGCTGCTGCTGTCCGCGCTGCACGCCGCAGGCTGGCTCGCGATCGACCTGCCGCGCTGGCTGCTGGTCGCGGCCTACGCACTGCTTGGCTGGCACATCGGGCTGGGTTTCCATCGCGATGCGTTGCTCCACGCTGGACGAGCCCTGCCGGCGGTGGCTGGCGCAGCGCTGTGCTTGATGAGCTTCTGCGGCCTGCTGGCTTGGTGCCTGATGCGTCTGGCTCACGTCGATGCTCTCACCGCCTACCTCGCCACCAGCCCCGGCGGCCTTGATTCAGTGGCCATCATCGCCGCCTCCACGCCGCGGGTAGATCTGCCATTCGTGCTGGCATTGCAATCGGTGCGGTTGCTGTTCGTGATCGGCTTGGCGCCGCTGCTCACGCGGCTTGTGGTGCGATATTCGCCGCATCTGCGATCAGCGCCGACCTGATGTGCCGGCCACTTCAGGGTGATGCCGCAGAAACTCGCCAGACGCTGTTGCCGGCATCGTCGGCAATCAGCAGCGCTCCCTGCCCGTCAACTGCGAGGGCGACCGGGCGACCCCGCGCTTTGTCGCCATCGACCAGGAAACCGGTGACCACGTCTTCCGGAGGCCCCGATGGGCGGCCGTCAACAAACGGTATGTAGACGACCTTGTAGCCATTCAATATCGCTCGATTCCAGCTGCCATGCTCGCCAACAAAAGCGCCTCCGCGGTAGTGCGCCGGCAGATTGGTTCCCGAATAGAACACGAGCCCCAACGGTGCAACGTGCGAGCTCAACGCATATTCGGGTGCTATGGCCTTTGCGACCAGATCTGGTCTCTGCGGTTGAACGCGTGGATCGATATGCTGACCATAGTAGCTGTACGGCCAGCCATAAAAGGCCCCGTCCCGCACCGAGGTCAGATAGTCGGGTACGAGATCCGGCCCCAACTCGTCGCGCTCGTTGATGACCGCCCAGAGCGTGTGACTCTGTGGCTCGAATTGCAGTCCATTCGGATTGCGCAGGCCGGTGGCGTATTCGCGATGTGCGCCGGTCGCCCGATCGATCTGCCAGATTGATGCGCGGCCTACTTCCGCCTGAATTCCGTTCTCCGTGATATTGCTGTTGGATCCAACCCCTGCATAGAGCTCGGATCCATCCGGACTGGCGGTCAAGCTCTTGGTCCAGTGATGGTCAATCGGGCCGCCAGGCAGATCGCAGAGCTTGACTCCAGGATCGGTAATCTGAGTCTGTCCGGTGGTGTAGTGATAGCGGACCACTGCATCGGTGTTTGCGACGTAGAGATCATTACCGACCAGTACCACGCCGAAGGGCGAGTTCAGATGATCGATGAATACGGTTTGTTGGTCCGGTACGCCGTCGCCGTTCGTATCACGGAACAGCAGAATTCGCTGGCCGGGCTTGGTGCTGGAGTGCGCCATCTTCTCAACCCAGTTCATGACGAGTTCCTTGGGTCGGCTGACCGGCCCAGGCGGAACTCCGGTCTCAACCACCAGGACATCACCATTCGGCAAAACATAGAGTGAGCGCGGGTTCGCCAGTCCGGTGGCAAACGCCTGCACTCTCAAGCCGGCCGGGACGCTCGGCATCGCACCGTTCCAGCCGACCAGCTTTGCGACATGCATCGGTGGCAACAGGTACTGATGGATCGGCGGAAGATAGGGATTAGGGCCGACTTGACGCATCGGGTCGATCGGCGCCGGCCCGCAACCGACCAGAGCAAGCAGCACGATCGCCACGGCTTCGAAAGCAGCAGGCCTCATAGCCCCTCCGTCCGTCGCACGCCGACGCCGTCGCGATACACGAGCGTCCTGCCAATCCAGCCGGTCACCAGCAGGATAAAAACGACCAGTGCGGAAAGTGTCAGGCCTGAAGGTACTACCGAGGTGTAGGCGTCGCGGGTATGAATCAGCGCATTGAAGATCGCGAGGATGAGTGCCGTGGCATTGCCAATGCCGACTATCCAGGCGCCGCGCAACTGGCGGATGCGAGGGTCGCCGAAGAAGTCGATGATTCCCACCGGCACAGCCACCACCGAGACAACCAGCCCTGCGAGCAAAAGCCAGTCGGACATGTCCGCCCACAGCATCGCCATTGTTTGCCAGTAGACGACGTCCGTGATCAGAGTAGCCACGAAGCAGACAACAGGAATCGACGCCAGTAACGCGCGCGCGGACAGACCTACTGAAGGAATCGTCGACCGAGGAGCAGTTAACATCCAGGTACCGGGTGCGTTCGAGTTTGACGGACACCTCGCAGCCTACCTGCGCGACGACAATTAAGCTGTCAGCGACTGCCGACCGGGGGTTCAGCGGCTCAGGGATAGCGCTCAGACCTCATGGCGCTAACCTCTTTTCCTAAATCAAGAGCGCGGTGGTGGCCCAGATTCCCGATAACATACAAGAGTGCCGGCGCTGCGATTTGTGGAGGCATGCTTCGCAAGCTGTCGCGGGCGAAGGAGCGGCCCATGCCCGAATCATGCTGGTGGGCGAGCAGCCAGGAGATGAAGAGGATCTGCGCGGCCACCCGTTCGTAGGACCCGCGGGCCGAATGCTTGACCAGTGCCTGGATGCGGCCGGCCTCAAGCGCAACGAGGTCTTCGTGACCAACGCTGTTAAGCACTTCAAGTGGGAACCGCGCGGTAAGCGCCGACTGCACAAAAGGCCGAATCTGGAGGAAATTAACGCTTGCAATGTATGGCTGCAACTCGAGATTGGCCGCATCAAACCGCGTGTATTAGTGGCATTGGGTGCGACCGCGCTGCGCGCCCTGATGGGTCGCAGCTTGACCATCGATGCTGCACGCCGCCAGTCACTGCAGCGCACCTCGGGCATCGCAATCCTCGCCTCCTATCACCCGTCCGCGATCTTGCGTGCCGACGGCGACCACGCGCTGCAATTGCGAACTACGCTGATCCAGGACCTTAAGCGAGCTCGGGCTTCGGGTGCGAGCAACGCTTGATGACTCCGCATCCCACAATCCGCATCGGCATATCGGGTTGGCGCTACGCTCCCTGGCGCGGGCGCTTTTATCCAACAGGTCTGCCGCAGCGCTCGGAACTTGAATATGCCGCGCGCTGTTTCTCAAGCATCGAGATCAACGGCTCATTCTATTCCCTGCAGAGTCCTCGCAGCTGGCAAGCCTGGTACGAGAGCACGCCCGAGGATTTTGTGTTCGCCGTCAAGGGTCCGCGTTATATAACGCACATGTTGCGCCTAAAGCAGGTCGAAAAGCCGCTGGCCAATTTTTTCGCTTCCGGACTTTTCAAGCTGCGCGAGAAGCTCGGGCCCATTCTCTGGCAATTTCCGCCGAACCTCGCTTTCGATGCCGGCCGACTGGCGAGTTTCCTCGCGCTATTACCGCGCACTCTCAAGGAAGCCGCGGCGCTTGCACGCAAGCGAGAGAGCTTCATGCGCGGCCGTGTTGCCTTGGGCATCGGTAGCAACCACCCCATGCGCTATGCGCTGGAAGTGCGCCATAACAGCTTCAACGATGCGCGCTTCGTGCGCCTGTTGCGCGAACACGAAGTGGCGCTGGTGATCGCGGAAACCGCACGCCGCTGGCCGATGCTGCAGGACATCACCGCCGATTTCGTCTATCTGCGCCTGCACGGCGACAAGAAGATCTACAGCAGCGGCTACAGCGATAAGGCCCTGGAGCGCTGGGCTAAGCGGATCTCCGTCTGGTCCCGAGGCGGCGAGCCCAGCGATGCCAGCAAGGCCGACCGGCAGGCGAAGCCCGCCCGCCGGCCGCGTGATGTGTACTGCTTTTTCGATAACACGGACGAGAAACTGCGTGCGCCCGCGGATGCACAGACTTTGATGAAAAAGATCTCTGGGGCGGCCAGCCCGCTCCGCCGACGAATTTGAAGCGCAATTGACATGCATATGTGGTGGGTAGAAGCAGTGGGTTGGGCGAGCGCCGCGCTGCTGCTGCTGACATTAATGAGACAGGTTTACAAGGAATGGAGGTCGGGTTCTACGGCAGGACTTTCGAAATGGCTTTTCATTGGTCAGATGGCCGCATCGGTTGGTTTCATCACATACAGCTGGTTACTGCATAACTGGGTCTTTATCGGATCAAATGCTGCCATATTGGTGGTAGCAGTGGTGGGCCAAACTCTGTTCGCGCACAACCGCCGCCATTCGAAGTCACAGCGATCCGGGCGCTAACACGCTGCGGCGCGAATTACCAGGCACTCTCGACGAAGTCAGCTTGTCGCTGCTCCGCCGAGGTGTCTATGCCGCTATCGCTTATCCTGAGAGCGATCGCCTCCTTTTCGACCTGCTTCGCTAGCCTTTTCCGGATCGTTCTTAAAGTTTCCAGGGGTGCCCTGGTGCTTTTCGCCAGAGTGCTCCGAACCGCCTTGTTGGGATCTTTTCGACTGATCGGTAGAACCCTGATGCGATTGCTGACCGCCCTTTCGTCCGGCCTCGCTTGCCTTTTCTTGATCAGCGGCAAAATTGCCCGATCCCCCGCTCTGGCTCCTGCTTTCATTCGACATGATCTGCTCCTAAAACGTGTGTTGGATTGCTAACGGCAAACAGATCTTCTCGTGTGTTGCGTGCTGGAGCCGCCGGAAACCCTGTGAACTAGCGGTAGGAGATCTCTGTCGGACGACTGCTGCACCGGGTAACGCTGGAAGCGCCTCATGAAAGAGCGCTGCAGTATCAAGTCATCCATTCACTCACAATCGAACGACTGCTTTTCCCAATTGCAGGAATCGAAGGCATTGCTAGTCTTTCAGTCCTCATTATCTGACTAGCGTGGATTACTATGGATCAGGCCAGCAAGAAAAGGGTCTCCGGCCGCAAAACCGTGGCACCGGTGGAATCGGCAAAGGACAAGCCGCGCTCTAAATATCCAAAACCGCCATTTCAAAAGCAGACTCAACCCTGGCCTGGGCTTGCACGCAAGATGAAGCCGAAGCCCGACCACGGCGAGACCAGCTATCGCGGTTCGGGTCGATTGACGGGTCGCAAGGCACTGATCACCGGCGGTGATTCGGGCATGGGGCGCGCGGCCGCGATCGCTTACGCGCGAGAAGGCGCCGACGTGGCGATCAACTACTTTCCAACCGAAGAGCCCGACGCACGCGAGGTAATCCGACTCATCACCGATGCGGGCAGAACTGGTGTCCCCATCCCGGGAGACTTGCGCGACAGGGCGTTCTGCCAACAATTGGTGGCAGAGGCAATACAGAAGCTCGGGGGACTCGACATCGTGGTGTGTAACGCCGGCCGGCAGCAATCGCAGGCTTCGATCCTCGACATAAGCGATGAGGATTTCGATTCCACGATGAAGACCAATATTTACGCCCCGTTTTACATCATCAAGGCCGCACTGCCGCACCTTCGAGAGGGTTCCTGCATCATCGCTACCACCTCGGAACAGGCCTACGATCCGTCGCCCGAGCTATACGACTATGCCCAGACCAAAGCGGCGACGATGAACTACGTCAAGTCGTTGGCCAAGCAGCTCGGCGAAAGGGGGATTCGCGTTAACGGCGTTGCCCCGGGCCCCATCTGGACGCCGCTGCAGATCAGTGGCGGTTCATCGGTGGAAAAGTACACTCATTTTGGCAACCGCACGGTATTTGGCCGTCCCGGCCAACCCGCGGAACTGGCCTCGATTTACGTGCAGCTGGCGGCGAGCGACGCGAGTTTCACCACCGGCAATATTTATGGTGCGGGCGGCGGGCAGGGCCAGCCGTAACGAACAGCCACGACAATTTGAATTGCCAATCCGCACTGGCAGCCATACATTACCTCAGCCTGCACCGCTGCAGCCTCGACCGTGACAATTCCCCCGGCAAAAGGAGCTCACATGAGAGTCAGTCTAGTCTTCGGCATTGCCGCCGTAGCGGCATCGCTCCTTGCCGGCGCGGACGAATTCAAACCGCCGCCCATGAAGGACGGCCTGTGGGAGGCTCACAGTACGCAGACCCAGCAAGGCAAGACCGTATTTGATACCTCAACCAAGATGTGTCAATCGAAGGAACTCACGAAGTCGACGGAGTCGATGGGAGAGGAGCTGAGAAAAAGAGACCAATGTACCTCCACGGTCACTCAGACATCCGCCAACTCCTTCGCCGAGGAGAGCCATTGCGCCAAAGGCTCCAATGCAGGCTCGGTAACCAAGACGGTCTATACCTATCAGGGGGATACTGCGTCCCACATGGAAATGCACCTGCAAAATGGCAAGTCCGAGACCGTGATGATCATGGATATGAAGTATCTGGGCAGCTGCCCCGCAGACATGAAGCCCGGCGACGTGATCATGCCCGACGGGAAAAAATTCAGCGCGGGTGGCAAATAGGTTTGCGCCCAGCCCTGGCGCTGCGCGCGGGTGGAGATCTACAGCGCCGGAAGCAGCCGCTGACAGAACAGCAACACACCCGCCGCGGCGGCAGTCCACGAAGCAGCGCGCGGGCCGAGCGCCCCCAGGCGCGGCGGCAATAGTTGACGCGCCGCCATCAGCACGCACAGCACTGCGCCGAGAAACACAAACTGTCCGATCTCAACTCCAAGGTTGAAGCCTGCCAGCGTCGCCAGACGGTGGCTCGCATCGACGCCGACTTCGGAGAGTGCCGAGGCGAATCCAAGGCCGTGCAGTAGCCCGCAGGCGAACACCACCGCAATGCGTGCGCGGTTGTTGACCGATGCACGAATCAGATTGGCAACCGCCATCAGCACGATGCTTGCCGCGATCGCGGGTTCGACGATCGCGGGTGCCACGTGGACAATCCCGAAGACCGCAAGTGACAGGGTGATGCTGTGCGCCACCGTAAAACTGGAAATGACGCCGATCCAGTAGCGCCAGCCTGCCGCCGCCGTGACGATCGTCAGCAGGAACAGCAGATGATCGGCACCGAGCAGAATGTGCTCGACTCCCACGCGCAGGAAGGCGATGAACGTGTTCCAGGGGGCGGGAAACAGCTCATAACTGCTGTTCGAGGCGCTGAGCACGATGATTTGCGCCTGCCCGTCATGGCTGGCCCGCAGCGTCATGCGGTCTTGTCCTGCGCCGTGACCGAACAGATCCGTGTGCAGCCTGAGATGTTCGGGCGGCTTGGCGAACATGACCCGCTGCATGACCACGACATAGTCGGAGCCCTGACGCACGGTCGGGTCCGGATTGAGGACCCAGGTGAAAAGCGCACGCCCGGGGACGGTCCCGTCTGACAGCTGCCAGCGCTGCTGGAATTCCTGGGCGAGCGCATCCCGATGAGCCGGGAGTTGCTCGGCCGTGAGTGTGCTCACAGCGCCCCCGAGGCTCGCAAATCCGGACAATGGCGCCGCAACGACGACGTAGGCAGAGTCACCAACCAGATGAACGGTCGCGGTCTGCGCCGGCAGCAGATGCGCGGCGCTGACCGCGGGAAACACCGCCGCTCCCACTGCAAACGACAGCGCCAGAATCGGTATGAGCGCAGCCTGTAATCGCGTGACCGCCCATCGCGCGACCGTCACTGCAGCGCTACTCACGGCGGTGGGGCGCCGCCTTCGCCATTGTCCAGCGGCGTTCCAAACACACAGCGCTGGATGTAGGGCCAGTTGTCGGTGATGTAATAGTGATAGATTCCCTGCGGGAAATCCGGCGTAACGTCGAAGCGGCCATTGCACTCATCCAGATCGCCGCTTCCGGCCACGTACTCCCAGTCCTCGGTGAACGTCCCCGCCGGGACGATCGAAACCGGAGGGCGGCCGCTGTCCAGTGTCGTCTTCACCTGATAGCTCGACGTCATCACCTTGAGAGCGCTGCTGGCATCGTTGGCCGTGGTATGTCCGTAGCGCGCATAGATCGGAAAGCCGTCCTGCGCGAAACCCAGCAGCAGCATCGCCGGATTAGCGCTGCTCACACCATTGTTGGTCAATATTCCCTCCGGCATGGCGTGGTAGTGATACGCACCACCCGGCTGCACGTGCGCGTTATTGCTGTCGGTGCCGAAGTCGAAGGTGGCCGTGGCGATCGTCGGCGCGAGCGCTTCGATGTGCCAGTCGCCGGGGCCGCCGAGCAAGGTGCAACTCTGCAGATTGGTCGCGTCGCTCGGGCACGTTCCCCCGGTGCCGGGGTCGAACTTGACTCCATTAAGTGCGTAACCCGAGGGCTGGACCGCGGTGCTCGCACTGGTAGCCGCCGGGGACGTGGTCGTGAACCAGGACACAGTCTGCGCAGTGATCGCATTAGGATTGTTGGGATTCGGAAATGTGCCGACCGCATGATCCGGAATACCATTCGCGCTGAGCAGACGCTGCCCGCCCGCGCATGACCACGTCGATTCGCTGGTCAGACCGACCGACGGATTGACGGTTGATTCGGAATAGCTGCAGTCGATCGAAAGACTGGCACCACCGCCCGCTTCTCCGGGTATCACGTTCACGCTGGCAGAGGCAGGGCCGGTACCGACGAAGTTCGTCGCCGTCACGTAGCAGACATAGGTCACGCCGTTCGCCAGCGGGGACAGTGTCAGGGGACTCGCACTACCGCTCGCCGTTTCCGGTGGTGGACCGCCCGCTGGACCGCTGGCTGTACAGGTGGCCGTGTATGACGTCACCGGCACATAGATGCTGGCCGCCGCCGGGCCAAATGCCACGGTCGCACTGGCATCGCCGGGAGTGATACTCAGGATCGTTGGGGCACCGGGTGCATTCGCGGTGCCTTGGTTGCCGCCGCAGGCGCCAAGCGCCAGCGCCAGCGCCGCGCACGGCACAATGTGTCGGTACATGGCGCGCAAGCTTACACGATCGCCTGAGTGCTCACTTAGGCGGTGCGTTGCTGCCGGGCGGAGGCGGTGCGTCCTTGGGCCGGCACGCGAGCGGTTTGCCTTCCGGCGCCCAGCAGGAGCCCTGCAACTGCTGGCCGTCGCGGCCGGTAAAGCTGCACACCGCACCGGCGCTCTCAGACTTGCAGGCGGCGAGCGCCTCGGGCGGCGGCCCACGACCGTCCGGCGGTCCTGCGGCGTGCGCTGCAAAGGTCGCAGCCAGCAGCAGGCAATGAACGGCGCGCAGGCTGATTCGGGTTGCGGACGGCATGACTCCTCCCAACGACCGATGAGTCTCGGTCTGTGAGGTGAGCCTGCGCGGCAAATGTGGAGGAAGTTTGTGAAAGCCTCCACACTGCGTCCACAATTTCGAGGTCAATTACCTAGCCCGTGCGCCTACGTATCGTCGCTACCCTCGCCTTGATGCTGATGGTATTCGTCAGCGTGGCGGTGTTGGGTCTGGGCGGATTGTTGGCCTGGAATCTCAGCAGCGGCTTCGCCGACTACCTCGCGACGCGCGACCTTGAGCGGCTCGAGCGCTTTGCGACTCTGGTCTCGAGCTACTGCGAGGCGCGCGGCGGCGCATCCGCGCTGACCAATGGCAGCATCGATATGCGCGAACTGCTGCTGGACATGGCGCTCAGGGATAGCGATCTGGCAGCGGCTCATCCGCCGGCCATCGACAGGCCGCCCCCGCCGCCCAATGGGCCCCCTGCGGCGCGTGCGCCCCCAGGTGCGCCGCCATTTTTTGGGCGATTCGATCCGGCGCGTCCACCACCGGATGTGACAGCGCCTTTCGGCGATCGAGTCGCAATCTACTCCGCTGAGGGCAGGCTTCTGCTCGGACCTGAATTGCCCAATCTCGGCGCCACCGTCTCGGAACCGGTGTTGCTACAGGGCAAGCTGATCGCACAGGTAAGGTTGCTGCCGGCGCCGCCGTTGCCCGGTCAGGTTGAAATTCATTTCCTGCGCCGTCAGTACATCGGGATCGCGGCATTCGGCGTCTCATTACTGCTCATTGCTCTGGCGAGCGCGCATTGGCTCGGACGCCGCTGGGTGCGGCCCTTGCTCGCGGTGCAGGACGTCACCGAGCGCATCGCCCGCGGCGAGCCCGGGGTACGCCTCGCGGAGCGCCCTGGCGATGAGATCGGCGACGTCATCCGCAACATCAACAGGATGGCCGAGGACTTGCAGCGGCTGGAGACCGCACGACGGCGCTGGATCGCCGAAATCTCGCATGAGTTGCGCACTCCGCTGACGGTGATACGGGGCGAGGTCGAAGCGCTGGTGGAGGGTGTGCGGCCTCTTACGCCGCGCGCCATCCTGTCATTAAGAGAGGAGGTCCAGAAGCTCGGCGCGATCGTCGAGGACCTTCACCTGCTCGCACTCTCGGACCTCAAAGCGCTGCCTTGCAATTTCGGGTCGCTGGATGCAAGCGAGCTGGTGCGCCGGGTGGTGCACCGGTTCGAACGGCAAGCCGCCGAGCGCGGGCTGACGATCGAGCTGCAGGTTCCGGCCGATGGGCCGGTCACGGTGCATTGGGACGCACGGCGCATCGAACAGCTGCTGGCGAATCTGCTCGACAACAGCCTGCGTTACACCGATCCCCCCGGTAGAATCCGGCTATCGCTGACAGCGACTGAATCACGCGTGCACATAGATATCGAGGATTCTGCCCCGACAGTGAAAGCGGCAGATCTGGCGCGTCTTTTCGATTCCATGTTCCGCGCCGATGCGGCACGCGGCCGCCACAGCGGCGGCAGCGGCCTGGGACTCTCCATCTGCAGAGCGTTCGCACTGGCACACGGGGGCGACATCAGCGCCACGGCCGCTGCGCTGGGCGGACTGCATGTACAGGTGGATCTACCCGCAACAGCCGTGCTACACACGTAATGAGCGCGCCCGAAAGTCGCGTACTGGTGGTGGAGGATGACCCCAAGATCGCCCGCCTGTTGGTTGACTTCCTCAAGAGTGAGGGCTTTGTGGCGAGCTCGGTGGCCGACGGCGAACTTGCGCTGCGGCAGATCGAGACTGCGGTGCCGGCCGCCGTCATTCTCGACCTCATGCTCCCCGGGCTTGATGGGATTGGTGTCTGTCGCGCAGTGCGGCGCTTCAGTGACGTCCCGATTCTCATGTTGACCGCGCGGGTCGAAGAAATCGACCGGCTGCTCGGCCTGGAGACCGGCGCCGACGACTACGTCTGTAAGCCTTTCAGCCCCAGGGAAGTCATGGCTCGCGTGCGCGCGCTGCTACGGCGCAGCGAGGCACGCAAGCATCCGCAGCCGGCCGCCTGGGTGATCGATGAGGAAGCCTACCGGATTGTCTGGCGCGGTGCCGCGCTGCCGCTGACGCCGGTTGAATTCCGGATACTGCGGCTGCTGCTCAATCATCCCGGCCGCGTTTACGCACGAGCGCAGCTGCTGGACCACGTTCATCAGGACCTGCGCGATGTCAGCGACCGCGCGGTCGACAGCCACGTCAAGAACCTGCGTCGCAAGATCGACGAGGTCGATCCCGGCTGCGACTGCATCGCTTCCGTTTACGGAGTCGGCTACCGCTTCGACTCGCCCGCATAACCGGCATGCACAGTCATCTCATACCGCCAGCACGGCGTCAGCTCATCAAGCGGATCGCTGCTCCGCTGTTGGCGCTGGTGATGCTGCTGTCCGGGCCGCTGGTTGTCGCAGCCGATCGGTCCTATGGCCCGGAATTGCAGGGTTTTGACTATCCCTATCCGGTGCGGCATTTCGCCTTCAGGTCGCAGGGCGAGCAGCTGCAGATGGCCTATATGGACGTGCATGGGGTCTCGAACACGGGCGCTACAGCGATCCTGCTGCACGGCAAGAATTTCTGTGGCGCCACCTGGCAGGCGACCATCGAGATACTGAGCGCGGCTGGCTACCGCGTCGTGGTCCCCGACCAAATCGGCTTTTGTAAATCCAGCAAGCCAGCTCACTATCAGTATAGTTTCCAGCAGCTCGCCCGCAACACGCACGCGCTGCTGGCGTCGCTCGGCATCGACAGCGCCGTCATCATCGGCCATTCCACCGGCGGCATGCTCGGTATCCGCTACGCGCTGATGTATCCGCAGCAGGTCGGCCAGTTGCTGCTCGTGGATCCGATCGGCCTGGAGGATTGGAAAGCCGAAGGAGTGCCCGCGCAGAGCGTCGATGAGTGGTATCAGCGCGAGCTCAAGACCAGCGCCGACGGCATACGCAGCTACGAGCGTACGACCTACTACGTCGGCGAATGGCGGCCTGAATACGAGCGCTGGGTAGGGATGCTGGCCGGAATGTATCGCGGCGCGGGACGCAACATCGTGGCGTGGAACTCGGCACTGCTCTACGACATGATCTATACGCAGCCGGTGTGCTATGAATTCGGCCAACTCGCGGTGCCGACCGTGCTGTTCATCGGCGACAAGGACACCACGGCGATCGGCAAGGACGTGGCGCCGCCGCAAGTGCGTGCGAAACTCGGCAATTATTTGGAACTGGGCAAGCGCGCCGCAGCGTTGATTCCAGAGGCCAAGCTGATCGAATTTCCAGACCTCGGACATGCGCCGCAGTTGCAGGATCCGGCCGCCTTCCACCAGGCCCTGATGCAGGCACTATCGAACCCTCATTAGGCGGCACCTGCCCGGCGGCGACGCCAATCACGCAATCGCAGCGCCGCAAGTTCGCCGACTACGCCGCGGCGAAAGGCGAGCACGCAGGCTACGAAAACGGCACCGATAATGACCGTCACCCAGCCACCGACGATGTCCGACAGGTATTCCTGCAAGGTCACGATTGCCGCGGCGCCGATGACGGGGCCGAAGAAGGTGCCGGCGCCGCCGAGCAGCGTCATCAGAATGACCTCGCCGGAGTTCGCCTGCTGTACATCCGACAGCGTCGTGAATCCGAGCACCAGCGCTTTCAGCGATCCGGCGAGGCCCGACAGCGCGGCGGAAAGAACGAATGCCAGCAGCTTGTATCGATTGATGTCGTAGCCGAGCGAAAGAGCGCGTGGCTCGTTACCCCGAATCGCCTTCAACACCTGGCCAAAAGGCGAGTGGACGATACGCCGGATCAGCAGGAATGCCGCCACCGAGACCGCGAGCACGAAGTAATACATCACCACATCGGACTTCAGCGACACCAGCCCGAAGAGGCTGCCGCGCGGCACGTCCTGCAGTCCGTTCTCGCCGCCGCTGAACGGCGCCTCCAGACAGATGAAATACACCAGCTGCGCCAGCGCCAGGGTCACCATCGCAAAGTAGATTCCATGGCGGCGTATTGCAAGCATGCCGATCGCCGCGCCCAAGACGGCCGACACAGCCACGCCGGCCAGGATCGCCGGAACGCTGCCCCAGCCGTGCGCCGTCACCAACCAGGCAGTGGCGTAGGCGGCCGAACCGAAAAACGCCGCGTGACCGAACGAGAGCATGCCGCTGAAGCCCAGCAGCAGATTGTAAGCGCAGGCGAACATGGCAAAGCACAGCAGCTTCATCATGAAGATCGGGTAGATGCCGAACAGCGGCGCGCACAGCGCGAACAGGCAGACAAATATATAAAAGGCTCCGGAGGCGCGCATCGCACCTATTCCCTTCCGAACAGTCCGGCGGGTCTTAAGATCAGCACCAGCGCCATGATCACGAACACGACGATGTTGGATGCTTCGGGATAGACCACCTTGGTAAAGCCCTCGATGACGCCCAGAGCCAGGCCACTGACGACCGAACCAAGAATCGAGCCCATGCCACCGATCACCACCACCGCAAACACCACCGTTACGAGCGAATTGCCCATCAGCGGTGTCACGATGATGACCGGCGCGGCAAGCACTCCGGCGAGCGCCGCCAACGCCACGCCACCGCCGTAGGTCAGAGCGACCAGAACCGGCACGTTGACACCGAATGCCTGCAGCAGCGGCGCATTCTCAGTGGCGGCACGCAGCGTTGCACCCAGGCGGGTGCGCTCGATCACGAACCATGTTGCCGTGCAGATAATGACGGAGGCAATGATCACCCAGGCACGGTAGATCGGCAGAATCATGAAGCCGAGGTTCAGCGCCCCCTGCAGCGCTGCGGGCACCGGGTAGGATTGGCCGGAGGCGCCGAAGAACTCCCGCAGCGTGCCCTCGATGACCAGCGCCAGTCCGAAAGTCAGCAGCAGGCCGTACAGCGGATCGAGCTTGTAGACGTGGCGCAGAAAAAGCCTCTCCACCACGACGCCGAGGATGCCAACCACCAACGGCGCGAGCACCAGGGCAGCCCAGTAATTGATGCCAAACCAGTGCAACCCGAACAGCGCCGCAAATGCACCGAGGGTATAGAACGCACCGTGGGCGAAGTTGACCACGCCCATCAGTCCGAATATCACCGCCAGCCCAAGACTGAGCATGGCGTAGAAAGCGCCGTTGACAAGGCCGAGCATCAGCTGCCCGAGTATGACGGCGACGGGTACGCCGAAGACTGCCGTCACGGGCTATCTACCCTCAAACACCAGCGAACCGGTTTCAGCGGCGGGTCTATTTCGGTGCCAGCGGGCAGGCGCCGGTAATCGGACCGAACGCCTCCTCGCCGCTCATCTGCTTGACGATCTTGTAGTAGTCCCACGGATATTTGGATTCCTGCGGCGACTTCACCTGCATGACGTACATGGTATGCACCATGACGCCGTCCGCCCGGATATAGCCGCCCTTGGCGAACATGTCGTTGATCTTGGTCCTCTTGAGCTCTGCCATGACCTTGTCGGAATCGGTGGATCCGACCGCCTTGACGGCCTTGAGATAGGTCAACGTAGCGGAGTACGCACCCGCCTGGTCCATGGTCGGCTCCGCTTTCATCTTCTCGAAAAAACGCTTGCCGAAGGCCCGGGTGTCTTCGTTCAGATCCCAGTACCAGCCGGTCGTCAGGTACAGCCCCTGGGCAGTTTGCAGGCCGAGACTGTGGATATTGTTGATGAATGCCAGTAGTGCCGCCGGCTTCATGCTCTTGGTGATGCCGAACTCGTTCGCTGCCTTGAGCGAGTTGCTGAAATCGGTGCCGGCGTTGGCGAGCGCCAGTACCTGCGCACCGGAACCCTGTGCCTGCAGCAGAAACGACGAGAAATCCGAAGCGCCAAGCGGCACCCGCACCGAGCCGACATTCTTGCCGCCATTGGCCTCGACCACTTTCGATGCGGCGGTCTGCAACTGCGTGCCGAAGGCGTAATCGGCTGTCAGGTAAAACCAGCTCTTGCCACCGCTCTGCACGATGGCAGTCGCGGTACCATTTGCGAGTGCGGTCGTGTCGTAGACATAGTGCACGGTGTACGCGGTACAGTCCTCGTTGGTCAGTGACGCCCCGCCGGGACCGATCGCGAAATACGGCACCTTCTTCGCCGCCGCAACCTTTGCCATGGCGATGTTGACCCCGGTGTTGGATCCGCCGAGCAGCATATTCAGCCCGTTCTGGTCAGACCACTCGCGAAATTTTGACGCTCCCACATCCGGCTTGTTTTCATGATCGGCGACCAGCACTACGATTTTCTTGCCGAGCACCGTGCCGCCGAAATCTGCAATCGCCATCTTGACGGCCTCCACGCCGCCGGCACCCATCACATCGGCGTAGGTACCGGACAGATCGTCGATGTCGCCGATCACGATCTCACCGCCCGCTGCCACGGCGCCCTGCGGCGCAGCCAGGGCGGCTAACACCGCAAACAGCCCGGCTGTCATGATTTTGATTTTCACTCCAGTTCTCCTTGTAATTAAGTTCATGTATCAGACCCCGAGCCTGACGTTAAGTGTTGGCAGCTTGTGCTGCAATTCGGATGCAGCAAAATCATCCACGATCTTGCCGTATTCCATCACGTAAAAGCGGTCCGCCAGCGGCAACGCAAAGTGGAAATTCTGTTCCACCATGACGATCGTGTAGCCCTTGTCGCGCAGCGCGTGAATCATGCGTGACAGCGCCTGCACGATGACCGGTGCAAGACCCTCTGAAATCTCATCCAGCAGCAGCAGCTTAGCGCCGGTGCGCAGAATGCGCGCCACCGCGAGCATTTGCTGCTCACCGCCGGAAAGGCGCGTGCCCTGCGTAGCGCGCCGGTCCTTCAGATTCGGAAACATGCTGTAGATCTCATCGATCGACATACCTTCGGTCCCGACCTCCGGCGGCAACAGCAGGTTTTCGTCCGCCGTCAGGCTGGCGTAGATGCCGCGCTCCTCCGGGCAATAGCCGACGCCCAAATGGGCGATCTTGTGCGGCGCCAAAGCAATCGCCTCCCGGCCGTTGACCATCACCGAACCGGAGCGGCTGCTCACCAGCCCGAGGATCGCCTTCAGGGTGGTGGTTCGTCCAGCCCCATTACGGCCCAGCAGCACCACTACCTCGCCGCGATTGACCGAGAAATCCACGCCGTGAAGAATGTGCGACTCGCCATAAAAGGCGTGCAGCCCGGTCACCCGCAGCAGCTCGGGATGCATCAATGCGGGCTCCGCAGTTGGGTGTCCGCACCACCCATGTAGGCCTCCATCACCAGCGGGTTCCTTGACACGTCGGCATAGGTCCCATCGGCGATGATCTGGCCGCGCTGCAGTACCGTGATCCTGTCCGCGATCGTAGACACCACGCCCATGTTGTGCTCGACCATCAGAATCGTGCGATTCCTTGATACCTTTCGGATCAGGGCCGTGATTCGATCGACATCTTCGTGCCCCATTCCCTGGGTCGGTTCATCGAGCAGCATCAGTTGCGGATCCATCGCCAGCGTGGTGGCGAGTTCCAGCGCACGCTTGCGACCATAAGGCAACTCGACCGCCACCACGTCGGCGAAGGCGCCGAGCTCAACCGCGTCCAGCAGTTCCATCGCCCTGGCGTGCAGCACTCCCAAACTCGACTGCGGCTTCCAGAAATGAAATGAGGTCCCGAGTGTGCGCTGCAAACCCAGTCGCACGTTTTCCAGGGCGGTGAGGTGCGGGAACACGGCCGACATCTGAAACGAGCGCACCATACCGCGGCGAGCGACTTCGGCCGGATCCTGCGATGTGATGTCCCGCCCCTGATAGAGGATCTTTCCGCGTGTCGGCACCAGGAATTTTGTCAACAGGTTGAAGAATGTGGTCTTGCCGGCACCGTTTGGACCGATCAAGGCGTGAATCTGGCCGCGCTCCACGCGCAGATCGACGTCGCTCACGGCAACGAAACCGTTGAACTCCTTGGTCAGACCGCGCGATTCGATGATTATGTCGTCAATCATCCCCTGTCACGTTGCGGCAGCAAACCGATGCGCCGCACGCCCCCTTCAATCCGCATCATGCGGCAGAAGAGGAATCCATGGCAAAATTTCGGGGTCTAACCCGGGGGTTGCCGGGCGATTGGCCGTCAGACCGCGATGCAGACGTTGCGGCCGCTGTTCTTGGCCTTGTAGAGCGCAGCATCGGCACGGTCGAACACTGTGTCCGCGTTATCGCCGTCGCGTAACGCGGTGAGTCCGCACGACACCGTCACGCGCACCGGAGTGCCGTGGAAATGAAATCGTAAGCCTGCCACCGCGGCGCGCATCTCCTCCGCGGCAAGCAGCGCATCCCCAAGCTCGGTGCCCACCAGCAGGCTGACGAATTCCTCGCCGCCGAAGCGCGCGAAGAAATCGACCGCGCGCCGGCTGCGGCTCAGAGCCACCGCCACTTCCCGCAGTACGGCGTCGCCGCCGCGATGTCCGCAGGCGTCATTGATCGACTTGAAGCGATCGATGTCCCAGACCAGGATCGCCACCGGGTGATGGAAGCGCTTCCAGCGCTTCAGCTCCTCGGCAAAGCGCTCGTCGAACGACACTCGATTGGATACGCGCGTCAGCGTATCGATGCGCGAGCGCTGCTTTTCCAGATCCAGATCGCGGCTCAATTCCCGCGACTCATTCTCCAGCGCCGCCAGCCGCGAGTGCATCCGCTCCGAGCGGGCCGCGTGCTCGGCAAATCGGTTCTGCTCGCGCTCGCGGAACTCGCGCACATTGTTCGCCACCGCGTCGAGCCGGTCCGTCACCAGGGCCCGCAGCGCGGCCAGATCGTCGTGCTGCCGTACTTCATCGGTCAGGCGCGTCATCTGCGCCAGCAGATCGATATTCAGTGTCTCCCTGTCTTCGTGGTCGCGCTCGCGCTCGGCGCTTGCGCCCGACAGATACTGCGCCATCTCGTGCAGACGATCGGTCACCTGGGCGAGCGTCACCACCGCCTCGGCCCGCTCGCGGGCGATGGCGGCGCTGTGCTCAGCCACCAGATTGCCCACACGAGTCAGCACCGCCGCGAGTGCCGCATCGTCGGCGGCGGCGGCCAGATCGTTGCGCAGCGCCGCCATATCGGTGCCGCGCGGCTCGGATTGCCCGAGCCGGTCGAGCAGCATCGCAACCGCCTCGCAGCTCGACTGCCAGCGCCGCTCGGGCGCCGCGGGCGAGGATGCTGCCGCCGGCGCAGGCAATGCGGCGGCCGGCACATTCGCCGTCGCCGCCATCGCCATGGTTGCCGTCGTGGCCGACTTCTCCACCGCCATGACGACGCCGGTCAGAGAGTCAAACAGTGCCTTGAGCTGCGCCTCGTCGGCGTCGCGGCGGGCCGCTGCAGACAGAGTCTCAAGCTGCTTGTCGAGACGCGAATCCGTGCCCATCGCGACGGCGCATAGCCGCATCACCAACCGGCGCAGAATCTGCTCGACCCCACGCCAGCGGCGCTCCTCGGTCTCCATCTCTCGCAGGGCCTCGAGATGCCTTTTCCTCCAGTCGACGGCTTCGGCCACGCGACACTCGCATAAGTTTGTGGACAACGAGGCTATCGGCAGGAAATGGCCCCGCTTTAGCAGCCAGCGGGGCGCCAACATTTCAACAACTTAGACGTTGCCGCCGACCCGGCGGTCGTCGATGCTAACTTCGCCGGCTGACATTCTCTGTACGCCAGCGAACTTACCGCTGCGATGCGTTGCAGGTATGGTACCGCCATGCAGGTATCGTACCGCCATGGATGAACAGCTCGCGTTTGCCGCAGCGGCCGAGCCAACTCACTCCCCTTTCCTGCGCGATCCGCGGCCGCACGGGCCGGCATTGACAACCTCGGCGCTGCAGTGCAAGCACGACGTCGATGATCTGGCCGACACGTTGCTGGCTCTGGCGGCGCAAATGGGGTCGGTCACGCCTGTGACCGAATCGGCCGTCGTCGCCTGCGCCCTGGATCTACAGCGCTTGGGGCTCGTGATGGAACACGATCTGCGCCAGCGTGATCGCCTGACTCTGGAGTTACGCGACGTGCAGCGCGAGTTAAGGCGGGTGCGGCTGGATCTGGTGGACAGCCGGGCCCACGAGCAGCGAGCTCGCCACAGTGCGTTTCACGATCCGCTGACCGGGCTGCCAAACCGTACCTCGTTCGCGGAGCGCGCGCGGCGCGCGTTGGCATGGCACGAGCCAGAGGCCCGCGAGCTCGGCCTGCTCTACATCGATCTCGACGAATTCAAGTCCATCAACGACCTTTATGGTCATGCGGTCGGTGACGAGCTGCTCAAGATCATCGCCGCGCGACTCACCGATGCGGTGCGAAAGCAGGACTGGATCAGCCGCCATGGCGGTGACGAGTTCCTGTGTCTGCTGGTGGAGATCCAAAGCGAGCAACAGCTCGTATTCACTGCCCAGAGACTGTTTGACTCCGTGGCCGCACCGTGCCAGATCGGCTGCCTGACGCTGTCGGTCACGCCCAGCATTGGCATTGCGCTCTATCCGCACCACGGAACGACGGTCGAGGCGCTGCTCGAGAGCGCCGATGCCGCGATGTTCTGGGCCAAAAAGCACCGGCTCGGGCACGCTTTTTTTCAACCGGTAGCCGCGCGGCTGGCGCAGCCCTAGCCAAACAGCTGCGTGTAGTCGTCGATCAACTCGCCGTAACACTCGCAGGACGCCGCTTCGAGCCCTTTGCGGTCGAGGACCCGGATCTCGCCGCGCGAATAGCGAATAAGCTTTCGGCGTTGCAGCACCCCCGCGGCGATGGTGATGCCGCTTCTGCGTACACCGAGCATATCGGCCAGAAATTCATGGGTCAGATTAAAGTGATCGGCGTGTGCGCGGTCGTGCGTCATCAGCAACCAGCGCGCCAGCCGCGGCTCGACCTCATGAAATGCGGTACACCCGGCCGATTGCGACAATTGCGCTATCGACACATAAAGGTAGCGATTGAGCATAAGTAACAGGCTCGGCGCGTCGCGCAACTCGCGTCGCAGCTGCGCTGCGGTCATGCGCAACGCAGTACCCGCGCCTTGCACGACTGCACTTGCCGATGCCGCCTGCACGCCCAGGGCCAGCGTTGCACCGAGCATGCCTTCGTTTCCAATCAGACTCAGTTCCAGCGGCTGATGGCCATTGATCTTCACCACCTGCGAGATGAACCCAGTGGTGGGAAAGTAGACGTGCTCGAACGGCTGACCGGGCTGACACAGCACTGCACCCAGGGCCAGGTCCACCGAATGGCAACGCGCGATGATCCTGCTGCGTTCCTGACGCGGCAGGTTATCGATCAGGCGGTTGACTACTCTAGCTGCCACTCAATTACCCTGCGGCGCAGACTCCGTGGCCGGCGCGCGAGGGCGCCGGATTAATTCGATGCAGGCAGCGTGACCGCACTCCAACTCTGTTGTCTGTTCGCTAAGGCACGCACGCTACACCCATGCGTAGCGTGCGATGCCCGCCCGCGATTAGCGCTCGATCCTGCTGATCTTGGAGCCCTTGAAAGACAGATCGCCGATCAGACCCTTTTCGTCGTAGACGAAGCCGATGATCGGCCGCTGCATGGTCTTGCTGTCGTATTGAACGCCAGCTCCCTCGGAAACGATCGCCACCCCGGCGTCCGCTCCGATGGTCCAGCCTTTGCTGTGCGTGAACTTGCGGAGCGCATCCTGCGTCATGAACATGATGATCTCGCTGCGTTCGGCGGCCCCCAGGGTCAGGCCAACAGATCCGCCGCCGATGCTGTAGTAGTGCACCGTCTTGCCATTGATCTGCAGCACTCCTTCGCCATGTTCTCCGGCAATTCCGGCACCGCCCTTGACGATGCGCGGGAAAACCAGCATTCCGGCGGCGTCGCTGGCGAGTTGCTTGTGCTGCGGGTCGCTGGCGTAAAACGGCTTCAGGGCATCGACGACGCTGCCGTCGATCTCCATTTTGCCCTCGGCGAGCGCCAACGTGGTACCGGCCAGACCGATAAGGGTCAGACCGCCCGCGGCCAGCGCTTGTTTCCATTCAATCATTACAATCTCCAGTGTGATCAATCTGAGGCAGAAAGCGGGCGGCAGTATCTGCCCCTGCCGGATCGCACTCGGTACGGCAGACCACATTCGAGCGCAACATTTCCGCTGTATTTCGCATTCGCGGCCAGCGTTCGGTCATAACACGCGGGTTTTCGGGCAGCGTCTGCTACCGCACAGACGAGACGGCATTACCGGGACTAGGCTGGCACCCGGTGTAGCACCCTTTGAATCCATACTGCATAACGATGCGATATGAGAACCAGAATCTGACCGGCATGACGATCTGCCTGGACGACGACGAGGTCGTCGGCTGCCAGCTGGTCGATTGTCAGATCCTGTTTGGCGGCCGGCGCTCGCCCATCTATTCGGGCAACTACGCCATAGACTGCGACTTCCAGTTCGCCGATTCGGCATTGATTACCATAGAAATACTTCGCCGAATGCTGACCGTGCCCTCGTTGCGCGAAGTGGTCCTGGCGGAGCTCGGTCTGCTGTCGAGCGACGCGCACACCGTCCACTGAAGCGGAAATTTCGCGCCCCACGCGTCCCCGACCCCGTCCTCATTCACATTCTGTGTACGCCAGCGCACGGAAGTCTTAAGGGTGGGCGCGCATGATCGCGGCCCTCCGCTGCACAGCCGTCAGTGGCCGCTTACCCACCTTTCACCACGAGAATCGACATGAATGAAACGTTGCTAAGACTTCCGGATCGGAGGCTGCGTATCGCGGTCGGCTTCGCGGCCAGTGTACTGATCGTTGCTGCGTGTGCCTCGACTCCGCCGCCGACAGCAAACCTCACCGCTGCGCGCTCGGCCATCACCGATGCCGAGAAAGCCGACGCCGGACACTATGCGGCGCCTGAACTTGGCGAGGCGCGCGACAAGCTGCGCGCAGCCGATCACGCCGTGGAAGAGAAGAGGATGGATGGCGCATTGCGACTGGCCGATGAATCGCGCGCCGACGCGGAGCTTGCCTCCGCCAAGACCGGCGAGGCCAAAGGCGCTGCCGTCAATCTGGAAATGCAGCAAAGCAACCAAGCGCTGGTCGAGGAAATGCAGCGCAAGTCAGGAGCCGCGCAATGAATGCCACCCGCTACACCCACCACCCCCGTAACACGCTGATCGCGGCAGCCGTAGCCTCACTGCTGCTGGCAGCCTGCGCGGCGGCCCCGGTCAAGCCGGAGGGCGCCATGGAGGCGCGCGCCAAACTCACAGCGCTGCAGTCCAATCCGGATCTGTCTGCACGTGCGCCAGTCGCGATGAAACAGGCAGAGGTAGCGGTGCGCGCCGCCGAAGTCCCGGAGCCTGACACCGAGCTTGCGAACTACCGGGTTTTCATCGCCGATCGAAAGGTAGATATCGCCGGGTCGCTGGCCAGGACTTCTTTGGCCGAGGATCAGCGTGTCGGTCTGACGCAGCAGCGCGACAAAGCGCGTCTGGATGCCCGCACGCGCGAGGCAGACATCGCCTCCAGCCGCCTGGCGACGGCCAAGATTGATCTGGCGAATCAGAAGAGCGACGCCGATGCGGCACGCTCGGATGCCGATGCAGCCCGCAACGCCGCTGACGCTGCCCGCATGACGGCCGCCGACGCCGCCCAGCAGTCCGCGGAATTG
>Ga0209006_10001025_pt1 | contig 25759 bp, 18 predicted proteins | sample JacPin_JW_Ref_O2_FD_188567 | JGI IMG/M metagenome (GOLD analysis project Ga0209006, IMG submission 188567) | Forest soil microbial communities from Algoma, Ontario, Canada - Jack Pine, Ontario site 1_JW_Ref_O2 (SPAdes) (version 2) | ecosystem: Environmental > Terrestrial > Soil > Boreal...
GAAGTCTGCGCCCGCCGCTCAGGTTAAGAAAAAGTCGTTGTTTCCGAAACCTGCCGCTCCCGTACCGATTTTCCGCGATATCGCGGCCGAAGCCGGGCTCACGGCTTCTCACGTCTCTTCGGCGCAAAAACATTACGTCATTGAATCCATGAGCGGTGGTGTCGGGCTGTTTGATTGCGACAATGACGGAAAACTGGACATCGTCATGGTGAATGGATCAACGGTAGATCGCTATAAACAAGGAGGCGGAGATTTACTGGTCACGCTCTGGCATCAGGATGCCGGATCCAAATTTACCGACATCACCGCGAAGGCCGGACTCACGCGCAAGGGTTGGAGCATGGGTGTGGCCGTTGCCGACTTCGACAACGACGGCAACCTTGACCTTTTTGTGACTGGATATGGCGGTAATACGCTTTATCGCAACAAGGGCAATTGCACTTTCGAAGACGTGACTGACAAGGCGGCAGTGCGCGGTGGTGGATTGTCTACGGGCGCGGCTTGGGCGGATTACGATCGCGATGGAAATGTCGATTTGTTTGTCTCGCGTTATGTGCACGTGGACATGAACAACTTACCCGTGTTTGGTTCGACCAAGTTCTGTCAGTTCAAAGGCACACCCGTGCAATGCGGACCTTGGGGCATGGAAGGTGAGACAGACTTGCTCTACCACAATCGGGGTGATGGCACATTTGAAGAGGTGTCGAAAAAAGCGGGGGTTGACGATCCGGCAAAATATTACGGGCTGGGCGCGACCTGGGGCGACTATGACAACGATGGCTGGCCCGATTTGTTTGTGGCCGACGACGCCACGCCGAATCATCTCTATCACAACAATCACGACGGTACTTTTACCGATCAGGCCATGGTCGCGGGCATCGCGTTGAATAGTGAGGGGCAAGCGCTGGGGTCCATGGGCGTAACCTGGGGCGACTACGATCACAGCGGACGGCTCTCAATGTTCATCACCGAATTTGCCGACCAGCCCAATACGCTTTATCGAAATATGGGGTCGAGCGGATTTGAAGACGTGGCTATGCCTTCGCGGTTAGGTCAGCCGAGTTTGCCGTTGGTCGGTTGGGGCACGACTTTCTTCGACATGGACAACGACGGATGGCTCGATCTTTTTGTCGCGAACGGGCATGTGTATCCGCAGATGGATGCGGTGAAGGGGAGTGCGGCCTATGCCGAGCCGATGTTGTTGCATCGCAACTTGCGCGATGGAACTTTTGAGGAAGTGTCGAAGGCATCGGGGCTGGCCGATATGCCCTTGAAGTCGCGGCGGGGAGCGGCGTTTGGAGATATTTTTAACGACGGCAATGTGGATATCGTGGTGCTGAACGTTGGCGAACCGCCTTCGCTGTTGCTCAACACGAATAAGGCGGCGAACCATCGCGTTGTGTTTCATCTCGCCGGGACGAAAAGCAACCGTGCGGCTATTGGGACGCGGGTTACGATTCATGCAGGCGGAGTTTTGCAGTTTGACGAAGTGCGCGGCGGTGGAAGCTATCTTTCACAAAACGATTTGCGACTGCATTTTGGGCTCGGGCCGGCGACGAAGATTGACCTGGTTGACGTGCGCTGGCCCAACGGCGACGTAGAGAGCTTTAAGGATGTTGCCGCCGACAAGATCTACTCGATCGTGGAAGGGCAGGGAATCAAGGGATCTGTGGCGTTCAGTGAGTGATTCGCCGTCTCAGTGCTTGACCGGCCCAGTGATTCCCCCGCTCACCGATTCTCCCGCTTAGTGAGCGTAGTTCGCCGGCAGAGCTTTCGACAATTCCTTCCATCCCACTAGCACGAATCCTTGCTCTTTTAGAAATTGGCGGAACTCAGGACTTTTCACCATGTCGAAGTCGTGTTGCCTCCAGGCTGCGCCCCAATCGGGATGGTCGTAGGTTGCGGCACGCATCTCATCGTCGTCGTACGCGAGATGCACGATAACTTGATACACGCCTGGACCTAAAGACTTGAGTTGCTCGCGATACCACGCCGTCCAATCCTGGGGTGCGATGCCGGGCGCGATTTCTATTACTTTTTCGACCAGAACTTCTTCGACTGGAGGGGCAATAGCTTCGGGAGAATGCGAACCGGCTCTTGCCTGAAGGATCGGAAGGCCGTACTTGTGTCCCATCTGTTGATAGAGGTTGTAGAGATCCGACGTGCCAAACAGGGCTTCCATGTGACTATCGAGGTGGGTCAGGTGAAGGCCTGCGGACTGTGCTCGATCGATTTGCGCGTGCAGTTCGAGTTCGGCTTCGGAAAGCTGCGCATTTTTGGAGACTGCGGGCGTCTCTAGCGGCAGGTATCCGTCTGGGTCGAGCAGACTGGGAACTTTATCTTTTGAGCCGACAGGGCCCCAGCGCAGAGTTGTCCATTCGCTGTTCAGCGCCTGATGAATTCCAAGATCGGCGGTGGGATGTTCTTTGGACCATTTCACGACTTCAGGAAACCACGGACAGGGGACGAGAATGCTGGCGGAGGTGACCCATCCTTTTTCGAGAGCCTCGAAAATGGCGCGGTTAGCGGAATGGTTCATGCCGAGGTCGTCGGCGTGGATTACCAGAAGCCGAGCGCTGGCCGGATAGCCCAGCCTCTCTTGAACAGTTTTCTCGGGAGTATGTTTTTGTGGCGCAGCCGGGTGCTGCACAGCTTGCGCGAAGGCTGGGAGTGCCGCCGCAGTGGTTAGCAGCAAGAGAATCAGATAGCTTGTTTTTTGTTTCATAATTGTGCCCGTGCTCCTGTCGGTTTCCGCTGAATTCGACGGGATTTCGCCGACTGCCGCTGTTTGATAGAAAGTTGGCGAGAATCGTTTTAATGCTGAGCTTTTTTCGTTGACAGAATATCCCTTCCGTATAGAATTCGAGAGGATTTTGTGGAACTGCGGCCGGGCGGCCCCATTTGCCATCCTGCAAGCCACGACTAACCTTCCCCCGAACCCCGTTATCTCCGCAGGATAATGGGGTTTTGTTCTGGGATGTGAGACGGTGGATGACTTCTACTGCCAACCCGCCTGCCGACGTTCCGCGATTGAAGCGCTCACTGACGCTCGCGGACCTGATTCTATACGGCATCATTGTGATTCAGCCGACAGCCCCCATGCCGGCGTACGGCGTATTCAGTAACGCTGGGCAAGGCCATGTCGTTACTTCCATTCTGATTGCAATGGTTGCCATGGTATTCACCGCGATGAGCTATGGCAGAATGGCGCGCGTCTATCCGAGCGCCGGTTCGGCCTATACCTATGTGGGGCGTGAGCTGCATCCTTCGCTGGGCTATGTCACAGGATGGAGCATGACCATGGATTACATTCTTAATCCTCTGATCTGCACTATCTGGTGCTCTAAGGCGATGGCCGATCTGCTGAGTGGAACGCGCTTGCAGATCCCTTATCCGTCACTGTTTTGGCCGCTGATTTTTGCCGGACTATTTACCGCGCTCAATCTGCGCGGCGTCCAGACTTCGGCGCGCATCAACAAGACTCTATGCGCCATTATGGGTGCCGTGATCCTCGCGTTTTTCTGGTACACGATCCGGTATATCTTCCATCTGCCGCAATATCCGGAAGCTTATTTTTTACGGCCGTTCTACAACCCCGAGACATTCACCATAAACCGCGTGTTTCACGGGACCTCAGTGGCCGTGCTCACTTATATCGGGTTCGATGGCATTTCGACTTTGTCGGAGGAAGTTGATAACCCGAAGCGGAATATTTTTCTGGCGACGGTGCTGGTCTGCGTGGTCACCGGATTTCTCGCGGCGGCGGAAGTTTATGGTGCGCAATTGTTGAGCTTGCAACATTTCGGCAGGGACTTTGGTGTCTTCCAGCAATTTGGAGATGAGAACGTATTCAGCCACGTCGCCGGTATCGCGGGTGGTCCCCTCATGACGAAGGCCATTAGCCTGACGCTGCTGATTGCTACCGTCGGTTCCGGCATGGGGTCACAGCTGGGCGCAGCGCGCCTGCTTTACGGTATGGGTCGCAGTAATGCCATTCCCAAGAAATTCTTTGGAATCATTCATCCCAAGACCCGCATTCCTGCGAACAATGTGATTTTTGTGGGCGTTGTCGCGCTGATAGGAGCATTTCTCATCACCTATGACAATGGTGCGGAATTGCTTAATTTCGGGGCGCTGATTGCATTCATGGGGGTGAACCTGGCGGCGCTCACCCACTATTACATCCGTGGAAACGACCGGACCCTCGGACAATTGATCCCACCCATTCTAGGATTCTTGATCTGTTTATTTATTTGGATTCATTTGTCGAACCTGGCGCTCATCGCTGGATCGGTCTGGATGGCTGCGGGGATCGCTTATGGTGCATGGAAGACGCAGGGATTTCGCGGAGACCTGGTCAATTTTGATTCGCCCGCGGACTAGGCGTAACAAAATCAACATTTTCCGCATTTTCATCCTGAGCGAATGCCTTGGTCTTGCTGCGGCGAAAAAACGGCAGGTCGTTCGCTTCACTCATGGTGACGATTTGATTTTGTCTCACTGAGGATGAAAATTCGTCGCGCGATTCACTCCAGGTTCCAACCGCTTGCTTCGACTTCTGGTTTTGATGCTCCCAGGCCGCTGGCTCGATACTTCGCCGCCACCTCCCGTTTCTCCCCTGGCAGCAGTGAAATGTAATTGTCTTGCCAGACCACCGGTAAGATTTCCTCGCCACTTTTACCCTTGTCGATCTTGAGCCGAACGAAAAACGCAACCGCTTTGCCAGGGTTTTCCAATGTGACTTGGGTCACCTCATCTTCGCCATCACGCTCGCTACGGCTCGATATATTTAGCTTCGCCCGGGGCAACTGTGCCAGCGAAGTGTAATCCGCGAAAGATGCGGTCGGAGTTGTGTACCAGTTCGATTTTGACCAGTCGAGTGTCTCCGGTTTGGTTGAGAGCCAGTAGAAATTCGAGCCGAGTAACTTTCCCTTCTCATCGGTGACGCGCAAATCCAGAAAATACGCTGGAGATAAGCCGGCGATCTGGGGCAGGGTGAAGGCTTTACTGGTGCTGTCGGCGGCCGCATCCAGCGTCATTTCTTTCGAGAATTTCTGAGTTCCATCCAGATTGAAAACGCGCGCCGTCAGCTTCAATGCTTTGGCGTCGACATATTGACTGCTGACCAGCCAGACTGCGTGGTCGTCGTATCCGTAAACCGGATCTAATGCCTGCAGCGCTTTTTTCGCGCCGAAATATCCTCCGCCAGGACGCAGATAGTAGTCGTAAAGGTGCCAGATCATCGAAGGCCAAGCGTTGTTCAGCATCCATTGGATGACTCCGGTCGATGTGTACTTATTGCGGCTGTAGGCTTCGTACATGGCGCGCACACCTTCGTAGGTCATCAACTGAGACTTGTAGGTAAAGTCCCGGGCGCTGTTGGCTTTTCCATAGCGCGCATTCAGCGCATCGGTAAACACCTGCGTGGTTTTGAAAGCGCCTCCGCCCGCGTGGAAATTCCAATATTCATCGAGCGAGCCCTCATCGGTCCAAAGGTGATCTTTCGGAATCATTCTCTCCACGCTCTCGATCGGGGGAATGGCTGGTCCCATGCTGGTTTCGCTGTTGAAGCCGTAAGCGCCGCCGCATCCGCCCGCATTGCACGATTTTTCTTCAGTACGAAGATGGGTATCGGTGGTCCAGTAGGACGGCGCTACGTATTCGTAGGGTCCACTCATCTTTACGCCGCTTCCATCGGTTACCGAGGTTGACTTCGCGGTCGCGGAGGAGACGATCGGATTCGGCCAGCGAAGATCCGACTCGACTTTCAGATACATTTCTTCGACATCCGGCGGCGGGGGATTGTCGCTGCCGTTCAGCCACATGACCATGCTGGGATGGCCTCGCAGACGATACATCTGATCGCGCAGGGAGGCTTTCGCGATATCGAAATCTTCATTTTTCCAACTCCCCCAATGCTCCCAGAAATCGCAGCAGCACCAACCGGCCATCACCAGGACGCCTTTGCGGTCGGCGGTATCGAAGAATTCTTCTGTCTCGAGTTTGCCTTCTAGTCGGACCGTGTTGAGTCCCATGTCTCGCACGTACCGGAACTCGTCGGCGAGGCGCTCCGAGGTCTCGCGCATCATCATGTCTGGAGTCCAACCGCCGCCGCGAATCAAAATGTTCTTGCCGTTGATCTTGAACAGCCGCTTCAGGCGATCCGGCGCTTGTTCGGAGACTTCGGATGTGATCTCGCGAATGCCGAACTTCGTGGTGGAGGAATCCGAGACTTGGCCGTCAGTCTGGAAAGAAAGATTCAGGTCGTACAGGTTCGGTTCTCCCATCTGCGCCGGCCACCACAAGCGCGGATGGCTCAGGTTGAATTGAGGGTATTGATCGGGGGCAAACACCACATCTTTCGATTCTCCCGATGCCAGTTGCACGGCTTGCTCGAACTCGAGGTTTTCTATTCTGCCTTTCAATATTCCCTGCACTGGGTGGTTGCTGGAATTCTTCAGCAGCGCGGTGACTGTCAGATGGGCGGTGTCGTTGGATGGCGAATCTACTTTTGACGATACTGCCGGATACCGCACGGCAACGGGTCCGCTGCCGGTCAAGTAGACTTCGCGCCACAAGCCCATGTTCTTATCGGGAGGTGATGGGTTCCAGTCAACAAAAGTGATGGCGAGACTGTACTCTGTGGGTGCGAAAACCTGGACGGCAATTATGTTCTGTCCCGTTTTTGCCTCGGACGTGATGTTGAATTCGTAGGTACGCCAAGCTCCGGCGACGTCGTTAGAATTGGCGATTTGCTTCCCGTTGAGAAAAATGTTGGCGCGATAGTTGATGCCGCGGAAGTTGAGCCAGACGGTTTTGCCGGCGAAGGTATCAGGCAGCGTGAATTCTTTTCGGTACCACCAGGAAACAGCGTAGGGGCTGTCGGGCGGCATCGGAACATTCGAAAAGTTGAATCCGATGGGATAGCTCACTCCAGGGAACTGTCGAATATTCATTCCGAAGAAGGGATCGGGGAGCACGCCGTTCGTTACCTGCGCAGCCACCACGGTTGTCGGGACATCGGCTTGAATCCAGTCTGCGGGCTGGAACGAGGTGCTGGAGATCGCTTCGCCCGATGCGGTCACTTTGGCGGAAGACTGCAAGGTCCAACCATCGCGCAATGAAAGGTGTGAGGAAGTACCTGGGCCGCTGGGCGGTGCGGCAGCTACGGCAAGCGAGACGAATGGTATCAGGAGCTTCAACACTTTCATGAAAGTGTCCTCAGTCCTTAGCGAAGATTGAAAAGCTTTGCGTCTCATTCTGCCGGAGCCGCCTTTAGTTGATAACACCTTTATTAATTCGATTCAATAGAGGGCTTCGTTAACAGGAAATGTCTGTAGCTATGGACTTTTAAATCGCGATCAAGGGTTCATGGCTGTGGCCCAAGTTCGCTTTGGCTGGTCCGTGCCAGACGCCCTTCTTCGCGCAATCACGCTGGAGCCAGTCAGCTGGCACGGGCTACCGCTAGTTTATAATTGGGAGTTCTGAACTTATAGCGCGGAGTCCTCTCGCGAGACCGCTGAGTTGTGTCCGTGCAAATGGAGTTACATTAACAATGATCCGAACCCTTCAAAATGCAGGGCCTACCCTAAAAATCGTGCTGGGCGCTTTGCTGGTCTTTATCTGCGCATCAATGGCAATCACACTGATTCCCGGCGTCGGCTCCAACGTGGGTATTGGCGGACCGCCGGCGGGCGTTTTAGCCACAGTTGGCGATCAGACGGTTACGGTCCCTGAGGTGCAGCGTGAAGCCCGGGCCATGCTGCGGCAACAGATGCCCCGCGGAGGACCGCAGGCGGCGATGCTGATGCCCTATTTTGCGGGCCAGGCTGCGCAGCAACTAATCAGTGAAAAAGCTATGGTGGCCGAAGCCCATCGAATGGGATTGCGGGTAAGCGATGACGAACTCCGTGATGAGTTGCAGCACGGGCAACTCGCGGCAATCCTCTTTCCCGACGGAAAATTCGTGGGACAGGAAGAGTACGAAAACTTCGCACAACGCAACGACCTGACGGTTCCTCAGTTCGAATCCCTGGAGAAGGACTTTATTCTGGTTCGAAAGTTGCGCGCTCTGGTTTCGAGCAGTGCTTTCGTGGGAGATGCGGAAGTTCGCGGCGAATTCGATCAACGCAATACGAAGGTAAAGTTCGAATATGCGGTCATCACGCAGGCCGATATTCTGAAGGGATTGCATCCCACCGATCAAGAACTGAAAGCGTATTACGACCGCAACAAGGCCGCTTATGCCAACTCGATTCCAGAGAAGCGGCAGATCAAGTATGTAGTGGTGGACAGTTCCAAATTAGGAGCCGCTACTACGGTTACAGATCAAGACTTGCAGACCTATTACGATCAGCACCGCGAAGAGTATCGCGTTCCGGAGCAGGTGAAGGTCGCCCATATCCTAATCAAGACTCCGCTGCCTGTGCCAGGCGCCAAGGAAGATGAAAAGGGGATCGCCGACGCGCGCGCCAAGGCTGAAGACGTCTTGAAGCAGGTGAAGGCCGGCGGAGATTTTGCCAAGCTCGCTGAAAAATATTCCGACGATCCTGGCAGCGCGAAGGCTGGCGGCGAACTCGGCTGGATCGGGCGGGGACGGACGGTTGCTGAATTCGAGAAGTCCGCGTTTTCGCTAGGAAAAGGACAAACCAGCGATCTCGTGAAGAGCAGCTACGGGTTCCACATTATCCGCGTGGAGGACAAGCAGGAGGCTCATCTTAAGACACTGGCTGAGATGAAGAGCGAGATCGAAGCCAAGGTTAAGCAGGAGAAAACCGCTCGCGCCACCGAAGCGGCAGCAAACGCGCTGCTGAGCCAGGCCCGCACCGCTGGGTTTGATCAGGCAGCGGCCGCGAAGGGTGACTCGGTTGTTACCACGGACTTCTTTAGCCGTACCGACAGTTTGCCGGGCCTAGCGGCGAATCCGCAGTTTATGGACGCTGTTTTCAATGAGACCGACAAAGCTCCTCCTGACATGGCGCAGATCCCACAGGGCTACGTGGTTTTTCAACTGATGGCAGTGAAACCTCCGGCGACGCCTACGTTCGAAGAGATTCGTTCGAAGGTTGAGGATCAGTTCAAGAATGAGCGCGCTGGTTTTCTGCTGCAACAGAAAGCGCAAGAGCTTTCCGACCGAGCAAAGGCCGAGCACGATTTAAAGAAGGCCGCCAAGGAACTGGGCGCGACGGTGAAGACGAGCGAGTTGGTTTCGCCAGATGACCAGGTGCCCGATATTGGTTCGATGGCCAGCGCAGGTGACATTTTTACCTTGAAGGCGGGCGAGATCAGCAAACCGATTATTGCGGGCAGCAATGGCGTGGTCGCGGAGCTTCTAGAGAAGCAGGCACCGACGGATCAGGATTTTGCCGGGAAGAAGGATGAGATTCACCAAGGATTGCTCGAGGCAAAGCAAAACGACATATTCGAACTGTATGTTACGAATCTCCGCAAGGATATGGAAAATTCTCACAAGCTTAAGATCAATCAGGAAGAGATGAAGAACCTGACTCGTCAGAGCGGACAAGAAGGCGAATAACCGTATTAACTGGAAACGCGGTCTGACCGAAACGGTCGGGCCGTTTCTATTCTGAGAACTGATTTTGAATGGCCTTTGCGCGCGCCAGTGGAATTTTGCTTCATCCCACCTCACTGCCATCGCGCGGCGGGACCGGTGACTTTGGTCCAGCGGCATATGCTTTTGCCGATTTTCTAGCGTTGTCACGCCAGAGTTTGTGGCAAGTGCTCCCTCTGGGGCCGCTTGGGCTCGGCAATTCGCCGTATTCCTCCACTTCCGCATTTGCGGGAAATCCACTGCTGATCAGCCTGGAGCGCCTTGCCGCTCGCGGCTGGATCAATCGCGAAAAAATTGATGCTCTTGCCGCGGATGCGGAGCCGGTGGACTATTCTTCCGCTTTTCATCAAAAATTACCTTTGCTATTTGAGGCGGCGCGCAATTTTGTTCGCTCTGCCGCGCCGCCTGCGCGTTCTCGTTTTGATAAATTCTGCCGCGAGAATAGGTGGTGGCTGGATGATTTCACCCTGTTCGATGGGTTGCGGGCGCGATTCAAGCTCAAGAGTTGGAACCAGTGGCCGCGAGAGTTGACACATCGGGAGCCGGCGGCGATGGAAAAAGTGCGCGTCGAAATGCTCGAAGAACTTGATATCCGGCGAGCCGTGCAGTTTTTCTTCTTCGAACAGTGGCGCGCACTTCGCGCCTATTGTTCGGAACTGTCGATTCGCATGGTGGGCGACGTGGCGATTTTTGTGAATTCCGACAGCGCCGACGTGTGGACGCATCCCGAGCTGTTTCGTCTGAATTCCAATCTTGATCCGGAGGTGGTTGCGGGTGTGCCGCCGGATTTTTTCAGCACCGAGGGCCAGAGGTGGGGACATCCCCTCTATCGTTGGGAAGTGATGAAAGACAAGGGGTACGCGTGGTGGATCGACCGCATGCGTTGGATGACGGAGAACTTCGATTACATACGCCTTGATCATTTCCGCGGCTTTTCGCAGTACTGGGAGATTCCCGCGGACGAGCCGACAGCGATTAACGGGCACTGGGTGGACGGACCGAAAGATGATTTGTTCGTGAAATTGCGCGAGGCTCTGGGTGGACTTCCATTTTTTGCCGAGGATTTGGGATACATAACTCAAGACGTTCATGCGTTGCGCGAACGGCTCAAGATTCCTGGCATGGCAGTGCTGCAGTTTGGCTTTGGAGATGCCGGTGCCCATGCTCACCTGCCACATACTTTCACGACGGAAAAAGTTGTCTACACTGGAACCCATGACAACGACACGCTGTTCGGATGGTGGGCGTCGGGGGCGACGGAGTATGAACGGGAACAGGTTGCCGCGTACCTGGGGCGATGCGAGGACGGGGTGAATTGGGCGATGATTCGTGCGGCGTCCGATTCGGTGGCTAATTTGTGTATTGTGCCCATGCAGGACGTGCTGGGGCTGGGGAGCGATGCACGGATGAATGTACCCAGCCGCAAATCCGGGAATTGGCGGTGGCGTTTTGACGCGGACTTGCTGAGTACGGAATTAGCTAACAAGCTGGCTGCCCTGGCCACGGTTACGGACAGGATTCCGCAGACAGTGGCGGGCGGCGATCCGGCCGCGGTGAATGATGAAGAGTGGGCGGCCTGAGTAGTGTATTCTCGCTTCGAACCGAATTGATCAATCCTTCTGGAGTACGATTCCGTGACCGAGCCTATTATTCGCGCCCAGGCTGTCGAAAAATTCTATCTGAAGCCGGATGGGAATCGCATTGAAGTTATCGCCCCTGTCGATCTCGACGTAGAAGCTGGGAAAATCGTTACCCTGCTCGGGCCCTCCGGCTCGGGAAAATCCACGTTGTTACGAATGCTGACCGGACTGAGCAAACCTTCTTCCGGCGAAGTCCTGTGGCATGGGCAGCCCATCACTTCACAGAATGCCGGTGTATCGATCGTGTTCCAAAGCTTTGCGCTGTTTCCGTGGCTTACTGTGCTCGACAATGTGGAAGCTCCACTGGAAGCGCGCGGAGTCGGCGCCCTGGAGCGGCACAAACGCGCCTTGCGCATTCTGGATACGGTCGGGCTCGATGGTTTTGAAAGTGCTTATCCCAAGGAGCTTTCTGGCGGTATGAAGCAGCGCGTGGGCTTCGCGCGCGCGCTGGTGGTCGAACCCGAAGTCCTGTTCATGGACGAACCCTTCTCGGCGCTTGATGTTCTGACGGCGGAGAGTCTGCGCAATGAATTGCTGGAGCTTTGGCTAAGCAAGAAGATGCCGACCAGGGCGATTTTTATCGTTACCCACAACATTGAAGAGGCGGTGCTGCTGGCGGATCGAGTTATTGTGCTGGGTCGAAACCCAGCGCGGGTGCGGGCTGATTTTCAGGTAGAGCTGCCGCGTCCTCGTGACCGCAAATCGGCGCGGTTTGTTGAGCTGGTGGACTATATCTATAAGATCATGACGCAGCCTGATCTCGCGTTGGCTTTGCCGGGAACGACCGCGGCAGGGCAGAAGCCGTCCCGCCAGAAATATCAGATGATTCCTCATGCGCGCGTAGGGGGCATCGCCGGCCTGTTGGAACTACTGCAAGACCGCCACGGAAAAGAAGATCTCTATCGCCTTGCCGAAAATCTGGTTATGGATGCTGAGGACCTGCTTCCAATTATTGAGGCTTCGGTGCTGCTTGGGTTCGCAACACTGAAGGAGGGCGATGTCGAAATAACACCTGAGGGTACGCATTTCGCGGAAGCTGACATTTTGACGCGTAAGACTCTTTTCCGCCAAGCGGCGTTGAAAAACATCGTAATTTTGCAGCAGATCGACAGCGTTCTGCACGCGAAAACGGATCATTCGATTTCAGAGGAATTTTTCTACGACATTCTCGATGAACACTTCAGTCAAGATGAAGTGGAGCGCCAGTTTGAAACGGCTATGAACTGGGGCCGCTACGCAGAGGTTTTTGATTTTGATCGCGAATCGCATCGGCTGATTCTTGCCGAACCGGTTTCAGAACCCCACGCACCAACTATTACTCCGGTGCAATCGTGAGACGTCCGAAGCGGATTGCGTTTCGTCCGGTGGTTCGTATCTGGTCGGTGTTGCCTCGTCCGAGCACGGCCGGTCTGCCGGATTTGATCATGTTTTCCGCCGGGCTGGCTTTCTTTTACGGCATTGTGGAAGTTGGCCGCAACTGGCTTGGACCTTTTACACCGCATGTCGAAATCAGCCGGAGCCTGAGCGCGCTTCCGATTTATGCGGGGTATTCGCTGCTGCGGATCGCCATCGCTTATGTATTCAGTCTGATTTTTGCCATCGGCTACGGATACATTGCCGCCTACCGGCCTGGCGCCGAGCGGTTCATGATTCCTCTGCTTGACGTTCTGCAATCCATCCCGGTCTTGAGCTTTCTTCCGGGGGTCATGCTTGCGATGGCTGCGCTCTTTCCAGGACGTCAGATCGGCGTCGAGATGGGTGCCGTTCTTCTCATATTTACCGGACAAGTCTGGAATATGGCTTTCAGCTTTTACGCGTCGCTCAAGAGCATTCCTCGTGAAATGCGAGAAGCGGCCACTATTTACCGCTTTAACTGGTGGCAGCGCTTTATCCAGATTGAATTGCCGTTCGCAACCATCGGCCTGGTCTGGAATTCGATGATGTCGGTGGCGGGCGCCTGGTTTTTTCTGATGGCCTGCGAGCAGTTTAGCGATTTCCGGCTGCCCGGTCTCGGTTCTTACCTGCAGACGGCCGCCGACGATGGCGACACTCGATCGATCGTGTTGGGCATTCTTACCATGGTGGCTGTGATTGTTCTGATCGATCAGTTTGTATGGCGCCCGGTGATTGCGTGGGCGGAAAAATTCAAGATGGAACAGGTCGAAAGCTCCGATGCGCCGACTTCATGGGTGCTGGATTTTCTCCAGCGATCACGGGGGGTCGCGTTGTTTCGAAAGCGGGCAATTCGTCCTTTACGCGAGCAGATGATTCATTACTTTGCCCGTCGCAATGAGGTTCGAGTCGAGCCGGTCGGAGAGAATAAAGCTGCTTTGTGGCTGTGGCGAACCGTGGGAGTGGCGGCGCTTATTGCCATCGTATATGCGGTGGCGCGGGTTCTAATGATCCTTGTCGGACTGCAGGGCGTGGAATTCCGCGAACTGGGCTGGGGACTAGCCGCAACTTTTCTACGCGTGAATTTTACGCTTTTGCTGGGCGCGCTCTGGACCATTCCGGTTGGGGTTGCCATAGGATTCAATCCTCGCTTGGCACGAATCGCGCAGCCCCTGGCGCAGATTGCGGCATCGGTTCCGGCGACGGCGCTGTTTCCGGTGGTGCTCCTGGTGCTGATTCGGCTCGGTGGTGGGTTGGGGATCGGTTCTATCGTTCTGCTGCTACTAGGAACGCAGTGGTACATCCTGTTCAACGTGATCGCCGGCGCCATGGCGATCCCGACCGATTTGAAGGAAGCGGCTGATGTTTTCGGGATTAACGGTTGGGAGCGCTGGCGCAAATTGATTTTGCCCGGAATATTTCCGTTTCTGATCACGGGGATGGTCACCGCTTCTGGAGGCGCATGGAATGCCAGCATCGTGGCGGAATATTTCCATTTCAAAGGGCAGACGTATTCGACGGTCGGGGTCGGAGCGATGATTTCCGCGGCGACGGATTCCAAGAATTTTAATCTGTTGCTGGCTAGCACCATCGCCCTGGCCGCCGTGGTCGTCACCACCAATCGCCTGGTCTGGCGACGACTTTATCGGCTGGCTGAGACTCGCTACAAACTAGAAGGATGACCGAAGGCGCTCCCCAGTTCAGCCTCATCTTTGTAGAAGCAAGCGGTAGAAGCAAGCGCGGGTGCCAGGCGGCGGTGCAGTGTGAAAAATTGGCATCCCTCAGCGGCTAGAGCCGCAATGCGAATAAGATTCTTACGGCCCGGCTGAAGCCGTGCCCTTTCAAAACTGATTGGCACGGCACTGCTGCCGCTGGCCGAGGTGCTTTTGCTAAATTAGCTCAGCTGGTAAACAATGAAGTGGTACGGTTTCGACGGCAAGCCCATCTTAACCGGATAATCGTAGGCCATACAAACATGGCAGCATTAACGCAAGGAGCCATTATGCCCGCTACCGGAGAGCTGATCCGCCACATGAATTACATCGATGACATTGCTACAACTCTGCGCCGCATCAGCGCCAGCATTCCGGCGATGACCAAGGAGGAGTGTGCTCGCCTTGGGGACTATATCCGCAAATCAGAGCCCAGCTATGAGAGCGTGGTTCAGCGCCTTGAAGAGGCGGGCAAGGGCGGAGATAAGTAGTGAGTCAGATCCGCACCGTTGCCGTTATTGGCGCCGGCGTGATGGGCCGGGGCATTGCACATGCTGCGGCTCTCGGCGGCTACAGAACGATTCTCGAAGACTTGCTGCCCAACGCATTGCGCAAAGCCGAGACGGAGATTCGCGCCAATCTGAACAAGGCCGTCGAACTTGGCAAGGTGGAACTGTCGGATGCTGATGCAGCTTTTGCTCGTTTGGACTATGCGGGATCGATCGATGAGGCTGTCCGAGACGCTGATCTGGTGATCGAAGCTGTCCCTGAGGAGATGGAATCGAAGATCGAGATTTTTACGCTGCTCGATAAGATTTGCCGTCCTACAACAATTTTGGCTTCGAATACTTCCTCGCTCAGTGTTACGGAGATTGCCAGCGTCACTTATCGCCCTAAAAAGTGTATCGGAATGCACTTCTTTAATCCGGTACACAAAATGAAGCTGCTAGAGATTGTGCGGGCGCTTGAAACGGACGATGAGACCTTAGCCGCAGTTGTCGAAGTGGGGAAGCAGATGCGGAAGGAAGTCGTTGTGATCAAGGAGTCCCCCGGCTTCATCACCAGCCGCATCAATGCCATGATCGGCAACGAAGCTTTCTACATGCTGCAAGAAGGCGTTGCCAGCGCTGAAGAGATTGACAAGGCACTGAAGCTTGGGCTGAATCATCCCATGGGACCGTTTGAACTTGTCGATCTGGTTGGACTCGATACCCGGCTGCACATTCTTGAGTACCTGCACAAATCTCTGGGCGAGAAATTCAGGCCTTGCCCGCTGCTGGTGCAGTATGTGAGGGCTGGACGGCTGGGTCGTAAGGCGGGTCGGGGTGTGTTTGAGTATCCGGAATACGCTACGGGGAGAAGCGCGACGGCATCCGACGTCGACAAAGCAGTCGAAGCCTTCTGAGCCGCCGCGCAAAACCGCTCTCCCGTTACTCGCGACAAATGAACTACTGATTGATATCCTGCTTGGACTCCAGGCGCTTCTCCAGGCCATCCAAGTAGCTCTTCTGGTTGTCCGGAGCCACAGCGAGAGACAATTTCATCTCTTTCGCGGCGTCATCGAACTTTCCTTCGGAGCTGTAGATGCGAGCCATGCCTGTATGTGTGAACCACAGGTCCGGATGTTTCTTGGCATTGTCGCGGAAGATGACGAAGGCTTCGTCGTTGCGTTTCTCGGTTTGCAGTTGCCGCGCGAACAAGTGAACTTGTAGTGGGCTAGCCAGTTCGAGCGCCTTCTTTTGAGCAACCGCGGACTCATCTTTGCGATTCATGGCCGTGAGCACCTTCGATTTGGTCAGCTCATTGTCATAGCGATCTTCGTTTTCGATGGATTTATTGGTGAAGGTCAGTGCCTGGTCATAGGCGACCTTTTCCGCTAAGAGATAATTGGCCGCGTCATCCCAACTTTGCCAGGTGTACTGGGAAAGGCTGCGAAGCTGTTTCTTCAGGCTAGCTTCCACCAGGTCGTGTACATCGACCGAAACCTTGAAGGGGACTGCAATTTTTTCCCACTCCAGTTCGACGACGGCCGAGTCGGGTGTTAGCTGATCAAAGTCGTAAGTGAGTGCATTATGCATATCGGACGCTTTGGGTTTCACGGTTACACGAAGTGCATCTTCAGCCTGGTCGTACGTGAAAGCGCCCCAGGAAGTGGAATTCTTGGAGAAGATCACGGTCCATTCGTCGGCAGAGGGAATCATATGCAGTCCATAGGTGCCTCTGTCGAGCGGTTTGCCTTCGATCATGACAGGGTCGCTGAACGTGATGGTCGTGTTTTCATTTGCTCCGGCGCGCCACACCTTTCCGTAGGGAACGAGATCTCCCCAAACCTTGCGATCAGCAATCAGCGGCCGGTGATACAGGATGGAGATGTCGGTGATGCCGAGGCGCTGCGAAATTTCGGCGCGCTGGCTTTGGCGAGGCAGGTCGAGGACGAGCGATTGTGCCGGACTTATGCCCAACAATGCCGCTATCGACAGGCAGAATACAAGTGCTTGCAGAGATCGTCGTAGAGAGAGTTCAAACACGGAAATGCCTCCTTCAAAGTGCGTCAAAATGCGCACATATGCTCGTTCAATGAGATGGGCCACGGAATTGTGCCGTCCTGGTCGGCAATTTAGACGGGTCCCAGTCGCTAGGGTGAGCAAGAGGTACGGTTAGTTTCGTTAAAGGTTTTGATAACGGTCTTGGTGGCTAACCCCGAGGTTCCTCCGAGCGTCTAATTCAGAGCAGCCACATTTGGTTGGACATCTGCTTTTCCGGGGAACCATCGCGACCCCGATCGCGTATTACATGACAGCGCGCAAAGTGGGATTTTGGCTTTCCGCATAAGGTGAATGCGAGCCAAGTTAACCGGGAAGAGGCGGCTGGTTTGAACTGAAAACATGAGGATGCTCATCGAAATCGTCCGCCAGTCGCTGGCGACCCTGTGGGCTCACAAGCTGCGCTCGTTTCTTACAATGTTCGGGATCGCCTGGGGGGTGGGATCGCTGCTGCTGCTGGTCGGCTTAGGAGAGGGATTTCGCAGCGGGCAAGCTCGCCAGCTTAAGAACCTTGGGCAGGACATTATGTTTACCTTCCCCGGGCGCATCCCGGCGGTGGAAGGCAGCACACAATCTGGCAGGACCTACCATTTTACGTATGAAGACTATCTCGCCATCCGCGGGGAGTCGCGTTCAATTAAGTACATTTCACCCGTGCTGAACCGCGAGGATATTCGCGCCGTCAGCGATTACGGTTCGACTAACGGCCAGGTTTTTGGCGTCGCGCCGGAGTACAACCAGATTCGTAATGTTCCGGTTGGGCCGGGACGCTGGTTCAATGACGAAGACAATAAGGAAACACGTCGAGTGGCGGTGGTGGGATGGGAGCTACTGAAGAACATATTCCCAGGAAGGCCGGCGGTGGGATCGCCCATTCTGCTCAATGGCATACGTTTCGAAATTATTGGTGTGCTTAGTAAGGTGGGCCAGGACGGCAATAATGGTACGAATGCCCGCATTTTTATTCCAATTGAGACCATGCGGAATCTCTTCCGGTTGAAGGAGGAGAACAGTGAAGACGCGGTATCGTTTTTGAATTACCGCCCGTTCCAGCCGGTCGATCATTTGATTGCGAAGCAGGAAATCCATGAGGTTATTGCGCGCCGCCACGGATTCGATCCCAAGCTCGAAGAATCATTTGAGGATTGGGACACGATTGAGAACAATAAACGGGTCGGCAAGATCTTTGATGGGATGAATTATTTTCTGGGCGTGGTGGGCGTGATCACGCTGGCTCTTGGGGCAATTGGCATCATTAATATCATGTTGGTGTCGGTTACGGAACGCACACGCGAAATTGGGTTGCGCAAAGCCCTGGGAGCAACACATCGGGCGATCCTGACGCAGTTTTTTGTAGAGGGTGCGTTCTTAACGGCGCTGAGCGGGAGCATTGGTCTGGCCATTACCACTGCTTTGGTGATGGGTCTTGCCGCTTTGCCCGCTCCCGAGGGTTTCGACACGCCGCGCATTGTTCCATCGTCGGCAGCGATTGCCATTGTTGCGCTGGCGTTTGCCGGGATCGCGGCAGGGTTGTATCCGGCTCGACAGGCCGCGCTGCTACAACCGGTTGAGGCCTTGCGTCAGGAATAAGACGTCCTTGGGAGGCGTAGTTTCGCGGGTTTCTGTGGGCGCTTCGGCGTCACATTTTGTGAATATATTATGGTTCTTGAACTAGGACGTCAGGCTTATAACGCGCTGAAGCATAACCGCCGTCGAAGCTTCCTTACGATGCTCGGCATGGCTTGGGGCATTGCTACGGTTGTGCTACTGCTTGCCTACGGTTCCGGATTCGAACGAGGGCTTTGGGTCGCGTTCCGTTCCTGGGGCACGAATCTTGTTTTCATCTTCCCCGGTCGAACCTCTCAGCAAGCGGGTGGCACTAAGGCCGGTAGTGAGATCAAGCTGACGGTCAACGATCTCGACTATCTTCAGGCCGAAGTCCCTTTGCTGAAACGCATCTCGCCCGAAGTGTCTAAACAAAGTACGGTGGCGTATGGAACACGCAGCGGCAGTTATAGCCTCAGCGGCGTTTATCCGTACTACTCCCGCATGCGCCGGATGGAGATTGAACACGGTAGTTTCTTTACCGATCTGGACGAAAACACGCGCAGCCGGGTCGCGATCCTCGGGGCGGATATCAAGAAGAAATTATTTTCTGGCCAGAATGCCCTGGGCGAAAAAGTTCGAATCGATGGCATTTCCTACCAAGTGGTCGGTGTGCTCAAACACGTTATACAGACTGGCGACGATGACTTGAACAGCAAGGTCTATATTCCGTTCAGTGCGATGAGCGATTTTGCGAACACGTATTACCTTAATGCTATTGCCATGGAGTATGAAGGCGACCACGAAAAAGTTGCTGAAGCGGTGCGGAGGTCCATGGCTTTCCACCACGAGTTCGACGCCAAGGATAAGCGCGCCATTTTTGTGTTTGACGTATTCGCAGACTTGCTCGATCTGCGCATCATAACGACCGGCATCAAGATCTTGCTTGGGTTTATCGGATTGCTTACGCTTGGTATTGGTGGTGTGGGCCTTATGAACATTATGCTGGTTTCGGTTACCCAACGGACTCGCGAAATCGGCGTGGAAAAGGCTCTTGGCGCTCGCGGATGGCACATTCTGGTTCAGTTCCTCTCCGAAGCGCTAGCGATTACTCTTTTAGGTGGTATTGCGGGAGTTGTTCTGGCTTATCTCGTTTCCTGGTCGGTAGGGTCGCTTACTTTGTGGAGCGCGTTCCTGGAGAACGGCAACGAGGGTGATATCCGGCTGACAATCGACACCACTACGCTGCTGGCGTCCACGATCATCCTTGGGTTTGTTGGCGTCATCAGTGGGATGTTGCCTGCCATTAAGGCCTCCCGTTTGGATCCGATCGAAGCTTTGCGTTACGAATAGGCGCTCTCAGCTTGGAGTTTAGATCTCGCAAATGCCCTTGGAGCCCTCTCAGGGCTATCCCTTTGTGCTATATTTCTTCCCAACGTTGGAGGATTCATGCGCCCACTTGGCGTCACTCTAGTTGGCTTTTATCAGATTCTACGCGGCGTGCTGGGGCTGCTGTTTGGGCTTTCCGTTCTGGCATTTACCGGGCTGGCGGCGAAACTAGCTTCGATGGCCGCGGAAGGTAACGCGGTCGAAAATCTACTGCGGCGGTTCGGCCACGCGGCTGGTTTGGGCATCATTGTGTTTGCCTTGCTACACATGCTTGCCGGCTACGGTGTTCTACAGATGCAGAACTGGGGGCGGTTGCTTACGCTCCTTTTCTCGGCGATCGGATTTGTGCTGGTCCTGTTCGGAGCGCTGCATGGCAGCGCTTTCTCGCTCCTGTTCGCGGTTATCAACGCCGCTTGTATCTTCTATTTAGCCACGCCCGCCATCAAGCGCATTTTCCATGCCGAAGGAAATCCTATGCGGATGGCGGCTTAGTAAGCCGGTATAGATGAAAGGTGCCGCCGGTGCAAGATTCGGTGCACTCGAATTATGTGTGCGAGCTTAGTGGCGGCATCCGCTACTTACTTCGCCAGGTGCGAACGAGTTACACTAACCATGCTCCGGAGGCCTGCTATGAAGCGCATTGCCCCACTTATTGTTTTGTCCTTTGGCTTGGCCTCTCTAGCTTCGCTCAGGTCAGCCCGGACGATTCTCCTGCCACGAAAACGGATGTAGAGAGGTATTTCAAGATAACGAGATCCGACGTAATGATGAGAAAGTTGATGACGGCGATGAGTTAAGGCGTGCGCGACATGGCGCACGAGCGATATCTGAAGGACGAATATCTGAAGCACCAAGACGAGCTGCCCGCCGATTACGAATCGAAGATGAGCAGTATGTTGGACGAAATGTTTGCGAATATGCCCTGGGACGAAATGGTCCAGGCCATGGTGCCCTCCTATCAAAAGCACTTTACCAAGGGCGATATTGACAATCTCGTTACCTTTTATTCCTCGCCAACCGGTGCAAAGGTTTTGCGGGAGATGCCTGCTCTGACAGCCGAGGCGATGCAGGCCATGACGCCGATCATGACCAAATATGTAGAGACTATGCAGACTCGGTTGAAGATAGAGACCGACATGATGGCCCAAACAAAGAAACCAGGCGATGCCAAAGCTCCAGCCGCCCGCAACTAGAGGCCGAGGCGGCCAAGGCCTGATGGAACGAATGGGCCAGTACCAAAGAATGCACCGTTTTGGCTGCATTTAACATTCCTGAAATATCTTTCCAGTAAACTTGCAATAGATGAGTTTGCCGCGAGCATCTCGTTACGCGTTGCCGTTGCAGGTGGCTGCCGTCTGCTATAGACGCGTGGATGGGCAGGTTGAGTTCCTGCTGGTGAATACTAACGGCGGCAGCAAGTGGACGTTTCCCAAGGGAGCGCCCGAACCTCGTCTCTCCAACAGCCAGGCGGCCGAACGGGAAGCTAAAGAAGAAGCGGGGGCTATGGGCATTATCGAGCCTCGTCATTTCCACATCTATGTTCATTCCAAGGGCGTCTTCTGGCAGGCAGGTGGAGTGCAGGAATATGTGGTGAAAGCCTTTCTGATGGAAATCCGGCAGACGCGCACTCCTGAGGAAGACGGCCGCAATCCTACGTGGTTCGACGCGGAGCGGGCGCGGATTGTTTTAGCGAAGGGCCGCGAAGTGAAGTACGCCCACGAACTGCAGACCGTGATTGACCGGGCGTTGGAGCATCTGGGGGCTGCCCGGATGGTTGCAGCGCGTTAGAAGTCGTTCACCATACATTCTGCCAGCGCAAAGCCGTCGTTCCCTTTCCTCGACTATATTTAAAACACGATGATCCAACTCTCCGGCGCCGGCAAGCGCTACGGCCACAAACTTTTATTTGAGAATACGGACTGGCTGATTACGCCGGAATCGCGGATTGGGCTGGTGGGAGCCAATGGCACTGGCAAGTCGACCATCATGAAGATTCTTGCCGGCAGCGAGTCGCTCGATTACGGAACGATTTCGCGTGCTAAGGGGATCTCTACCGGCTACCTTCCGCAGGACGGCCTGACCATGACCGGGCGTACCGTGTTTGGAGAGTGCATGGCCGTATTCGCCGAGTTGCACGCTTTCGAAAAAGAGATGGAGGAGCTCACGCGCCGGATGTCGGAGATCGATCATGAGAGTGCGGAATACTCCAATGTGGCCGACCGTTATCAGAAGCTCGAACACGAGTTCACGGTGCGCGACGGTTACACGCTCGAAGCCCAAGTTGGGCAGGTGCTCGCGGGTCTAGGCTTTCACCGTAGCGACTGGACGCGGCGAACCGAGGAGTTTTCTGGCGGCTGGCAAATGCGAATTGCGCTTGCCAAACTTCTGCTGCAGAAGCCGAATTTGTTGTTGCTGGACGAGCCTACCAATCATCTTGATCTGGAAGCTCGCAACTGGCTTGAGGAATATCTGACCACTTATCCCAACGCCTTTGTGCTCATCTCGCACGACCGGTATTTTCTGGACATTACCGTCAAGCGCATCGTGGAGATCTGGAATAAGCAAATGCACTTTTACGCGGGCAACTACGACCAGTACTTGTCGGGTAAAGCGGCACGGAAGGAGCAACTGGAATCCGCCTACAAGACGCAGCGCGACCGCATTGAGCAGCTCGAAGTGTTTATCAATCGGTTCCGCTATACGGCCACCAAAGCGAAGCAGGTGCAGAGCCGGATCAAAGAGCTCGAAAAAATGGAGCGGATCGAAATTCCAGAAGAAGAGAAGACCGTTCATTTTTCATTTCCGCAGCCGAAGCCCAGCGGCCGTATTGTTGCCGAGGTGACAAATGTCGCCAAGAGCTATGGCGATCACAGAGTATTTGAAAACGTTAATTTTATGATCGAGCGCGGAGAACGCATCGCGCTGGTTGGCGTCAACGGAGCAGGGAAGTCGACGCTGATTAAGTTGCTGTCTCAGCAGGAGAGACCGAGTGCCGGCGAGTACAAGCTCGGCCATGAGGTTCATCTCGACTACTTTGCGCAGGATCAATACAAGGAACTTGAGCCAGAGGCGCGGATACTGGACGATCTCGGTGCGCTCTCAGGCGCTTCCACACAGACCGAACTGCGGAGCCTGTTGGGATGTTTTCTGTTTTCCGGAGACGATGTGTTTAAGAGGATCGGCGTACTTTCCGGCGGCGAGCGTAATCGCTATGCGCTACTCAAAATGTTGCTGCATCCTGCCAACTTTTTGTTGCTGGACGAGCCGACGAACCATCTCGATCTGCGCGCCAAAGATGTGCTGCTCGAAGCCTTGATGAAATACACGGGTACGGTCGTTTTCGTTTCTCACGACCGATATTTCATCGACAACCTGGCTACGCGGGTTTTTGAAATCGGCGATGGTAAGGTGGAAATTTATCCGGGAAATTACGAAGACTATCTTTGGCGGAAACAAGGAAGAAGCGCATCTGCTTCTGAAACACCCAAGATCTATCAGACCCCCTCGGCCTCTGCCGCCGCGCCCGTGAATGGGGATCGCGCGGCAGTGACCGAAGCAGCTGAAGCCAAAGGCAAGCGGCTGAATCCGATCAAGCGCCAGCAAATGAAAGAACGTCTACACAAGATCGAGGAAGAAATTGCTCGCGGCGAAGCAGCGATTGCAGTGTGCGAGACTGGGCTGCAGAGCTTTGTGAGCGCGGAGGAGACTCAGCGGCAGAGGATAGAACTTGCCGGCAGGAAGAATGATCTGCAGAGCCTGATGAAGGAGTGGGAAGAGCTCTCGGCTGTATTGGAATGAATAAATGCACGCCCTTGACAGCTATGGCAAACATCCCATTGCCAACTGAACTTTCCGCGCCAATTCGCAAACCTGACTGGAACTCAGTGGGCGCAGTCGTTCTCTCGACCGGTCGAGAAGCAACTTGCTAATCGTGGCAACGTCTTCTGCTTTTGCTACCGACCGTTCTCTCAACCCTGTCTGACCTGGTTCCAGACAGATATGGGTTGGCACCTCGCTCTTGTCAACGGACATACTCAACGGCACGACCAGCACGGTATTAGCGCGTGGATGATTGTTTCGTGCGTTGACTGAGACGATGACGACGGGGCGCTTTCCTTTTTCCGGAGGGTCGGTTGGCAGTTTCGTGAACCAGATTTCCCCGCGCTGTGGGCTGGTCATAGGATAATTCGTCCTCCTGCAAGGCGAGATTCATTCCGGCTGACTCACCCCAGATTTTGTCTTCTTCGACTTCGGCATCGCTGAGGCCGTCGTAATAGGCGCCGATGGCGGTTTCCAGGTTTGATAGCTGGCGCTCTCGTTTTTTTTCCTGAAGGAGTTCGTCCAGAACTGCCGATTGTGAATCGGCGTTCCGCTGCCGCGTTTCCTGTTCTAGATACGCGAGGCTTGCAGGGGAGAGCGTGAAGGTGCGCCTTCGCTTGATTGCCGGGCTATCATTTGCCATGACATCATGTATCATACCATAGGTATGAGCATTAAGGTGCAGGCTGAGGCCTTGCCATCTGCCGAGCTGCGGGCGTCTGGGACGGGCGATGGTTCATCCCCATACGAAGACAGGCGGCCTGGTTTCTAGCGATAGATTGTTTGTGGTTCTTGCTGATAACAGTTGCGCTATCCGCCTTGCTTCAACTCCTGTAGCACTTGGCGCGCGATTTCCTTCAGCGTTTCAAACACGCCCACGCCCTGGAAGGCCACAGCTTCGATGACGGCTTCGTTTTTCTTGCGTAATTCTTTCGAGAGAGCGTCTACGGGCAGCACATTGGGCAGGTCGCGTTTGTTCAGCTGCAGGACGTAGGGAATCTTGTTGAAGTCGTAACCGTGCTCTTTCAGGTTCGACATCAGATTTTCCAGGGCCTCTACGTTCGCGTCCATGCGCTCCTGCTGGGAATCGGCCACGAAAACGATGCCGTCTACGCCGCGCAGGATCAGCTTGCGGCTGGCGTCGTAAAAGACCTGTCCGGGAACGGTGTATAGGTGAATTCGGGTTTTGAAACCGCGTACTGAACCGAGATCGAGGGGCAGAAAGTCGAAAAACAGGGTTCGATCAGTCTCGGTGGCGAGCGAGATCATCTTGCCCTTTTGCTGCTCGGCTGTTTTCTGGAAGATGAACTGTAGATTCGTCGTTTTGCCGCCTAATCCGGCGCCATAGTAGACGATCTTGCAGTTTATCTCGCGTGCTGCGAAGTTGATGAAACTCAAAAGGCTTCCTCAGAGACTGCTACGACAAGGACTCTCGCAAAACACTCCTACCCACGCGAGCCTCTCGCTTTAAACCCGCTTGACTACATTATCGGTTACTGCTGGTTTTTATATCACACCGTAAGGCTCTGGCGCAGGTTACCCATGTTACCAAAGCGAGACGGCAAACCATCACGGGCTCAACCGTTTAGCCATTGTTGAATGTTAACGAGGGGTTGGCAGAGGGTAATACCCGGCCTTGGCGAAGACCTTCACGCTCCCCCGCGGCCGGCGTACCTGGACGTCGATGTCGCGATACCCGCCGATGCCTGATTTGGGGGAATATCCCAGGGTGTATTGGTAGCGAGCGTCTCCCATGGCGTCGGCGTAGGCGCGCTCGATGGAATTTTGGGACAATTCACCGTAGACCGTGCCCCCTCCCGTGGCGCTGACATATTTCGGAAGGATGTCGCTGTAACCCATGATTCCCCGAGTCTTCGGCAGGTGAATGCGCTGCAGCCTGTCGTAAACCGGGATAGCCGCGCCTTCGACGCCGATGGCGTAGACGGTTATTCCTTGGGTTAGCAGCACTTTGAGAGTGTCGGCATAGCCGGCGGTCGAGCCTTGCTCTCGACCGTCGCTGATGATGAAGATGATCTTGCGGCGAGCCCGATCGCGCTTCGAAAGATCCCGCGCCGCTTCAAGGATGGCATCGTTCATTACGCGCGCCACCTTCGGCGGCGTGGAAACCGGGGTGACCGGAGAGTCAAT
>Ga0209006_10001026_pt1 | contig 25754 bp, 21 predicted proteins | sample JacPin_JW_Ref_O2_FD_188567 | JGI IMG/M metagenome (GOLD analysis project Ga0209006, IMG submission 188567) | Forest soil microbial communities from Algoma, Ontario, Canada - Jack Pine, Ontario site 1_JW_Ref_O2 (SPAdes) (version 2) | ecosystem: Environmental > Terrestrial > Soil > Boreal...
GAAATAGGCGTAGCCGAGATTGCTGTAGAGCACGGCCATGTCGTCGTTGATCTTGATGGCCTTTTCGTAGGCCTTGATAGCTTTGCCGTATTTCTTGCGCTGATACCAGATCGTGCCGATGTTGTTTTCCGCGTCGGCGTATTTCGGATTGGCCTTCAGCGCCTTTTCGTAATAGCGCATCGCGAGGGTCAACGCTTCCTGTTGATGGAGCGATATCCCCAGCTTGTTGAGATAGACGGCGTTGGTCGGATTCTGGTCGCTCAGGCGCTTGAACGTCTGCGAGGCTTCGACGTACTGCTTGCGCGCCATGTAGAGGTCGCCCATCTGCTCGGGCGACAGCTCAGTGACGGTCTCCGGCGAAGCCGCGGCCGTCGAGACCTGTTGCGGCGTCTGCATGGGCATCCCGGCGCTCGGCAAAGAGCGGTCCTTGGCCATAAGCAAGGCGGCGCTACTGGTCAAAGATGGCTCGGAGGCGACTTGCGCACGGGAAGGAACAGCGAACAGCATTACGAGGAAAGAACCCGAAACCGCCAGAGAAACTAGCTTCATGGCGAGTCTCCTTTGTCATCCGGTTTTGGAGCGGCCGGATCTTGCTTCTTCTTGCCTCCAAAGATACCAAAAATCTTCTTCAAAGGGTTCTTTTTATTTTCAGTGGTCTTGCCGTTTTGGTCCCCTGGGGGTGTAGTGCCCTGACCAGTTGCGCCGGGGGGGCGGTTGGGGTCGTAGGGGGCAGGATTGCCGTTCACGTCAACTATGGTCTGCGGCACCTTAGGTTGGCCGCCGCCGAAAACGTGGGAGAGGAACGAGCCGGTGGAGGAGACGATGCCGTGGCCGCCGCCGTGAATTTCGCACATCTGCGTCGGGGCGGATCCTTGGACGTAGACCTCTTCACGGGTGCTGGGGCAGTTCGGGGTGGCGAGTTCGAGCGATTCGGGATCGATCATGACGGACTGAATGCCGTCGGGGGCCGCGAAGTCTTGCACGTCTTTGTAGGCCGGGAGTTGCGTGGCGTGAATCATGAAGTCGGCCCAGATGGGCGCGTCGGCAGTACCGCCGGTGATTCCGACGTCGCGGTTGTCGTCGAAGCCGATCCAGATGACGCAGACGAGATTATTGGTAAAGCCGGCAAACCAGGCGTCGCGCGACGTGCCGGTCTTCCCTGCTGCGGGGAGCGTGAAGCCGCGCGCGCGGACTCCGGCGGCGGTGCCGTGGTTCATGACGTCTTTCATCAGACTGGTGACGAGATAGGTGACGCGGGGATCGAGAACGTTTTTGGTTTGCGGCGTGGATTTTTCGAGGGCTTCGCCATTGGCGCTGATAACGCCTTTGATGAACTCGGGCTCGGCGCGCGTTCCGCCGTCGGCGAAGGCGGTGTAGGCTGCTGCGACATCGACCGGCGTCATTTCGTAGGCGCCGAGCGCGACTGCGGGAGTGGCTTGAATGTTTTGGCCGAGGCCCATCTGGCGCGCGATTTGGACGACGCGGCCGTAGCCGATCAGTTCGGCGACTTTTACGGTGGCGACGTTGAGCGAGTTGGTGAGGGCTTCACGCGCGGTGACGCGGCCCATGAACTTGGCGCCGTAGTTGTTCGGCGTGTATTCCTTGCCGTCGAATTCGAAGGTGGTCGGCTCGTCGTCGATGGTGGTGGCAGGCGTGACGATGGGCTGCACGTTGTCGATGGCGTTGTCGAACGCGGCGGCGTAGACGAATGGCTTGAAAACCGATCCGGGCTGGCGATGCGAGAGCGCGTGATTGAGCTGGCTTTGGCCGTAGTCGCGGCCGCCGACGACGGCTTTGATTTCGCCGGTACGCGGGTCGAGCGCGACGAGCGCGGCTTGGACATGGGGAACCGTTTCGTTGCCTCCCTTTTTCGCAGCTTCCTTTTCCCACCTGTCGTATTTCTTGGCGAGCAGCTTGTCTACGTTTTTCGCGCCTTCTTCGATCGCGTTTTGCGCGATGCGTTGCAGCGCTGGATCAAGCGTGGTGTATACGCGGAAATTTTCGGTGGTGAGCTGCTGCTCGGAATATTTATCGAGCAGGTGGTCCTTCACCATGTCGATAAAGTACGGAGCCTCGCCACCGGTGATGGCAGTGCGAACGATTTTTAGCGGGGCGCGCTTGGCGTCCTGGACGTCGGCTTCAGTGACGTATTTGTTTTCGAGCATTTGCGTCAGGACGCGGTCGCGCGCCTGATTGCCGCGCTCGGGATGGCGATCAGCGGCGGAGTAATAATTGGGTGCGCGGATGATGCCGGCGAGGTAAGCGTCTTCGGCGAGCGAAAGCTGGCGCAGATCTTTGCCGAAGTACGCGACGCTGGCTTCGGAGAAGCCGCGGATGCCGAAGCTGCCGCGATTGCCGAGGTAAACCTCGTTCGCGTAGAGCTCGAAGATTTGCTGTTTGTTGAAGCGCTGCTCCAACTCCATCGCGACCATCAGCTCGGCGAGCTTGCGGCGCCAGGTGCGTTCGTTGCTGAAGAAAAACGTGCGGGCGACTTGCATCGTGATCGTGCTTGCGCCCTGATAGTTGTGGCTGGTGTGGCGCAGGTCGGCCCAGGCTGCGCCGACGATGCGGACGAAGTCGAAGCCGCCGTGCTCGAGGTAGCGCTTGTCTTCAGCCGAGATGATTGCGTGGACTAGCGTTGGTGGGATGTCGTCGTATCGGATCGGGCGGCGCTTTTCGCGGGCGGAGTCGAAAAGATTGGTGATGAGCTCGGGCTCAATGTCGGCCGTTTGGAGGTCGTTGCTGCCGCCGAGCGGTCGAATCGAGCTGATCTTTTTGCCGCTGAAACTGACGGTGATCGCGTTGGAGGCGTCGAAGTACGAAAGCCGCGAAGGGATGATGTCGACACTGGCGCCGCGCACCGCGAATTGGCCGAGAGCGTTGTCGTCTTTTTCGGGGCGATAGCCGACTTTCGTCAGATAAGTCTGGAGTTCCTCGGCGGACATGGCTTCCCCGTCCGCAATGCGCTGCGGCGCCGAGAAAATCTGCGTGGTGTTTTGCAGCAGGTGGCCGGACAAGCGCGCATCGATCATCCGCGAATACTTCACGTAGAAGTATGTGATGACGCTCACCCACGTGAGAAAAATGGCGAACGTTACGCCCAGGACGGTTAGACCGACCCACGAAGTCCAGAAACCCTTTTCAAGACGGATGCGCAAACTTGTCCCTCAACGTGGCTGGACCTTCATTGTCTCTTAACCCCTGACAGGAGTAAAAGACGCGGTTCCAGGTCAGAAACGCAATGTGCGCAATAAGTTGCGGATCGAGAGGGGGTTGGGATAGCTGAAGCACAGGCACTCTTGCCTGTGCTTCTCCAACAAGGTGATGAAACTACAGGTTCTTGTTTTCGCTGGAAGGCGTGAAGTGCAGGTTCATCTGGTAGACCAGCAGATCGACCGGCACCGAGTAATCGACGGCGATCCGGACGACGTCCTGTGTCGCTGTGATCTTGATGTCCTCGCGCTTCACGGGGATTTCGAGGTCTTTGATTACCTTGAAGATGCTGTCGCGGATCTGCTCTTCCGGGTAGCGATTTACGACCGCGAATTTGGCCTGCTCCTGCATTTTGTCTTGCAGTTGATATTCGGCGACATAAGCCGGCAGGATCTTGTAGGCCACGAAAGCGCCATAGATCAGCAGGACTGTCCAGAGAATCGCCTTGATGGTGCCGGCGCCCTGTTGCAGGCGCAATTTGGCGGCAGAGCGCTTCGAGGGCTGAATTCCGAATTGGGTACGGCGAGACAAGGCTGCTCCGAACTCTTTCTGACTGCTCGATTACTTCCGGCGAACAGCCCACCGATCAGGCGAATCTCGACGGTTTTAGCGCCGATTTCGGTTCATTCCACCGTAACATCGGGGAGAGGGCGTGTCGAGAAATTGGCGGGAAGGATGTTCCCGGAAAGCAAATGACAAGGCCGATAGGCGAAGATAGAGCGAATCACGCCGCATAACGGACGAATCGCGAAAAACTATGAAAGAGAACGGTTTGTTGAGATGTTCGCGGCGCGGGAAGCCGAGCCCGCGCGGGATATGCGGACGTTACTGTGCGGAAACTCAGTAGGCGCGGGCGAAAATCGCGCTTTCGGGAGCGGCCTTGCCGCAATAGACGCAGTTGCCCGAGGTCGCAGGTTGCTCCAGCGGAATGCAGCGCATCGTGGCGCGCGTCTCTTCCTTGATCTTGGCTTCGCAATCGCCGCTGCCGCACCACGACGCCAGCGCGAAGCCCGTTTCGACCGCTTTCTTCAAGTCGTCGTAGGTATTCGCCTCGTGCGTGTTGGCTTTGCGGAAGGCCAGCGCCTTATCGAACATCGACTGCTGGACTTCGACGAGCAGCTTCTCGATCGTTTGCGGAAGGTCCGCGAGAGGTGCGCTGATTTTGCCTTCGCGGCCGGGTCGATCGCGCCGTGCTAGCACCGCCGCCTGTTTGGCGACATCCTTCGGGCCGAGTTCGACGCGCACGGGCACGCCACGCATCTCCCAATCGTTGAATTTCCACCCGGGACTGTTCCCTTCGCGTTCATCCAGGATCACTCGAATGTTCGCCTTCGCCAGTTCGCCCTTCAAATTGCGAGCCGCATCGAGGACGACTTTCTTTTCGTCGTCGCTCTTGAAGATGGGGACAATCACGACCTGGTAGGGCGCGAGCTTCGGCGGCAAGGCGAGTCCCTGATCATCGCCGTGCACCATGATGATGGCGCCGATGACGCGCGTGGAAAGTCCCCACGACGTCGTCCAGCAGTGCTGCAACTGGCCGTTCTGGTCGAGGTATTTCACTTCGAATGCCTCAGCGAAATTCTGTCCGAGGAAATGCGACGTGCCTGATTGAAGTGCCTTGCCGTCGCCCATCATGGCTTCGATCGAATACGTCGTATCGGCGCCGGCAAATTTCTCGGCTTCGGATTTCTTGCCGGGGATCACGGGAATCGCCGCATCGTTCATCGCAAAGTCGGTATAGATGTCGAGCATCTGCCGCGTCTCGGCTTCGGCCTCTTCGCGCGTCGCGTGAGCGGTGTGCCCTTCCTGCCAGTAAAACTCCAGTGTGCGGAGGAAGAGTTTGGTGCGCAGCTCCCAACGCACCACGCTATTCCATTGATTCATCAGCACCGGCAAATCGCGATACGACTGAATCCATTTCGACCACATGTGGCCGATGATCGTCTCGGAAGTCGGCCGCAGCACGAGAGGCTCGGCCAATTCTTCGCCGCCGCCGATCGTGACGACCGCCAGCTCGGGCGAAAACCCTTCGACGTGATGCTTTTCCTTGTCGATGAAGCTGCGCGGAATCAGCAGCGGAAATGCGACGTTCTGGTGCCCCGTCGCCTTGAAGCGGCGATCGAGCGCCTGCTGCATGTTCTCCCAAAGCGCCCAGCCATACGGACGCACAACCATGCAGCCGCGCACCGGCGCGTAATCGGCGAGCTGCGCCCTCAATACCAGCTGGTTGTACCACTCCGAAAAATCCTGTGCGCGAGTCGGGAGCTTTTCTTCAGCCATGCCGCGGTTTGTCCGTTCCTCCTCAGGAGAGAAAATTCGCTGCGAGTAAGCACAAAAGCGTAATCGACGCGTCGCGAGGTGTCAACGAAACGCCGCCGTTTGCGAGCAACAGTGGGTTACAACGGAGCTGAGTTCCGGGGCCGGCCTACTGCTTCTGCGCCGGTGGTGGTGGCGGAGTCGCCGTTGCGCCCTTGGGCTGAATCGAAACGAGTTCGATTTCAAAGACTAGGGTTTCGTTCGGGCCGATCGGTCCGCGGCCTGGCCCCTGCGGCCCGTAGGCGAGATCGGACGGAATATAAACTTCCCACTTCGAGCCCACCGGCATCAATTGCAGAACTTCCGTCCAACCCTTGATCACCTGACCGACCGGGAACGTCACGGGTTGGCCGCGCTTGTAGGAGCTGTCGAACTCCGTTCCGTTGATCAGCGTGCCCTTGTAGTTCGCGACTACGGTGTCGGTCGCAGTGGGCTTCGGGCCGTTGCCCGGAGTCAGAATCTTGTATTGCAGTCCATCCGGCAATGCAACCACGCCTTCCTTCGACTTGTTCGCCGCGAGGAACGTCTCGCCTTCCTTCTTGTTCGCTTCCCCTGCGGCGGCCGTTTCGGCATCCGCCTTCTTCTTCATTTCCGCCGTGAGCGTAGTGAGCGCCGTCTTCATCTCTTCGTCAGTAAGCTGCAGCTTGCCGCCCGCCAGCGCATCCCGAAGACCGCGCGCAACGACCGCCGGATCGACATCGACGCCGTCACGACGCAGTCCCCGTCCAATGTTGGCGCCAATCGAGTAGCTCGCCTTTTGCTTCTGGGTCGTTAGCGGCGCCGCGGCGGTTGCCGGTTTCTTGGCCGCCGTAGTCCCCGGGCCGGTCTTGGCGCCGGTAGCCTGGCCCGTCTTCGCGCCGCCGGTGGATGAGGGGCCGGACGAAGAACTTTGACTCGACGCCTTCGGGGCGGGAGACGCCGGTTGGTCTTGCGCGATAGCTTGACCCGCGGAAAATAGTGCGCATGATCCGCCTAGAATCACACTCAATACAAGTCGATTTGGCATACACCCATCTTCACATTGAATTGTTACAACAAGCAAACAAGCCCAAATTATTTTTCAAGCAGCGGTAACGCTACATCCGGGCGGCTTTTATCGTCTCGCCGTCCTGATAAATGACCGCCCGCACCCTTCCGGCAGAGTCCTTGGTGAACTCAACTTCGACGTCCGAAGTGCGAAAGAAAAACTTCGTCCGCGACTCGGCGAACAACTGCGCGCTCGCCTGCCCCGGCGCCTGCGCCATCAAGTGGTCGCCGTCGAGCATGACGGTCAGCCCTCGATCACGCGCGGTATAGGTTCCGACATAACCTTGCAGCACATCGACAGGCACATCGACCGCGACGCGTTCCTGGCGGTCCACGAAGTTCGTCAGCTTCTCCAACACGATGTCGGGCTGCTCAAGTTGCACCAGGTCGCCGGCGTTGATCACCACGTCGCGCTGCGCTCCGACAATTCCCTCTTCGATCGCACCGGCTTCGGCATGTACGTCGGCGATGTCGGCTTCACCAACCAAAATTTCTGTCGGAGCATGGATCTCTTTCAGTCGCGCCCCCGTAGCCGCCGAACCATGCGTCAGGAATTCATCGCCATTCTTGAGATCTTGCAGATTCGCATCCAGCGTCGCCAAAAACTTCGCGCGCTCGGGGTCGTGCCCTTCGCCGAAAATGTAATGATCCTTCGACCAATTCTCCGCGGCGCCCTTCGCGTCGCCTTCCTTCAGTGGCGCCGAATTTCTCGCAGCGCGCACTTCGAACTCCGTGCTCGTCGGCAGTCCATCAACGATCGGCCCGATCAGAAACAATCCCTCCACCAACTCCGGATGCGCCAAAGCAAAATCGAGCGACACGCCCGCACCCGTCGAACTTCCAACTAATACCGTGCGCTGAATCTTTCGATCGGCGATGACCGCCTGCAAATCCTCGACCTGTGAATACGCCGCCTTCGCCGCTTCCGATCGCCCGTAGCCGCGCCGGTCGTAGCGCACCGTGTGATATTTCGCGCAGAGCGGCCGCCACTCGTCGTCCCAGGTCACCGAATGCAGCCACTGGTCGTGCAACAAAATCACCGCGATCGGCCCAGAGCCGCACTCCTCGTAATAAATTTTTCCACCAGCCACTTCAACGTGCCCGCTAACTGTCTTCTGTACGCCTTCGAGTTTCTGCGGCGTCTTCTCGACCGCAACACCATCCATCTTCATCTTTTTTTTGGGAGGCGTCGGGTCCTGCGCATGCGCAGCGCAAACGCACATCACAAGCGCAGCAGCGCAAATAAGACCGCGCCCTGCGCGCAAGACACGATCACTCAATTTCGTCTCGTTAAAAGTCATCGATCTAAAACCAATCGCTCCGATACGCCACCCACCAACTCAACACGCCAATTGGGATCTGAGCAGCGAGCGCCCACCACAAAGGAAGCGCCAGGTCGGTAGTCAATCCGAGCACCGCAAACAGCGCCCAGAAAATCTTCCTTTGCATTGGGATATCTTAGCGCGGCCGGGCGAGCTCCGCGAACCTAGGCCGACTCCGGCGAGCGGCGCCATTCGCGCGCATCAACTTCAGTCTCAGTCACGTTGAGTCTCAGTCGCGCGGCTTGTTTTTCGAAATCATCGCTTCCAGCAGCCACTTCCGCAACACATCCGCAAAATACGGCTTCATCTCGCGAAATGACACGCCCATCCCAAGATTCGGCTGCGAGTACGCCACGCTCGCCTTCGTCTCGAAAAATTTTGCCTCGGCAAAAAACTTCACAAAGATCGGGCTGCCCGTATCGAACGGTTTGCCCATCTGCAAGTAGCATCCTTGCGGACCGATCTCCGTCACGCGCGCCGGCATTTTCTGCTCCGACCCTTCCAGCGAAACTTCCGCCTCTGCCGTAAACGGAAAGCGCATCCCACGCCGGCGTTCCGGTGCCGGTGGCGTTGCTGGAATCGTCTCAGCCATTTCCGTTCCCCGCCTTCGGCGCGCTCGTTGCGCTCGCAACGCCCGCCGCACTCGAAACCGCCGCCTCAAACGGCGGATAACAATCGTAATTTCGCTGGCTTACGATCTTCCCGTCACGAAACGTCAAGAACATCGCGACATAAGCTTTCATTTCGTGCCCCGCGGGCAAATCCATCGCGGGCACCGCCATCGCAAGCACGCCCGTCCACTCCAGCTCCACCGCGACTTCATCCCCGTTTTCGACGACGCGCCGCACTTCGTACCGCTGCGAACTCAGCAACTTCTGCGCCTGGCCATACGCCGCCTGCAAATCCGGGCGCCTGCGCACGCGCCCGTGCGGCACAATGCGATTCGGAAATTCGTGGAATTCGATGTCGTTGGAGTAGAACCGGGATACGTTTTCCGGCGGTCCCATTGATTCGACCGCGCGCAAATATTCGCGCGCCAGTTCCACATTGGCTGAGCCCATGCGAGTCCTCGCGATTCCGCGCATGCCCGCGAATGCGCCGGAGATTACCTAAATTGTCTTGAGCAGCCGACCTTGAATTGGACCGAAACTACAGGAAAATCGTTGACGCCATATTACAACGCCACATCCGCCGCGACCAACACCCACGCGACAAAACGACATCGCAATGACGCGCAATTGACAAGGCCACGACGCCTTTCATTTGACGAGAAATACCCGGCGTTCCGACGAAACAAACACGAAATCCACATGCTGGTACAAAGGTACCGTTGCCCGCTGGCCGCACCCCCTTAGAATCACGGGCCGTCGCTCGCCCCGTCCCCTATGTGTGAAGAGTTAAAGGCCCTCAAGTGCGAAGCCGGCGCTGTCCTCCGCCGGCTGCGTCTTATCCGACGCTCTCGCGATCTATCCTTTTACGAAGACGCCGAACTCACGCGCCTCAAGCACGCGAGCATCAACGCCGTCGTCAAACATCTTCTGGTCGGCCACGACGGCCGGCCGTGCCCCTCCGGCGAGCGCCCCATCGTCAGCGTCGCCGTCAAGGCCAGAGCCGCCGGCGCCGGCCGCTAGGAGCCTCATTTGTATTTTGCCTCTCTCGGAAAGGTTGTAATCCTGAGGCGACCGCAAGGCGCCGAAAGATCTCAGCTGCAGCGCCGTCATCTGGCCCTCTAAATAGATTCAAAACGTCTTTGTAGGCGCCGCGCTTCAACGCGCCTAATCCACTACTTCGCCTGCAACTCCAACGGCTCCGGCAGCGTGACCGGCGCAGTCATCAATTCCCCAATCGTCAACTCCTGCCCGTGCGCCAAATATTTCTCCAGCACGCCATCTTTCAACCACGCCGTCCCCCAGGCGTCCTGCACCGCGATCAACGTATATTTCCCCGGCAAAATCCCGCCAACCATAAACGAGCCGTCCAGATCGGTCTGATCCCATCGAATCCGCTCCGGGTGCGTCCGCGGATCCATGCCCTTCGGCACCAGCGCCACCATCGCTCCTCCCGCCGTCTTCCCATCCTTCCGATGCACCACGCCTTCCACCGACACGATCGCCGCCATCACTGTCGCATCAATCTCCATCGTCGCGCCTTCGCCCACCGCGATGTCATGCCCTTCCATTTCTTTCCCTTCGATCACCATCTTCCCAATCGTGTATTGCGGTGGCTGCGAAGTATGCGTCAGCACCGCATAACGCCCGGCCGGCACTCGCTCAAAAATTGCTTCCGCGATGCCCTTCATCTCCGCATAGGCAACCGTGCGTCTGTGCTCATCGCGCAGAGAAAAACTGAGATCGTTCCGCAGCTCTTCTCCGCGCACGGTTTTCACCCTCAATTTCACCGTGCTCGTCCCCTCCGACGCTTTCGGCTCGAGGGTTTGTCCGTCCTGCGTGATCTCGACTTGCCCCGTCTGCCGCAGCATCCCTCCCTCAGAACCCGGCGAAGACATTAGGTATCGACCCGGCGTCAACCCGCTGATCACCATTTCACCCGCCACACCACTCGGCGCCATCTCCGCTACCACATCCTCCGGAGTGTCCATTTCCATCTTCCGCAGCATCGGCGGCCGAAAAAAATGCTGGCCGCCGGGATCTTCCTGCATCTTCACAATAACCGTCAGTGCCGGCACCGGATTCAGATGTAAATCCGCAGTGAGGTGCTCACCCTTGGTCACCACCAGAGGTGTCGCTCCCTCCTGCCCCGTCGCACCGTTGTAATACGTCCTCCCATACGTCACATCTAAGTCAGGCGCGATCGTATCCGTGCGCGTCCGCGCGCCGTTCTGGCTCTCCCACACCGGACGCACCGCGTACCACGGCTTCGCCGCCACCGAAACAAAGTATTCCGCCGGACCCAAATCCCGGAACTCATACTGCCCTTCGTCATCGGTCGTCGCAAACATGCGCGGCAAGATGCGATCTTCCCCCAGCCGATCCCGGCGCATCGACAATCTCACTCTCGCGTCTCGTAGCGGCTCGCCCGCCTCATCAATCACTTTCCCCGCGATCATCCCCAACGGAATCACCCGCAGCACCAGATTCTCGGTCTCCAGTCCGCCTCCCGTCACGATCGCCGTCGAAAATCCCTCGTGGCCCTGATACGCACTGATCATGAAATTTCGCCGCGCGCCCTCCAGCGTAAATTTCCCCGCCGGCACACCGCGAAACTCGAATTTCCCGTCCGCTCCCGTAACCACCGACTCCGCCTTCCGTCGGTCCTTCACCTCCGCCAACGAAACCCGCGTCCTCCCCAACGGCGCGCCATCCGCATCGTTCACAACAATCCCAGCGACGCGGTACGTCTGCGCAAACGTCGATCCACCGCTGCAAGCCAACAAGATCGCAAGCACCAACAGACAGCACAAGACGGGTTTTGGGTGCCGCACCGTCCCGATTTTGGAGGGTGCGGGTTTAGACGCAACCCTGCCGGCACCATCACGACAAGCGCGATTCATCCCGGTCTCACTCCGCATTCAGCGACACCCGAATCTTCTCTTTCTGCCCCGCCAAAACCGTCACCATCTGCGCTTCATACTTCCGCATTACATCTTCATCCGCATACTCCAAATCATTCTTCGGCCGCTCGAACGCCAGGACGCGATATGTTCCCGGCGCCAACTGCGTGGCCTGAAAGTCCCCATTCGGTTGAGCCACCAACAGACTCATTCCGCGTGCGGACCCCACCGGCACGACGTACACAAATCCCGCTGGCGGATACCCGTCTCCCGTGCCGCGTTTCGCAAGCTCGACGATCGAACCATCGATCTCCGCACCATCGTTCCGGAGCGTCACTTCGATCGGAGGCATGGAAGTCCCCCCGCCAACCACCAACGTCGATTCCAGCAAATCCTTATCACCGCATCGAATCGCCGCGACGTATCCCCCCGGCATCTGCGTCGTCACTCGATACTCGCCCGCCGGCACGCCCGAAATCACAAGTCCTTCCGCACTCGGATCGCTGGACTGTAGCGCCGTGTACCCTCGTCCGGTATTGAACTCCTCCGCCGGCACAAGCTGCAGCATAACGGGCAGATTACTTACGCCTCTCGGGCCGGCGTTGATCGTCATTGAATAGTGCGATGCCGCCGACTCATCCAGTTCCTTGATCACCCGCACATCGATATTCGTTCCGCCAAGCAACGTCACCATTCCAGTCGCCGGCCCGCCGTGTACCGACAGATTGACCAGCCCCGTCGGCCCACTATTGTCCTGCGTCGAAGCCCTCACCAGATAGTTGCCGTCCGGCAGCATCCCGGCAATCGATCCGTCACGAAAGTTATAGCCCAACGAGAAACCCGGCCCCGGATGCCCATCTCTCTCGACGTCGACATCAAGCTGTCCTTTTGAGCCACCGACGACGCCGATGTGTACGGCATAGTAGCGGCGCTCCTGCGGCGTTAACGTCGCCTGAAATGTCTCTCCTGCCGTCAGGTGAATCGCCGCACCGCCGGCGAAATCCGCCGCACTCGGATAGTAGTCCGGCGGATAACCCCATCCCTCTTGTGCCCGCGGGTCACTCGTCACCGGATCGCGATCCGGGAGCTCCGCCGAATACAACTTGTAAATCCCCGCTTCGAGATTCGCGAAGCGAAACTCCCCGTCCGATCTCGCTTCCGCCGTGCCCGCGCTGTTCCATCGCACCCGCCCGTCCTGCAGTACCTGTCGGAGCAACTCCAGCGTGATCCCGGCTGCTGCCTCGCCATCCGCCAGCATTACGTGACCCACTACCTTTGCTTCCGGCGTTAATGCGATCGTCACTTCCTCCTGATCCCGCGCCACAGCCACGGCGCTGCCCCAACTCGTTTGCGGCGTCAGGTATCCCACGCGCACCGCCGTCAAAAAATCCGGACGATCCACCATCGACTGACCTTGCCCCTGCTGCCCCTGCCCTTGCTGAACTTGTCCCTGTTGACTGGACGTCGGCCCTCGCGGCCCATCGCCCTGCGAAACGGATAGCCCACCCGCTCCGTCGCTCGACGCTGCGAACCAAGCGCCCGGACTGCCAGCCGCACCACCATTGCCCGGACCACTCTTCTTCTCCTTGAACCTCATCTCAAACTGCCCGCGATCGTTCGTCATCGTCGCGAAGCGCCCGTCCGTCGACTTCACCAGCGCCCGCCCCACCGGCTGATGCGTCACCGAATTCACCACCACGCCGCGCAACACTGTCTTCTCGTTCGCAGTCTCACTCTGTTGCTGCTGCGCAAACATAGCTCCGCTCATCGTCGCAAAACACACCGCAGCAAAACACACCACGAGACAAGCTGTCTTGAACTGTCGTGGAATCGAACCGAGCCGTACCACCAAGCCGTTCTCCGTCAGGTAATCGAGCCCTTCTGCCCTACTGAATTCCCGGATTATGCCATGTTTTAGACGTACCCACCCTGCAACTCTTCCGATTCCCCCTCTCGCCCTGCGAGTTGCCCGCGTTGCACACCGCTGGCGCGATTTCGCCCCAACCACTAGCGCCGCCGCCACCCAGACTTGTCATCCTGAGCGAAGTCGAGCGACGCATTTTCTTCGCGTTCGCTGCCTGCGAACGCGTCGCTCGCGCAGCGAAGGATCTCAGCCTTCACCCCTCCACAACCGTATCCGCCATCGTTCTCATCTCCGCCAAACCTCCCACGTTACCCATTGGCCAACCAATCCCACACAACCACGCGCTCCAACCGCAAAAAACGCGCATATTACCCTCAGGTTGGGAGGGGAACCCACTCGATGATGACGAACGCCCGCCAGTTCGTGTATCAGTTCGACGATCAGAACGAGCCCGAAGAAATCGTGATCGACATGCGTGGTGAGCAGGAAATCCCGTCCAAGGGCTGCATCATCACCCGCTTCGGCCGCCAGTGGAAAGTCATCTGTACCGCCACCAAAGCCAGTTCCTCCGACGACGGCCCAATACCCGTCCACTTCGTCGCCCTAACCCCCATCAGCGGCCCCCTCGACCACCGCGCCGCCGACCTCTCCCAAAAACCAAACTAGCTCCGCCTGTCCCATCGAAAATCTACGCGAGTGACGTCGAACAGCAACCCGCTGAACCCGGCCAAGCCCCAGCCACGGCTGCACCAACATGAAGCAGCGACGGCGATGTGCCTCGGCACAAAAGTGATAACCTCAGTCGCGTTTAGGGGGCTTCGATGAAGAGAGTTGCTGACGTCATATCCGGTTACGAGTACGGCGATCGCCAAACGCCAACTTCGTCCATCACTCTTGAGGAACTCGCAGCTCTAAAAGTATCGGCGGGCTTCACCGATGAAGACGCCCGCTTTCTCCACATGGCCGGCGACGTCTTGGAAGATCAGACCGAAGCAATCGTAAAGCACTGGCGCAGCGGAATCATCGCAAGCATTCCAAATCTAGCAAGGCACTCGCGAAGTCCGGCGAACGAGCCCCTCCCCGACTACCTGGCGAAAAGTAATCTCCGCTTTCGCCAGTGGATTCTCGACACTTGTTTTCGACCCTACGATCAGGACTGGTTGAACTATCAGCAGGAGATCGCGTTGCGACACACCACAGTGAAGAAGAATGTCACCGATCGTGTCCAATCGACGGATCACGTTCCCTATCGCGACATCGTCGCTTTCGTCGCCGTGCTCAACGAAACCATTCGCCCCTACCTCGCAGGCCAAGGTCATTCAGAAGAAATCGTAAGCAGGATGCATCAGGCTTGGCAAAGGTCAGTGCAGATTCAGATCGCTATTTGGGCGAAGATTTACACCGAGCTGAAGCCGAGTCAGTGGTAGCGCCATTCCTGTTCGTGTATCAGTTCGACGATCAGAACAAACCGAAGAAATCGTGATCGACGTGCGTGGCAAGCAGGAAATCCCGTCCAAGGGCTGAGCGACTGAGTGCGCACGGAAGCCTTCACGATAGGCACCCGCCACTGGTCCGGTACGCGACTTACCGGGAGTTGGGCTTCCCCGTTCGAAACCTGTGATGGCTATTAATTCCTTTTCTAGATCAGCGACGGCTGCGGAAGGTGTTTTTTTTCGCATCAGGACCGAGTGAAGTTCTCGGATATATTCCGCGCTCAAGTCTTCATATTTTGCGCCAGCCTCAACTGACGGACGTACTACCAAACGTGCTCCTGGCGGTTCAGCGCCATCGCGTTCGGCGAATTTCGCAAACGTTTCAGGCAGCTCGAAAAGCTCTAGCCCCGGAGGCAGCGCCAAATGCGCCTCATCGCGCCTCTGTTGAGCGTCACGATGAGCTAAGAATCGAACAAGCTCTAAAGCCTCGCGAAAGTGAGTCGAAGCGCGAGCTATGCCAAGACCGTTTCCTCCAAGCGTCGCTGCTCGACCCGCCCTCCCGCCGGGCATCGACGTCACTCCAAATTCATCGACAGTAACGAAGTGCGATCCCGAAAAAGGCCAACCAGGTGAGACCATGCTGTAGTCGCTCTGCCAACTGCGCAGAAACATTGCGTTTCCAGAACCCCAGAGATTTTGAGCATCCCACTTCCTGTAGGCCACGACGCTTGGAGGTGAAATGGAGCCTATCCAGCGTTCCGCACGCTGCCAGGCTCTTATCGTCTGAGGATTATTCACACTGATTGTCTTATCGCGCTCGACGATTCGACCTCCTCCCTCGCTGATTTGCCATTCCAACCCGCTGCAAGTCAGATCCTCATCCGTGCCGCCTTGCCACACATAACCCCAAAAGTTTCGATTGCCATGGGCACGCTCACCGTTTTGAATGCGTGCTGCCATCGCTTCGAGTTCGTCCCAGGTTCTGGGCGGGGCGCGATAGCCATATCGACGGAGAAGGTCCGGCCGGTAGAACAAAACACCAACGTAAGCGTGATGCGGTATCGCCACCGTTTTTCCGTCCACGGTGTAGCTATCGACGACCGCAGCGTCCTGGGACGAAATCTCTTCAGAAAGATAAGGTCTTAGGTCAACGAGATACTGATTCAAAATAGCCGGCCAGATTACGTCAATGCTCACGACGTCCGGACCCGAAGCGCCACTCTGCAACAAGTTTTTCCACTCAATCAGTTGACTCTGGGAATCATCCGGGCGAGGCAGGTGCCGGATTCGAATCCCGGTTTGCCTTGTGAAATCATCCAGGGCCTTGGCTAAGTCGGGAGGCGCGTCGGGAGCATCCCACTCGATGTCGAGATAGGTCAGCGTTACTGGTTTGGGCGAAGGTCCGGCGCAACCTATCGTCATGCAGACCAGTAAGAGCCCGAAGGCGTAGCGAGGCTTTATCGGCATTTAGGGAGAGGACGGGTCACTATTCGGCCCGCGATTATTGCTCAAGTCAGCAGCCCCTAACAACTGCTGAGAAATCGGGGACAGACGGGACGTTTCCTAGTTTTTCAGCTGCGTCGGGCGTCGCCTGAATTCCTTAGGGTTTTTTAGAGTGAGGGCGCGGTCCGCACGAACTCAGCTACTCGTGGCGCAGTGCGACCATCGGATCGACTCGCGTGGCGCGGCGGGCGGGGATGTGGCATGCGACCAGGGCGACAGCGGCCAAAAGCAGGCCAACAGTGGTAAAGGTAAGCGCATCGGTCTGACTGACGCCGAAGAGTTGCGCCTTAAGGAAGCGTGTGGATGCCAGAGCGAGCGCGGTGCCCACGACAAGGCCTGCAAGTGTGAGCCGGAATCCCTGGCCAAGAACGAGACTGTAAATGCCTCGCTTCTCCGCGCCGAGCGCCACGCGGATGCCGATTTCCCGCGTGCGTTGGCGAGTGGTGTACGCCACGACGCCGTAGATGCCGACGGCGGCGAGCAGCATGGCAAGAAGACCGAACGAGCTGGCGAACGTAGCCGCGACGCGTCCAACAAGCGAGCCGAGTTGCATGGTGACGGAAAGCGGATTCACATTGAACAGCGGCAACTCCGGATTGAGCTGATGCATGGTGTCTTCCACAGAAGAGGCGATGGTAAGCGGATCGCCGGTTGCGCGGATGTGAATGGTGGTTTCCTTCGCCGAGCGAAACGCCTGATAAATCGGCAAATAGATGACAGGCTCGGTCGGGGCAGTGAGTGAGCGGTATTTGGCGTTGCGTGCGATCCCCACAACGGTGAAGCGAGCACCGTTGTCTGTCACCTGCTTGCCAATTGCGTTTTCACCCGGCCAATAGCGATCGACAAAAGCTTGGTTGACGACGGCAACGAATTGCGAATCTGGCATATCCGCTTCGGTGAATTCACGGCCTGAAATCAACGACGTGCGGAGAGTGCGAAAGTAATTCGGCCCGACGATCGCCCGGCTGATCTCCATCCACTCGTGCGGTTGCGGCACGTAGCCTTGGATCTCCAGATAGTCGGAGTGGATGCTGAAGCTCAGTGGTGAAAAATCAGCCAAGGTCACGGATTCGACGCCGGGAAGCGCCGAGAGCCTAGCGAGCACCTGACGGTTGAACGCCGTACCCGTCTCGAGCGTGTAGCCGGCCGGCGAGAGATCATAAGAGGCAAGCAGCATATGACTTGCTTCGAATCCCGGGTCCGTTTGCTGTGCTTTCAGAAGGCTGCGGGTGAAGAGTCCCGCGCACACCAGCAGAACGAGCGAGAGTGAGATCTGCGCGACCACCAGGCCACTCAAGAGACGAGACTTGTGGACGTTAAGCGAGACGCTGGTCGCTTCCTCTTTGAGAACATCTTGCACCGGCAGGCTCGAAGACCGCAGGGCCGGAAGAATACCAAAGATGATCGCAGCGAGAATGGAAACCGCAATCGTCACGAAAAGCACGCGCTGATCGATGTGCGCGTCGTTTGTCAGCGGAAGATTGCTGGGCGGAAAGAAAGCGACGAGGCTGCGAGAAGTCCACATTGCAATCGCAATGGCGGCAGTACCGCCGAGCAGACCCAGGAGCAGGCTCTCGATTAAAAACTGGCGGATGATCTGTGTGGTGGAAGCGCCCATCCCGATTCGGATGGCAATCTCGCGGCGGCGTCCGACCGAACGCACCAGCAGGAGGCTGGCAACGTTGGCGCAGGCCAGCAGGAGTAGAACACCGGCGAGCCCCAGCAACATCGGAAGAATTTTGTAAAGAAAGCCGTTGAGGCCGAAGCGAGATCGCCACAGGGGGTCGAGAGAAATCTCGTTTGAACGATCCCGGTGATCCTCCGGGAATCGCTCGACGATTTCTTGCATCAGCGTGTTGAGCTCGGCTTCGGCCTGCCCCTTGGTGGCACCCGCGCGAAGCTTTCCAAGCGCGTTCAGCCAGACACTGCCGCGATAGTCGATACGGTTTCCACCCCAAACGTCGCGATCCATCGGGAGAGGAATCCACAACTCGGCGCGGAGGCCGGTTGCGCAGCCGGTGAAATCCCGTGGCGCTACCCCGATAACGGTGTAGGGATGGCGATTGATCTGAATCGTTTTGCCGACGATTTGCGGATCTCCCGCGAAATGGTTTTGCCAGACGGCATAACCGATAACGATCACTGCAGCCCCGGCGTGCGGCGTTCCTTCCTCCGGAAGGAATGTGCGGCCGAGAATCGGGCGGACGCCGAGAACATCAAAATAACTGGCGGTGGTTAGAGCCCCGAAAATGCGCTCCGGCTTCGCGACGCCGGTGAGAGCCATGTAGTCGTTGTGATAGCCGAGAATTCCGGAAAAAGTTTGAGTTTGCTCGGTGAGTTCACGAAGGTCAGGATAAGAAAATGGCGGCGTTGCATAACCGTCGCGATCGCCACGGTCGATGGCGACAAGGTCGCTCGTGCGAGCGGCTCCGGGAACCGGGTTCAGCAAGGTAGCGCTGATCCAACTGAGCACGGTGGTATTGGCGGCGATGCCGAGCGCCAGCGTAAGGATGACGATGGCGGCAAAGCCGGGAGATTTGCGCAGTGAGCGGACGGAGAAGCGAAAGTCGCGCCAAATATCTTCGACGAAAGACTCCCACGTAGCAGAGCGAACTTCTTCGCGCGCTATTTCGACGGTGCCTGACTCCAGCCGAACCGCACGTAGCGCTTCTTCGCGGCTCAGACCGCGCTTCATCTTTTCCTGAACGGCCATCTCGGCAAAGGCAGCAATCTCCTCGGACAGCTCCTGTTCGACCTTTTGCTTTCGGAAGAGCGACCGGAGCCCGCGCGCTATGTTTCGGATCGACGCCATTTGTGTTCCTTACGAAGAGTTCCTTATGAAGCCTCGAGGATTCTGGCGACGGCCGCTATCTGCCGGCTCCATTCGCGGGTTTCGTCGTTGAGTCTCTTTCGCCCTTTTTGGGTGAGCGAGTAATACTTCGCACGGCGGTTGTTTTCGGTGGGTTGCCATTCGGCGTCGATCAAGGCGTCGCGTTCAAGGCGCTGAACGGCGAGAAAGAGCGAGCCGGCATTCGGTTTAAAAACGCCGCTGCTGATCTGCTCGATGCGGATGGAGATGCCATAGCCGTGCATGGGTTCCAAGGCGAGCGTTTTGAGAATGAGCATGTCCAGCGTGCCCTGGATCAGATCGCTTGTCTTTTCCGGCATTCCGACAGGTCCTCCGCTTCCTCTTGGCCGACAGGAGGAGAATACTCCTCTCCTACCGGATGTCAAGAGGAGAAGACTTAACTTCATCTGGCAGGAAATTCACCGTTACTGGCGTTGACCAGGCGTCTGGAGATCTGTCCGGTGTATTGTGCAAGATTCAGCAAATGCTCACATCGGGAAAGGTCAGCGAGAAGTAGGTGTAAACTACGCGGCAAATTGTATGGAAACAACCACGCATCCAGACGACTGGAAACGCGCTGAATCTCTCCTGACGGCGGAAAGACAAACTCTCGAGATGATCGCTGCCGGGGCTCGCCTTGCGGATGTCCTTGAGAGTTTGTGCAATGCGATTGACGCTCAATCTCAAGACGTAATGTCGTCGGTGTTGCTGATGGACCCTGATGGGAAACGGTTGTGGCCGGCAGCCGGACAACGGGTCCCCAAGGAATGGAACTCGGCGATCACTCCGCTGCCAATCGGACCGCGCATGGGCTCGTGCGGTACAGCCGCATTCCGAAAGGAGCGAGTCATTAATTCTGACATTGCCAGCGATCCTTTGTGGTCAGGAAGTCCAGCCGCGGAGTACCGAGAGATCGCCTTGCGCAACGGTGTTCGAGCAACTTGGTCCCAGCCCGTCATTTCGAAACGCGACGAACTGCTTGGCACCTTTGCCATGTACTATGCCGAGCCCAGAATTCCCAGCGCCAGCGATCTGCAATTGATCGAAGGGGCCGGCCACATCGCTCTCATCGCAACCGAAGCAGAACGATCCCGAACCGCCTTAAAAGATGCGTTCGACGAAATCAAGAAGTCGAAAGCCCAACTGGAAACACTCCTCAATACGATACCCACCGTCGCCTGGCGAGGCGAACCGGACGGCAGCATCAATTATTTCAACCAACGATGGCTCGAATACACCGGCCTTTCGCCAGAGGAGTCGCATGGATGGGGATGGACAGCCATCATCCACCCCGAGGATAAGCAACGGGCGTTGGACAAGTGGCGGTCCGAGGTCCTCCCTTCGAGAAAGGCGGCAGAAATTGTTGCGCGCCTGCGTCGCTTCGACGGCGAATACCGTTGGTTTATCGTCCGCGTCGAACCGTTCTTCGATGAATCTGGGAATGTCACCCATTGGTATGGAGCGGAAACCGACATTGATGACCTGAACCAGGCGCAAGTGAAGCTCCGGCAGGACGAATTGGAACTTCGACGGATGACGGATGCCATTCCCCAGGCCATTGTCGTGCAGCGACCAGACGGCACACCGATCTACGCGAACCGAGTCATGCTTGAATACACCGGCCTTACGCTCGAAGACCTCCAGGCGGAAGGTTTCCGCGAGCGGGTATTCCATCCGCACGATATGGAACGGGTGCGGGACGAGCGCAAAAAGGCACTCGCGCTCGGAGAACCATTCGAAATCGAACAACGCGCCCGACGAAACGACGGGCATTATCGCTGGCTCCTGATCCAATACAACCCTCTACGAGATGACAGCGGGCATGTCATTCGCTGGTATGCGACTGGTACCGATATCGAGGACCGCAAACAAGCGGAAGAAAAAATGCGGAACGAGAATCTCGCATTGCGCGAGGTAATCGCCGATTCGTCGATGGTCGACGAAATCGTCGGGTCTTCCGAGTCACTTCGCCGCGTGTTGTCACAGGTTGCGAAAGTGGCGCGAACCGATTCCACTGTTCTCATATTGGGGGAAACTGGAACGGGCAAAGAACTCATCGCGAATGCGATCCATAAGGCATCAAACCGCTCCTCCCGTGCGTTTATTCGGGTGAACTGCGCGGCGATTCCCTCTTCGCTGATCGCTTCCGAACTGTTCGGACACGAAAAAGGCGCCTTCACTGGTGCTTTGCAAAGACGCTTGGGGAGGTTCGAAGCTGCCGCGGGCGGTACGATTTTCCTGGACGAGATCGGTGATCTGCCCGGGGAGACTCAGCTTGCGCTGTTGCGAGTGCTCCAGGAGAGAGAATTTGAACGGATCGGCAGCAACCAACCAATCTCCGTGGATGTGCGCGTAGTGACCGCCACGCACCGGGACTTGCAAGCAGCCGTCTCAGCCGGCACGTTTCGTGCGGATCTATTTTATCGACTGAATGTCTTCCCCATAGAAATTCCACCTCTTCGGGACCGCGTGGATGACATTCCGATGCTGGTTGAATACCTGATTGAACGCTACGCGAAGAAAGCCGGGAAAAGGTTCAGACATATTAAGAAGAAAACCTTGGAACTTTTCCAACGTTACGATTGGCCCGGCAATATTCGAGAGCTCCAGAACGTCGTTGAGCGAGCGGTGATTCTGTCCGATGGAGAAGAGTTCGCGGTTGACGAGAGCTGGTTGAGACCCGATTCGATCCGGCCCTCCGACCCGACAGACTCATCCCCGAGCACGTTGGCCGAGAGCCAGCGCGCGCTTGCCCAGCGTGAGCGAGAAATGATCGAAACTGCCTTGGCAGCATGCAACGGGCGAGTCTCGGGGCCGCTCGGCGCGGCTGCGAGACTCGCAATGCCGCGACAGACGCTCGATTCAAAAATCAAAGCTTTGCAGATCAACAAACACCGTTTCAAGACGCCTTAGAACCCCTCTCACACCTAGCACCAGTTTTATCGACCACACTATCGGATTGACGTAGTGCCCGGCTTGCTCTCGCAAGCCTCGACCTTCTTTGTCGTTTGCAAGTGTTAGCGACTGATCTCTCTCGAATTTTTTGCGCAAGCATCACTCCTACGCCCTCGTTGCAATGCTGAAACGTCAGCAATTTCTGCAACTCCGGCACAACTGCCGGTGCAATCCCTCAGGAATTGCGCGAATTCTGCTGAAAATTCCAGGTTTCGAAAATGGCGCAAGTCTTGCAATAGCAGACGTGCCAGGCGCGTGGGATGAAGTGAACAATGACTCTGATGATCGAAAGGCTGCTCGACGGAAAGCAAACTACGATTCGGCTTTTTGGCCGATTGGGCTCGGAACATCTTGGAGCGCTGAAGTCGTTGATTGAAGACAGCACTCCGGTAGTCGCGCTTGACCTCGATGAGACTACGCACGTGGACGTCGACGCGGTCAATTTCCTGCGAAGGTGTCAGGCGGCGGGAATAGAACTCAGACATTGTTCGCCATTCATACGCGAATGGATGGATCGAGAACAGAACAGAGAAGGATGACGGTCTTGGCAATTTCAGAAAAAACACAAGGAGACAACATGAATACAGGAGAGGCAGTTATGGCACCAACGAATCGTAGGTTCAAACCAATTCCCACACGAAAGCCCAGGCTTTCGCGCTACATCAACTACTGCGCCCTCGCATGCGCAATTCTCGCGATGGCGTTGTATTTCTCTTCGGGAAGTCGCGCCGCCGCGCAAAGCAATGAATCCCACGGTGTCAGGAACGTTATTCTCGTTCACGGCGCCTGGGCTGATGGGTCGAGCTGGTCAAAAGTAATCCCACTGCTCGAAGCAAAGGGCTTCAAGGTGACCGCGGTACAACTTCCCCTCACTTCACTGGCGGATGACGTCGCAACGCTCAAGCGGGCCTTCGCGCTGGAAGATGGTCCTTTCCTGCTAGTGGGTCATTCCTACGGTGGCTCCGTCATCACGGAAGCCGGAAATGATCCTAAGGTCGCGGGCCTGGTTTACGTTGCCGCTTTCGCACCCGATGCCGGAGTATCGACGCTCGATCAAATCAAGGCGAACCCAACTCCCCTTGGCATGGAGCTCAGGCCGGACCCCTCCGGCAACTTCATCAAGTTATCCGGTAAGGGAGTTTTTGAAGACCTGGCTCCGGATTTGCCGGAAGCGGAGCGAAAGGTTCTGTTTGCAGCGCAAGGCCCGACGGCGGGCGCGGCATTTGGAACACCAATAAGCGCGCCGGCATGGAGAAATAAGCCAACGTGGTTTGTGATTGCCAGCGAGGATCGCGTCATTTCACCGAAGCTCGAAGAAGCTGAGGCACAAGAAATAAAGGCGAAATCCATCACGATTTCTTCCAGCCACGTCGTTTTGCTCTCGCACCCCGTCCAAGTCGCGGGTTTCATCGAGGGAGCAGCACACGAATCAGGCACGAACTGAACGAATCTCGAAAAGCGACGGGCCGCTCTGCTGGCGCTCACACCAGCATCGGCCCGTCCCTGATCGAGAAGATCCAAAGAAATTGGAGAGATCGAGAGTATGGCCACACGTGAGATCAGCATTCAGCGGTTCAGCTTGACCAGTTCGAAACCATTCCGGGAGATCGTTGCAGCGATCGACGCACAAATCGGGCATCCCGATATGAAAGCGTTTCAGCAGGCGATCAATGCGGCGAAAAACACCGAGGATTTGGAGAAGGTTGTTCAAGGCGCTATCGGACCTGCCGGCTTCATGGAATTCGCGCGCTTCGACCAAGGCGAGATCTTGCGCAAAGAGCAAGGAACAAGGGCACGTCCGGTTCTGCGCATGGTGATTGGAAATCCGCTCATCATGAAAGAGATGGTCAAGCTCACGCCCGATGCGGGATCCTATGCGCCCGTCACTATTCTCATCGACGAGCGCGAGGACGGCATACATCTCTCGTACGACAGAATGGGCTCCTTCCTTGCTCCCTACGGAAGTCAGGAATCTCTCAACGTTGCGCAGGACCTCGACGCAAAGGTCGAAGCATTGCTGAAAACTGCAGCCAGCTGATCTGTACGTCGGTGGCCAACCTTCGTCATTGATGAAACTGCCTGCGGTGGTGGCGGACGCGAGCCTACAGGAGAGACGAAGTCCCCGTCCGAAGGGCGGAACACTCACTACCGGAAGACGTCGCCTCTCCTCTTTCCCATCGAATTCCCACTTCGATACAAAACCGGCTACTCCAGGCATCAGGACTGGCTACGGCTTGGATACACTGCCATGACTCTTGCGATCTAGGCAGCCTTGTACGGCTGCTTGCACTTCCTTCGGGCCGGGTGGTTTCAGAATCGTGTAGACAGGATTTTCGGCGTCATTCACGAACTGCTGATAGAACTCTTTGTCAGTCAGCGCCCCTCCTCCGGGCAAGAGAGATTCCCGTCGTCGCACTTCGGCCATGTAAGCTGCGTCCAAAGCGATATAGGCAGGAAACTGCTCGCTCATCGCCAGGTCTGGAGGGCCAAGAAAGAGGACTGCATCAACCAGGTCCTCCATCGACTTCTGAATCTGCTTGGGGAACAGAAAACCGGGGACAGACGGGACGTTTCCGCAAGCTTCTGACGGACCCCTGGTCAAACTCCCATCGACTTAGCAACCACGCATTCGAACGATCTTGCATCTCATTCACAACGCGCCATTTATCATTTACCACTTGACAAACAGTAGATTTTGGGTTAATCTGTGTTCCCTCTCGGGCGCATATGCCGACCGTTCGCGCCACCATTTCGTTCCTTCCCAAAATGGAACGCATTTCCCCGCGAAAAATTCCAACTCGCATAACTCTCTTAGATTCACATTCTTGCACGTCATTCACGTGCAACTCCTTCAGAATCACATTCTTGCGAAAAAACAGGGGAGGGGGTCCCCCTCCTCGCCCAATCCCCTCCTCCGAGGTAAGATGTCTCATCTCCCAATTCCAAGGACGTCCATGACGACAACCGAATCCAACGACCGCATGCAGCGCCCGCTCGACTCCGTCGATCCAACCATCGCCGACCTTCTCCGCGACGAAGCCAACCGCGAAGCCACCGGCCTCGAACTCATCCCCAGCGAAAATCTCGTCTCCGAAGCCGTGCTCGAAGCGATGGGCTCGGTCTTCACCAACAAGTACGCTGAGGGCTATCCCGGCAAGCGCTACTACGGCGGTTGCGAAGTGGCCGACAAGGTCGAGCAGCTCGCGATCGATCGCGCCAAGGAACTCTTCGGCGCCGAGCACGCGAACGTGCAGGCCCACTCCGGCACCTCCGCCAACGTCACCGTATATATGTCCACGCTGAAGCCCGGCGACACCGTGCTCGGCATGAACCTCGCCCACGGCGGCCACCTCACGCACGGCCACCCGCTCAATTTCTCCGGCCGGATGTACCACTTCATTGCGTATGGAGTCCGCAAAGAAGACGAGCGCATCGACTACGACGAAATCGAAAAGCTCGCACACGAACACAAACCCAAAATGATTGTCGCTGGCGCGAGCGCCTATCCCCGCATCATCGACTTCGAGCGCATCGGCAAAGTGGCGAAAGCGGTTGATGCCCTTTTCTTCGTCGATATGGCACATATCGCCGGACTCGTCGCCGCAGGTGTCCATCCGAGCCCGATTCCCTACGCCGATATCGTTTCCACCACCACTCACAAAACTCTGCGCGGCCCGCGCGGCGGCATGGTCCTCTGCAAAGCCGCATTCGCCAAGGAACTCGACAAGCTCACCTTCCCCGGCACGCAGGGCGGCCCGCTCGT